>Ga0070734_10005790_pt1 | contig 10697 bp, 10 predicted proteins | sample Coa_R1_8_FD_66444 | JGI IMG/M metagenome (GOLD analysis project Ga0070734, IMG submission 66444) | Surface soil microbial communities from Centralia Pennsylvania, which are recovering from an underground coalmine fire - Coalmine... | ecosystem: Environmental > Terrestrial > Soil > Unclassified ... | reverse complement strand
CGACGGCGACCGAGACGGCGAATCCAAAGGCGATTACGGTCGCGTCGATATGCATTTGTCGCAATCCGGCCACCCACTGATATACCTGCGCCGGAATCGCGGCCTTGGTGACGGTAAGATCCCAATCCGCCAGCAGCATGCCCACGATTCCGCCCAGCACTCCGATCACGATGCTCTCGGTCAGCAGCTCGCGCGCGATCCGGAAGCGGCTGGCGCCCAGCGCGGCGCGCAATCCGATTTCCCGCTGGCGCGCGGTGGAGCGTGCGAGTTGCAAATTTGCGACATTGGCGCAGGCCAGCAGCAGCACGAAAGTCGCGGCGCCCAGCAGGATGAAATTGAAACGGTGCGTCACTTCGTCCAGAGTTTCGCGCAACGGTTTGATCAAAACACCGCGTCCCAGGTTTGTTTTGGGAAACCGCCGCTGCAGTTCCACGTTCAACGCGCTGATTTCCTCGCGGGCTTGTCCGAAGGGCATGCCCGACTTTAGCCGTCCCATCACTTGTAAGTCGGCCAGATCACGCCGGTTCTTTTCTTCCGGAGTGAGCGCAAGCGGCGTCCACACTTCAGTGACCAGCGGAAATTCGAAATCGTCCGGCATCACGCCGACGATGGTGTAAGCACGCTTGTCGAGCGAAATGGTTTTACCCAGCGGCTCGGCGATGGATGCAAGCTGGCTCTTCCAGAAAGCCTCGCTCACAATCGCCACCGCATCGCGGCCGGGCTCGCAGTCGGCCTCTGAGAATGCACGTCCCTGGCGCGGATACATGGCGAACGTATGGAAGAAATCGGCGGAGACCTGCGTGGCTTGTAACCTGCGCGGTTCATCCACCCCGGTTAAAGTCGCGTTCCAGCCGCGATAGGCGGACAGATATTGGAACGTCGAGCTATTCTTCTTCCAATCGAGAAAATTGCCGGGCGCCAGGCGCTGACGCGGCTCTGCGAGCTTCACATCGGTCGCCCAGACCGCCACCACGCGATCCAACTCGGGATAAGGAAACGGATGAAGGACGATGGCGTTGACTGAGGTAAATGCGGATGTGTTCACCCCGATCCCCAGCGCCAGCGAAAACACCGCAGCCAGCGCAAACCCGGGATTCAACCGCAAAGTGCGCAGCGTGTAGCGTAAGTTGGCGCGCAGCTCGTCGAAGAAAGCCAGGCCGCTCGCCTCGCGGCAGCTTTCCTTGTACGATTCCACCGCTCCGAATTCCAAACGGGCCAGCCGTCCAGCTTCTTCCGGAGAATGCCCGGAGCGCAGGAAATGCTCGGTCCGGCTCTGAATGTGGAAGCGCAGTTCGTCGGTGAGATCGCTTTCCATGCGGGAGCGCCGAAGCAGGCTGGCCATCAGGTGGCGGAGGGGTCGCATGTCTGTTTCTCCTAAGCTTACTAGGAGAAGTATGCGCCTCACTCTCCTAAGTTGTCAAGGGGAGTGCTTCCCTCCCGCACGACAGTCGCTGTCTACAGAACCAAAGAACCGAATAACTGAAGAACCAATGAACGCTTTACTTCCTTTTCATCTCGCCCAGCGGCGTGTTCAACGTGCCGTTGCCGTTCATCCCCATCACAAAATCCTGATCGGCCGGTGTCCCCGGAGTGTGCAGATAAATTTTCCCTCCGCCGGTCCAGCATTCTACTTCGTCGCCGCCTTCCACCGACGCCTTTCCGAAATAGAACAAAATCGCTGGATATCCGCTTGGACCCAGATAGGTCCCCTCTATTTTTCCGCTACACCTTGCCAGACCTGCTTTCGGCGGCCGGCCCGGGGCCACAGCTTTGGCCGCCGCCCGGCAGTTCCGCAGAGCTTTCCGTTGCATGCGCGAGTGAACCGCGGCGAGTCCCTGCGGGGCATAAGATTCCACCTCGCACCCCGCGTCTTCGCCCGGCCCGTCGCAGCTCAGGATTTTTATCCTTTGACCGGCGCATTGGTAGAACCCGCCTGGCTGGACGGCCGGCGAAGCTGCCAGCAGCATGGCGGCAAGCCCACAGATGGATGGCGGTCTCACTCTGGGTCTACATGCGTATCTGGTAACGAAATCCGCGAAAAAGTACCAACCCGCCCTGGCGAGCCGCGGGCGCGCCCAAGTAAAATAGGAGCTGCAATGTCTGCCGTCCTTCCCCTCACCGAAATTACGGATTTGCGCGATCCTTCTCTTTACCTCAATCGGGAATTGAGCCATCTGGAATTCCAGCGCCGCGTGCTCGAAGAAGCCCGCGATGCGCGAAATCCTTTGCTGGAGCGCGTCAAATTCCTGGCGATTCTCGGCTCGAATATCGACGAATTTTTCATGGTCCGGGTAGCGGGATTGATGCAGCAGATCGAAAACAAGGTGCAAGATCCGGGTATCGACGGCCATGGCCCGGCTGAAGTTCTCGAATCCATCCGAGTCGAAGTGGACCGCCTGATGAATGAGGCGTACGCCTTCTACCGCGAAGAGTTGGTTCCAGCCCTCGCAGCCGCGAATATCCGGATCATGGAGCTCTCTGAGCTCACTTCAGAACAGCGCTCGCAGTTGGACAACCTGTTTTTGGAAAAAGTCTTCCCGGTGCTTACGCCCCTCGCATTCGATCAGGGCAGGCCCTTTCCGCATATTTCGAATCTCAGTTTCAATGTCGCGGTGGTGGTGCGCGATCCGGATGGACCCGAGCATTTCGCGCGCGTGAAAATTCCCGACACGCTGCCGCAATTCCTGCCGGTATGCGTTCCGGGCGATAACGCGTCGGGACATTTCTGCTTCGTGCTAATCGAGCAGTTAGTGATGGCGAATCTCCAGCACCTGTTTCCGGGCCTCGAAATCGTCGGCGCGCACGTTTTCCACGTCACGCGCGATGCCGATTTTGCCATCAAGGAGCTGGAGACCGACGATCTCCTCGAAAGCATCGAGGAAGCCGTATGGCAGCGCCGATTCCGCGACGCTGTCCGCCTGCAAGTTGACTTCGACATGCCGGATTCCATGATGGATATCCTGGCCAGCAATCTGGAGGTGGAAGCGGCCAGCGTGTATCGCGTGGATGGTCCGCTGGATCTCAGCCGCATGCGCCACCTCGCCGGCCTGGATCGTCCCGATCTCAAAGACAAGCCGTTTCTACCCGCTACCCCGCCAGGCTTCGGCACAAAAGAGGACGACGTTTTCGGACTCATCCGCCACCAGAGCCAGCTTCTGCATCATCCTTACGATTCGTTCCAGCCCGTAATCGAATTCTTGCGCAAGGCCGCCAAGGATCCCGATGTCGTCGCCATCAAAATGACGCTGTACCGGCTGGGCCGCAACTCGCCTATCGTGGAAGCGCTGCTCGAAGCGGTGGAGCATGGTAAGCAGGTGGCCGTGCTGGTGGAGTTGAAAGCGCGCTTCGACGAAGAGAGCAACATCGAATGGGCCCGGGCGCTGGAACGCGAGGGCGTCCACGTGGTTTATGGATTGATGGGTTTGAAGGTTCACTCGAAAGTGGCACTCGTTTTGCGGCGTGAAGGCGATGTCATTCGCCGCTACTGCCACTTGGCCACCGGCAACTACAATCCTTCCACCGCACGGTTGTACACCGATCTGGGATTTTTCACCAGCGACGATCAGATCGGCGCCGATGCTACCGACCTCTTCAACTACTTAACCGGCTACTCGCACAAGAAGAGCTTCCGGAAATTGCTGGTCGCGCCGCTGAATATGCGGCAGCGCATCGAGGAGTTGATCCTGCGCGAGATTGACGTGCAGCGCAACGGCGGACCGGGCCGTTTGATTTTCAAAACCAACGCGCTCGAAGATGGGCCGATCATCCGGCTGCTCTATCAAGCTTCTCAAGCCGGCGTCAAAACCGATCTGATTGTGCGCGGCGCCTGTTGTCTGCGTCCCAATGTGCAAGGCGTGAGCGAAAACATCCACGTCTCCAGCATCGTCGGGCGATTCCTGGAGCACAGCCGCATTTACTACTTCGGAAACAACGGCGCCGAAGAATGTTATTTGGGCAGCGCCGACCTGATGCCGCGCAATCTCAACCGGCGCGTGGAAGTGATCTTCCCGGTGGAACGTCCGCAACTCGTGCAGCGATTGAAGGACGAAATCCTGCACGCCTATCTGCAGGACAATCGCAACGCGCGCCGCATGCACAAGGATGGTTCGTACCGGCACAAATCGCTCGACGGCGGGCATGACAGCCAGGCGTGGTTCCTCGCCCAACGCGCCACGAAATAATTAGCCTTTCAACGCCTGCCGGCTCTCGAAAAATCCTTCCCACGGATCTTTTCCTGCCAGCCGTTTCTTGTAATTACTCAGATTGAAACTCGCGGGATCGAGCGTTGGCTTGACCTCTTTCCATGCCAGCGGCATGGAGAACGGCGCTTTTTCGCGCCGCCGAACCGAATAGGGAGCAACCACCGTGGCGCCGTACCCGTTGCGGAATGAATCCAGATAAACGCGGTCCTTGCGCGATGCGATGCGCGACTCAGTCGTCAGCGTATCGGGATGTTCCGAAGCAAGGCGCGAGCACAAATCAGTCGCGTACGAGCGGACCTTATCGAAATCCGGACCCACCCGCAGCGGGACAAAAATGTGCAGTCCGCGGCTGCCGGACGTCTTTGGAAAACTCGTGAGCTTGCGTTCGTCGAGCGCTTTCTTCACCAGCAGTGCCGCGCGCGCGGCATCGGCAAATCCGCCCGCACCCGGATCGAGATCGAACACCATCCAATCCGGCTGATTGGGTTTCGAAGCGCGGCTCTCCCACACGTGCACCGGAATGCAGCCAAAGTTGACCAGAGCGATTTGAGTTTCGAGCGCGCCGCCCAGCACATAGTTCACGTCTTTTTTTTCGTGCTGGATCAACTTGGTCGGCGTCCCAGCGGGCATTCCCTTGGGTGCCTGTTTCTGATAGAAGCACTGTCCGCTCATGCCATCGGGACAGCGCTCCAGCGAGAGCATGCGGTCCTCCACATACGGCTTCAGCTTCGGAAAGACAGCTTCGTAGAAACGCGCGAGATCGAGCTTGGTATAGCCTTCCTCCGGCCAAAACACTTTATCCGGATGCGTGAGCAGTTTTTCGATATTCATTTCACCTCCGGCAGCTTCACATCCTGCGGACTCTTGTCGTCGCGCAGCCCAAGAAACACGGGCTGACGAAGCTTGCGATCGTGCGTCAGCTCGCCGTATGCAATCTGCGCGACCAATCGCGGCGCCAGATACGTAATGCCTCGCTCGCGCGGCGGATCGATCACGGCCGCTTTAACTCGAATCAACGGTTGGAACTTTCGATAAAGATCGGCGAGCGATTTTTGATTGAATCCGGTCCCCACTTTGCCCACATAGCGCAGATCGCCGTTCGAGTAGGCCGCCAAGAGCAGCGCACCAAAATGTTTGCGCGCTCCTTCCGGCTCGGTGTAGCCGACGATCAGAAATTCGTCTTCCTGATGAACCTTGACCTTGAGCCAACTCCGGGATCGCCCCGCCAAGTAAGGCGCCGAGCTGTCCTTCGCGACGAGCCCTTCGTAGCCCTTCTTCTTCGCAACTTCAAAAGCCTTCAAACCATTCGCAGCGAGAAAAACGGAAGTGAAAATGCGATCGCGAGTGCCGCTGGTTTTGCCCAGCAGTTTCTCGAGCGCCGCACGACGCGCCGACAAAGGCTCACGCCGCAAATCGCGTCCGTCCAGATAAAGACAATCGAAGACTCCGTAGGATGGCTCCGCGCCCGAATTCTGCAGCAGCTGGAAGCGCGACACCCACTTGGAATCGAAGATCACCACTTCGCCATCCAGCAGCAATGTTCGCGCCGGAAGTTTCGCAACAGCGCTCGCAATCGGAGCGAACGTCGCCGTCCGATCGTTGCCGTTGCGCGACAGCAGCGTCACCTCGCGCCCTTCTTTATACGCAAGAATCCGGTAGCCGTCGTACTTTTCCTCGTACACCCAGCCCGGCGCGTCAAACGGCTCCTTCACCAGCGACGCAAGCATCGGCTTCACGCGGAACGGAATGCGATCCGTCATCGGGAACGGGTCCCGGCCGCGATCTGCGGAAGCAGCCGGTTGGTCAGCACGGATTTTGGCTTCTTCTCCAGCACGTCGTCGGTCGATGCGTAACGGTCGCGATGCTTGATCAGCAGCCAGCTCTCGCGCTTCGATCCGCCGTAGCCTTTGGTCCGCACCAGCACCCAGGATCCTTTCAGTTTTTTGCCGTTGAGCGTGAACTTCAGTTCGCCTTTGGCCAACGCCGCATCCACATCCGGCGATTCCGGTACCCACGATCCCAGATCCCACAGCATCACGGTCCCGCCGCCGTATTCGCCCTTCGGTATTGTGCCTTCGAATCCGCCGTACTCCACCGGATGATCCTCCACACGCGCGGCCAGGCGCTTCACCGAAGGATCGAGCGACGGCCCTTTGGGGACCGCCCACGAAAGCAGCACCCCGCGCCATTCCAATCGAAAATCGTAATGCAAATGCGACGCGTCATGCTTTTGGATCACGTAAAGCAGATCCTGGGAGGGTCCGTTCGATCGCTCGGAACCCTCAGGCTCCGCAGTCACTTCAAAATTCCGTTTGCTTCGATATGTTTTTAAACTCTCTGTCTTCTTGGGCATCCGCAATTCTCGCCTTTGATAGAATGATGCCTAGCCGGATCAACCGTTACATCTATCTTGACCGGAATCTAGGGAGGATTTCACGTGCGTTATCTCGTTCTCGGTTTACTCTTTTGCCTATCCTTGCTGGCCGCCACCAGCGTTTACGATTTCAGCCTCAACTCCATCGATGGCCAGCCCGCCCCCATTGCCGCCTACAAAGGAAAAGTTCTTCTGCTGGTCAACGTCGCGAGCAAATGCGGATTCACCCCGCAATACAAAGCTCTCGAAGCGCTGTACGAAAAGTACAAGGATAAAGGCTTGGTTGTAATCGGATTCCCCGCCAACAATTTCATGGCCCAAGAGCCCGGCACGAACGAAGAGATCAAGACCTTCTGCTCGCGCACCTACAACGTGACCTTCCCGATGTATTCAAAGATTTCCGTTAAAGGCGACGACAAAGCCCCCATCTATCAATTCCTGACGGATAAAACCGCGAATCCCAACACCGGCGGCGAAATCCAGTGGAACTTCACGAAGTTCTTGGTCGGCAAGGACGGCACCGTGATCGCCCGCTTCGAACCGAAAGTGAAGCCCGATTCGCCCGAGGTAGTTTCGGCGATTGAAAAAGCTCTGCAATAGTACGCAGCTTTTGATCCCATACCGCTGGCTGTGGATCACCTCGCCACTGAGCGAAGAGGAAGTGAAGCGCCGCATCTCGGCTCATGTCGATCTGAAGAGCCCGTGCGATTCGTTTGCGATCTACGATCACAAATACGGTGGCAGTGTTACGCGCGAAGGCTTCATGCTGAAGCGCAAATGGCGCACTCGCACCACCATCAACATTCGCGCGGAATGGGACGAAGCAGGTAGTCGCGTGGGCGTCAAGATCAATACCCCAGTTTTTGTGGGCTTTCTCGCGATCCTGCCGCTAGCCGCCGCAGAGCTAACCATCGAACAGGGATATCGCGCTGCTATTGCGGCTGCCGCGGTTGGCGCCCTGATGTGTTCGACGTATTGGTTCGAACAACGGACTCTGCTCCGAGATCTGGATCGAATGCTCGCCGGCGAACCAAGCCTCTAAGCGTGCAAACGTTCGGGTGCATGCACTCGAATCTTTATGTCCACTCGAGACCCGAGCCTGTTCAGAATCGACATCAAACGATCCACTGTGAATCGCGATAGGTCCGCGTTGCGGATACGCGAGAAATCGGCGGCCGCAACGCCGGTGCGGCTATGGGCCGCACGCACGGTCAAACTCTCCCTATCGAGCACTTTGATAATGTGCGCCGCAAGGATGGCCTTAAATTGTTCCACGTCGGCATTCGGATGTGCGAGATCACGGAACACGTTACCGCTGCCTCGTACCACGCCCAGTTTTTGATTCATTGCAACATTTCTCGCAGCCGTTTTATTCTTTCCTTGATCAGGTCGATCTCTCGCTGGGGCGTCTTAATCCCCTGAGTGGATTTCTTTTGGAAGGCGTGAACCACCCAAACTTCGTCGGCCAACTGCAATACATAGACCACGCGGTACGCGTTGCCGCCGTATCGAACCCTGAGCTCGAACACACCAGACCCTAGACCAACCATCGGTGTTGCGATGTCGGCCTTTCCACCTTCAGCGGCAATGGTAAGCGCCGCTAAGCATATCAGCCTCGCTTCCTCAGGAAAATCTTCGAATTCCCTGAGCGCCGCTTTGATCCATGAAACAGGCCGGGACTTTCTAGTCATGAGCGCGGCAATCGCGCTGGCTTCACGGATATGTTGTCATATTTGACAACAGATGTCAAGGATAAGGTCGAGCCTAATCCTGCACCGCGATGGTGACCGTATCCGAACTCCCATCCGGCATCGTGACCTTCAACGGCACACTATCCCCCGCCACGACGCCGCTCGGGATCGCAATGTTGATCTGATATTGTCCGGCGTTGCCCGGCGCAATCCCCGAGAAACTCACCTCGGCCGGCATTCCGCCCACCGTCACCGTTGGAGTTTGCACTGTCTTGTACAGCACGCTGCCATCGGATGGCGCGAGCGATCCCGTCGGCAGCACCGTACCGTTGGGATTGCCGTTCGGTGTCGCACGGCCGAGTCCGGTGAGATAAATCTGCACCTGATCGCCCACCTTCGCCGGCTGCCCGCACACCGATTCGGTAGTAACGCTCGCGCAGCTCGGCAATCCGAGCGCCGCCGCCATGGATAACGGCATCACCTTCCACGCCGTGTTCGCGAACAATACCGCCCCGTTCATTCGTTTCGCATCCGATGGATCCGCAATACGGAAAATTCCAACGGAATCCGGGGCGAGCGGCACTGCATACGACGCGCCTGTCCCCTCTGCATTCGTCACCTGAACGTAAGCGGTCCCGGTCTCGGCCAGCTCCGACGGAAGCACGATGTTGATCTGCCCTTTCGATCCGATCACGCTGTACAACGGCGTCTTAAACCCATTCACCACCACCGAAACCGGACCAAACGTGGTCGCTGGAAAAATATTCGCCGTCGTGTCGGCGTCTCCGAAGCTCGATCCAAAAATGCTGACGAACGAATTCGGCGAAGCGGTTCCGGCCTTGAACGTCGCGCCATTCACCACTGCATTCACCTGCGGCAAAGGAATTCCAACCAGCAGCGTCACGGTGTTGCTTGCGACCCCGCCGGCGGTGATCGTAACCGGCTGCGCACCCACCGGCGTGTTGCCCGGAACGGTAAACGTCACCTGATAATCGGTGACCGATCCCACTTCCAGCCCCACAAAACTCGGAACCACCGGAATGGTCCCCACCATCATCTGCACGGACGACGTCACAGGCGACGCACTTGTCGTCGCGACACCCGTGACCATCGGCGGATTGGTGGGTCCCAACCCGATCGCCGAGCAAGTTACTTTCGTGCCTGGAATCGCTTGATGCGCGATCGTGATCGGATTGCCCGCGCTATCGACGAACGCCGAAAACCCGGGGTAATAAATTGCTGGAGAATAGGGCGCCACCGTAATGGAAATCGGCGGCGTGGTAACACCGTTGCGCGTCACTGTGACCGCGGTCGGCCCCGGCGGAAAATCCACCGGAACTTGCGCCAGCAGATTGCTCGAATTTAAGAAGGTGGTTACCGGCGCGGCTTCCCCGCCCAACATCACGTTTCCGATGGATACGCTCGCAACGTCGTTCGGGCCCGTTCCCAAATTTGTCCCGGTGATCAACATCGGAGCGCCCGGTGAGAACCGCACCGAATCTCCGATCGGCAGAGTTACCGATGCCAACGTCGGCGTGGTCACCGGCGGAATGGCGACTTGTATCGTCATGTAGTCCAAGCCCAATTCGGAGCCTTGCTCCACGACGGCGAACACCACCTGCGCACGGTCCGACGTCGCAAGAAAATTCATCTGCTTCTGCTCCCACGTTCCCCAATAAGCCAAAGCAAAGGGCGACATCATGAACGACTCCGCGGGCGTCGAAGAGCCGGACTGGAAACTGACCGTAACTGTAGTGGCAATACGCGGAAGCTGCGACGCCATCAAAAATCCGAGCGAGTAGGTGGTGCCCGCCGTCAATCCCGTGATCGTGGTCGACCACGTCGCGTCGCCATGAATCGGCGGACCGCTGCCCAGCAGCAGAAACTGCTTTCCATGACCGGCGTTGCCGACGTTTCCCACGCCGTCCGCATAGCCGATCCGGCACAAATTCCCGATGCCGGTCGCGCCCGTGTGCGTCCATCCGGGCACGTCAGCCACGGAGACGTAGGGCGGTCCGATCATGGGCATTTCAAAATCGTTGTTTTGGATAAACGGCGTATCCGCGAACGCACAAGTGGCCAACAGAAACGCGAAGAGCCTCATAGCTCATTGAACCATAAGCCAAACCAAAAGCGAATAGAAATGTTTGTGAGCCAGATACCGAACCGCGACCGCAAGGGAGCGCTACCACGGGCGTTCTGGTAGCGCTCCCTTGCGGTCGCGGTTCGGTAAGAACGATCTCTAGCTCGCCTGCACCGCGATCGTCACCGTATCGGTGCTCCCGTCCGGCATGGTGACCACCAGCGGAACATCGTCGCTCGGTTTTACTCCGTCCGGGATCTCGATGTTGATCTGGTATTGCCCGGCATTTCCCGGCGCAATTCCAGAGAAGCTCACCTGAGCCGGAACTCCGCCCACCGTCACGGTCG
>Ga0070734_10005789_pt1 | contig 10701 bp, 8 predicted proteins | sample Coa_R1_8_FD_66444 | JGI IMG/M metagenome (GOLD analysis project Ga0070734, IMG submission 66444) | Surface soil microbial communities from Centralia Pennsylvania, which are recovering from an underground coalmine fire - Coalmine... | ecosystem: Environmental > Terrestrial > Soil > Unclassified ... | reverse complement strand
CTGGAGAGCACCCTCTTCGACCTGCTCTACGCCTACGACCGGGCGCCGAAGGCGTTCGGCGACGCCGACCACATCCCCGAAAGCGGGAACGGCGTGCCCGACATCCTCGACGAGGTGAAGTGGGAGCTCGACTGGGTGCTGAAGATGCAGGACCCGGACGGCGGCGTGCACAACCGGGACGCGGTGCGCACGTACGGGGCGCCGGCGGGACCGTGGAGCGCCGATCCGCAGCCGCGCTTCTACACCGCGAAGACGACCTGGGCGACCGCGATCGCGGCGGCTTCCCTGGCCCACGCGGCGCGCTCGTTCGCGCCGTTCGACGCAGCCTATCCCGGCTATCCGGCCAAGCTTAAGGCGGCGGCGCTCAAGGCTTGGGACTACCTCGACGCCCACCCGAGCATGCTGCCGAACGACGGGCAGGACGGCGACAAGCTGGCGGCGGCGCCCGGCGAAGGCAACCCGAACATGGACAAGCGGGAGCGGGTGTACGCGGCGGCAGAGCTGTTCAAAACGACGGGCGACAAGACGTTCTCGGACTACGTGGTCCGCTGGGCGCCGGACTTCAACGCCACCGCGGAAGGCTCGATGCACCCGCTCAAGAACCATTGGGTCGACGCGCTCAACCACCTGGGGCTGACTCAAGGGTTGTTCGTGTATTGCCAGTGCCCGGGCGCGGATCCGAAGATCGTCGACGGGTTCAAGGAGGCGCTGCGCAACACGGCGGAGGGGATTCGGAGCCAGACGAACGGGAAGGACGACCCCTACCTGAATTACGTGATTCCCGACCACTACTGCTGGGGCAGCAACAAGGGCAAGGGCTGCTGGGCGCGGATTCTGCTGATGGCGGCGGACCTGGACGCGAACCCGGAGCGGACGGCGGAGTACCGCTCGATCGCGCAGGGCTACTTCCACTGGGTTCACGGGGTGAACCCGTTGGGGTGGTGCTTCCTGACGAACATGGCGAAGGACGGGGCCTCGCACTCGGTGCGGGCGCCCTTCCACAAGTGGTTCGGGAGCCTGCCGAAGGACGCGGACGGGCAGCGGCCGCTTCCGCCGCCGGGCTACCTGGAGGGCGGGCCGAACAAGCAGTTCTCGGTGAGCTGGATTGCGCCGCCGTTCGGCGAGCCGGCGATGAAGGCGTTCAAGGATTGGGACGGGGCGTGGAACGCGGAGCGGCAGGCGAACGAGGCGTCGTGGGAGATCACCGAGCCGGCGATCTACTACCAGGCGGCGTATGTGCTGATGCTGTCGGCCGCGTGCGGACCGTAGGGTCGTAGGGTCGTAGGTTGTGGGGTTGACCCTACGACCCTAAAAACCTACAACCCTACGAACTTAGTTTTGTATTCTTTCCAGATCACGATGACCACGAGCACGTCGAACAGAGCGAGGGCGCCGGTGAGGACCTCGAGCGCGGAGAGGGCGCGGACGGCCTCGAACAGGACGAAGGCGGAGAGCACCGCCATCAGCCCGACGTAACCCCAGCGCTTGCCTTTGACGATGGCGAGGATGAGGATGACCTTCGCGCCGCCGTGGACGATCAGGTAGAGCGCGGCGTAAAGGTGGGCGTGTACGGTGACGGTTGCGGCGAGGCGGTCCAGGCGGCCGGAGAGGACCTCGTGGTGCCTGTAGAGCTCGTGCTGCGAGAGCACGAGGATGTACCGGGCCAGCCTGACCGGCATGGTGAGGAGGATGCCGCCGATGACCTCGAACATGGCGTCGATGCCCTTGATGGCGAGCCCGACGTCGAAGATGAGATCGGTCGCTCGCTTACGCAAGGATCTGCACTTCCGCCGCGTAGGCGTGGAGGGAGGCGTCGGATGTGACCAAGAAGAACTTCTCCGTCTGGGCCTGCGCTAACAGCGCGTGATCGAAAGGGTCCCGATGGTGTAGCGGAAGATACTCAACCGCTTTCGCATGTCGAGGCTCAAACGCAAGGAGTTGGTAGCCTCGAGTCGTCGCCTCCTCCAACCAATTCCGGGGCAAAGAGATCTTTCCAAGCCTCAATTTGATCGAGATCTCCCAAATGGAGATCGCGCTTACCCATACGGAGTTGCTAGGATCGACGATTGCCGCCAACCACTGCTTCTTGAGTTTAGTCGGTTCAGCAACCGTCCAGATGAGCGCATGCGTGTCAAGAAGCAGGTTCAATCGGGTCCTCGTGGAACAGGCGCTCAAACTCAGGGTCGGGGTCGTCAAAGTCTGGGCTGACCCACACTTTGCCCCGAAGAAATCCGACTTCACGCGGCTTCTTGAGCCTTTCGATGCGGCTCAGGCGCGCGACCGGCTTCCCGGCGCGCGAAATGATCACCTCTTCCCCTTGCTCCACGAGGACGAGCAAGGATGACAACTCCGCCTTAGCCTCGGTCACGTTGCGAATGGTCATTCCATCAAGTTAGACGCTGGTCTGGTCTGGTCTGGTTCCCTCACGCTATTCGGCTTCGCTTCGCGGCGAGGACTTCCCTGGTGGGGAGAGAGATTAGATGGCACCTGCAACGAGCGGGGCGCGCCACTCGGCGGGGGTAAGCGAGTCCCCCGTCGGCTCGGGTTGGGGGGCGGGACGGGCGCGTTCCGGCCGCGTTCGATAGAGGGCGACGGCACCGATCGCCGTGATAGCGTAGGCGAAGATGGGCAGGTAGGGCGAGAGGCCGTACCAGCCAATGCGGAGGGTCTCGCCGATACTGAGCTCCATCACGTCGTGGCTACCGGTGCGGGTGAGGACCAGACCGCTGGAGAGGCAACCGAATCCGATGAGAGCGGCCCACGCCCAGTCGAACCGGCTACGTACGAGGATCTGCCAAAGGGCGACGAGATGCACGGCAACACCGACGTTGAAAAAGGTGGAGGTGGCGTCCTCGAAGAGCTTCCAGTGCCTGGCGGTCCCTATTAGCGGGCTGAAAGTGTGAATCCCCATGAGGGCGCTCGTCGCGATGCAGGCGACGGCGATCCCGCGCCAAACGGCGCGGTAATCCTGCGGACGTTCGGCAAGCATGAGAAAGGCCCACTGAGCCGCGACCAACTCTGGAAGGAGGTAGAGGCCGAACCACCCAGCCGCACTGGGTTTGCCGAACGGGTTATCGTTCAAGAGGGTTGGATCGGGGCCGAACCAACCGCTGTACCACGTGTAGAACAGGTTCGTATTCGCAAAGGACTCCCAGCACGCGGCGACCAGGAATATGGCCAGCGCGAAAAGGGCGTGCGCGATGGCGACCCGACGACCGGTGAGCGCCCCGCCAGCACGGTATCGCCAGATTGCGAATACAAGCCAGCCCTGGAGTGCCATCGAGCCGATGGCGAGAGTGAGGGCAGTCCAGGATTCGCCGGGCCGGTCGGCAAAGTGATCGCGGATCGTAGCAAATTTGTCGGTCGCGGTAACGATCGGCATGAGGAATACGCCGATTGCCGCGATCAAGCCAAGGCGGTACCACTTTTCGGACGACATGTTCACCCTCCGTACGGTGCGCGTTCGAAAAGTGTAACGCCGAAATCTGGCTATTGGTTTCCCTCGATCCGGTTCCTCAACAAAGGGTGACGTGAGCTAGGTGTCAGGAACACCTTTGGCCAGCTCGTGTCATTGTCACTACGTGACGCTGGCATCTCTGGCCGCACTCCTTTCCGTACCATCGGGCGGGCCATCCATTGTTAGCGATGCAGTCGATATTGATGCCTCGAAGGGGTTAAGCACCGACCGAAAGCACGGAATCACGTACTCGCAGGACGGCACGGTTCGCCTCTGGGAGCTTCCACCAGGGCGGCGCGTCGACGCAGGGTTGATCGGCGCGTGTAGGCCAAGCTTGGCGCCGGCCGTCGTAGGCGGCTGGCCGCAGCACGTGTATGTCTGCATGAACGTCGACGGGAGTCTGTTCGCGCTGGGCACCGGCGGCCATATACAGATCTGGCAATCGACACCGCCAAGGCAGTTGCGGGCCCTCGAGGTGGGCAGCTCGCTTACGCACCTGGAATGGGCGCCGCACCGCTCGATACTGTTGGCGAACCACTCCGATGGGAGAGGTGTTGGCGAGACGTCCGTGCTGATGCTGAGCGGCGAACTCAGGAGGTTGCCAATCGGTTGGCCGTGGGCGTTCACCCCGAAGGAGGACGCCGTCCTCGGGCCGGTGAAGGGTGGGTTCGATCTCGTGCAGATCGCTACAGGCGCGGTGGTTAGACGGCTTCGAGACAAGCTCGAAATGTTTCCTCCGGAGGCGATTTCGCGGGACGGCGCGTACGCCGTGCTCGGAGGAGAAGATCAACAGTTCCATTCGAGCATGGGCGACTACGTTCATCGGAGGCGCCTCAACATCTTCCGGTTGCGCGACGGCAAAAAGGTCGCCTCGCTCCCTGGGTTCCGCTCGAACGACGAAGGGGCACTCGAATTCGTTTCGGCAAGCAAGTTCCTGGCGCCCGGCCTCGGTCAAGTCGTGGCATGCCCGTCGGGCCACGTTCTAGCATCCTTCAAGGCGCAGAACAGGTACGCCGAGGCATGGATGCTGACCAATCCGATGCCGGGGCGTTCGGCACGGTCGGCTGAACTACCTAAGGCCACATTTTTGTCGCTCAATCTGGCCATGTCGACGGACGGCTCCCGGTTCGCGGTCGTCAGCGGACTCTACGAGGCTTACCTCGAAGAGTTCTCTACGATGCCGCTCCGACTCGTCGGCCGATATGCTTTCCCTCCCCGTTTTCGGGGGGGCTTCCTTCGATACACCACCGAAGGAGTGCCGGAAGTGTCCACCTTCTTCGACTCCGTCAGTTTGAATGGGGGGCGCCTCGAACGTGAGGCACCGGGCGCAACCCCCAATGGCGAGCGTCTCTTGGTCGCAAGCTCGGACGGCTCGAAGTTGGTGTTAGGCCCACGCGGTGCAACTCGGACCGAGTTTCCGAGTAAGGGCTGGGAGGTAGGGTTCGCGAAGAGCGCGGATGGAAACCGAGAGTTGGCGGCGGCACTGGAGCTACGGGGCCCGAATGGACCAAAGGAGTTGCGCCTCCTCGATAGCGCGACGGGCCGTGCGATTTGGTCCAATGATCGCTACCGCTTTTGGGCGAACCCCTCGATGTCGTCGGATTGCCGAGTGGTGGTGCTGTTGGCGGACGACGACGCTTCCTCCCAACGAGACGCCATCGTCGTGATCTTGGACGGGAAAAGCGGGCAAGAGCTCGACCGCTTTCCGGCGCCGACGAACACGCGGGACCTGGCGATTTACCCGGATGGCTCACGGATAGTCGCGCTCCAGTGGATCGGAACCACCGTATTCGACCGATTGTCGAGGCGGCCGCTGTTCGAAGTGCCCGAGGTACGTGCCGTTGTTAACCAGTCGCTACACTTCACGCCCAGCGGAAAGCGGGTGATTCTGCTTACCGGAGTCGACCAACTCGCCGTGCTCGACCCCGCCAATGGGCAAATATTGGCGCGGCTGCAACGCTTCGGGGCCGGGGATTGGGCGGCTTGGACGACTTCGGGCGCGGTGACGGGGACGCCAGCCGGAATCAAGCACCTGTTTTGGGTCGGAGATAAGCTCAGGCAGGTAACGGAGCCACGAGAGCCAGATGTGGTTTCGCAGGCGTTTGCCGGCTAGACGGCGACGGGTTCGAAGATGCGGGTGAACTTTTCGCCCGACTTCGAGATGGTGCGGCCGTCCATGTAGCAGACGCTGAAGCCGCGCCGCGAGACGTCGGTCCGGTTTACGTCCGAGCTGTGGAGCAACCAGTTGTGCAGCAGCACGACCTCGCCGGGCTTGAGCTCGAAGTAGACGACCTTGTCCGGCGTGCATATCTCGGCTGCCTGCTCCTCGGTGAGGAAGCCCGAGGAATGCTCGGGGTTGATGAGGCCGCCGGCGTGGCTGCCGGGAATCGCTTCGACGCAGCCGTTGGCCTTTGTGGCGGGGTCAAGTGCGGTCCAAACCGTGATCTTCGGCTGGCGGTCGAGGTCCGTCCACGCGTCCTGGTGCCACGGGAGCTTGGTGCCCTGGTGGCTGGGCTTGTTCATGAACATCGCGCGAAAGCAGTTGACGGGCGCATCCTTGCCGTAGGCGCGGGCGCAGATCTCCTGGAAGATCGGACGGCTCAAGTAGCTCAGGAAGAGGTCGTCCGCCTCGAGGTTTTGAATCTTGCGGTAAGCGAGGGTGGCGCCCTTGTGGCCGTTGCTCTGCACGCCGGCGTCGTTGTACTCGCCGGTGGTGCTGTCGAGCTGCATCAGCAGGCGGTCGTAGTCGATCTTCGCCCGGCCGAGCATGATGTCGTCGATTCGGGTTTGGAGGGCGGAGAGCTCCTCGTCCGAAAGCTGCTTGCCCAGGATCAGGTAGCCCTGGGTCTCGAATTCCTTCCACTGAGCATCGGTGATCATGGCTCTGGAAGGAAGTATAGCGGCACTTGGGCGAGTCTGGGCAACAATTTACCGATAAACCTAGCGGTCTTTCCCCCCTCCGGGGGGGGGTCGGTGAGCAACGCGAACCGGTGGAGGGCGCCCTCACCCAGCTGCGCGGACCTCTCCCGAAGGGAGAGGAGAGCCGCAGACCCTCACCCCGCTGCGCGGACCTCTCCCGAAGGGAGATGAGAACCCTGGCATAGCGCCCAGTCGACAAAGTTTTTGACGATCCGGATGCCGTTCTCGGTGAGGATGGACTCGGGGTGGAACTGGACCCCCTCGATGGGCAGGGTATGGTGCCGCACGCCCATGATCTCGCCGTCGTCTTCGGCGGTCGCGGTGACGTAGAAGCCATCCGGCACGCGGGTCTTCTCGATGACCAGCGAGTGGTACCGGATGGCGCTGAAGGGGTTCGGCATGCCTTCGAAAAGTCCCTTGCCGTCGTGCTTGATGGGCGAGGCCTTGCCGTGCATGATCTTCTTCGCCTGCACGACCTTGCTGCCGGCGACCTCGCCGATCGCCTCGTGGCCGAGGCAGACGCCGAACACCGGCGCGGTGATCTTGCGCGCGAGGGCGGCGCGAAGGACGTCCAGGCAGACGCCGCTCTCCTTGGGGGTGCAAGGGCCGGGGCTGAGCATGACGCCCTGCGGGTTCAGGGCCGCGATCTCGTCCATCGTGATCGCGTCGTTTCGCCTCACCACGATCTCGACCTCGGGCCGGTCGGCCAGGCATTGGCCGACGTACTGCACCAGGTTGTAGGTGAAGCTGTCGTAGTTGTCGATGACGAGGAGCACGCTTTATTGTGGCCGGTCGCTTGTGGAGGATGGAGGTTAGTCTCTCCTCCCTCCGGGGGGAGTCGGTGAGCGAAGCGAACCGGTGGGGGGCGTACGGTGGGGTGCTTGGGTGCAAGGCGCCCTCACCCCGCTTCGCGGACCTCTCCCGGGGGGAGAGGAGACGCACGTAGACGGCCCCGGGGGGAGAGGAGACGCACGTAGACGGCCCCGGGGGGAGAGGAGACGCACGCAGACGGCCCCGGGGGGAGAGGAGACACGAACGAAAAAAGACCCGCGCGGGTGGAGTTCCGCTCGGGTCAATTAGAGGTATGTGGAGTGGATGCTTCCGCGCCCACCTGGTAGTAGTGTCCACCGCAGAATTGCCTGCCGTTGACGATGCAACGAAAATTGGGCCTTTAGACTAAACCGCGCTTATACTTAGCCCGTGAAGTTCGTCGTCGTCCTCGTGGCGGTGATGATCGGCCTGATGGTCTTGGCCCGGCTTCTGCACGGACCCGATAAGCCTCCGCCGAAGCCCATCCGCTTGAGCACGGGCGCCCCCCTTAGTTGGGACGCGCAAGCGGGCAAGATCTACGCCGCCAGGCACAAGGTGGAGAACGCCGAGCTCTCGGACAAGCTGGAGGCGGAGATCAGCCGGCTGTACGACCTGCTGGACGAGACGGCCGCCGCCTACGGGCGGAACGACGCGCGCGTGAAGGTCGTGGCGCGGGAGATCGCGCGGCGGGAGGGCGAACGGCAAAAGCTCGGCCCGCGGGAGCCGACGCCGGACGAGGAGATGGCCGATCCGTTCGGGGCCGAGCGGCGGGCGCGGCCGAGGTTCGAGCGGGGGGTACCCGGCGGGCTCGCGCCGCCGGAGGGTCCGGCGAGGAAGGAGGGGTAGACGCCCTCACCCCCCGCGCTTCGGCGCGGGGACCTCTCCCGGAGGGAGAGGAGACGCACGTGGAAGGCGCGGGGACCTCTCCCGGGGGGAGAGGAGACGCACGAGGAAGGCGCGGGGACCTCTCCCGGGGGGAGAGGAGACGCAAGTAGTCGACCCCGGGGGGAGAGGAGACCCTGACGCAAAAAAAGAGCGGCCCCTTGCGGGGCCGCCATCTATACGGAATCTCTCTTATTGCGAAGGGCCAGTGCCATGACGCCGCCGCACGTCGTGATCGTTCGGTTAATTGTGGGGGTTGTTAGTCGGTTTCCGTCCGTAATTCGACGGGGGAGCGGGACTTTGTGCCTAAGCGGCGAGGGGGAGTGAAGCACGGCTCGCTGAGCCGTGGCACGTCTCCGGGTTCAGCGCGTCCAGACCCCAGCCGGTGAGCGCAGCAGCGCCGAGCTCGGCCAGCGGCCGGTCGAAGAGCTGTTCGAAGGAGCGGTCGAACGAGATTTCGCGCAGCAGGGAGTTAATGTGGACGCGGTTGTACGCGCCCGGCGCCTGCAGGGCGAGGAGGGCCCGCGGGAGCTCCTGAAGGAGCTCCTGAATCAGGAACTCACCCGGCTCGGGGGTTCGGGCCGGGTTGGCGAAAAGGCACTCGGCCATCAGGCCGTACCGGGCGGTGCGCACGCCCGACTCGCGCGGGTCGAACAGGCAGCCCGAGTCGTCGTAGCTGACGGACTGGAGGACGGTAAAGACGGTGGCGAAGCGGAGAACCTGCCGGACGCCGAGCAGCAGGATGCCCGCGCGCATGCTCTCCGGACCGGATTGGCCGGGCTCGATCTGGTGGGCCAGGCAAAGTCGGGTGAAAGCGGCACGAAGCGCGTGGCTGCCCTCTATCGTTTCGATGAGTAGGCCCAGGGTGCGCTCGTCGTTCGGCGAGGACTCGGCCAGACGGTACACATATGCTGGGAGGAGGGGGAGAAGCTCGGCCCGCTCGAAGAGCCGAGAGAGGGTGTCGGCGCTGGGTTTGGAGTCGGTCATCTTCGGGGTGCGGGGTGCGGCCACGATATTGGATGATTGGAAGCGCTCGAGGGGCGCTTTACGGCAAACCGTGCGCCGTTGCCGGCAACTTTCCTAGCGTCACACCGCCACGTCGACCAAGACCGTGCGGTTCGGCACATCGAAAGTACGATTCCTGCCTTATACTTAGTACACCGTTCGCGTTCACGGCGCGCTAGAAACTATGGGCCTCACCGGGAGAAGACGGCCACGTTATCCAAGCACGAGCAGGCAACTGTTCGGACTTTTCCTAACCTTTGCCGTTCTCATCGGGCTAGACGCGGCGGTCAAGAATGGGTTCCCGATGCGAGATCCGGGCGGGATCTACCTGCTGTTGACGGTGTTCGTCACCTACTGGAGCGGACTGCGGATGGGGTTGTTGAGCGGGGGGCTCGTGCTCGCCTACCTGTCTCTGCTCACGTACATCCCATGGTCGGGCTACCATGCCGTGCCGTGGAACGACCGGCACATCTTCGGCCTCGCGATCGTTTTCGCGCTCGTGCTTTTACCGCTCGGTCTCATCCAAAACCGGATGCGCGCCGCCGGGATCCGGGTCTTCGACTCGCTCCAGGCCGCGCGGGCCGAGGAGGCGGAGCGTCAACGCGTGGAAGCGGAGCTCGAGTCGCGCGAGGAGATGTGGCAGGAGGTTCTCGAGGCCTCGCTCGACGCGATCATCGGGATCGACGTGGACGGAAAGGTGATGCTCTGGAACCGGAGCGCGCGCGAATCCTTCGGCTGGACGGCCGAGGAAATACTCGGAAAGACTCTGCCCGACACGGTTATCCCGGGGGCCGACCGCGATGCGTACGCGGGTGGGTTCCAGCGTTACGTCGAGACCGGCGAATCGAGGATTTTCGGGCGCCGGCTGGAGATGACGGCCCGGGCGAAAGACGGGCGCCTCTTCCCCATCGAGCTGACGGTGGTGCCCCACCGCACCAAAAACGGCACGATCTTCTTCGGCTTCGCGCGGGACATGACGGAGCAAAGGAAGCTTAGCGAGCGGCTGCGGCAAGCCCAGAAGATGGAGGCGATCGGCACCCTCGCCGCCGGCATCGCCCACGATTTCAACAACATACTCGCCGCCATTTCCGGGAACCTCGCGCTGGCGCGGGAGGATATCGGCGCGGGGAATCGCGCCGATGTCAGCCTTCAGGAGATCGACAAATCGGTAGCGCGCGCGACCGAGGTCGTGCGGCAGATTCTTTCGTTCAGCCGAACGACGGAACCCGTGATCTCGGAGCTGGACGTCGAGCCGGCGCTCGCGGACGCGCTCGGGATGCTCCGCGCCTCAGCACCCGCCACGATGGAGATCGACCTGCACGTGGATCCGGAGCTGCCGCAACTCCGCGCCGAGGCCACCGACCTGCACCAGATCGTGCTCAACCTCGGCATCAACGCCGTCCACGCTCTTAAGGGCGAGCAAGGCGCCTTCCAAGTCCAGGCCGCGGCGATCGATTTGGACGAGGGGACCGCCGAGTCTCTGTTGAAGTTGACCAGCGGGCGCTTCGTGCGGATATCGTTCGGCGACACCGGGTGCGGCATGGACCCGGAGACGGCTCGGCGAGTATTCGACCCGTTCTTCACGACCAAGGCGCCCGGCGAGGGGACGGGTCTCGGGCTGTCGGTGG
>Ga0070734_10005788_pt1 | contig 10701 bp, 9 predicted proteins | sample Coa_R1_8_FD_66444 | JGI IMG/M metagenome (GOLD analysis project Ga0070734, IMG submission 66444) | Surface soil microbial communities from Centralia Pennsylvania, which are recovering from an underground coalmine fire - Coalmine... | ecosystem: Environmental > Terrestrial > Soil > Unclassified ... | reverse complement strand
CGGCACGTTTCGCGGCGGGTCGTCGGGCGGGTGGAGCGGCGGCGGCGGCGGTTTCAGCGGCGGCGGGGCGAGCGGAAACTGGTGATGGACAGAGTGGCCGAGACGACTCCGCCCCCGCGCGGCTCATGGGGTTGGCGCCTGGCGCGCCTGCTCCGTCATCTGCTGTCGGACCGGCGGGCCGCTCGACGGGCCTTTCCTCAGCACAGCTTGCGCGCGGTGGAGCAGGCCATCACGGAAGGAGAGGCCCGGCACGATGGGGAGCTGCGCTTCGTCGTCGAGACGATGCTCCCGCTGGGCGACGTGCTGCGCGGCGTATCGGCGCGGGAGCGCGCCATCGAGCTGTTCTCGCGGCTGCGGGTGTGGGACACCGAGCACAACTGCGGTGTGCTCCTGTACGTCCTGCTGGCGGACCGGCGCGTCGAAGTGGTGGCGGACCGCGGCATCGACGCCCACATCGGCCACGCCGGCTGGCACGCGGTCTGCCGCACCATGCAGACCGCTTACGGCCGCGGGGCGTTCGAGCAGGGCTCGGTGGAAGGCGTGCGGGCCATCAGCGAGCTGCTGGCCGCCCACTTTCCGCGGACTGCCGGCAAAGCCAACGAGCTGCCGAACAAGCCCATCGTATTGTGACCCGGCGCCACGCGGGCCGGCGCATCACCGTCCGGCCGAAGGCTGGCCCACCCGCCGGGTTCCATCGCCGGGGGGGCGCAACGCCGGTACCGTGCGCGTGTCATCGTCGATCAGGTAGGTCGAATCGCGCTGACGCTGGTTGTGATGGTGGCGGCGGATGACCAGCAGCATGCTGCCGGCCACGAAGCTGCCGAACAGCAGGATGATGGTATGAATGCGCAGGTCCAGGCCGATGAGGGCGGCGTACAGGGCCAGCATGATGAGGATGGACAGGTTCTCGCTGAAGTTCTGCACCGCGATCGAGTGCCCCGCGGACAGCAGGACATAGCCGCGATGCTGCAGAACGGCGTTCATCGGCACGACGAAGAATCCGGCCATGATGCCGATGAGGACGAGCAGAATATAGACGAGCGGCATGGCGGTGACCCCGGTCATCAAAATCACCGACAGTCCCATGGCGACGCCGATCGGCAGGACCTGGATCGACTTGCGCAGCGGCACCAGGCGCGCCGCCAGAGTGGCTCCGGTGGCGATGCCCAGGGCGGTGACGCCCTGTAACGCAGTGCCCTTGTCCAGCGGCATCCCGAGATCGACCTCCGCCCACTTGAGGACGATGAACTGGAGGGTGGCGCCCGCTCCCCAGAACAGGGTCGTCGTGGCAAGCGAGATCTGACCGATCTTGTCCCGCCACAGGATGCGGCAGCACTCGGCGAAATCGGCGATCAGGCGCACCGGGTTGACCGACTGCTTGCCGTAGCGGGCGCCGGTTTCGGGAATGTACAGGTTGATCAGCGCGGCGACGACATAGATGAGGGCGGTGACGGCAATGCCGGCCTCGGCCGGCGTTTCGATGCCGAGATCGAGGTGCGGAAGGTCGATCGACAGCAGCCGGGAGGCGATGGCCGGGCTGATGAGCGCGCCGCCCAGCACCGTGCCCAGGATGACCGACACGACCGTGAGGCCCTCGATCCAGCCGTTGGCGAGCACCAGCTGCTCGGCGGGGAGCAGCTCGGTCAGGATGCCGTATTTCGCCGGCGAATAGGCGGCCGCGCCGAGGCCGACGATGCTGTAGGCGACCAGGACCGTCACATACTCCGGCACGCCGGCCGGCGTCACGTAGTCATAGAAGAACATCACCACGCAGCCGACGATCTTGATGGTGTTCGTCATGAACATCACCCGTCCCTTCGGGAACGCATCGGCGAATGCGCCCACCACCGCGGCCAGCAGCACGTAAGAAACGACAAAGAAAAACTTGAGCAGCGGCGTCATCCACTCGGGACCGTCGAGCTCGAACAGCAGGGCGATCGCCGCCACCAGCAGCGCGTTATCCGCGAGCGAGGAAAAAAACTGTGCTGCGATAATGGTGTAGAAGCCGCGCTTCATTCGCTTGCTTCAGTGTTGCAAAGACGCGCCAGTCCGGCTGCGGCGAAGCGCCGGCACGACGACACCTCTGCGGTTCATAAGCCGCATCGACCGACGCAGGGACCGTGCCTTATACCACGCCTCACCTTGCGGCTGCCATAAGCGCCCCTGCAGGCCACCCTTATAATGCAAGAAAATTTACCAATGGCCACACGAAAATGGCTGATCGCCGCCTGCAGGTCTTTCATGCCGTCGCCAAGCAGCTCAGCTTCACTAAGGCGGCCGAGGCGCTGTTCATGACCCAGCCAGCCGTCACGTTTCAGATCAAGCAGCTTGAAGAGCACTTCAACGCACGTCTTTTCGAGCGCGGCCACGGCCGCATCCAGCTGACTCCGGCGGGCGAAGTCGTGCTCGGCTACGCGGAGCGTATCCTCAGCCTGTCTTCGGAGCTGGACACCCGTATCCGCGAGATGACCGGCGGCTTGTCGGGCCCGCTGCTGATCGGCGCCAGCACCACCATCGCGGAATTCCTGCTGCCCAGGCTGCTGGGCGAATTCAAGGCGACGCACCCGGAGGTGCATGCGAAGCTTGTGGTGGGCAACACCGAACTGGTGGAGACCCGTGTGGCCGAGCACGCGCTCGACCTCGGATTGATCGAGGGACCGTCGTCCTCCAGCGCGCTGACCGCGGAGGCCTGCTGCGACGACGAGCTGCAGGTGGTGGTCTCGCCCGCGCACCCGCTTGCCGGACGGGCGGAAATCCAGCCGGCCGAGCTGCTCAAGCATGCCTATGTGAGCCGCGAGATGGGGTCCGGCACGCGCGAGTTCACGGATCTGTATTTCCGCAACGCCAAGGTCGATCCCGCGGCGCTCAACGTCATCATGGAGCTGGGGAGCCCGGAAGCCACGAAAGGCGTGGTGGAGACGGGCATCGGGTTTGCGATCATGTCGCGTGCCGCCGCCGATAAGGACCGGCGGCTGGGATTGCTGGTGACGGTACCCCTGGCGCCCAGGCTCATCCGCTCGCTGTCGGTCGTCTTTCCGCGCGAGCGCTTCCGCTCGCGTCTGGTCAACACCTTCATCGAATTCGTCAAAAGCCGTTTGAAGAACTGAACGTGCCGCGGCCCATCCTCGTCACCTACGATCTCGGCGCGCTGCGGCGCAACTTCACGACCCTGCGCGCGCGGGTGCCCAGCGCGCGCATCTGGGCGGTGGTGAAATCGAACGCCTACGGCCACGGACTGGTCCGGGTGGCCCGCACCCTCAAGGAAGCCGATGGCTTCGCGGTGGCGGAAATCGCCGACGCCGTGCGGCTGCGCGATGCCGGGGTGCATCGGCCGATTCTGCTGCTCGAGGGTTTTTTCGAGGCGCGCGACGTGGCCACCTGCGCCGATTACGTGGCGCACACGGTCATCCACTGCAACGAGCAGCTGACCATGCTGGAGCGCACGGCGGTCAAGAAGCCGCTCGACGTGTACCTGAAGATGAACACCGGGATGAACCGGCTGGGCTTCCCGCCGGTGCGCTTCATCGACGCTCACCGGCGCCTCCAATCGCGGGCGCGCGCCAGTTCCATCGGCCTCATGACCCACTTCGCCGACGCCGACGGACCGGGCGGGGTGGCGGAACAGCTGGAGCGGTTTCTCGAGGCGACCGCCAGCCTGGAAGGGGAGCGAAGCGCTGCCAATTCCGCCGCCATGCTGCGCTATCCCGAATCGCAGCTCGACTGGGTCAGGCCGGGAATCGCCCTTTACGGCTGCTCGCCCTTCGCGGACGAGTCAGCCGCAGAGCTCGGGTTGGAGCCGGTCATGACCCTGTCCAGCCGGCTGATCGCCGTGCAGGAGCTGGAGGCCGGCGAACGCGTCGGCTACGGCGGCACCTTCGAGGCCGAACGTGACATGCGCATCGGTGTGGTGGCGTGCGGCTACGCCGACGGCTATCCGCGCCATGCACCGCAGGGGACACCGGTGCTGGTCAACGGACGCCGCACCGCGGTGGTCGGACGCGTGTCGATGGAAATGATCACCGTGGACCTCAGCCGTATTCCGGAAGCCGGGGTGGGGACGGAGGTGACGCTGTGGGGACAGGGCCTGTCCGCCGATGAAGTGGCGCGGGCGGCCGGCACCGTCAGCTACGAGCTGCTCGCCGCGGTATCGCCCCGCATCCCGGTGGTCGAGCGCGAGTAAAGCGCACCCCGGCATGGCTTCCTCCAAGATGCGGACCGTCTTCGTCTGCTCGGCCTGCGGCGCCGAGAGCTCCAAATGGCTGGGCCAGTGCCCGGCGTGCGCCGACTGGAACACGCTGGTCGAGTCCGTCCCGGAGGCCCCCCGTGCGCATCGCGCCGGCGCGCTGCTGACTCCCTCGCCGCTGGTTCGCCTGTCCGCCATCGCGCTGCCCGCCGCCATGAAGTTCGACAGCGGCATCGAGGAGTTCAACCGCGTGCTCGGGGGCGGGCTGGTCGCCGGCCAGGTCACCCTCATCGGCGGCGATCCGGGGATCGGCAAATCGACCCTGCTGCTGCAGTCGCTGGCGTCGATCGGCGCCACGCGCAAGGCTTTGTACGTGAGCGGTGAAGAGTCGGCCGAGCAGGTCGCGCTGCGCGCCAGGCGCCTGGGCCTGGAAGCGGGCGGAATCGCCCTGCTGCCGGAGATCCAGCTGGAGCGGATCGCCGCCGCGCTGTCCTCGGAGCGGCCCGACGTGGCGGTGATCGATTCCATCCAGACGCTGTACTCCGAGACGCTCAGCTCCGCGCCGGGATCCGTCGCGCAGGTTCGCGAATGCGCCGCCCAGCTCACGCGCCTGGCGAAGCAGGCCGGCATGGCGCTCGTCTTCGTTGGTCATGTCACCAAGGAGGGTTCGCTGGCCGGGCCGCGCGTGCTCGAGCACATGGTCGATACGGTGCTGTACTTCGAAGGCGACAGCCACTCCAGCTTCCGGCTGCTGCGGGCGTTCAAGAATCGCTTCGGTCCGGCCAACGAGCTGGGCGTCTTCGCCATGACGGACCGCGGCTTGCTCGGTGTCGCCAATCCGTCGGCAATTTTCCTGTCTGAACACCGCGAAGATGTCGCCGGCAGTTGCGTTCTGGTGACGAACGAAGGAACGCGTCCGCTGGCTGTCGAGGTGCAGGCGCTGGTGGACGACAGCCAGGGGCAGCATCCCCGCCGGCTGACCGTCGGCCTGGACAGCAACCGCCTGGCGATGCTGCTGGCCGTGCTCCACCGCCATGCCGGCGTCGCCTGCGCCGATCAGGACGTCTTCATCAACGCGGTGGGCGGTGTGCGCATCGCGGAGCCGGCTGCAGACCTGGCGGTCGGCCTTGCAGTGTATTCGTCGCTCAGCGGACGCCCGCTGCCGGCCAAGACGGTGGCGTTCGGGGAAGTCGGTCTTGCCGGCGAGGTGCGCCCCGCGCCCAGGGGGCAGGACCGCCTGCGCGAGGCGGCACGCCTCGGCTTTCGTCGCGCGATCATTCCGCGGGCCAACATGCCGCGCCAGCCCGCCCAGTCGGAACTGGAGCTGATTCCCGTGCAGCGCATCGACGAGGCGATCGCCTCGGTGCGGGGCTGACGCCGCAGGGGCAGGGCGTGGAGAAAACACTTGAAGCATGCGGCGGCGGTCGTGTCTGCGACATAATGGTGCATCCCGCCCTGCATTGACGCGGGGGAGCTGACCGGCCGTTCCCGCCCGGGCTGCCGCCCCTGTCGGCACGGGCGAGGCGGGAGGGCGTCCGCTTCCGTGCGGCGGACGCGGCGGCGCGTTCGGAATGCTTTTTGCGGAGCGCCGGACTCGCGCTGTGCAGGCCTGGCCGCGAGGCTCCGCTGCTCATCGGTGCAACGACAAAACATACAGGGAGGTTTCCATGATCCAGAATCGCCGCCGACTGCTGCAGGCCGGCGCCGCCCTCGCCGGCTCTTCCGTGGCCGGGTTCGCAGGCGTTTCATTCGCAGCCGGGCCGCTCAACGTCGGCATTCTCATTCCCGGATCCAAGTCGGACAAGGGCTGGATGGAATCCGGCTATGACGGCCTGGTCGCCGCGCAGAAAAAGCACGGCGACAAAGTCAAAGTTCAGATGATCGAGAACATCAACTACGCCGACATGGAGCAGGCGCTGACCAATCTCGCGTCGAAGAATGCGCTGGTCATCGGCGTCGGCGGGCAGACGCAGGCCGCCGTGCTGAAAGTGTCCAAGCGTTTTCCGAAGATCAACTTCGCAATCGTCGGCGGCAACCAGTCCGATCCGATGCCCAACGTCTCGCAGTACGACGTGAAGCAGGCGGAGATCGCCTTTGTCGCGGGAGCGGCCGGCGCCATGCTGTCCAAGAACGGCGCCGTCAGCTACGTCGGCGGACTGGAGATTCCGTCGATCGTCAATGCCGGCAAGGAATTCGGCAAGGGTGCCAAGTACATCAACCCCAATATCAAGTATTTCGAGAACTACACGGGCGACTTCGACGACGTGGCGAAGTCCAAGGAAGCCACCCTGGCCGCCATCGCGCAGGGCGCCGACATCCACTATCACATCCTCAACCTCGGCCTGCGCGGCATGGAGCAGGCGGCGCGCGAGAAGAACACCCACATCATCGGCAGCTACACCAATCGCTGCGGCAGCGACCCTCTATACGTGGCCTACAGCATCACCGGCGTCGGCTACCAGGTGCAGTACGCCATCGATCAGGCGGTAGCCGGAACCTGGAAGGCCGGCTACAAGCCGTTCGGCCTGGCGATGGGACCGCAGGCCTCCGACATGGTGATCTGCAACAGCACTCCGGAAATGAACGCGAAGCTGGCAGCCATCAAGAAGGACATCCTGGCGGGCAAGATTACGGTGCTCGAAGGGTGACCGTCAGCGGCGAAGCGCCGCTGCTCGAACTGCGCGGCCTGACGAAACGCTTCGGCGATCTGGTTGCGCTCGATTCGATCGACCTCGCCATTCGGCCGGGCGAGGTGCACTGCCTGCTCGGCGAAAATGGCGCCGGCAAGTCGACCTTGTGCAACCTGGTGTTCGGCGTGCACTCGCCGGACGCCGGCGAGATGATTCTCGCCGGCTCGCCTCATCGACCCGCCGGCCCGGCCGACGCGCTGCGCCGGGGCGTGGCCATGGTCCATCAGCATTTCAGCCTGGTCGGCGGAATGACCGTGGTCGACAATCTGATGCTCGGTCGGGAGAGCGGCTGGCTGCGCCGGGGCGAATACGCCGCGCGGGTATCGGCCATCGCGTCGGAATTCGGTCTGAAGGTGCCGCCCGCGGCGCGGGTCGACGATCTTTCGGTGGGCGAACGCCAGCGGGTGGAGATCGTCAAGTGCCTGATGCGCCAGCCGCGCCTGCTGGTGCTCGACGAACCGACCGCGGTGCTGCTGCCCGAGGAGATCGACGCGCTGCTCGCCGTCTGCCGCAGAGTGGTCGCTTCGGGCTGCGCCGTCGTGCTGGTGACGCACAAGCTGGCGGAGATCAAGCGCGTCGCCGACCGGGTGACGGTGCTGCGCGGCGGCCGCGTGGTGGCCGTTTCCGACACGCCGTCCCGCGACATCGACGTGCTCGTGCGCGCCATGATTCAGCGCGATCTCGACCGCCTCGAAGGTGCGGTGCTCGGCGTCGAGACTGCGGCGTCCAGCGCCGAGGACGTCCGCGGCCATGCGCAAGTTCCCGCCGCCGCCGCGCCCGCGCGGGCGCAGTCGGCACGCCTGGAGGGCGTGCGGGTGGTCGATCCGGCCGGTGCGGTCCGCCTGGAGGACTTCACCTTGGCCATCGGATCCGGCGAGATCGTCGGCCTGGCCGGAGTGGAGGGGAACGGCCAGACCGAGCTCGGCGACGTCATTGCCGGTCTCACGACACCGGCCGCGGGCCGCTACATCGTGGCGGGGAAGGACGTGACCGGCTCATCGCCGCGCGAGCTGACGGCAGCCGGCGTGGGCGTGGTGCCGCAGGACCGCCACGCGGTGGGCTGCATCGCCGGCATGAGCGTCGCGCACAATCTGTTTCTCAACCGCCTGGGACGCTTCGCCCGCAGCGGCCTGATGCGTGAGGACGCTCTGCTGGACGAGGCGCACGTCCTGATGCGCCGCTTCGACGTTCGCGCCGCCGGTCCGCATGCGCGCTTTTCCACACTGTCGGGCGGCAATCAGCAGAAAGCGGTGCTGGCGCGCGAGCTGTCCATCGACAATCTGGTGTTCCTGCTGGCCGCCCAGCCGACGCGCGGCCTGGATGTCGGCGCGGTGGAGTCCGTCTACAAGCTGATCCGCGCGGCCTGCGACAGCGGCGTCGGCGTTCTGCTCATTTCGTCGGAGCTCGACGAGCTGATCGCGGTGGCCGACCGCATCGTCGTGCTGTACCGGGGTCGCGTCATGGGAGAGCGGCCGGCGGCGCCGGCGCAGCGGACTGCGATCGGCGCCATGATGGCGGGCCATGCCTGACGGCGTGCCCTCGAACGCCGGCGGCGGCGCGGCGAGATCCGCGGGCGGCGCGGCCAGAGGCGCGCGGTGGCGCCGTTGGCTCGCCAGTCCCACGGTCATCTCCACGGCGGCGGCGATCGCTTTTGCCGTGGCCGCCGGCCTCGCGCTGATCGCACTCACCGGCGCTCAGGTCGGCGAAGCCGTCGCCGCATTCATCGACGGGGCGTTCGGTTCGGCCTACGCCGTCGCCGCTTCCATCAATCGCGCCACGTCGCTCGCACTGGTGGGCATCGGCTTCGTGCTGGCCGACCGCGCCAATCTCACCAATGTGGGCGGCGAGGGACAGATCGCCGTCGGCGGTATGGCCGCCACCGCTGCAGCGCTGTACGGCGGTGTGGCGGGGCTGCCGCTCGGCCTCAGCTTCATCTTGCCGCTGACCGCCGCGGTGCTCGCCGGCGGTCTGTGGGGCGGAATCGCCGGCGTGCTCAAGCTAAAAGCAGGCACCAATGAGGTCATCAGCACCCTCCTGCTGGATTTCATCGCGATCTGGCTGGTGTACTGGTCGGTGCAGTCCGAGGCGCTGCTGCGCCAGCCGATGACCCACTCCTCCACGCTGCCGGAATCCCTGGAGATACCAGACCCCACCAAGCTGCCGATCATCACCGGGGATCCGGGGGTGCCCCTGCACATCGGGCTCATTCTGGCGGCGGTTCTCGCCGTGCTGATCGCCGTCGTGTTGTCCAAGTCGCTGTTCGGCTTGTGGCTGCGGGCAGTCGGCCTCAATCCGACGGCGGCCCGTCGCGCCGGCATATCGTACGGTGGGGTGGTCGGCGCCGCGCTCGCCATCGCCGGCGCGTTCGGCGGACTGGCCGGCGGAATCATGCTGCTTGGTGAGCAGTACGTCCTCAAGTCAGGCTTCTCTTCCGGCTACGGTTTCGACGGACTGGTCGTCGGTCTGCTGGCGCGCGGCTCGGTCGGCGGCGTGATCGCGGGAGCTTTGTTCTTCGGCTTCCTGCGCTCCGGCGGCATCAACATGGAGATGGTGGCCGCCGTGCCGAGCGCCGTCGTGCTGGTCATCCAGGGTCTGATCGTGGTGACCCTGGCCGGCGCCGCCTACTGGACCCGCTCGCGGAGCGCCGCGTGACCTGGGAACTGTTTGCCGTGTTCATCGGCTCGTCGGTGCGCCTCGCCGTGCCGCTGCTGCTCAGCTCCACGGGAGAGCTGGTGAGCGAAAGGGCCGGGGTGCTCAACATGAGCCTGGAAGGCATGATGCTGACGGCCGCATTCGCCGCTGCCGTCGGGGCGTGGGCGACCGGCAATCCCCTGCTCGGCCTTGCGATCGGCATCGCTTCCGCGCTTCCGGTCGCGCTGCTGCAGGCGTGGTTGAGCAATACCCTGCGGGCGAACCAGATCGTCACCGGCATCGGAATCAATATCCTCGTCCTCGGCGCCACGACGCTTGCGTACCGCGAGGTCTTCGGCGCCCGCTCCCGCGAGCAGATCCCCGGTTTGGACAAGTGGGCGCCGCCGGGACTGCGGGACGTGCCGATTTTCGGTCCGGCGGTATTCGAGCAGGTATGGCTGCTCTACGCGGGATTGCTGGTCATCGTTGCGGTGGCGATCGTGCTGCGCTATACCTCCATCGGAATCGCGCTGAGCGCCTGCGGCGCCGATCCGCGCGTCGTCGACAAGGCTGGACTTTCCGTCGTGCGCATCCGCTACGGCGCCGTGCTGTTCACCGGATTCATGGCCGGCATCGCCGGCTCTTTTCTGTCCATCGGCGACATCCACACTTTCACCGAAGGAATGACCAGCGGCGCCGGCTACCTCGCCATCGCCGCAGTCATCTTCGGCAATTGGAAGCTCGGCCCGACGCTCGGCGCCTGCCTGCTGTTCGGTGCCGCCACCGCGCTGCAGTTTCAGCTTCCCGCGATGGGCGTGAACGTGCCGAACGCGCTGCTCATCATGCTGCCCTACGTGCTCGCCCTCGTGGCCGTGGGCGGGCTGGTGGGTCGTCAGACGGCGCCCGCCGCGCTGACCCTGCCGTTCATTCGCGCCGGCTGATCCCGGTCGTCCCGCGGCACAGCGCGCTCGCCGCCGCGCTGCCGCTGCGCATGGCGCCCTCCAGCGTGGACGGATAGCGGTCGTAGGTGTAGTCGCCGGCCAGGACGAGATCCGGCATGGGCGTGCCATGGCCTGGCCGCACGATGCCCGGCGCGCAGCGCAGCGTGGCGCGCGGTTCGGCGATGGTCCGCAGCGGACGAAATGAAGGGGCCTCCGGCAGCGCCGCGGCCAGCTCGCGCGCCGCCTGAACGCCGAA
>Ga0070734_10005787_pt1 | contig 10701 bp, 8 predicted proteins | sample Coa_R1_8_FD_66444 | JGI IMG/M metagenome (GOLD analysis project Ga0070734, IMG submission 66444) | Surface soil microbial communities from Centralia Pennsylvania, which are recovering from an underground coalmine fire - Coalmine... | ecosystem: Environmental > Terrestrial > Soil > Unclassified ... | reverse complement strand
TCCAGCGCCTCCTCGGCATCCTCCTCGACAACGCCATCCGCTACACCCCCGAGCACGGCGAAATCCGCACCGAAATCTCCCTCCTCGACAACGAACCCACCATCACCGTCCGCGACACCGGCATAGGCATGTCCGAAGACGTCCGCCAAAGAGTCTTCGACCGCTTCTACCAGGCCGACCTCCGCGAACGCAAAACGCAAGCCGGCCTCGGCCTCGGCCTCTCCATCGCCCGCTGGATTGCCAACGCCCACCACGCCTCCCTAACCGTCGAGAGCACCCCCCTAAAAGGCTCCGTCTTCCAAATCCGCTTCCCCGCCACTATCCCCGCCCCCACCCTCGAACCCAGAGAACAAGCCCTCCGCTAACCCGCAACCCACCCCATTAAAGTGTCATCCTGAGCGAAGCCTCTCGCAGTTTCATCGCGAGAGGCGCAGTCGAAGGACCTGCGGTTGCCTTTGCCTTCGAACCCCGGGAACAATCCCCCCACCCACCACGTAACCACCTCCACGGGAGACCCCCATGCCCTCTCACCGACAAGACCTCGTCTACACCCTCCGTCGTCTAGCCAGAACCCCCGCCTTCGTCCTGGCCGTCATCATCTCCATAGGCCTGGGCATCGGAGCCAACGCCACCATCTTCTCCATGATCAGCAAGTTCGTCCTAAGCTCCGCGCCAGTCGGCGACCCCGCCACGCTCATGAGCATCCACACCACCCAGCACGGCGATCGTTGCTGCAACAACTTCTCTTGGCCCCTCTACAACGACCTCCGCGACCAATCCCGCACCTTCTCCGACATGGCCGCCTACTACGACCTAGTCCCCGCCTCCATCGGCGGCACCGGCGACCCCGAGCGCGTCTGGGGACAAGCCGCCACCTCCAACTACTTCGACGTCGCCCAGCTCCCCATGGCCCTCGGCCGAGGCTTCCTCCACAGCGAAGAGCACTCCCCCGACATCGTCCTTGGCTATCGCCTCTGGCAGCACCGCTTCGCCGCCGACCCCGACATCCTCGGCAAATCCGTCACTCTCTCCGGACACCCCTACACCGTCGTTGGAGTCGCTCCACCCACCTTCCGCGGCATCGATCTCCTCCTCGACCCCCAGTTCTGGGTACCCTTCGACAACATCGACCAGCTCGTCCCCAACCACCCCGACAACAACTCCCGCCTCTTCCACTGGGTAACCGTCACCGGACGCCTCAAACCCAGTGTCACCCACGACCAGGCCGCCGCCGAGCTAGCCACCCTCGCCAAACACTTCGCCGAAACCAACGCCGCCCCCGAAAAAACCCTCGAGCTCCCCTTCGAACAAGCCGGCTCCCTCCCGCCACGCGACCGCTCCACCGTCCTCGTCTTCCTGGCCTCGCTCATGGTCGTAGCCCTCCTCGTCCTCTGCATCGCCTGCGCCAACGTTACCAACCTTCTCCTCGCCCAGGCCTACAGTCGCCAGCGCGAGATGGCCGTCCGCATCGCCCTCGGAGCCACCCGCACCCGACTCCTCCGCCAGATGCTCCTCGAAAGCATCCTCCTCGCCTTCGCCGGAGGCATCGTCGGCGTCCTGCTCTCCATCGCCGCCACCCGAGGCCTCTCGTCCTTCCACTTCCCCGCGCCCATCCCGCTTAACACCGCCGTCAGCGTCGACTCCCGCGTCCTCCTCTACACCTTCCTCCTCAGCTTCGTCACCGGACTACTCTTCGGCCTCATCCCATCCTGGATAGCCTCCCGCCCCATCCTCACCAACGCGTTGAAAGGTGAGGACGCCCTCGCCCGCCCCGGCCATCGATTCAACCTGCGCAACATCCTCCTCGTCGCTCAGATCGCCATGTCGCTCGTCCTCCTCTGCGCCACAGGACTCTTCCTCCGCAGCCTGCAATCCGCCACCGGCATCGACATCGGCTTCCGCAACCACAACATCCTCATGATGTCCGTCGATCCCCGCGTCCACGGCTACACCCCCGAGCGCACCGTCCAACTCCTAACCCAGGCCCGCGAGCGCGCCGCCACTCTCCCCGGCGTCATCTCCGCCGTCGCCACCGACACCGTACCGCTCTGCGGATGCACCCGCAGCGACGGCTTCAAGATCGAAGGCCACCCCAACCCCACCGGCCCATGGCCCATCGCCGACCTCTACATGGCCACTCCCGGCTACTTCGAAACCATGGGCATCGCCCGTCTCTCCGGCCGCGACTTCGCCAACGAAAGCCCCACCGGCCCCAAGGTAGCCATCATTAATCAGGCCTTCGCCAAAAAACTCTTCGGCAGCCAGAACCCCATTGGCCAGCAGATCACGGGAGGTCACGTCACCTACCAGATCATCGGCGTAGTCAAAGACCTCAAGTCCCGCACCCTGGGCGAAGATCAGCGTTACGTCCTCTTCCGCTCCCTCGACCAGACGGTCTCCTACGACCCAGCCTTCATGGGCTACACCCTCCTCATCCGCACCGCAGGAGACTCCGCCCCCATCGCCGCTGCCGTTCGCCAGCAGATCGCCGCCCTCGACCCAACCATCGCCATCTACAACGTCGCCACCATGGAAGAGCACCTCCACGACGCCCTCTTCCTCCCCCGCCTCGCCGGCACACTCTTCGGAGTCTTCGGCCTCACCGGACTCATCCTCGCCGCCGTCGGCCTCTACGGAGTCATGAGCTACTCCGTCACGCGCCGCACCCGCGAGATCGGCATCCGCCTCGCCCTCGGATCCCAACTCAGCGCGGTGCAAGCCCTCATCGTCCGCCAGGGCATGACCCTCACCCTCATCTCCGTAGCCATCGGCCTGCCCGCCGCCTTCGCCCTCGCAAAATTCTCCACCAGCCTCCTCTACGGAGTCCGCCCCCACGACGCAATCACCTTCACCCTCGTCCCCATCTTCCTCGCCACCGTAGCCCTCTTCGCCTGCTGGCTCCCCGCCCGCCGAGCATCCAAAGTCGATCCCCAGACCATCCTCCGCTACGAGTAGTGCTTGAGTGGTGATCTTAAATAGGCGGTTCTGCTGCCTTCTGTATAGTCATTTGCATGAAAATCGTAGCTGGGACTATCGTCCTACTCGCGTTGCATGCTCTCTGCTCTGCTCAAACCCAAACTCAAGACATCTCACAGGCTCAGCTGGACGCTATCAATAGCCTTACGCTCAGTCAGGCAGTGAAGCAGCGTGAAGTGTATAAGGCACCGCTCAAATCCGCGTATAACAGACAGATCACATTGATAGGGAAGGACTGTCAGGCTGAAATCGAGCAAGGCCAGCAGCCCTACAACATCTGTATGGGCCGGGCGAGCCAGCAGGCCGAAAACGACTATTCCGTCTTCTACAACAATCTCCAGATGTTGTGCCACGACGAGGAGCAGCTCGCAACATTGCAGGCTTCCGAAAAGGCATGGCAGACCTATAAAGACAGCGCCATGAAAGCAACAAACGCCGCCTGGCCAAACGGCACTGGAGCGCCCGGCTTCGCAGGTCAGGTCTACGTGTCGTTGGTGCGCAATCGAATGCAAGAGTTGCATGAAATATTCATGTTAAATATCGCGCAATAGCACTCCACAGGTATTCCTCGGCAACGCGGTTCTATGATCCACAACGGCAAATCTTAAATCCACCTTATAAAAAACCACCCAACCTTAAGAACCCCACTCACCCCCAATCCAACAACTCCCGTTACCGCTGAAGCTCACAAACATCCAATAAAATCGCACCTTTCGCAACACCCCACCCAAGCCTCTCAAAGCTCATAGCCCTCAGCTCACAGCTCCATGTAACAAGCCATTCACGCTGGCCTTCTAAGTTTGCAAAACACACCTTGCAACTTTTGCAGAAGTCTTTCGGAGGACTTGTGAACACTCTCGCCCATCCCATGTGCCGGATCCTTACGGTCAGCGTATTCGTACTTATCTCCTTTGCCAGCTATGCGCAGCAGCCGTCAGGAACCCTCACAGGCACCGCGGTCGACCCCAAAGGCGGTGTACTCCCCAACGCCACCATCTCCATCCGCAACGAGTCCACCGGAGCCACCCGCTACATCACCACCGACGCTCAGGGCCACTTCTCCGTCGCCGGTCTCCCTGTTGCCAAATACACCGTCGAAGCCTCCGCCACCGGCTTCGCCACTACCATCCGCCACGGCATCCAACTCACCGCCGACCAGCCCCAGGACGTCTCCCTCTCGCTGAACGTCGGCAACGTCAGCCAGCAGGTCACCGTCCAGGCCGACGACGCCCACTCCATCGCCTCGCGCCTCGCGCCTATCGACGCCCTCCTCAGCCAGACCTCCCCGCACAGCGAGATCGGCGCAACCTACATCCGCAACTACACCGCTCCCACCGCCGACTTCGGTGAACTCACCCAGATGGTCCCCGGAGCCTTCACCACCAATGCCAACGGCGTCGGCCTCGGTCAGAGCAGCACCAGCTTCCGTGGCTTCCCCGACGGCAACTACGACATCGACTTCGACGGCATCCCCTTCTACGACACCAACACCCCCTCCCACCACTCCTGGGCCTTCTTTCCCGCACAGTGGATCGGCGGCGTCGACTTCGACCGCAGCCCCGGCACCGCCTCTACCGTAGGCCCCACGCCCTTCGGCGGCTCCATCCACCTTCTCTCACAGGACTTCCTGCCCAACCGCAACATTCGCGGCGGCTTCTCTTACGGTTCCTTCAACACCGTCCTCTTCGACGGTGCATTCAACTCCGGCGACTTCGGCGGCGTGAACAAGAACTCCAACCTCTTCGTCGACGTCCACCACATGTCCTCCGACGGCTATCAGACCTTCAACCTCCAGACCCGCAACGCCGGCTCCCTCAAGTACCAGTACAAGCTCTCCGACAAGACCGTCCTCACCGGCTACAGCGGCGTCGTCTGGCTCGACTCCAACTCCCCCAACCTCTCCTCCACGCGCCAGCAGCTCCTCACCAACGGCAATAACTACCTCCTCCAGAACACCGATCCCACCCAGGCCAACTACTACCGCTTCAACACCTATCACGTCCCCACCGACTTCGAGTACGTCGGCGTCAACCACCAGTTCGCCCACAACTGGCTCCTGAGCCTCAAGCCCTACACCTACAACTACGACAACTCCGAGTTCTACGCCAAGCAGCCCAAGACTGGCGCTATCAACCCAGCCAACTGCGCCCCCGTCTCCTCCACAGCCACCGAAGGCGGAGTCAAAGTCCCCACCTCCATCAGCCCCTGCGCCGTCGACAAGTACAACAGCTACCGCAAATACGGCCAGACCTCAGCCATCACCCAGACCTCAAAGCTCGGCACCTTCCGTACCGGTTTCTGGTACGAGTGGGCCCGCACCAACCGCCACCAGACCCCCTCCAACCCCCTCACCCACGTCGACGACGCCCAACCCAACTTCAGCGAGAAGTACTTCACCAACTCCTACCAGCCCTACGCCGAGTTCGAGTTCCACCCCTTCAGCAAACTCACCCTCATCCCTGGCGTAAAGTTTGCCTACTACACCATGAACTTCACCCAGCTCGCCGACAACGGCGGCAAGATCGGCAGCATCAACCCCGTCACCAAGCAGCCCTTCACCTCCGTCACCAACACAGCCGACTATCACTCCTGGCTACCCGCGCTCAGTGCCAGCTACCGCCTCAAGCCCAATCTGTCGATCTACGGCCAGGGCGCCGAGGGCAGCGTCGTTCCGCCCACCGCAGTCTTCGACGTAGCCGGTGGAGTCGTCGCCGTCCCGCCCAAGCCGCAGAAGTCCACCACCTACCAGGTCGGCACCGTCTACAAGATCAACCGTCTCGCCTTCGACGCCGACTACTACCACATCCGTTTCCAGAACGGCTATTCCTCATCCACCGACAACAACCCCAGCTCCGCCACCTTCGGCGAGTCCATCAACTACATCGCCCCCAGCTCCATCTCGCAGGGCTTTGAAGCAGAGGGCAATCTCTACATCACCCACGGTCTCAGCGTCTTCCTCAACGGCAGCCGCGGCCAGGCGACATACGTAGGCACGCTCACTGTCTCCTGCACCGCCGGAGCCACCGGTTGCACGTCCGCCACGCCAACACTCATCCAGGCCGCACCCTCCGGTCTCTGGGTCGCCGGAACCCCCACCGACACTGAGGCTCAAGGCGTCACCTACCAGGACAAGGGTTGGAACCTCGGCTACTTCAACAAGCGCGTCGGCTCGCAGTGGATGGACAACGGTGCCTACCACGACCAGCTTCGCGTCGATCCATTCTCCGTCTCGAACATCTACCTCAACTACACCATCCACGCCGGGTCACGCTTCGAGCGCTTCGACCAAACCAAGATCCGCCTGAGCATCAACAACCTCACCGACTCTCACAACCAGACCAGCATCACGGCAGGCGGCAAGCTCATCAACCAGAACATCTCCACCAACGGCACCAGCTACGTCGATCCCTTCAACGCAGCCACAACATCCTCCACCGGCTACACCGGCGGCTATAACCTGGCCGACAACCCCACCCTCCTCCCCGGCCGCAGCGTCATGCTCTCCATAACCTTCGGCCTCTCACCCAAGCGCTAATCAACTTCGTTACGCTCCTCTCAAGAGTCCCGGCAATACCGGGACTCTTCTTTTTTCCTCACGTAACCCCCGCCAACTCCTGCGATTGTCGTTATCGCCACCGAGCCCAACCCTACCGAGCTCTCTTAGGCGCGATGACGACTTCGGTCTCGACATGCTCGTTGAAGCACCCAGCCGGATTCAGGCTGAGTAGCGCTTTGATCAGTTCTGTCTCGAACGCCTTGGCATTGTCGCCGAATAATGGCCTGGCGGAACTTGATATGGAATAGACGCATCCGATGATCGAATTTATATCCCGCGTGATGGTGCTCGGAAACTCATGAGATGTGAAAGTGGAGAACCATTCTGACCGGACCAGAGCTGGTTCGTGTTCAGGTTCTTGCGGATTGGATTTTGGATGCCGAGTTCTCGGCCCAAGAAATTTTGCGACGATCTGATCGGCTACCGGCTCCCAGCTTTCTTGCGGACGTCGCTTGCCTGGGTTCACGAGCGCCAGTCCTCCTCCGTCTGCTATGAGAATCGCGAGTTTCTGGAGTACTTCGTCACGGTCCATCCAGTGAAAGGCTTGCCCAATAGTGGCGACTTGAAACGGTCCCGCCCCCAACGAAATGCTCTCGGCCCTGGACAACAACCAGTGGACGTTTTGTCGGCCCCGTGATTCCGCCAACCATCGTCCTTGGGCGATCATGTCTGCATCTGGATCGACGGCGACAACCTCGCCGACGGCATAGGAAAGTGGGATTGCGATGGTGCCCGGACCGCATCCCAAATCTAGCGCACGCATGTCCTTGGTGAGAGAGTAGCGCTCGACGATAAAATCGATCGCCGCCTGTGCGTATGGCGCACGGAAACGGTCATAATATGGCGCCGTGTGGGCAAATGGCGAGATGCCTGATGAGGTGGGCATTCCGTAATGGCATCACAATATTCTCTTCAGAACAAACGAACTCTGGCACGCGCGGCGGACTTTCCATCGTTAGTCCAAAAACACCTCTTGACGAATATTGCAAATAGCGATATAAATATTGCGATTTGTAATACACATGAAACTCGCAGACAAAATCCGTTACCTCCGTGAAGTAGAAGGCAACCTCCGCGGCCTCAACCGCGCCATGACCCAGCAGGAGCTCGTCCGCGCCATCCAGCAGGAAAACGGCACCGGCAAAAAGAGCGGCAAAGCCACCATCAGCCAGTCCTACCTCTCACAAATCGAGAGCGGAGCCCGCCCGCACCTCACCAACACCACGCGCCTGCTCCTCGCCAAATTCTTCAAGGTCCACCCCGGCTACCTCGTCGACGACCCGGAAGGCTACCACTCCGAGCTCCTCTCCGACCTCCGCACCATCGAAGACAAGCTCGACCTCTGGCTCATCGCCGGTTCGGAACGCTTCCGTCGCGACCCCGCACTCTGCCAGGCGCTCCTCACCCTGGCCAACCACGACGACACTCGCCGCTGCTTCCTCCTCATCGAGGCCATCATCGAGACGCCAGCACTCCTCGACCGCCTCTTCCACGTCCTCCGGCCCGAAGCCGCCACGTTATCGCCCACCAACTCTCAACCGGCTCTAAAAAAAGCCGCCAAGCGGAGCACCAAATAGCATGGACTCCTTCTATCTCATCTGCTTCAGCGTCGGCCTCGTCCTCAGCCTCCTCTCCGTAGTCGGAGGCTTCGGCCACCTGCACCTCGGCCGCCTCCACATCGGACACACCGCCCACCACCACACCCACGGACACAGCCTCTCCGCCGTCAACGGCTTCACCATCACGGCCTTCCTCTGCTGGTTCGGCGGAGCAGGCTATCTCCTGCATCACTTCAGTGTCTTCACCGCATCCCTGGTTCTCGTCCTGGCCTTACTGAGCGGCATAGCCGGAGCCGCACTTCTCTGGGCCGTCCTCTTCAAGGTGCTCCTGCCCCGCGAGCGCGTCCTCACTATCGAAGACACCGAGATGACCGGCGTCCTGGCCCACGTCAGTGACGCCATCCGCGACAGCACCAGCACCGGCGAAATCATCTTCTCCCAAACCGGAGCCCGCCGCGCCGCCGCCGCCCGCAGCGAAGACGGCACAGCGATCCAGCGCGGCACCGAAGTCGTCGTCATCCGCTACGAACGAGGCATAGCCTACGTCCGCCGCTGGGACGACCTAACCAACACCTGACAAGCTGTTGCACTTGCTTTTCTTGCTTGTCATCCCCGAAGGGGACCTGCTGTTGCCCTTGCACTTGCTGTTGTCCTTGCTTCTCTTGTTGTCATCCCGTAGGGATCTGCTTCTGTTGTTGCTGTTGCTTTGAAAAGGCACATCGTTCTGGCGGCCTCACTTGCCGAGGCAATCCCCAGCCACCCACCCACTGAGGCAAGCACCTCACACGCCCTCCAGTCCGTCTCGGACAAAGGAACGATATGCCGAACTCGGTAATCATCATTGCAGGTCTGATAGTCCTCGCCACGCTCGCACTGGCCCTTCTCATGGCCAAGATGTTCCGCAAAGCCGGACCCAACGAAGCCATCATCGTCTACGGCTTCCGCGGCCCACGTGTCATCAAGGGCGGCGGCGCCGTCATCTTTCCCGTAGTCGAAAACTCCCGCCAGCTCTCCCTCGAGCTCATGAGCTTCGACGTAGCCCCGCAACAGGACCTCTACACCAAGCAAGGCGTAGCGGTCACCGTCGAAGCCGTCGCACAAATCAAAGTCCGCTCCGACAAAGAGTCCATCCTCACCGCCGCCGAGCAGTTCCTCACCAAATCTCCCGACCAGCGCGAAGGCCTCATCCGCCTCGTCATGGAAGGCCATCTCCGCGGCATCATCGGCCAGCTCACCGTCGAACAAATCGTCAAAGAGCCCGAGATGGTCGCCGAGCGCATGCGTTCGACCTGCATGGACGACATGAGCAAGATGGGCCTCGAAGTCATCTCCTTCACCATCCGCGAAGTCCGTGACAAAAACGAATACATCACCAACATGGGACGCCCCGACGTAGCCCGCATCCGTCGCGACGCCGAAATAGCCGCCGCCGAAGCTGAGCGTGACACGGCCATCCGCCGCGCCATAGCCCTTCGCGAAGCCGCCGTAGCTAAAGCCTCCGCAGACCAGGAGCGCGTCCTCGCCGAAACCCTCTCCCTAGCCAAACAAGCCGAAGCCCAACGCGACCTCGACATCCAAAAGGCGCAGTTCACCGAATCTGCGCGCCGTCAGGAGGCCCAGGCCGATAAAGCCTACGAACTCCAGACCAACGTCATGCAACAGAAGGTCATCGCCGAACAGGTCAAGATCCAGCAGATCGAAAAGCAGGAGCAGATCAAAGTCCAGGAGTCCGAAATCCTCCGCCACGAAAAGGAGCTCATCGCCACCATCCTCAAAGGCTCCGAGATCGAGCGTCAGCGCATCGAAAACATCGCCAACGCCGAGAAGGCCCGCATCACCATGGAAGCCGAAGGCCGCGCCGCAGCGACAAAACTGCAAGGCGAAGCCGAAGCCAACATCATCTTCCAGAAGGGCGAAGCCGAAGCCAAAGCGATGAACGTCAAAGCCGAGGCCTATCAGGAGTGGACACAAGCCGCGGTCGTCGACAAGCTCATCACCAACATGGCCGACGTAGTCCGCGCCATGTCCGAGCCGCTCTCGAAGGTCGACAAGATCACCATCGTCTCCACCGGCAACGACGGCGTCACCGGCGCCAACAAAGTCACCGGCGAGATGACCAAAATAGCCGCCCAGGTTCCCGCGCTCTTCGAGGCTCTCTCCGGCATGAACCTCCACGACCTCATGGGCAACATCAAAGCCATGAAACCTCGCGAAGACGGCAACGGCAAAACCCTCTAACCAACTCCAGGCTCATCGGCCACAAATCGGTGAGCCTGGTCACACAGCACGAATCGAGAACCCACGATGTTCACCTTCATCCTTCTCACAATCATCATCATCGCCGTAGCATCCACTGTCCTTCGCCTTATCTTCTGGCCAATCCTCAACCCCTATCGCATCCGTCGTCCGTACTTCGGCCCATACGGTTACTTCGGCTACGGCCGCGGATATCGTCGCGGCATACTCCCCCGCGGCCTTCTCGCCATCCTTCTCTTCGCTGCCTTCGAACGCCTCTTCGGACGCCGCTGGTAACGCAACCTTCACCGAAAGGAGCCCGCCATGTCTCTCCTCGAACGAGTAGGAACTCTCCTCCGAGCCAACATTAACGAC
>Ga0070734_10005785_pt1 | contig 10702 bp, 9 predicted proteins | sample Coa_R1_8_FD_66444 | JGI IMG/M metagenome (GOLD analysis project Ga0070734, IMG submission 66444) | Surface soil microbial communities from Centralia Pennsylvania, which are recovering from an underground coalmine fire - Coalmine... | ecosystem: Environmental > Terrestrial > Soil > Unclassified ... | reverse complement strand
TGCGCCGGGTGTATGTGAGCAATCCGGTGGTCCTCGATTCCATGACTTCGACCGCGCAGGAGGTGGTACTTACCGCCAAGTCTGCCGGCGTCAGCAGCTTGGTCCTGTGGACCGCCGCCGGGCAGACGAAGCTGTTCACGGTGCTGGCGGACGTGGACGTTTCCGGGCTGCGCGATTCGCTGGCCCAAGCCCTGCCGGGGGACCAGGTGGAAGTGGAGGCGCAGCAGGGGAGGATCCATCTGAGCGGGGTGGTTGACAGCGATGCCGCCGCCGATGAAGCGGCGCGCCTGGCCACGGTGTACTCGAAGGACGTGGTCAACTCGCTGGTGGTTGACGCGCGGCATCTGCCGCAAATCCAGCTGCAGGTCCGTATCGCCGAGGTCGACCGCTCCAAGCTCGACGCCTTCGGCATCAACTTCTTCAGTCTGGGCAAGAACAGCGGCGCGTCCACCACCGGGCAATTCAGCCCGCCCAGCTTTCAGACGCAGAACGGCACCAACAGCGCCGTCATCAGCGACTTTCTCAACCTGTTTTACTTCAACTTTGATCACGCGATCGGGGCGACGATCAAGGACTTGCAGACCAAGGGCATCCTGGAGATCCTGGCCGAGCCGAACCTGACGACTCTTCACGGCAAGCCGGCGCGCTTTCTGGCGGGCGGCGAGTTCCCCTACCCGATCGTGCAGCCCGGCGGCGCCGGCAGCGTGCCGACGGTGACCGTCCAGTTCCGTCCCTATGGGGTGAAGCTGGAGTTCACGCCCTTCGTCAACTCCGACGGCAGCATCCGGATCAAGGTCGCCCCCGAGGTGAGCGCGCTGGATTACACCAATCAGGTGGTGATTGCCGGCTATGCATTGCCGGCGCTCTCCACGCGCCGCGCCGAAACCGAAGTGGAGCTCAAAGACGGCCAGAGCTTCGGTATCTCCGGCATTCTCGACCACCGCACCACCGACACGCTCAGCAAGATTCCCGGCATTGGTGACATTCCCGTGCTGGGGCAACTGTTCCGCTCCAAGAACCTGAACCGCTCCACCATGGAGTTGGTGGTGATTGTCACTCCCAGGATCGTGGATACCTTGCATGACGCTCAGCTGCCAGCACCGACGGCCCCGGCCGAGCCGGTGCCGCCGCTGCAGAACCATGCGTTCGACCACGACTTGCCCAAGAACTGAGGAAGCTTATGGCAGCCCCCCAACCAACTGGAGAGCACGATGTGGCCAGCCACGACGAAGCCGAGGTGTGCGTCGCCACCCTGTGGCTGGATACGGCAACCGCCGAAGCGGTGATGAAGGCGCTGGCCAGCAAGAACATCAGCTTTGCCGGCCAGATGCAGGACTATTCGCGTCGGGATGGTGACCGCCTTATCGTGGAGAAACTGGCGCGCGCCGAGATTGCCGTCTGCATCATCGACTTCGACGGCGACCGCGACACCGCGGTCGACGCCGCCAATGCGATTCAACAGGCGCTGCACGGCCGCGGCACCCTGATCGCAGTCTCGGCCAAAAACGAGCCCGCACTCATCCTGCAGGCGATGCGCGCCGGGTGCAGCGAATACCTCACCAAGCCGGTCTCGGTCGACCAGTTGGCCGAGGCCTTGCATCGGCTGCGTACGCGCGCCAGCTCGCGCCGGCCGGCCCGAGCCAAGCCATCGGGCCGGATCCTGGGGCTGCTGGGAGCGCGCGGGGGAGCCGGCACGACTACCCTGGCGGTGCATCTGGCCTGCTACCTGGCGCGCCAGCACGGCAAGCGTACGCTCATTTTGGACGAGCACCGCCGCCTGGGCCATGTGTCGCTTTACCTGGGCGAGGACCACGCCGACTATTCCTTTTACGAGCTGGTGCGCAACATCGCCCGGCTGGACGAGACGCTCCTGCAGGGCTTCGTCATTCACCACGCCGACTGCCTCGACATTCTGCCTTCGCCCGACGTCTTCGATGATTCCTCGAACGTGTCGCTGGACGACATCCAGCGTGCCCTGCGCTTTCTGGGCGAGAACTACGATTTCGTGGTGGTCGACTGTCCGCACGGGGTGCACAACCTGAGCCTCACCACCATCGACTGTAGCGACGAGCTGTTCCTGATCGCCACCCCCGACGTGCCCGGGCTGCGCGACCTTTCGCGCTACATCGATCGGCTGCTGCAGAGCAATGTGCCGCCCAGCAAGATCAAGGTTGTCATCAATCGCTATTCGTCCGAGGGCGCGCTCACTCTGGAGCAGATCGAGAAAGCCATTCGGCAGCCCATTGCCATCACCATTCCCAACGCCTCGGCCGACCTGATCCGCGCCATGAATACCGGCAGCCCGGTCATGCCGGACCGGAAATCGGAGTTTGCCCTGCAGATGAAGAAGTGGGCCGCCAGCCTGGTGCGCGGGGAAGCGGTCAAGCTGACGGAAAACAAGCACAGGTTCGCTTTTTGGAGTTAACCGGAGGGGGGATCCATGGCAGAAGTTGCCGTCGCCGAGATTGCGGAAAAACGCATGCCGCCGCTGGATGTGGCCGCCAATCCGCTGCTGGGCCGCGCCCAGCAGGAGGTGAAGTCGGCGGTCCATCGCGAGCTTATCGACAAGGTCGATCTGGAGAAGCTGCTCTATATGCAGGACACGCGCGGACGCCAGCAGCTGCAGGGACTCATCCTGCAGCTGGTGGGGCAATACGGTGTGCCCTTCAGCTCCAGCGAGCGCAGCCGCCTGGCCAACGAAGTGATGGACGAGGTGTTCGGGCTGGGCCCCCTGGAGCCGTTGCTGCAGGATCCCACAGTGTCAGACATCCTGGTCAACACCGCCGACCACGTCTATGTGGAGCGAGGCGGCGTGCTGGAAAAGACCAACGTGGTCTTCAAAGATGACCACCACCTGATGCATATCATCGAAAAGATCGTCTCCAAGGTGGGCCGCCGGGTGGACGAGTCCTCGCCCATGGTGGACGCCCGGCTGCTTGACGGCTCACGAGTCAACGCCGTCATCCCGCCGCTGGCCATCGATGGGCCTATCCTGTCGATCCGCCGCTTCGGCTCCGACCCGCTGACTGCCAAGCACCTGCTGGAATACGGCGAGATGAAACCGGTCATGATGGATGTGCTGCAGAAGGCGGTCAGGGCGCGGCTGAACATTGTCGTCTCCGGAGGTACCGGGGCAGGCAAGACTACGCTGCTCAATGTGCTGTCGGGGTTCGTGTCGCCACGCGAGCGCATTGTCACCATTGAAGATTCTGCCGAGCTGCGGCTGAAGCAGGAGCACGTTGTCCGCCTGGAGTGCCGCCCCCCCAACGTCGAAGGCAAGGGTGCGGTCCGCCAGCGTGAGCTGCTGATCAACGCCCTGCGCATGCGTCCCGACCGCATTGTCGTCGGCGAGGTGCGCGGCGAAGAGGCGCTGGACATGCTGCAGGCGATGAACACCGGCCACGACGGCTCCATCACCACGGTGCACGCCAACAGCCCGCGTGACGCCATCGCCCGCATCGAGACCATGGCCATGATGGCCAACCTTAACCTGCCGCAGAATGCGCTGCGCCAGCAGATAGCCGCGGCCATTCATGTCATCGTGCAGGTCTCGCGCATGAGCGACGGCTCGCGCCGTGTCACCCACATCACCGAAATCACCGGCACCAGCGACCAGGTCATCAGCATGCAGGACATCTTCCTGTTTCAGAAGCAGGGAGTCGGACCGAACGGCAAGGTGTTGGGACGCTTCTACGCCACCGGCATCGTGCCGAAGTGTGCCGAGAAGTTGCAGGCGGCAGGGACGCCGCTCGATCCCCGGCTGCTCAACTTCTCCGAGGAGATATAAGCGCGTGCGATGCGTTGCTCAATACGGCAGCGGAGGAGATGGCGCATGTTTCTGATCGTGGGAGTCTTCCTCTCCGTGCTGGCGCTGTGCTTTGCCGTCGTCATGCTGGCCACACGTCCCAGTTCAACGGAGCGCGCCATCGAAGGACGCATCGCTCGGATGAGCGGCGCTCCGCTGGCCCACGCCGGCGCTCCGGACCAGTTCGTCGACTTTGTGAAGCAGCGGGTGTTCAGCGCGGTTCCACGGCTCGATGCATTCCTCCGCAGGCTGCGCCCGGCGCAGAAAATCGACTTGCTGATCCAGCAGGCGGAGAGCTCCTGGACAGTGGCCGGCGTTCTCACTGGATGTCTGCTGCTGGGGGTGGTGGGCTTCGCCGCCGGATACTACGGGCTGCCCAGTGCCTTGTACGCCATGGTCCCTGCAGTTGTTTTTGCCGCCACCCCGCTGTTGCTGCTGCGTTGGCAGCGCTCCCGGCGTCTGCGCCTGTTCAACCGGCATCTGCCGGAAACCATCGATCTGATGGCGCGCGCATTGCGTGCCGGGCATTCTGTGGCGGCCGCCCTCGAGATGGTGGGTGAAGAGTCGCCCGAGCCGGTGCGCAGCGAGTTCCGGGAAGTCTATCGGCAGCAGAACTTCGGCCTGCCGACACGCGAGGCACTGGTGCAGTTGGGCGAGCGGATTCCTCTGCCTGAGCTCAACTTCGTGATTACCGCCATGCTGCTGCAGAAGGAGACCGGCGGCAATCTGGTCGAAGTGCTGGACCGGACCGCGAGCGTGATTCGCGAGCGGCTGCGGATTCAGGGCGAGATACGAATCTATACCGCGCAGGGTCGCATGACCGGCTGGATCCTGTCGCTGCTGCCGGTGGCCATGTTCTTCCTGCTGAGCCTGGCGAACCGCTCCTACAGCCGTGTACTGGTGGAAGACCCCACCGGACGCAAGCTGGTTTTCGCCGGGCTCACCCTGATGGTCATCGGCGGGCTGGCGATCCGCAAGATTGTGAATGTGAAGATATGAACAACTTCGCTGCCGAGCTCGTGATCAGCGTGCTGGTGACGATGTTGTGCGGACTGGCAGCGGCCATCGTTCTGCTCCTGCTGCGCAACTGGCGCCCGGTGAAGCGGCTGATGCAGGTGACCCGGCTGCCGGGAATGGCGCCGGAGGAGGCATCGGACCGGGTGACGCTCCTGTTACTGCGCCTGTTGCGCTCGATCCGCACCCGCCTGGGACTGGCGCAGAACGAAGCGTTGCGGCAGAAGCTGATGGCCGCCGGGGTGCGCCACAGCGCGGCGGTGGAAATTTATTTTGGTATGCGGCTGTTGGGCCCAGTGCTGGCCGCACTCGCCGGCACCTTCATTCATCAGAATACTTTTCTGTGGGTTGTGGGGCTGATGGGACTCTCCTATGTCGCCCCGGACATGTGGGTGAGCTACAGCCTTCGACGGCGGCGGGAGCGGATCCGTCTGGGCCTGCCCGATGCGCTGGACCTCATGGTGGTCTGTGTGGATGCCGGTCTGGGCGTGGATCAGGCGATGCTGCGCGCAGGCCAGGAACTTGCAAAAACGCAGCCCGAGATCTCGGAAGAATTTATTCAGGTGAACTTTGAGCAGCGCGCCGGCAAGCCCCGCCTGGAGGCGTGGCAGAGCATGGCCGAGCGCACCGGGGTGGAGACGGTGAAGAGCTTCGCACACATGCTGGCGCAGACCGACCGCTTTGGGACGCCTCTGGTGCGCTCGCTGCGCGTCTTCGCCGATGGGGTGCGCCAGAAACGGCGCCAACAGGCCGAGGAACTGGCAGCGAAGACCACCGTGAAGCTGATTTTTCCGCTGGTCCTGTTCATCTTTCCCAGTGTCTTTATCGTGCTCTTGGGACCGGCGGTGATTCTGATCGCCCGCAATCTGCAGGGCTTGTTCAAGTAGGCGGATGAACCCGCCAGAAAAGGAGGGAGTATGGACACAGTCACCGTGATTCGTGTGGTCGCCGCGGTGCTGGCGGTCGGCCTGCTGGGCGTCATTGCCCTGCGGCGTAAGAAACATGCATAACTCAGAGCGGCCGCAGTTTTGTGACCCCGACTTTCACTGCGGCCGTGCCCCATCGCAGTGGAGGACGCTGAATACCCCCACTCGATTGGGCCGCCGCCCAACCTACCGATGTACACTGACCAATTCGTCCCCAGTGTATATCCCACAATGGGGTATAACGCCCATCGATAGTCTCGAGAACCTCAAATGGCCGTTAACAACCGCACTATTCCAGATCTTTTCCTGTTTTGACAAAAAGAAAGTTTTCCACAAGCGGGAATAATTTACCGGCAGCGAAATTACCTTCTGCTTTTGTTGCAGTTGCACGCTACTCTTTCTGCAACCGCCAGCCGCTCGCTTCGCCCGCATCATTTGCAAACCCATTGTCCAAGACCCATACTATTCATTGCATGCAATCGCTTCCTACGGTCCTTATTCACCACTCGTAACCCAGGCCACAACTAAGTGTCCCACAATGTGGGAGGAGTTTTATGGCGTTGCTTTCCGATACAAAAACGGATTCCGATCAGCGCAACCGCATCTGGTTTTTCCCTCACAAGTTCTGGGAAGCCACCAAACACATGCCGAAAGAGGAAGCTGCCAACCTGATGGCTGAGGTGGAGGGCTATGCCGCCTCCGGCGACACCGAGGCGCTTCGCAAGTACCCCTTCGTTTTCGTCGGTGATCCCTACAAAAAGAAGAGCAGAGACTCCGCTGCCTAGCAGGTCAGGAGGCGCGAGCGGCCCGCCGCCGGGGTGTGGCCGCTTTGCGCGCGGCTCTCCTTGGCGCACGCAAGCTGCGCAGCTGCACTGGCCGCCGGCACACGGTCTCGAGCAGATAGCGGGCGCGGGCAATCCGCTCCGCATCTCGGCTGAGTAGCCGCAAGCCACGAGCCCTCACCACAATCACATCGTTGTGCCGGGTTACGGTCAGTTCGTGCAATCTGCCGCGATGGCTCTCGTCGAAGGCATTGGCCAGCCGCAACACTCCTATTAGCCGCAGAAGCTCACCGCGCCTCTTGGATTCCACTCCCACAAAGGCGGAGTCGCCCGGCTTGGGCAGGCGGCCGCGGTGAAAGCGCACCAGCGCGGCGAGACAGCGCATGTCTTCGGAGCTCCAGCCGAGCGGGGGCGCCAGTTTTGTTACCATGCGCTGGCCCCGCTTCTGATGGCTGCCCGAGCCTTTGCTGCGGCCGACCTCGTGGAGGATGGCGCCAGCTTCGAGAATCTGGCGATCGCGCGGCGCCGCAGCGAATATCCCACAATGTGAGAGACCGTCGTAGAGCGCCAATGTCAGGCGCGTGACCACGCCGGAGTGGCGGAGATCGGGATCCAGGAATGAAGCCCATGTACGGAGCTTCTCCAACCCGGCAGCGTCGAGTTCGGCCCCGCTGGGCAAGCCCGCTCGCCAGGCCTCCCACAGCGAGCGCCGGCCGACCATCTTGCTGCGATACATCTCCAGCCGGCGCTGACGCTCTTCGGCGATGCGGCGCAGCCAGCTCGCCTTGTGTCCGGGATGGCTGCTGGGGTGGTTCTTGATCAGCGTGCGCATAACGTCCAAGTCGTGGACCTCGCCAAGCGCATCCTGCAGATCGCGCAGGTCGCGCGACCAGTGCTCGTGCCGCTGCGGCAGGAAATTCTCTACCGTATAGCGGAATCGTTTGATGCCAATGCGCAGCTGGTGCCAGGCGGCGCTGCTTCGGTTACGCAGGGCGCGGCGATGTAGTTCGCGCGCATCCATCCAGCGCTCCAGCGCAAGGTGCTGAAACACCGGACCGTCGAGGGGGATCGCACTCGTCCGCGGCGCCAGTTGCTCGTTCACCGAAGCCCAGTGCTTGCGATCGAAGCGCGCGAGAGCGTCCTTTGCCGCGGTTTTTAGCTGTGCCTCCTTGTGAAGAAGAGTCGCCGTCAGCTCCTGGCCGAGCTCATCCTGCGGTTCGGAGAGCTTGGCCACCCATTCCAGCATGACTTGGGTATCGCGCAGGTCTCCAAGGCTCGCGAACAGCGGCTTGGCCAGGCGCTTCATCTCCTTCCAGGCAGCATCCGGGTCGACGGAGCGAAAGCCGTCAGCCATGGAGCGGCAGCGGCGGATGGCGACACGCAGATCGTGCACTGGATCCGCAGCAAAGCTCTCGCTAGCCTTGTCGCATTCCTCCAGCACGCGAGCCGCCCAGTAGGCGAGTCCGGCTTTTCTGGCTTCGTTAGTGGGAGCGGCGGCTGGCTGCATGTGTGCTGTCTGCTCCAGATCAATCTCAGTTTACGTTGGCGACGAGATTACAAGTAGACGCGTTCGCGGACGCGCAACGCGCGATAGCGCTGGAATGCGGACCAATCGCTCTCGATTCCGAGCATCGTCTTCAGCGTGCTGCCGCGAAAGTTAAAGAAGAGCATCTTCGGCATGGTCCGCAGAACGAAAAGAGGATCATGGAAGAAGAGCGCGGGAATGTGGCGCACCTTCATCCAGCGCTCGGCGCGCCAGCGCGCGTATTCGATCTCCTGCGGCGCCAGGTGCCGGGTGGCGACAATGGCGGTCGTGCCGTCATATTGCTCCGTGCTCTCGATTTGGATCAGATTGCGGGCGCGAAAATCGTTGGTCATTGGCGTGCCCGGGTAGGGCGTGGGATGCTGGATGTAGGGCCAGTCGACGTATTTGCGTGCGAAGTCGAGGTTCGCCTGAATGGACTCGCGAGTATCGTCGGGATTGCCGATGATGAGTCCGCCGACGACGAGCATTTTGTTCCTGTGCAGGTGCTCGATCGCGCGCAGAGTAGCGTTGCCTGTCTTGCGTCCGTCTTCACGAAACTCGTTCTTGGCCGATGCCTTCAGGAAATCGAGATCGTCCTCAAGCACATTCTCGATGCCAAGAAATACGTAGCGAAATCCCGCCTTGCGCATTAAGGGTGCTAGGGTGTCGCCGTGCATCGCGATAGGCGAGGTCATCGCCTGCACGATGTAATCGAGGTCGTTCAGGCCGGCGTCGATGATGCCTTGGCAGAGCGCTTCGAAGCGCTTGATATTCAGGGTGATATTGTCGTCGACCAGGAAGACGCAGCGCGCACCATGGTCGCGGGCGTCGCGAATGTCGGCCAACACGCGGTCGAAGCTGTAGGTATGAAAGTTGCGGCCCCGCATTTCGATGATGGAGCAGAAGCCGCAATCGAAGGTGCAGCCGCGGGAGGTTTCCACCACGTCGACCTTGCGTCCGATCATGGTGTAGCCCTCCAGCACGCGGACGTCGCGCCGAGGAGGCCGGATTTCGCCGCTCTCCAGGCTGTGCACCGGGCGCGCCGGATTCTCGCGCCAAACGCCGCCGGCATCGCGATACGATAACCCCACAATGTGAGACATCCCCCCGCCGCCTTCCAGGGCCCGCAGCAGTTCGTGAAAGGTGAGTTCGCCTTCACCGCGGACGATGAGATCCACGCGGCTGCCTTGGCCCATGTAAGCTTGCGGTGCCAGGCTGGGATCGTAACCACCAACCACCACCCGCACCTGCGGCCGCAAGCTGCAAACCAAATCGACGATGCGCAATGCTGTCTTGCGCTGGAAGGTCATGATGGAGAGACCGACCACGTCGGGAGCGTGCTCACGCACGAGTCGCTCGACGGTTTCGCGTACCCGCTGTTGCACTAGGACCAGGTCGGCCACGGCGACATGGTGGTGCTCATCGATGTTGCCGGCCAGCGAGGTCAGCGCCCCATTCGGCATACGCACGGCGACGGTGGCCATGTGCTCGAACGAGTCCGGCATAGACAGCAGGAGGATGTTCACGGGCTGACGATCTCCCCACGCAAGTGGATTTATGGTACACCCGAAAACGTGCGGCACGCAGCCTGCTGCTAAGACGCTTTGCGGACCTTGACTGCGACGATGAACGACCAGAAATAGATTTCTTTACCGTGCCCGAAAGGGTGTCTGGCATGGGCGGGACGACGGCTGCGCCTCAGCCCTAGCGCGAGCAGCAGGCTGTTACCTGTATCGATGACTGAGTGCAGGCCCTCCGCCAGCATCGCGGAACTGCCGGTCGTTGCAGCCACCAGCAGGTTGGCCACGGTCACGACGAGGGTGGTCGCCAGTCCTGCAAAAACCACCCTGCGTGAGTTACTCATCGCACCCGGCCGTCAGAAACCTGTTCTTACGATTCTGTAATGTTGCGCGAGGATGCCGCAGGTTTGCCCTCAGTGTTTGCCGCAGCGGAATGAAATAGGGAAGAGCGCCCCAGCCATATGCGGTTACTGAGACGTGCGGCGAGGCTGGGGTGCGAGTGACCACGCAGTCGTTGCTGTGCCTCGTTGTACGGGCCTACGAAGCGGATTGCCGCAGGCAGGCGCGGGTAGATGCGGCGAATCCAACGAAGGGCACGGGCAGCGGCAGCACGCTCGCGCTCTCCGTAGCAGAACGCAAACTCGTGGCTAAAGCGCGGCGGCAGCAACTCCGTCGTCAACGCACGATACCAGAAAGGAGGCGGGAGGGGCGCTCCATCCCCTGAGGCTAGCTGATGCGCCAGCCGCCTTGTGGCGACAGTGACGCCCAGCACGTCGGACGCGAGTGCCGCCTGCATGTAGCGCCGAAACGCGGGCAGATTGGGCGGCAACTCCGCTGGAGCAATCCCGAACAGCGCTGCGGACTGGCGGCTTTCTTCGTAATACTGCTCGCGCTCATCCGTGCTGAGCGGCGGCAGCGCCAGATCGTAGGCGAGCAGAGAACTGTCGATGAGCGTCGCGTAAACCCAGACAAGCGCGCCGCTCTCGTTGGCCTGATACGGTGATCCAGCAGAGAACTGGCCGACCGCTTCCGGCAGCGTGCCTTGAATGCTCTCGTGCAGGCGATGCAGATGCCGTGCCGCGGTGAAAGCTTCGTCCACGGAGCCGAACGACATCAGGAACATCACTCGG
>Ga0070734_10005782_pt1 | contig 10705 bp, 11 predicted proteins | sample Coa_R1_8_FD_66444 | JGI IMG/M metagenome (GOLD analysis project Ga0070734, IMG submission 66444) | Surface soil microbial communities from Centralia Pennsylvania, which are recovering from an underground coalmine fire - Coalmine... | ecosystem: Environmental > Terrestrial > Soil > Unclassified ... | reverse complement strand
GTGCTGCGGCCACATTGCTGCGATTAAAACATTGTTTAGCCGCCAAACATTTCTTAGCTTTGACTCGGTGCGTTCTTCCTGATTTATCAAACCACTTAATCTTAGCTTCTTCTTGTGCAAGGACTTGTAACAAAGCCCTAAGCTCGTTGACCTTTAGATTAGCAAGCCACGAGTGGTCAAGCGTGCCAAGCTCGAGCAAGCCATTTTCAACTCTAATACCGGGCAGCTTTTGTAGATTCTCTGGTATGCTGATTTTGGTTGGCTTAAAAACCACCTTAACTGGTGCATGGGCCAGCTTGCGGGTAACAGCTGCACGTCTTCGTGCAAGCTTCTTGCCGGTGGACTTTCTGTGATTGATCAGAGCAGTTCTGGCCGGTGCACTCTGGGTAGCAGCGACCACTTTAGGCAAGATAACGCACACAACAATCAAAATAGCTACAATTCTCACATTGTGTAGTTTCGCCATGTTTCCCTGCCATGTTACGCAAAAGAGAAAGAGGTCCTAAGCACCCCTTCTATCCGCGCAAAAGGCATTTTGGCGCTAAAGCCCTGATCACCCGGCCACTCGACCCTTACGTTGTTATGTGTAATTAGACGAATAAGGAGAGCTATATGAATAAATTAAGTAAATTCGCTGGGTTGCTTGTTGGCCTGGTATTGGCGATAGCGCCGTCGCTGTCGGCATATGAAATAAAAGTAAAGAACGATACCAACTTTCCGCTAAATATAAAAATTATCTACGCAGGTGGGGCAATTTGCCATCATGCTTCCAAAGACGGCTTGCTACCTGGCGAGGAATTCAAAGACGAAAGCTATGCTTGTTGCGTCCACTCGATTTTTGCGACTGCCACCCATAATAGTAATGTAAGCACTAGTAAATTTCATGGTTGTGGTTCCATCTCGGACAGAGTCACCCATGATGATAATGGTCTCCAAATTAAGACGGAATAGACCGCTTTAGGCTTCCTTGCGGTGGATTTGGGAGACTGAGGCTTGGGCTTGTGGGTAGATGACAAGCTCGGAGATGTTTACGTGAGGGGGGCGGGTTGCGCAGTAAACTACTGCGTCAGCAATGTCATCGGCTACCAGGGGTAAAAAGCCTTCGTAAAGCTTTTTGGCGCGCTCCTTATCATTCCAACGCACTTCGCTAAATTCGGTCTCTACGGCGCCGGGAGCGATTTCGGATACTCTAATGGGTGTGCCAAATAAATCAATGCGCAGCGATTTGGTGAGAGCCCTAACGGCATGTTTGGTGGCTGAATAGATGTTGCCGCCAACATAGCAATCATGACCAGCCACTGAGCCTATATTGATAATGTGGCCACGGTTGCGCTCAAGCATACGCGGGAGAGCCGCACGTGTAACATATAAAAGGCCTTTCAGATTGGTGTCGATCATTATATCCCAATTTTTGGTATCACCTTTTTGTATTTTATCTGTCGACAATGCAAGGCCAGCATTATTAACCAAAATATCGACGTCGATCTGCTGCTTGTGCAATTGATTAAAAACTTCTTCCACCTGACCGCTCTTTTGGACGTCGAGTTCTAATGGCAGCACGCTTACGCTGTATTCTTCGGCCAGAGCTTGGGCTAGCTTTCTCACGCGATCGATACGACGGGCAGCGATCACCAAGTTCACCTTGGCGGCAGCAAAATGCTTGGCTGATGCAAGACCAATGCCACTGGAGGCACCCGTAATAAATGCCGTCTGACCACTGATGGAAAATGCTGTCATGCTTAACTCGTTATCATTGTTCAAAATATATCTAGCCGAAAAACCGCCCGACTCAAGGAGGAATTACTTTCTAGTCATCCCGCGGCGTAGTCCGCGGGGTGACACTCAGCAACTAGTCTTGGCAGCCATCGAGGCGCAAAAGCGCCATTTTAAGCACTCTCGTGTGATCGGCATCATAACCACCGCCAAGTCGATTGCGCGGAAGAACCATGGGCTTGCCCGTACCCAGATCCTTTTGCAATTCGGTGTAGTTATCAAAAACCGTCTGTTCTGGTATTTCTTTCTTTTCTTTTATGAGCTTTTTGGCGGCATCAATGGCTTTATTGATCACTTGCTCACGGTGCTTCTTTTGGGCCTTACTAGACATCACGATGAAACTAATTTCTGCCACTGCGCCGGCAGAGCCAAAATCGTAACCATTGCTATCGAGATTTGCCATGGTTCGCTGGTCGAATAGCTGCGCGCGAGTAATAGGCGCAACGTCGTCATCGATGATCACGACGTAGGGCAAAGGATCAGTGGTCAACATGTGATCAACGATCGATGCCTTACCAAGATCGGTGCGAAAAGAGACCGGAATGGTGTCCTTAAAAAGCTCTGGATTATCATCGATTAGTTTTATGTCGTGTAGATCGCGAAATTTTAGCTTGGTTAGATCAAAGCCCTCGCTAAGAAGAATGCTTTTGGTTCTTTCTATCGCCGCGTTGCTAACCCAATCTCCGTCATACCAAAAATTACAATCAGCCTCGGGTTGCATCGATTGCCAACCCTCAAATGGATGCATGAGATGGTTTCGTAGATCCTGGAAATTGGCACCCATTAGATGTCCGTCGATGGGTTGCTTTTTGTGAACCCATAAAAAGTTGAGCGAATAGCGGTTGCTTTGAACCGGCATCTGCGCGCGTCGAAAGATGACCGGGTTGCCATTAGCGTAGGCGTAGTCAATTAGCTGATCTTCTTGGTCATGACTGATGGCACCACTTTGTTTGAGTGCAATAAATTGGCAATATGACAATGGCTCTAATTGATCACTATCTGGAAGTCGGTGCTCTTTTAGTTGATATTTAAGACATTCAAAAACGTCGCCATTTTTTTGCGCACAGGATGAATTGCTCTCGATTCTATTGCTGGTCTGACAACCAATAAGCAACAAACAACACATTAGAATAATTGCCGGCATAAGCACCCCCGCCGTTAGCCATGCGCCTATCTACGTGTTGATTATAACCGAAGCTGACACCTGCGACTCACAGCACAACCACTTCGCCCGATAAATCATAATCATGGCTATCGGTAATGAGCACCTTGACCACATCGCCCATGGCTAAGGGCTGGTGGGATGAAATATAGACCAAGCCGTCGATATCGGGAGCTTGCGACCACAAACGGCCCTTGATGAGAAATTCGTGTTCTTCTGATGGGCCTTCCACCACAGCCTCTATCTCTTCACCTACCAATGACTTCATTTTTTGGGCCGAGATCTCTCGTTGAAGAGCCATGATGTCATGAAAGCGGCGCTCCTTCACTGACGGCTTCACCTGATCAGGAAAGTCGAACGCCTTGGTGTTCTCTTCGTTAGAATACTGAAATACACCCATACGATCGAACTGATTTTCCTGCACGAAATCAACCAATTCCTTAAAGTCATCTTCCGTTTCACCAGGAAAACCCACCATCACCGTGGTACGCAAAACCAAGTCTTTGATATTGGCCCGCAAGCTATTGATGATGCCCGTCAATCGCCCTTTACTGCCACCTCGCTTCATCAAACGTAATACGTTTTCAGAGCCATGCTGCACCGGCATGTCGATGTAGGGTAAAACGCTCTTATGTTCGAAGGCGCGAAAATAGGCCTCGCTAAAAGTGCGGGGATAGGCATACATTTGTCGAATCCAGCGAATGCCCCGAACCTCAGCCAAGGCGATCAAAAGATCAGCAAGTGGCGGTCTGCCCGGCAGATCAAAACCATAGGCCGTAAGATCCTGGCCAATGAGATTCAGTTCCATGACCCCGCTTTTTGCCAAATGGGTCGCCTCCCTCACTAGATCTTCAATGGTTCGGCTGCGCTGTTTCCCACGAAGTTTAGGAATAATGCAGAAAGCACAAGCATTATCGCAGCCTTCAGAAATGCGTAAATAGGCCGAAAATGACGGCGACGTATTGATGCGCGGCAAATCAAATTTCTCAATGTAGGAAAGCTCGCTCGAGACCAGATTCTTCTTTTGAAGCTTCCTTCCAAGCGATACCAGACCGTTTTCTTTATCCAAGTTCAGCGATGGGTCTAATCCCAGAACACCCGCCACCTGCGAATAATCCGAGGTGCCGAAAAAATGATCCACTTCAGGAATCTCTTTTTCGAGCTCCTTGGCATAGCGCTGGGCAAGGCAGCCGGTGACGATGAGTTTCTTCTTGCCTCCCGAGCTTTCCTTAATCTTGGCCAAGGCCAAAATTGCATCAATGGACTCTTCCTTAGCTTCATTGATAAAAGCACAGGTATTGATTACGAGAGCATCGGCATCATCGACATTGTCTACTAATTGATGACCGGCTGAGGTTGCCATGCCGAGCATATGCTCGGCATCTACGCGATTTTTAGGACAACCAAGCGACGTTAAATGAACTCTAGCCATGATCCTTAAATTTGCCTTTGATTTTTACATTGCGCAAAGCATCACCCAAGGTGGTTCTAGCCGCACCTTGGCCCTGCTCATTCAAATATGATTGATATGCTTTTTTGGTTTCTGAATCAGCTGCAGCCTTTTGGCTTAGCGATATGCGATGGCGCGTCAAATCGACCGCTGTCACAACTACTTCGATTTCATCGCCCACGCGCACGTTAATTTTGCCTTGCTCGCTATCGCCCTCAAACAGATCTCGCCGTGAGCAAAATCCAGTTAGCTCGCCATCAAGCTGACAAACCACTCCGGCTCGCTTAACTTCGAGCACCCTCACTTTGTGGGTGCTGCCTCTCTTAAAATCATTCTTCCACTTTTGCCACGGATCGCCTTGCACCCGTTTGATGGAGCAGGTCACCCGTTGGCGCCGTTGGTCATAGCCCATGATGGCCACTTCGATTTCCTGACCAACACTAAAGAGCGTCTCCAGCGGATCATCGCTTCTCAGCCATGAAACTTCGCTTCTCGGCACCAAGCCGTTGCTTGCCTCATCCAATTCGACGAAGAGACCGAAATCATGAATGCTGGCTATTTTGGTCTTGATCACCGATCCTGCGGGAAACTGGGCAGACAGCCGTTCCACCGGGCTGGTCTCCAACGCCTTAGTGGACAGAGAAATTCGACGTTGCTCCTTGTCGACCCGAAGAACCAAGGACCTCACGTGATCGCCAATCCTAAAATGCTGGGATGGATGCTTGATACGGCTCCAGGTGATTTCACCCATGTGAATCAGACCTTCAACGCCATCTTTCAATCTGACAAAGGCACCAAAATCGGCAAAGGCCACGATATCGCCTTTTACTTCAGAGCCCGGCCTAAATGTCCGCTCAATGCTCTGCCACGGATCGGGATTTAGGTCCTTCATGCTAAGCTTGACCTTTTTCTTTTCCAGATCAAGCTCAATAATTTTGGCGCGAATTTCCTTACCAACTGGAACCAACTCTTTTAATCGTGGCTTCTTGTCCCAGGAGATGTCACCGATGTGTAAGAACCCATCCACCGCCCCCAAATTGACAAAGACCCCATACGGCATAACCGCTGAGACATAGCCCACAACTTCGTCATTAAGCGCGTGCTCTGTAAAAAAGGCTTCCTCCTCCTTTTTTCGTACTTCTGCGAGCAATTCACGACGGGATACGACAATATTGCCCCTGGTTGGATCGAATTCGGCAATTTGGACCGAAACCAGATGATCGTCTGCTAAAGAAAGACCTTCCGTCCGCCTAAGCCCGGTGCGGCCCAATGGCAAAAATGCCCTAAAGCCATGGCCACGATCAGCTAGCTCCCGCGAATCAGCAAAGAGAGCCACCGAATAGCCGCCCTTAATTTCAGCTACCACATAACCCTGGATGGTTTCATTGAGAGCCTTGGCCTTATACGCCTTGTCTAGCAAATCGAGCTCGACGCCCTTAATTTCGCTGCCCGTAAATGGCCGCGCACTTTGTGCATTGGCCGCAATCGCATCATCCAAATAAATACGAACCGGCTGACCCGTCATGCGATCAACGCCCGCCATGAGTTCTTCACTGGGAACAAAAACGGTGATGGAGCCGCCATCACGCTCGATGGCCACGGTAATGCCATCGGTCTCAATGCTTTTAATTTTGCCGTCATGAACGAGATTCCAAAACGGCTCACCCTCAACCGCTCTCAACTCTTCATCGCTGTAGGTGACGGTTGGTGCTTTGGCTTTCTTTAATGGCTTTCGCTTTTTTTTATTGTGAACGCCGCCTTTAGTTTTTTCTAAAGCCTTTGGTTCTGTCACTTCTTTTTGTAATTCGTTATTCATCAGGTATGCCCTACCAGGTAGAAACAGCCGTTGCTTTGGTGGAAAACTCGCCCGTTGACCAAAACGTTCTGGCCTGCCCTACACTAAAACACTGCGCGAAAAAACACCATACGGGGTCGGGAGTGAATCGCTCTTGCATATAGCAGAGTTACGGGCTACCAAGTGAGGCTATTAATCATGTGTTTTGGATTAAGATAAGTGGCTATAACTGCAGAAATCGCCAAAGAATTTCGTTTTGAAGCGGCGCATTATTTACCCAATGTACCTGAATCTCATCAATGCCATCAGATACATGGACATAGCTATCGCGTTATTTTACGCCTGATCGGAAAAATTAGTGATGAGCATGGCTGGGTGATGGACCTTGGCGAACTTTCCTTGAAGTTTGCCCCCCTTTTGAAAGTCCTAGATCATGCTTTACTCAATAATATCAAAGGGTTAGAAAACCCGACTGGCGAAAACGTTGCCGTATGGATATTAGAAAATCTAGGCAAACAACTGGCCGAACTCTCTTCAGTCACGGTAGAAGCCACCAATCGCATAGCAGTTACCGTTCGACGCGAAGACGTCTTCTTTAAGGAAAGCTCGGCTTAATGATATAATAAAGACACGATGTCTTACGGAATTGAATATATAACAGCCATCATGCTGTGTATTTTCGCCGCTTCTTGCGGCACCACCAGTGCTGCAAAAAAGGCCCATCCTATCGCGCATCGAGCTACCGGGCCTAAAATGGCGCCCTTAACCGACCGCGACAAAGAACGCTTGCTTGCGATAGCTAAGAATGCCGTTGGCCAATCACGGCTCAAGGTGGGCAAGAAATCCTTTAGAAATGACTGTTCTGGTACCATCAGGGCACTTTTTACCAAGGCCAGAATTGGGCTTGGCGGCATCGTTAAGCGCGATAATGATAATGACGTTAAGGCCATCTATCGCTACGTACAAAAATACGGTTTGCTGCTCAAAGACAAGCCGGCCGCAGGCGATCTGGTCTTCTTTCACAATACCTACGACCGCAGTCGCAATGGCCACATGAACGACGCTCTTACTCATGTCGGCTTGGTGGAAAAGGTAGACGGTACCAACGTTTGCTTCATTCATCATTTGGGCGCATCGATCATCCGTTCTCGCATGGATCTGACGCGGCCTCACATCACCCACGACCCAGCGACCAATTTTCGCATCAATCATATATTGCGACGCGCCCAAGGAGAAAAACCCGCCTTCACGGCCGCCGAACTATTCGCCAGTTTTGGGCGGCTTTAATTTTCAGCAAAAAAGGTCTTGTAGGCGAACCCCTTTTTTGTAAACCAGTTTTCTAAGGGTACAATGGCAACGCCTCGATCGTGGTAAGCGCGAGTGCCGGTGTAAGCCAAAATGCCTTTTGCTTCAGGATAGTCATCGAGAAAGGCCAATATCCCATCCAGGTCACTAGGCCTAATGCGATCTGCGCGCTTGATTTCAATAGCGAAAAAGCCACGCGGGCCATAAAGTACGAAATCTACCTCAAGCTTTTGACTCGCGCGCCAAAAGGAAATTTGATAACCCGATTGCAAATAGTCGTTAAGCGCTCTTAACTCTTGCCAGATAAGCGTTTCGAGCGCGGCTCCATCGATCTCTTCATCGGTATCGAGCGGACCCTTTGGCCGTAAATGTCGAAATACCCCAACATCGAAAAAGAAAAACTTAGGATGGGTGGTTAATTTGCGCTCGATGGACTTCATCCAACAAGGCGGGGATTTTTTGCACCTCATCAATCACCACGTAGCCTGACCTATCACGAATCTCTTGGATAGGAATGCGCTGCTCAATGCGCGAAGGCATGGCTAAAAGCTCGGTAAATGTGCGCGCCTCAAGCAAATCAAAATAAAGTTCATGGGGAAACTTTTCGTGCAGCCAAAAACTCTTGCCGGTGCCGCGTGGGCCGAAGAGAAAAAAACTCTGTTTTTTTGGAATGTTAAGTAATCGGTTAAACATAGGTTACAAAATACCATAAAAAAGAACTTTTGAGTAACCAATTTTCCAATTAACGTTGACCTAGGTTCTGTTGACTTTTTCCGATAGGGCTCACAAATTTGGCGTATCGCTGCGCCAAAGCCCTAGGCCGGAGATTTAATTGCAATTTTCAGCCGGCCGATCGCTGCAGGAGCAGCGATACGCCAAATTTGTGAGCCCTATCGGAAAAAGTCAACAGAACCTAGTAGAATCGCTCTCTTAGACGCTTTAGCTTTTTTGGGCCGATGCCGCGAATGTTAATGGCGTCATCGATGTTAGCTTGTGGATGCTGTTGAAAAAAACGGTGAATGGCCAGGGCACCTTTCGTTGAAATGCCATCGACACTAGCTATGTCGGCGATGGATGCGATTTTGATATCGAGTTTCTCGCCGCATAAATATGGGTGAGGCAGAGTCGACGCGTTATCCTTGGTTTGGCTACAGGAGGAATCTAATTCTTGCATGCCCTTGTACGAATTAAATCCCATGCCGATGACGGCAATTAGAGAAATAAAAGCCAAGAGCTTAAGCCAGTAGTAGAGGCCCACATTTCACCAAAGATAGAAACAGGTAAGAACCCAATGATAACACTAGGCGCTCTTAAATTGAGTCAGCACGATGTCGAAAACATAGTGTTTCACAATACTCCGATAAAAATTGCCGACGACACAAAGATGCGGCTTTCGAAGTGCTATGAATTAATAAAGGACAAGAGTCTGGGCGACAAACCGGTTTATGGCATCAATACCGGCTTTGGTGCGCTGGCTGAAATTAGAATTGCTCAACATGACCAAGAAACATTGCAAAAAAATGTCATCGTGTCCCACGCGGTCGGTGTAGGCGATCCATTAGACTTTTTTACGGCCAAGGCGCTGATACTCTTGCGATTAAATACGCTTTTGCAAGGCTATTCCGCGGCTAGTCCGGCTCTCACCCATCATCTGGTGGCTCTAATCAATGCCAATTGTGCGCCCTTCGTGCCCAAGAAAGGCAGCGTCGGCGCAAGCGGAGATTTGGCGCCGCTCGCCCACTTAGGCCTCCTATGCTTAGGCGTCGGCAAGGCCCTCATCGGCAAAGAAAAAGTAGATGCCAAGAGCGCATTAATGCATGCTGATCTAAAACCACTTCAATTGGGAATACGGGATGGCCTTGCTCTCATAAATGGCACCCAAGCAATGACGGCCGTCGCCATGGTTGCTTTAAGGACCTGTCGTCATCTGGCCCAACTAGCTGATATGAACGCAAGCCTCACTCTGCAGGCTTTTGGCGGACATAAAGCGCACTATGACGAGCGCATTCATGCGCTCAAGCCCCATGATGGACAATTAAAAACGGCGAAAAATCTGGCCACTATGCTCAATGGCTATCACCCGCCGGCGAGCATCAAAAATAAGCGCACGCAGGATCCATATTCTTTGCGCTGCGTCCCGCAAGTCCATGGTGCAACCAAGGATGTCATTCGTCATGTCCAAGATACGGTACTTTTAGAGATAAATTCCGTAACCGACAATCCTCTTATTTTTATCGACGAAGCCTGCAGCCGCTTTGATGTGGTAAGCGGAGGCAATTTTCACGGCCAGCACGTCGCCATGGCTCTTGACTATCTCGCCATGGCCATGGCCACCCTGGCCAACATTGCTGAGCGTAGAATTGAGCTTCTATTAAATGAACAACATTCCAATGGCTTGCCGCCATTTTTGATTGACAATAGTGGCTTAAACAGCGGCTATATGATGCTTCATGTAACAGCGACGGCATTGGTGAGCGAAAATAAAACGCTCTGCCACCCTTCAAGCGTAGACAGCATTCCAACCTCGGCCAATCGCGAAGACCACGTTTCTATGGGCATGAATGCGGCCAACAAATTACTAGATGTAATGGCCAACACGACTCGAGTGTTGGCTATCGAACTCATGGCAGCCTGCCAGGCCATTGATCTTCGCCACAGCGATTACATAAGTCCTTGGGCGAAACGCTTCTATCACTCGATCAGAAATGCCATCTCGTTCAGAAAAGAAGACGGGCTCTTTTATGACGACCTTCACAAGACGCTGGCGTTGCTTGATTCAGAAGAAATGCGACAAATGACCCACGAACTAGCTAATAATTAATCGAATTTTCTTGTTATTTTGTCCTAAAAATAACCCGACCCTTGTTTAAGTCATAAGGAGATAAAGCAACGCGAACCTTATCGTTTAATACTATCTTAATAAAGTGTTTTCTCATCTTACCAGAAGTGTAGGCCAACACCACATGACCGTTTTCTAATTTCACTCTGAAATGACCGTTGGGGAGAACCTCAGTTACTGTACCGTCCGCCTCAATATGGTCTGTGCTCGCCATTAATCCTCCATCTTGTTCATTAGATCTATCCGCTTACAAAAGACTGTCGAAAAACTTGCATCTTGTCATCCCGTGCTTGACACGGGTTCGAGCAAAATGGCATCACGCCTGGACCCCGTGTCAAGCACGGGGTGACAATTTAGGATATCCCTTGATCGACAGCTTCT
>Ga0070734_10005780_pt1 | contig 10707 bp, 13 predicted proteins | sample Coa_R1_8_FD_66444 | JGI IMG/M metagenome (GOLD analysis project Ga0070734, IMG submission 66444) | Surface soil microbial communities from Centralia Pennsylvania, which are recovering from an underground coalmine fire - Coalmine... | ecosystem: Environmental > Terrestrial > Soil > Unclassified ... | reverse complement strand
GGAAGCGATCGCCCGCGACATTCACGGGCGCATCGCGAAATTGAAAAGAGCCTAGAGGAGCTAGAAGGCCATGCCTTCGTAGTCGCGAATCAGCCCAACAACCTTGCCGATGACCTGGGCATCCTCCTGGTGGACCTCGATCGGGATGTAGGCCGGGTTCGATGGCATGAGCACGACTCCGCTCGGAAGGAAGTGGATTCGCTTCACGGTCGCTTCGTCACCCAATAAGGCGGCAACGAGGTCTCCGTGGTTTGCGGTCTGCTGCGGCTTGATGACCACGAGGTCGCGCGGCATGATGCCCTCGCCGGACATCGAGTCGCCCTTTACGCGGAGAAGGAACGCGTTTTCGATATTGCGGACCATCTCGCGCGGCACGGGGATGAGGTCCTCGACGTCCTCTTGAGCGAGGGTGGGCGCGCCGGCGGCGATGGTGCCGATGAGGGGGAGCATGACCACGCGGTCCGAACTCTGGAGGCTCGGGTGAATGACCTTGATGGAGCGCGGCGTGTTGGAGCGCTGAATGTAGCCCTTCTTCTCCAAAGCATCCAGGTGAACGGTCACCCCTCGCAAAGAACCGATCTGAAAATCGCGGCCGATTTCGCGGATGGATGGCGGATATCCCTCGCGTTGAACGTAGTCCATCACGTACTGCAAGATCATCTGCTGCTTCTTCGTTAGCCCTTTAGCCATGCCGTCCTCGGTGCGTTTCAGTATACATCGGTCTATCTAACGGACGCATGAACGTCTACAAAAGCACCGCAAAAGCACTCGACGTGCCATACTTTTCGGGCTCGTTGGACCCTTTTCGACGCGAGCCGAGGCTGAACTTTGTCGATTCGGACCTTCAACAAGATCATGCAGAGCAAGGGGTGCATCCCCTTGATGTCCGCCGTGCTCCTCGTGACGATGATCATGAGCTTCGGCGCCCGCGGTTGCTCCGGTAAGGGCGGCCAGAATCCGAACGAACCCGTCGGCGCCAACATCGTGGCAAGCGTAGGCGACTACCAGATCGACGCGCGCAAGCTCGAGCAAGCCTACGAAGCGGACCTTGGGCGCTCGGCGGGCGCCCCACCCGATGCAATGGCCGAAGCCAAAACGTATGGCTCACTCCTCGGTCAGGAAGTTCGAATGGGCCTGACCCTGATCGAAGCCAAGCGCAAGCAGGTTTCAATCAGCGACGCGGTCATCAAGAAGCGCGTCGACGACGAGGTCGACCAGGGACTGATGCAAGCCCGATTCCAGGTCATGCAGGAGAAGAAGCTCAAGAGTTTCCCCACCGACAAAGAGATGGACGACTGGATCAAGGAGAAGCTCCACAAGTCCCTGCAGGAGTGGAAGACCGAGCAGGCTGACAAGGTGAACGAAGCGCTGAAGGACCCGGCGGCGAGGATTGCCATGCAGGCGAGCATTGCCACCAGCGAGGTTCCGAAGGCGATTGCGGCAACCCTCAAGCCCACCGACGACGAGCTGAAGGCATCGTATCGGAGCCTCCAAGTCAAGCAGATTCTGCTGAACGGCGCCGACGTCGCCGGGCAGACCGCCAAGGTCGAAGCAGACCTCAAGAGCGGGGCAAGCTTCGAGACCGTCATCGACCGGTATTCGAAGGACAAGCCGCCGGCAGGCAAAAAGCTTTCGGAAATGGACGCGCCGATCACGCGCGACCAACTGCAGACGGAAGAGTACGCCCCGCTCAAGACGCTCAAGGAAGGGGACGTCAGCCCGCCCATCATCACCGGCTTGGGCACTGTCATCTACAAGATCGTCAAGGTCAAGAACGAGCTTCCAAAGGACTTCGACAAGAATAAGGACCTACTTCGAAACCAGCTCGCGACTACGCTTGGGGATGCGGCCTTTCAGAAGGACCTGAAGGAGCTCGCCAAGACCATTTCGGTCAGCTGGAAGGAGCAGGGATGGCACGCGCTCTACGATTACTATCAGCTCTCCACCGACTTCTCCCTCAAGCCCGATGAGAAACGCGCCAAGCTCAAGGGGATTATCGATGCTGCCAAGGCTGCGCCCAAGAGCCAGCCGGCGGAGCTCGCATTTTACGCTTCCGTTACCGAGCTGAAGAACGAGAGCACCGGCAAGCCGGATCCGCAACTCGACGACCTGCGGATCGAAGCGATCCAGGCCGTCAGCGAGTATGCACCGGGTTCGAGCCTCGACCTCGAGCTCGCCGACCTCTACGCGGCGAAGAAGGACGGAGCCGGAGTAGGGGATGCGCTCGCCCGCGCATCGCGCGAGAACAGCGACTTCTCGCCCATCGGCGAAGCGATGTACGTAAACATTCAGACCAAGGTGCAGGCAAACCTCGCCTTACTCAGCGCAGACGCCAAGAAGACGATCGCCGACGCCCAGCTCGATTGGAAAAACGGCGAGGATCAGCACAAAAAGGACGAGGCTGAGCAGCGGGCGGCCGACGCCGAGGCAGCCAAGGAGCAGGCAATCGAGAAGAAGAAGCTCGACGCTGAACAGAAGGCCGAGGACGCCAAGAAGAAAGCGGCCGCGCAAATCGGTCCGCCGGCGCCAAAGCCGGCTCCCGCCAAGAAGCCGTGACCCGGCTGACGCTCGTCGGCACGCCAATCGGAAACCTCGGTGACCTCTCGCCGCGTGCGATCGCGGCGCTCACGGAGGCCGACGTTTGGTTCGTCGAGGACACTCGGGTTTCCGGAAAGCTTGCCTCCCACCTTGGACTTAAGCGACCGATGCGGCTGGTCACCGACCACACGGACGAGGCAACCCTCAAACGCTATGTGACCGAGCTGCGAGAGACCAGGGCCGCGCTGATAACGGACGGCGGCTCGCCGGGGATCAGCGATCCCGGAGCCCGGTTGTGCGACCTCTGCCACGAGGCGGGGTTGGAGTTAGACGCCGTGCCGGGTCCGAGCGCGGTGATCGATGCGCTCACGCTTTCCGGGTTCTACGCCCAGCGGTTCGCGTTCCTGGGCTTCCTAGGACGGAAGCACGGCAGCATGGTCTCGGAGCTGGCCGAGTTTGCGGGTTCGGCCCTGACACTGGTGGTATTCGAGAGCCCCCACCGCTTCCCGGCCCTGCTGAGGGCTGCTCACGATGCGCTCGGGGCTAGGCGTTATGCGATTTGCCGGGAGCTGACCAAGCTCCACCAACAGGTCTACCGCTCAGTGCTTCCCGAGATTCCGACGGAATCCCGGGTACCCGCCAAAGGTGAGGTAACGGTGGTGATCGAGGGGCTCCGCCGGGCTACTCGAGCTGCCACGCCGAGGTGATCGTGACGGGAATCCGCAGGGTTGCAATGACGGTGCAGTAGCGCTCGTCGCTCAAGCTGACGGCCTGATCGATGGCGCTGCGTTCGAGATCGGGTCCGCTGAGGATGTGGTTTAGCCGGATCGCAGTGACCGGTCGAGGGTAGCCAGGCCCGGGCGAGCGATCCCAATCGACCTCGACGCGGTACGACTCGATCGTCATCCGCTTCTTTTGGAGAATGCCGACCACGTCCATCGCCGAGCACGCGGCTGCGCTCGCGAGCAGCGCCTCGACCGGGGTCGGCCCTTTTCCGGCCCCGCCGTGCTCCGGAGTGGCGTCCATCGTGAACGTTCCTCCCTCGGGTAGCGCGGCGTCGAATTGCAGGCCGGAATTCCAAGTCACTTCAAGCACAGAGGGAGCTTACTCAGGCGGCTTGCTAAAGCTCGATAGAAGCGAGGTCTGGGGTTTTTGCCGGGTGATGTCCCCCTGGGAATGCCAACGCTTCTAATAGCGATATCGCGGAGAGACCTATGTCAGTTGCTGCCACCCAGGGCGTCCCAAAGATGAAGGACGCCAACCTCTTCATTCAGACCCGTGCCCGGCTCCAGCGCTTGGGCGACATGAAGTTCTTCACCGGTTGGGTGGAAGCAATCAACCACGCGCAGGTTCGAATTCGGATCAAGGGGACCAAGGCGGTGATCGCGCGCGGCGACCGGTTCAGCGTCGAGGTTGCCGGCAAGGAACAAACCGCGGCTTTCATCGGCGAGGTAACCGAGATCGCAGGACCCGCCATTGAGCTGATCCTTCCCCGGGGTCTTGCCTTGCTGCCGAAGAAAGAGAATGCTCGCGTGAGCATGTTCGGGGTGAAGGGGCGGATCCTCTTCGAGGGCTCCGAATATGCGGTCACAGTGATGGACATCTCGGAGAGCGGCATCGGCGTCGTGTCCAACTCCAATCTCGAGCGGGGCACAAACGTCGACTTCGAGGTCTTCACGCCGATCGGTTCAGTTCACGGCACGGGCGAAGTGCGCTACTGCCGCGCGGATCCGGACACGCCGAATCAGTTTCGGGCGGGAATCCTGGTCAGCTCCCTGGACCGGATCGAGCGCGCGCGCTGGAACCAGCTTCTGAACTCCACGCTTACTCCGTAGGGTTCACGGTGTCAGGGTGCTAGTGAGCCAGCTTTTGGCTCTCGGTCTTGTTCTTCTCGATGTACTCCTTCCATTGCGGGGGCACATCCGTATCAACGAAGATCGCGGTGACCGGGCACTCCGGTTCGCAAAGGCCGCAGTCGATGCATTCGTCCGGGTTGATCACGACCTGATCGGCAATCTCATAGATGCAGTCCACGGGGCAGACCTGCATGCACGACTTATCCTTGACGCCGATACACGGCTCTGCGACTACGTAAGGCAACCTTTGCTTTTCTCCTGAGTTCGCACCCTAGGAAAGGGATGCTTCGCCGCGCTCGCCGGTCCGTATGCGAACCACGTCGGCCAGTTGGGTTACGAAGATTTTACCGTCTCCGACCTCGCCGGTTTGAGCCGACTTGACGATGGCGTCGATCACCTCTTCCTGAGCGCCGTCGAGGACCACGACCTCGACCTTGAGTTTGGATCCGAGGCTCAGAGTGTATTGAGATCCACGATACGTATAGGTGGCCCCGCGCTGCCGGCCCATGCCGCGCACTTCGGTGACGGTCATGCCGTGGAAATCCAATTCTTCCAGGGCCGCCTGCACCGCTTCCAGCTTTTGGGGACGAATGATTGCTTCGATCTTGACCATGGTGGATTCTCCTTACAGGTTGTAGGCGGCCTCTCCGTGTTGGGTGATGTCGAGCCCCGTGTCCTCCTCTTCCTCCGTCGCGCGCAGGCCCTTGGTTATGAGCTTGGTGATGGCGAGGATGAGCAAGCTCGCGGCGAACGAGAATGCGCCAATAACGACGGCGGCGAGGAACTGATGCATGATGAGCGCGCCGCGCCCTGCCTTCATCGCCGGTTCGACGGCGTCGTGGTTTATGAGCACGGAGGCGAAGACGCCGGTGAGGATCGCGCCGAGGAATCCACCCACGCCGTGGACGCCGACCACGTCGAGGGCATCGTCGAAGCCGAACTTGCTTTTGAGGCTGACTGCAAAGCTACAAATGACGCCGGCGGCTAGGCCGATGAAGGTGCCGGGGAGCATGTCCACGTAACCGGAGGCGGGGGTGATGGCAACAAGGCCGGCGACCAGACCGGACGCGGCGCCGAGAGCGGTCGGCTTCCCGAAACGGAGCTTCTCGGTCAGCATCCAGCCGAGCATGCCGGCGGCGGCGGCAAGCTGGGTGGCGGCGAAACCGCTGATGGCGACGGGATTGACGTCGGTCGCCGAGCCGGCGTTGAACCCGATCCAGCCCACCCAAAGCAGACCGCCGCCGAGGAGGGTGAGGGGGAGGCTGTGGGGAAGGATCGGCTCCTTTTGAACCAGGGACTTTCGCTTACCGAGCATGATCGCGGCGGCGAGGGCCGCCATGCCTGAGGCAAGGTGCACGACGGTTCCGCCGGCGAAGTCGAGGGCTCCCATCTTGTTGGCCCACCCGTTGGAGTTCCAGACCCAGCAAGCGACCGGGCAGTAGACGACTACCAGCCAGACGGTCGTGAAGATCACGTACGCGCTGAACTTCATGCGCTCGGCCAGCGCGCCCGAGATGAGGGCGGGGGTGATGATGGCGAACATCATCTGGTAGAGCATGTAGAGGGCAGCGGGAATCCGGGACGCTTCCTCGCCAGGGGTGTTGAACGGTACGTGACCCAACGCGTTCTTGAAATCGCCGATCCAGCCGTTGTCCGTGTGGCCGAAGGCGATGGTGTAGCCCACGAGCATCCAGACGATGCTGACGATGCCCATCATGATGAAGCTGTGGAGGAAGGTGCTCAGAACGTTCTTGCGGCGCACCATGCCGCCGTAAAACAGGGCAAGGCCGGGCGTCATGAGCAGGACGAGCACGCTCGCAACGATCATCCACGCGGTCGCGCCGCTATCGATTTCCTTGCTGAACGCTCCCGGGGCGGGTGCGGCGACCGGGGCTGCGGCCGTCGCAGCATCCTGGGCCAAGGCGAGCGGGGCCGCGAGGATTCCCGCAATCACGGCGAAGGCTTGTCCCTTCGTCAATGTCGAAACCTCCTGGGAATGGTGCTCCGCGCCGTTACGGAAGGGCGTAGTTTAACAGAATCTTTATGGATATGAAAAGCCCCGACGAACCGTGGACTCCAAAGCGGTGGACGCCACGGGTGACAGGGCTCCTTCTCATCGCGGGATTCCTGTGCGCGCTCCTCATCGCGAACTTTGCAGGATGGAGTTTGATGCGCGCGCGCTGCCGCGACCTAAAGCGGTTCGCCACACGCGACATGGCGACCCTCGCATCGGCGCCACCGAGCAAGACGTCATCGAGCAAGTTCATCGAGTCCGATGCCTGGGATGAATATGTGGAGCTGAGAAAGGTTTGCGGCCGGATTCAGTCGTGGGATGTAACCCTCTCCTATTCGCAATTCTTCGGAACCGGCGGGGGAGCGGTCGTGTTCGTGCACGGCTCGAAGGGCGACATGCGCTGGGAGCTGGAGTATCCGGGGGTATCGCACCTCGCCTCGATCTCGCGCACGAACCGGTAGGCGCTCAAAACGATCAGGTATGCACATGCGCCACAATGAAGCCATTATCATCTGTAGGTGGCCATCAAACTTGTGGCTACCGCAGACGTAGAAGGGAACGGAGATTATTCAGATCCTATGATCACTCTCACGGAACGGGCTGCCACGGAGCTCAAAGACCTCATCAAGAGCCAGGACAAGGAGTCCGCGGCGCTTCGCGTTTGGGTTGCCGGCGGCGGTTGCTCCGGCCTTTCCTATGGCATGGCGCTGGACGACGGCCAGCCGGAGGCGGAAGATAACGTCTTCGAGCAGGACGGGCTCAAGGTCTATGTCGACCCGCTCAGCCTGAACTACATGGACGGCTCGCAGGTCGATTACGTCGACGACGTACTCGGCGGCGGCTTTAAGATCGAAAATCCGAACGCGACATCGAGTTGCGGCTGCGGCTCTTCGTTCAAGACCGCGGAATCGGATGGCGGGGGCGGCGGTTGCGGCTCCTGCGGCTGCAGCCACTAGGTTCTGGGTTCTGGGTTCTGGGTTCTGGGTTCTGGGTTCTAGGTTCTGGGTTCTAGGTTCTGGGTTCTAGGTTCTAGGTTCTAGGGCGGCCAGGAAATCTCTAACTGATCCATAGCGATTCGCCCTGGCGGGATGGGTTGCCCGGGCGAGCGTGGTAGCGAGTTTCTCGGCACTATCGGGGACGCTGAGCATTGCGAAGCGGCCGAGGTTGAAGACGAGCGTGCGCTCGTCGATCGTGCTCCCGCGAACGAACTCTTCGGGCGCCATCAGGCGCGTCGAGCCGTAGTTGCTCTCCATTTCGAGGATGAAGGACGGCCCGGAGCGGCACAACTCCCAGTCGAAGAGCCAAATCCGCTTCGCCTCGAAGTCGTAGATCATGTTCCCCTCATACCAGTCGACCACGGTAAAGCCGGCATCGCAGACGGCGGCCAACGCGCCAACCACCGCGAATACGGCATCCTCTCGCTCGGCAGACGGCAGCGCGCGAAAGCAGCGGCGCGCGTCCTGATCGGCGAGATTTAAGCCATCGACTCGAGGGTAGACAAAGAGGTCGCCGTCGAGGCAGCTCACAACCCTCTCCAAGGGAACGATTGCGGGATGACGCACGCTTCCGGCGATGGCGTTCCACGCGCGCCCAGCTATCTCGCTTGTCCGGCGGGTAGAGCTTGACGAAAACGGGTCTTCCATCGACCTCGGCGATCCAAGCTTTCGTGGCGTCGGTGTCTTTCGCGAGCTCCCGCGCACCCGAACCCAGAAGGGCCTCGGCGCTTAGTTCGGTCCGGGTCTCCTCGAGGCCCCTCACGCCATGGTGCTTGCCGCCCAAAAGGTGCGCCGGACGGCTTCGATCTGCGGCGTCAGTGCGGCCCACTCGTCGGGCGGCTCCGGGTGGACGAGCGTCAGATTGCCGTCAAAGCCGGCCTCGCGCACGATTAGCAGGCACGTCTCGAAGTCTTCGAGCAGCGGCTTGCCGTCCGCAAAATCGCACTTTGCGTGGCACGATGTGGCGAACTTCGCGATCTTGCCCAGGCGTTCGTACTTGTCCGGCCCTGGCCAGTTGCCGAAGTCGAACACCAGTCCAATGCCGGAGCGCTCGAGGATTTCGGCGACAACTTCGGGCGACGCTGTGAGCGCTTGCCAGTTCTCGGTCGAGACATTCACGCCGAGTACATCGCCCCTGGCTTTGAGACGGACTAGGCCGTTCACGGACTGATCTATTGTCTGGGCACTCGGAGGTTGCTGCCCGGCGATGACCCGAACCCGCTCGAAGCCACCCCAGGCGGCAACCTGAATCCAGGATTCGATGTAGGCAAGGCTCGCTTCGGCTTCGCTCGGGTGCGTAATGTCGCCGTGATCGATCAGGAGCTGAAAGAGATTCACCCCCGAGGCCTCGGCGGCGACCTTCAAACGCTCGATTTCGCCTCGATCCGGGAGGAGATGGAAGTCGCAAACCTCGAGGGTCGTGATTCCAGCGGCCTTGGCGCGGGCGGGGAGCCCGAGGATTCGATCCAAGGCGCCGGTCGCAGCGGGTTGGCCGGGGAGGTACTCGAAGCTCTGGCCCACCCAGCCGTGGACGGCCCACGACGAGAGCGCCAGACGCGCCACTACCGGAAGAGTTCCTTCAACCGATGGCGCTGGGCAATTGCGCGGAGCTTCTTGATGGCCTGGACTTCGATTTGGCGGAGGCGCTCTCGAGAGAGTTTGAGCTCCTCGGCGATCGCATCGGCAGTTTCATCGGGGCCGTCGAGGCGGAAGCGAAGCCGCATGACGCGCTGCTCGCGCTCGTTGAGCTCCTGCATGATGTGGTGGAGCTCGCTCAGGAGCTCTTCGGAGATCATCGAGGCGTCGGGCCCGCGCTGACCGGGATCGCGGATCAGTCCGCCGAGGGTCATGCCGCCGTTGTCGCCCACCGTCATGTCGAGCGAAAGAAGCTCTTGCGAACACTGGAGAAGCGCGAGCATCCGGTTCGGCGAGATGCCCATGCTGGCGGCAAGCTGCTCGGTGGAGGGTTCGTAGCCCAACTCCCGGGCCAACCGCTCGCGCTCCCGCTCGATCTTGCGGATCGATTGGGTGACGTGGGCAGGGAGGCGAATCGCCTTCGACTTATTATCGATCGCCCGGCCGATCGCCTGGCGGATCCAGTGCGTGGCGTAAGTGGAGAAGCGGAAACCTTTGTCGGGATCGAAGCGCTCGGCGGCCTGCATGAGGCCGACCGCGCCTTCCTGTATGAGATCCTCGAGCGGCATGGACCGGTTTCGGTAGGCCTTGGCGATATTGATCACGAGCCGCATATTCGACTCGATGAGCCGCTGCCGGGCCGCCTTATCGCCGCGCTGAATAGCGCGGGTGAGGGCTATCTCCTCGTCGGCGCGCAGGAGTGGCGCTTGAGTCAGCCTTCCGAGATAGCTCGGAATGCCTTCGTCAACCTGATGCGAATGTGGTTGTGCGCTCATTGAGACAAACTGCTTAGTTGATCGTTTCGACGGCGATGTCGCGGAAACGTTCCCCTGCTAGGCCTCTTCGCGCAATGTTTGTGCCAGAAACCGCTGCTCTGGCACAACGCGCATCATGCGCGCCGCGCTTCCGCTGAAACCGTAGTCGTCGCTACGCCGGGAAGCGATGGGATAATACTCTTTCGGGACGGGCGGAAACATCTAAATTCTGCCGATCCGTACACGTTTTTTATCCGCGAGCCGTTGTGAACGAAGAACGATTTGTCCAGCTCCGAGAGCCGGATTGGCAGCGCCTGGTTCATTTGTGCGACCGTGCCGACGCGAGTCCCACGTTCTTAAACACGAACGACTTCCACGAGTTGATCCGGTGCTATCGGCGAACGAGCGGGGACCTTTCCACGGCTCGGACGATCGGCTCGAATCCGGAGATGATCACGTTCCTGAACGACATCGTGGGTAGGGCCTACGCGATCCTCTATCGAGCTCCGCGCAAGTCGTTCCTCGCCGGACTTGGACAGGTGCTTGGGACCGTCGCGGAAACCGGCCGGCGCCGCAAGTGGTTCATCTTCGGTTCGGGGGCCGGCTTTCTGGTTTTCGCCTTCCTGAGCTACTGGCTGATGGACGCGGTGCCGGCCACGCGAGACGTCTTCATACCCCCGGCGTCGCGCGACAACATCAGGTCGTGGACCCGTGGACTGCCCGAGCGGTCTGCGGGGCAGTCGGCTTTCGCGACGGGCATGTACGCCAGCCACAATCCGATGGCCGCCATCAGCGGGATGAGCGTGGCGTCGGTTTCCTTCGGCGCGGGCGGTCTCTACTTCTTGTACGTAAATGGGATGAACGTGGGCGCCCTCGCCAATGAGATGAACAGAGTCGGCCGGCTGCCGATGCTG
>Ga0070734_10005777_pt1 | contig 10715 bp, 8 predicted proteins | sample Coa_R1_8_FD_66444 | JGI IMG/M metagenome (GOLD analysis project Ga0070734, IMG submission 66444) | Surface soil microbial communities from Centralia Pennsylvania, which are recovering from an underground coalmine fire - Coalmine... | ecosystem: Environmental > Terrestrial > Soil > Unclassified ... | reverse complement strand
CATACCTGCCGTGGTCACTTTGGGGCAGCCTTGCACATAAAGCCATTCTATGCGGCTGAGAGTGTGCAATCGCATGATCCCTATATCTGTGATTTCAGATAGCCCCAACAAGCTCAGAGATTTAAGTTGGCTCAAGCGAGAGACAGCGTCCAGAACAGCGTCATCGAGGGACAGATCACATAAAGAAAGATTGGTTAAGGCGGGCAAGTGAGATAGGAATGCGAACCCATGAGAAGTGATATGCTTCGATTTTTCTATCGAAAGCACCTCCAGGAGTTTCAAGCCGCCAAGCTCCCGCAAGCCGGCATCCGAGAACTCCCCGCAGTCAAATATAATCAAGTTCCGAAGACCATGCAACGCACCGATTGTGTGCAGCGAGGAATTCGTTAATTGCTTGCAACTGACAATCAGACTCTCCAGGCGCGGAAGCGCGACGAGATGCCGTATTCCTGCATCCGTAATATTGTCACCGTAAATACGAAGATATGTCAATCCCTTCAGATCTGAGATGGCCTTGCATACCCCATCTGTGATGCCATCCCCCTGAAGTTCGAGATGTTCCAATTTCGTGAGTTTGGCGAGGGCTTGATAGCCCCCCTCATTGAAACTATCGTTGGGATCGCCCTGACATTGCAACATATCCAGGTAGGTGAGATCTTTGAACCGAGCCAGTTCAGCGAAGTCGACATTGGTCCAAGAACCATCCCGTAGTTCCAACGATTTGGTGGCCACGGGAAGCAGTTTCAGGTCGGCAATGCTATAGGCTATTCGTAAATCAACAGGCTCTGTTGATGTCCATGGTTTCTTATCAACCCGCTCGATGAACCCTCCCGATGGCGGTCCGCCGCTTCCCCATTCAGTTCTGCCCCTCACAATCTTGCCGAACGTATCTTTCGGAACGAAATCTTTGATGAGATCCTTTTTGCTGTCACCGGTTGCCGGGGGATCTAAGTCACTTGAGGCCTCATAATCCATTCCTTTCGTATACTTCGTCTTCTGCTCGTAGCGCATAAAATTCACAGATATCCGGAAACCATAGGGCACAGAATACTCATCACCATAGGAAACGCCTCTTCCGAAGATCGGTTGGTGGTATTCAAGCTCAATGGTTTCCAAAAGCGGGTATCGGGCAGCGACCTTCGTCAATTCCGGCACCTGGAGGAACGCGTCCAGAATGCTTCCCTTCGGGTAAGGTGGCCGCCGCGCCACATCGGCAAATGGCCGGTTGAATTTGGCGCTCAGGCTAACACTGATGAACCGAATCATCATTCTGGTGGGAGCGGTACGCGAAGCTTTGGGCGAGACTTCGAAATCAATCACAAGATCATGCCTGGGTCCGGAAGCGGGTTGATAGGCAAGGCCGTCCAGCGTGACTTTGTAGCGCCTGGAACCGCCGCCCACATCCTGATCTTCCATATGAAATCCTTGCGCCTTTAGCGATGGCTCGATAGCGGCCCATTCCTGATCCTCCAGCGCGTTCCGTGTCGCATGGAAGGAGTGCCGCAGAAAACGTTGGTAGGAATCCGGGTATTGCTGGAACCCGGCACGTAGATCCGCTGCCAGGGCATCCGCCGAACTTGCCGGTTGTGTAAAAGACACATAGGTGAGCATAGCCTGTCTCCTGACAGGGATGAGATCCGCCGTGCGGTCTACAGGGCGTATGTTATGGTAATGCCACTCCAAGCCCACCAGGATACAGAGAAGCGACGCGGACACCATCACAGCGGTGCGACGCTTCACCCACAGATGATGCAGTCCCAGCAGGCAGCCAACAAACAGCAGGCCCAGGCGACCATATTTACGCACCCATGCACGCAGTCGTGTTGGATTCATCTCACCCTCCCAATCTCATCGTAGCACACCAACACCCCTTTGTCCCGCCTGCTACAAGGACGGGAGCGATGTGAGACAGCATTCGGTATGTGAAGAGGAGATTCCTGCTCCTTATGTATCCAGCCCGTTCAACTTGACGAGTGAAGCAGGCTCCGCCAATGGCTTGCCAGCCACCACTGCATGTGCTGGAGCGCGTTGCCTGTGGCGGTCTCGGAGAGGTAGACGTTGCCGCCCAGCATGCTCTGGTACGTCGCGACGACATGGCTCTGATGCGCTGCTTCAAAGAGAGGACGCAACCGTTGCCAGAGCGTGAAAGCGGCTTGTAAATGCGGCATCGAACCATAGGGCGTCCAGGCTTCCAGATAGGCATCGCGTAGCCGGGATAATGCCTCCGGCTGCTCGGGAAACCAATCATCATCCAGGAAGAGGGAGCCGAACCCGTAGAAGGGGTGCATGATACAGGCATGCGACCAATCGTACAGCCGAAACCCGGTTGCATAGAGGGCCACATTACCAGCATGCAGATCGCCATGCTCCAGTGCGTCCGGAACTCCATAACCGGCCAGCTCTTCACATAGGGCTTTGAGGTGACTTTCCTGCGTGCGCAATCGCGCCCTCTCTTCTCCTGAGAGTTGCTGTGGCAGCCCCTGCAGGCGCTCCGATATGTGCGCGATAAGCTCTTGTATCTGCGCGGCAAGATGGGTCGTTTGTAGATCGAGGCATCCTGCGGCGAGCCATTGGGGAACGGAACCGACCGAGGCGACCTGCAGCTCGCCATAGAATCGAACGATCTCTTCCCAGCGTGCCAGGGAAGTGTGGCTCCCTAAAGGTTGGCGGTCTCCGAGATCGCGCAAAAGCATACGGTCCGGAGTGGTTGCCAGGAGCGTGGGAAAGTGATCGCTATCCTGTTGGGCAAGCCTCTGCGTGATGGTGATCTCCTGAGCAAGCGCATCGGGAATGACCTTCAGGTACAGATAGCCTTCGTCCGTCAAGACGCGCAGGATCGCGGAGGTATAGGCGCTGCGCATCTGCTCGACAGGCGCCAGCACCGTTCGGCCAAGCGCAACGGCCCGTGTCTGTAACCACGCGGACGCGGTGGCAAACCACCCCTCCTGCCACCAGGGAATAGCCAGCGCAGGAACATCCTCGCCATGGGCTTCGGCCAACCAGGCGGCGACCACGGCGCGTTCCATGGGCAGCACGAACGCTATCTCCTGAAGACTATCGCGTCCGAACCAGTTGCCGGGCAGCATCGGGCCTGGAACGTCTGTAGCGTCGCGACACTCCATGACGTAAACATTCAGTGGACTTCTCAGGCCAGGCTCCACGAGCCGCAGGGCCTGCCGCGTCACGACAGGGATCTTCCGTTGAGCCTGTACCAGTGCGTTGGCAGCATACGCGTCTATATTGTAAATATCGTGTTCCGGTAGAAAGGAGGGAAGCCCCCAGCCGTCATCGGCTGAGGAGAGAAAAACCTGAGGGACCGAGCCGAGGGCAGATCGGCGCGTGAGAAGAATGCGATAGGTTTCCATGCAGAAGGAGTTAGATGGTGTGGAAGCGATCTCCTGCTACATCGGCCTAAACAGCAAGGGTTATTGGGACAAACGATATTTGCCGGACCAGGCAACGTAGTCGGCGCGGGCCTGAGATTCGTAGGTGACTTCGAGGGAGAGGATATCGCCGGGCTGCAGGCGCTGTTTGCCGAAGAGGGAGGCAGGCAGGCGAACCGCCGCGATGTTATGGATCCCATCGCTGCTGCGAGAGAGATCGACGACTTCAACAGGGTCTCCGGATACCGCTGGCGCGCGACCGGATCCCAACCGTATCCGCAGGGGATGTCTCGATCCGGCAGGGCGGAGCACCCACTCCGCGCGGTCTATCTCCGGCACCCTCTTGTCTTTGTAGGCGCTCTCTTCCGTGAGGTTCAGGGCATAGAGGCCGACATAGAGGGCGTCCTGGTTCCAACAGAGGTAGAGATCCGCGACCGGTTCGCGGGTGGACGGGGGCACAAATCCGCGCTCGCGATCCCAATCCTGAAGCGCCTCCATCGGCTGCCAGTGGGCGAGAGGGTCTTGCGCGGCATGCGGCACGCCGCCTCCCACATCCGGGCGCGTGGTAAGAGCGGCAGCATGGAGCGCATCCCGCTGGATGGTAGCGGACACAGAGGTTATCTCGACATAGGGCCGGTCCTCGATGTCGACCAAGCCCATGTTGTAGTTTTCGCCGTCGGGACGGCCGAACATGGGTTCATCATAGTACTGGAACCAGTCGGCTCCGACGACATAGGGCGTTTTCGCTAGGGCGGTAAGCGTGGAGGCGAAGCCTGACGCGCGCTGCTGCTGCGTGGGGACGACAGGGAAGCCGGAGGAGCTGTTTTTGTTGCCGCTGCGGTTTTCGGTCGAGGTCATGTAGAACTCGCCCACCGTCACCGGTCGCCCGGCCAGGGCATACAGGGTGTCCAGGAAATAGCGCGGGTAGGACCCGTCCTTCCAGCCGGGGTTGAGATTGGTGGAGACGATGTCCATGTAGTTTCGGCAGGCATGCGCGACCTCGGGGTAGTAGAACGCCTGGTAGCGGTCGCCGAGGAGAAGGCCGCGACGGTCGTATTTGCGGACCAACTGCCGCACGAGGGCGTAGTAGCGCTCCGCGAGCATGCCTCCAAAGCGGCGGATCAGGCGCATGCCCTGTCCGCCCGGCTGCAGATAGAGTTTCCCGCTCCGTTCCAGCGCCGTGAAGTTCGCCGCTTTTTCCGGCAGGAAGTCCTTCTTCAGTTCGGACCATTCATTGTGGTACTGCTCCCTCAGCAGACGGATCAGGCGCTTGCGCTGCTCACTGTCCGGTTTCTGGTCCAGGGTCATCTGGAACAGGGCGACGTTCCACCACCCCAGTTCGTTGTCGGTATAGTAGCCGAGCAGGCGCGGATCGTCGCGGACGGCCAGGATCTGCGTGCGGGCTGCCGTCTCCATATCCCCCACCACCTTGGGGTCCCACATATTCCACCAGGGCGCTCCGGACGAGGAGCCGAGATGCAGCACGGGAGTATAGGGCAGATCCATCTGGGAGGAGCGCTTCAGGAGGGCATAGTCGCTCCATCCGCCGACGGTGGTGAAGCCCCAGGATTTCATCCGCCCGAGGGTAGCATCCGCCCAGGCGGTAGAGGTAGGATACTGCCGCCATGCGGCGTAGGCGGGCTTTTTGGAATCGTACTCTTGCCAGGTCTCGCCGGGCGTAACACAGCAGATGCCGGAGGAGAAGAAGCGCCTGCCGGTCGGCGTGGTCAGCCACCAGCGCCCCTCCTCCGCATGGACGGCGAAGGGAGCGCCTGCGGCCGGAGCAGGCCCCCGGTCGGTTTGTGCCGAGGTCGAAATCATCGTGCAGATCAGGGCGACAAAGACGAAGAGGAGATGGGGCAGGCACCGGCCTATCCGGCCAGGAGCCTGCCCTCTCTGCTTATACACGTGCGAACGGAACTGCCCCTCTCTCAAGCGGCCAGTAAGTAGGTGAGACGCTTCCACCAAGGGAGGGGTTGTTGGAAGCTTGCTCATTGGCCCGCAGGCGTACCGGGCTTACCTGCTCCCGGCGGCATTCCCATGGGGCCGCCTCCGGGGCCTTTGCCGGCTGCGCCGCCCGAGGGGGTCATAATCAGCATGCGAGCGGTATGTTCGTTGCCGTTGGCCATCTTGAGGAGAAAGTCGCGATCCTCTGCGGAGAGTTTCTCCCAGTCGCCTCCGGATGCGTGCCTGATCTGTCCCAACCGATCCGCCGACTGCACCTGGGTCGCAGTCAAGGGCGCGCTATTGTCGGAGTGGCATCCCGCGAGGGTGAGGGACGCCAGCGGCAAACAGACCATCGCCGCCAGAACCACGCGTCCTGAGCATCGTATCCGCATCATTTGTCTCCTACGGCCAGTTGCAGAGCCAGTGGCTGCCGTCCAGCATAGCGTTGGCCTGCAGCGCCTTCACATGGCCGTCGCTCAGAGCAAAGTTGGAGATCCCCGTGTGCTTGTGAAAAACCGGGATGAGGCGCGCATCGTAGGGGTTGGACTGCGCCAGGATCGGCGCCAGCACGAAGAGCTGGATATACGACTCATCGTAGATGCCGATATTGGAGTAGAAGCACCAGTCGGTCTCATTGTTCTCATAGGTCGGGGTGCCGCACCACCAGTTCTGAAAATCGCGCTTGCCCTCCGACAGCATCACCACGTCCGCCGGATGGTTTACCTGGGCCAGGATCGTCGCCGGGATGGTCGGCCCATAGGAGTAGGCGTTGTCCATGGCGAAGATGCCCTGGGGGTTCGCGATGCCGAAGGCGGTCTGGCCGCTATAGTAGGTCGAGATGGAGTTCGGCATATAGGAGCTAGGGACAGGGTGCCGGGAGGCAGGCAGGGCGCTGATGATGCTCGGATCCACCGTACCCTGGTCGTCCGGGCAGAGCAGGACCTGCTTGTTTTTGATGTAGGGCTGCGTGACGTTCACCCCGGACCAGAGGTTATAGCCCTGGGGGAACGGCTGGTTGGTATCCCAGAAATCCGTCTTGGGGAAGGTCTCATCATAGTCCTGAACGTACATCAGGACACTGAGGCTCACCTCTTTGATGTTGCTGAGGCAACTGGTCTGGCGGGCTTTCTCACGGGCCTGGGCGAAGACCGGGAAGAGGATGGCGGCCAGGATCGCGATAATGGCGATCACAACGAGGAGTTCGATCAGAGTAAAAGCATGAGGGCGACGTGACATAGTCATCTCCTTTGATTTAGAACAACCTGGCACGGTTTGGTACAGCGGCGCGGACGTTGCAGTCACCCCCGGCAGGGCGCGGCTTTCCGTCGGCGTCAGCGTGGTTAGGCGGTGGAGGCACGGACGCTGAGCGTGACAGGCAGAGTGACCTGCCGCTGCGCCACTTCACGCCCCTCCACCTGGGCGATCAGCATCTGCGTGGCCAGCATCCCCATCTCATGGATGGGCATATGTACGCTCGTCAAAGCGGGTTGGGTCATCGCAGCAAACCAGGTGTCGTCGTATCCGACGACGGCCATCTCCTCCGGCACACGGATACCTGCCGCGCGCATCGCGCCCAGCGCCCCGTCGGCGCACAGGTCGTTGGCGGCGAAGAGCGCCGTGGGCCGACGGTCTGGCGGCAGCTCCAGCAGCTGCTGTGTCGCACCGACCCCATCCCGGTAGTCGAAACCGGCGGGCACGATCAGCCCCTCGTCTACGGGAACGCCTGCCGCCTCCAGCGCCGCCAGGTAACCGCATTTACGCGGCTCGGTGGTGGCGACGGCAGGATTGCCCACCAGGTGTGCGATGCGCCGATGACCGCAGCTCAGGAGATGTTCGGTCGCTATCTGGCCGCCAACGAACTCCTCGGCATTGACGGCAAAAACGTCCGGATCGTCCGCCGCATAGACCAGGGCCACATAGGGGACATGGAGTTGCCGGCAGCGGGCGATGACGGGGCTGTTCGGGGCCGGGATCACGAGCAGGAGCCCATCCACACGCGGATCGATCAGCGCGTTCTCGTCGGCGCTGTTCCAGTCGTTGCCAATGGCCGTGTGCAGCATCACATTGTACCGCTCGCGGACCGCCTCCTCGAACACGCCCGACATGATGCAGGAGGTGAAGGGATTGTTGTCCGCAAACGCCCGCGAATAGGGAAAGGCCAGGCCGAGCACCCCGGTCTTACCGGTCACCAGGCTCTTCGCCAGCGGATTCGGCTTGTAGCCGAGCTGTTCGGCGGCCTCCAGGATGCGCGCACGCGTCTTATGTCCAATGCGGATGTTGTGGCTTCGATTGACGCTGATGACCGCCGAAACGGCGGCCACGGAAGTCCCGGCCCGCTCCGCCACATCCCGGATGGTTACCGGCATGGGTATCTCATCCCCTTCCTCTGATGAAACCTTTTATCAAAGTGATGAAACCTTTTATCAAGCTCCTGGCTATTATAACGCCGAACCTTTTTCCTGTCAAGGGATTTCCTGACCGGGACCTTCGCGCGGCGAGTTTTTAAGGCCGTAGCACAAGCGTCGAGACGCTCATGGGAGGCATCGTGTAGCGGAGATGCCCGCCGGAGGGCGTGAGCGTTGCGCTGATAGGCTGCGGTTCCACGGACCGCGCCGTGAGCTGATACCCCGCGCCGTGGTTCAGGGCCGTTTTGGACGTGATGTCCAGGTCGGCAATCAGCGGGGCGTCCGTCTTGTTGATGGCGACGAGGACCATGCGGTTGGGATTGGCGCTGTCTATACTGGCATAGACGGAACTCTTCTCAGCGTCACTGGTCTGCGCGGCGATGGAGGTATCGCCGAAGTGGCCGCCCTTGCCGTCGAAGTTGCGGTACATGGCGAACCCGCTGTAGATAAAGCGCTCATTGCCGGAGAGGTGCCAGAGCGCGGCGGCGAAGACGCCCTCCCTTCCGAAGAGACCCAGCACATCGGCCTCCGCCAGCGCGCCGGAGATGTGGTTGCCGCCGCCGTAGTTGTACTCGGTGATAGAGAGCTTTGTGCCGGGATAGTTCCGGGCGATCTTCTCTTTCAGGCGCGGCAGCAGGCGCAGCGGCTCATGCAGCGCGTCCCGCACGATCCAGGAGTCTTCTCGATAGTTGGGGTCCCAGAGAGAGCGGGGGGCCTGCAGACGTGCCTGGATGAGGCCGGGGTCCGTTCCGCCCTCGGTGATCCGCTTGCCGCCGCCGCGCGCCTCCGGGTACCAGTGGACGTCCAGCACATCCAGCAGGCGCTTGCCGGCCCGCTGCTCCGCCTGCCGCATCCCCGCCAGGTAGAACTCGAGGAAGTCACGCCCGTTGGCGTCCGGCGCGCCCTGCAGCGTCTGATAGCCCGCCCAGCCATAGCTGGCCGGGCCAAAGATGAGCGCGCCGGGGGCGACCGCCTTGATCGCCGTCGTGTAATCTATGGTTCGTGTCAGCAGTTCATGGTAAGTGAGCTTGGCCGTGCGGAGGCGGGCGTGGGTGCTGTCCCAGAGGTCCGGCTCGTTGTCCAGCGAGTAGAAGATAGAGCGGTTGACGCTCTGGTGCGTGTTGGGAAACGTCTTCTCCAGCCAGGCGACGAACTCATCCTGGTAGACCACCTTATCGTGGGTGTCGGGCGGAAAAGTGAACGGCGCGCCTTTGTGGGGCAGCGATTTGAAGAACCGTTTGTTGAGAAAGTCCGGCGTCTTATTGACATCGCGGTCCCCGTTTTTGTCGGCGGAGACATAACCCGCCATAGGGATGGTTACGACAACGGAGGCGCCCGCCGCCAGTGCCGCTGCCACGGATGGGCGCACCGCCTCGCCGGGCGTCTCCCCCCCTCCCAGGAAGCCGTCGTTCTGGAAGAAGTAGTCGCTGCCGGCGTTGGAGGCATTGGTCTCCCAGTTGTAGGCGGTCCAGCGATTGCCTCCAAGACGGGTAAAGGTCAACTCCCTGGCGGTCGTCGCCCAGTCGGGCTGGTTGGTTCCATAGATCAGGGGCGAGATCGGCGACCGGTTCTTGGTGGCGTCAATGGTAAACCGGACATCGGCGGAAACACGCACCGTCAGCGCGCAAAGCAATACGACCAGGCCAAACTTTCTCCACATCGAGCCACTCTCCTTTCGTCCATCCCTCCCTCACTTCAGCAATTACGCCGTCACTTAGAGGTCAATAATTTTGTCGTTGTCACAAATGCTCGCGCGCCTCCGCATCAACCAGGGTAGCGGGTTTCGTCTTGTAGTTCCACCGCATATGCAATACGTGGCCTGGCCATAGCGCATAGTTGGCGGGAAATGCCGCAGGCGATCCGCTTCCACCGATATGCGCCTTAAATCCTCGACCGGACAGACCTAACGTAGACCAAACCTGCTGTTCCGTCATGCCGGGTCGAAGCAACGAAACGCGCTCAGTTGCCCGCGCCGCGACATAGGGTGGCACACGATATGGAAGGGTCGGAAGAATGGAAAACAAGATCATATAGAGGAACATCGTCACCACCACGCCGATGAATATGCCCCTGGCGTACGTAACAACCTTCGTTCTGATTTGCACCTTCTGCATGGCAGCGCCCCTCCTTTGCACCGCTGGGTTTGACAGCAATCGGGAATGCGAAACTATCTGTCGTTCAATGCAAGCTCCTCCGGGGAGGGAGGCTGAAACCAGGACCACCAGAGACTAAGCTGATCCTCGGTGACAACAAATGTTCCAGGCGGCAGATTCGCATTCCGTTTCGACAACCTTGCCCACAATTCCTGGCGATCTACTTCCAAACAGTGCACCTCGACACGCGCGCCTAGCGCTTCCGCCAGCGCCCGATAGTGCATGCGCTCCTCGCGTGACCAGAAGCCCCACTCCAGGATAACATCCACGCCTAACGTAAGCACCCTGGCGGCGACTTCCCACTGGACCGCTTCCACAGGCGATCGAAGCCTATCCAATTCCACCTGATCCGAGGCATCGGCCAATAGGGGAGCAATCCATTCGTCGGGTGACAATCGCAATGCGGGACGCGTCTGTTCCAGTTGCCTGGCAAGCGTCGTCTTACCTGCTCCCGGCAAACCGCAGATCAGAAAGAGGGTTGCCATCGTAACGCAGTGCCTCCATGCTGGGTGCATCCGACTTGGATTAAGGGTGCCGTTCCCGGTCTTGGCCTCCATCGGCGCTTGGTATGGTAAGTGTTCGACATCCAGGCTCTCAATCCTCCCTGTTGAAAATCGGGAAGGAGTCGGGCTATCCGGCAACGAATCTGGCACGCATAAGAATTCTCAGGTCGTTGCGTGTGTGCCGGAATCCGGTGACATGGATTTTGGCAGAGCATTTTTCGGATTCCAGGAGACCATCGCCATGCACCGTATCTGCCGTCCGCATTTTGACCGTACAGGCTTTACGCTCATCGAGTTGCTCGTCGTCATCGCCATTATCGCGGT
>Ga0070734_10005776_pt1 | contig 10716 bp, 8 predicted proteins | sample Coa_R1_8_FD_66444 | JGI IMG/M metagenome (GOLD analysis project Ga0070734, IMG submission 66444) | Surface soil microbial communities from Centralia Pennsylvania, which are recovering from an underground coalmine fire - Coalmine... | ecosystem: Environmental > Terrestrial > Soil > Unclassified ... | reverse complement strand
CCCAGCTAGAAGGTTACCACAAACGGTGAGAAATCGACGCACGCGGATTGCCGTCCGCGGGCCGGCGGTCGTCGACCCGGCGCCGCGGGCGCGGATTCCCCGGGGCGGGACTTCCCTACTGGAGTTCGACGGTTCCACCCACGAGCTTGACCGCCGGGCCCGGCGACCGTCCTGTATAATCCCGCGCTCCCAATGGAAACGGCGAGACTACGCGCCCGCGCTGGGAACCTGACGGCTGCGCTGGTGGTGGTGGCGCTGCTCGAGCTGGCGCTCAATCGCCTGGCGGGACAGCTATTTGTGCCCCACGCCACGCTCTCCCTGGGCGGCGGCTCGCGCGGGAGCAGCTTTCTCGCCGCCTCCGGGCCGTTTCTCTTCCAGCTAACGGCGGTCCTGGGGCTGGTCGTCCTGGTCACGGGTTTTGCGGGCCTCATACGGCGCGGCGAGCTGTACCCCCGCGCCATGCGGTTTTCGGTGGCGGTCATCGCGCTGGTGTTCGCCGTGTTCTCGGCGCAGGCGCTGGTCCGCGGGCAGCTGGCTCCCCGCTTCTTCCTGTACCTCGAGACCAGCTTCGGCTTCCTGTCGCTGCTCACGGCCGTCGCGTTCGCGGGGACCCGGACCCAGGCGCGCGTGAAGCTGGGGGTGGCGCTCCTCGCGCTGCCGGGCTTCCTGCACGCCGCTGCGATCCTCGGCCTCGGCTGGGGCCATGGGAACGATTCGGCGACGGTGATGGCGGGTGCGGGCGAGGCCGCGCTGATCATCGCCGCCGCCGCGGCGCCGTTCCTGTTGCCGCCGCGCCCCTGGCGAGAGCGCCGCTGGCGGCTGCCGCTCGCCGTGGCGGCGCTGCTCACGTCGATCTTCGTCGCCGGCCTCTCGGTCCGCTACGACCTGATGCAGGCGGCCGCGCTCTACGGCCTGCGGATGGAGCTGCCGCCGCTCGGATCGATCGCCGGCCTGGCTTACGTCATCGCCTTCTTCGGATGGGCGTACGCCACCCTGCAGCTCTGCACCGACAAGGGCGGGATGCGCCTCGCCGGCTACGGCCTCGGCCTGCTGGCGCTGGGAGGCTATGACGCCGGCTCGCCCGTCGAGCTGTCGCTGTCGTTGCTCGGCCTGGTGGCCGTGGCCGTCGGCTCCCTACGCGCGGCGCCCTACGCGGACGCGACCCGACCGCGCCTCTCCGCGCTCGAGTGGCGCGCCTTCGTGGGACGACTGGCCACCGCGCTGGGCGACGGCACCGAGCCGGACGGGACGCCGCCGCAGGCGGTGATCGCCGAGGAAGAAGAGCTGGAGGTCAGCCGGATCCAGACGCACCGGCGCGGCTACCCGGTCGCCATGAAGCTGCTGCGCAGGCGCGGCACTCTGATCGAGCTCGACGCGACCGCCGGCCGCGTGGGCCGTGAGCCACCCGACGCCAGCATCGAGCGCCACCGGCGCTGGCTGGCGCGCAGCCCCGATCACCGCCTCAAGCTGGGTCGCGTGAAGACCGGCGACGTCGCGTTCGATCAAAAGTTCAGCGTGCACGGCGCGGCGCCGCTCACCGACGCGGAGCTGCGCCGCCGGATCGCGCGCCAGCAGGGGGACGGCGTCCTCACGGTCTGGAACGGCAGCGCCGCCCGGTACCTGCTGGCGAACCCCTCCTCGACGGCGGAGGCGCCACCGGCGTTCGCCGGTGAGGTCGACGGCGCCGCGTCCGTCGACGGGCTGGTGTCGATCGTCGACACGCTCGCCGATCTGATCGAGGCCTCCGCGCCGGCCACGGACTGAGCGCCGGCCACCGTCGCGGGACGACGCCGCGCGCGGTCGACTACGGAGCCGGCGGCGGCTGGGTCGCGGGGGGCGGCAGATCGGAGGGGCGCTGGGGCGGCGCGGCCGGCGCCTTGCTTTCGAGCTCGCGGATCTGGGCGCGCGCGGCCGACGAGTACGCCCCCCCCGGGGACGCGTCGAGGTACCTCTTGTAGGCGGCGATCGCCTGGGCCGGCTCCCCCTCGTGGCGGAAGGCCTCTCCGAGACCGAACAGCGCAGGCGCGAACGACGGCGCGATGGAGAGCGCCCGGCGGAACGTGTCGATCGCGGCGAGGGGCTTCTCCTTGTCGAGCAGCACGTAGGCCGAGCCGGCGATCGCCTCCACGCCAGTCGGCTTCATCTTGAGGGCCTCTTCGTAGAGCTTCTGAGCCTTGGCGGTCGATCCGTTCTCGAGCGCGTGGTCCGCGTCGGAGATGAGCCTCTCGTAGCTCTTCGGCCGGCTGTCGCCGCCGGGCGTGCTCTCGTGCGCGGGCGCGGGAGCGGCAGCCGCCGGAGCCGCGGGCGCCGGAGCGGCGGGCGCCGGAGGAGGAGTCGGCGCGGGCGCGGCGGTGGCGGCGGGCGGCGGCGCCGCGGGCGTCGGTGCGGGGATCGGCGGCGGCGCCGCGGCGACCGGCGGCTTGGGCGCGGGGGGCGACTCGGGCGCGGCCACAGGCGCGGGCGCCGCAGGCGCGCTCCCCGGCAGGTGGAGGCCGCTCGGCCCCTTGAAGCCGAGATACGCCGCCGCCGCGACCCCGACCACCACCAGACCGATCCCGATCTTTCGCCCCCAGCGGCGCCCGCCGAACCCGGCCGCCGCGAGGTCGTCGCTGGTCATGCTCGGATAGGAGGTGCTCATCGCAGACCCGCGCGCCCTGCCGCCGGTGAGGACGTCGTCGTCGTCGAGATCCGCAGAGACGTACGGTCGGGCCTGCTGCTGCGCCGACGCCCGGGGCGTCTCGGGCCGCGTGGGACGCGTGCCCCGCGCCGCGGCGGCCGCGCGATCGGCCTGAGCCACCACGTCGAAGAAGGGGCGCAGCTCGTCGAGGTCGCCCAGCCGCCGCCAGGTTCCGCCGGGCGGGCAGACGCGATCGCCGCGGGTCACGCGCCGCTCGACAACCCACTTCTGCAGGGTCTGCGAGTCCCGAAACCGGTGGGTCTTCCCCTCCTCGGTGGTGAGCATCCACGAGGGCGTGGGGGTGCCGGACGGACCAGGGGTCATCGGCGCCGGCGTCGCCCCGGCGGGGACGGTGCGCGGCGCCGAGACGGCCTGCGGAGCCGAGACGACGAAGGTGTGACCGCAGCTGGTGCACTGCACCGACGCGCCACCCCCCGTCACGCTCGCGTCATCGAGCTCGTATTCGGTCTGGCAGCGATCGCAGCGTACGTCCATTTAACCGGGACCCCACGGACGGGACGTCTCCCCACGGTGAAGCGGCGAAAACATACCACGCCGAAGCGCCGCCATCCGCGCCCTGGACCGGTCGGGTGAACGCCGCGCCACTTCGGTCACAGGCTCTCCGGAAACAGCGCGTAGAGCTGCGCGGGCGGGGGCACGTAGGGTCCCGCCACCATGAGGTTGCCGAGGTGATCGACCCGGAAGCCGCGCGCGAAGGCCCGCAGCAGCACCGAGGGCGCGGCGGCCGAGGCCCGGATCACCGCGGGACGCCCGGGCAGCGCGGCGGCGACGCCGTCGACGAGATCGGCCATCGTCTCGGCCGACTCGGCGATGCCGGGTCCGATGACCACGCGCGCGGGGAGCGGCCGGTAGAAGAGGTAGCCCCGCAGCCCCCCCGCGTGACCGCTGGCGCTCGTCGGTCCCGTCACCACCAGGCCACTGCCGGTCGACGCCAGCAGCGCCAGATCCCGGCGGCGATCGGCGACGGTGCGGGCGCGGTCGTAGCTCTCGATGGCCGGCAGGTCGTCGGGACGCAGCGCGCGCACCGCGGGCGCCGCCGACGGCGGCGGGAGCAGCTTCTCGGTCAGGAGGTAGGGCGCGACGTCGGCCACCGCATAGCCGAGCCGGGCATAGAGGCCGAACGAGTCGGGGTTGAAGCTGTCTTGAAACAGCCGCAGGCAGCTCGACTGCGAGGCGACGCGCCCGAGCTCGCCCATGAGCGCGCGCGCGACGCCCCGCGGAGCGCCCGGGCGCGAGGCCAACGGGCCGATCGAGGTGACGGCGCCGCGCGGGTGCGCGAACCCCACCCCCACCGCCTCGTTGCCAGTCCAGGCGACCGCGCAACCCTCCGGATCGAGGTCGAGGTAGGCGCGGCAGAGCCAGGCCGCGCTGTCCCGGGTCGGGAACGGCGGGACGTGCCCGCGCTGCCGATAGACGGCGCCGAAGGCGTCGAACAGGATCTCCGCCGCGGCGTCGACGTCCGCGCGCTCCATGCGACCGACCTGGATCATGGACAAGCGCGACCGATCATGCGCGGGCGGGGCCCGCCGCGGCTAGGGGAATCGAGCCTGGACGCCGACCCCACCGTCCACCTCGAAGCGCAGCCAGCGGACGAGCCCCAGCGTCTCGCCGAACTGCAGATAGAAGCCTAGGTTGCGCATCACCTCGTACATGAACCCGTTCGCGTTGCGCACGCCGAAGTCGTAGTCTTTGATGCCCGGATCGTGCTGCGGGTTGAGATCGTAGACGCCTTGGAACGTGGCGAAGAACTTCGTCGGCAGCTCTGCGTCTACCCAGTAGCGGATGCCGGGCGCGACCGCGAAGTCGTGCGAGCCGTTGAAGTCGGGCTCAACCCCGAAGCGCAGGTCGACGATCACGTCCCAGTGGCGCGCGAACCCGAACGAGGCCTGCCCCTCCAGGAAGAAGGGCAGCCGGCCGGTGCAGACGCGGTTGTTCCCCTGGCCGCAGGGGATGTGGTCCTTGTAGGGGGCGATGATCCGGTACCCGGTGCCCGGCAGCACCGAGATCCCGAACTGGTCCTTGTGCACCAGCGAGGGGGGCTGGATGCGCGGGAAGCGCTTCTTCGGATCGGGCGCGCCGTCCGGGCCGAGCGGCGCGGGTGGCGGGGCGGGCGCTTCGGCGGGGGGCGCAGCCTGGGGCGTCGCGACCGGAGCCGGCGCGGCGGGAGCCGGTGCGGCCGTCTTGTCGGGCGCCTCCGCCGCGGCGGGCGCGTCGGCCGCGGCGGGCGCGTCGGCCGCGGAAGCGAGACCGGACGTGAGACCCAACGCGAGAACGAAGAAACCCACGGACACGGGCCCGAAGCGCATCGGCGAGCCAGTGTAGTGCAAACCGTCGCTTCGGCGAAGAGGGCGAGCGCACGGTGAGCGCGGAAGATCTTCGCGCGTCGCGCCGTCGGTTCCTGACGGCGGCGCTGGCGGGTGCGCCCGCGCTCGCCACGCTGCTGCAGGCGCGCCCCGCCTCCGCCATCGGAGACCGCTCGCTGTTCCGGTTCGCGCGGCTCGCGCTGCCGGGGCTCCCCGACCCGCGCCCGACGGCGCTCAAGCGGCTGGCCTGGGAGGTCGTGCGCCGCACGAGCGTGCAGACCGCCTCGGACCCCATCGACCTGCGGCTCCCGGATCCGAACCTTTTCCGCTATCCGTTCCTGGTGCTGTCGGGCGACCGCGGGTTCGCGCTGCCGTCGGAGAGCGACCTCGCGCGGCTGCGGCGGTACATCACCTACGGCGGCTTCCTGCTGATCGACTCGTGCGAGGGGCGCGCGGGCGGTGGCTTCGACGAGTCGGTGCGGCGCCTGCTGGCGCAGACGCTCCCCGGCGAGCTGCCGATCCGCATCCCCGAGACGCACGTGCTCTGGAAGTCGTTCTACGTGCTGCACGGGGCGCCCGGACGGATCGTGGCCGCTCCGTACCTCGAGGGGGTCGAGCGCGACCGGCGGCTGGCCGTCGTCTACACGCAGAACGACCTGGGGGGCGCGTGGGCGCGCGACGGGTTCGGCCGCTGGGAGCACGAGGTGATCCCGGGCGGCGACGACCAGCGCGAGGAGGCGTTCCGCCTGGGCGTGAACCTGGTGATGTACGCGCTCTGCCTCGACTACAAGACCGAGCAGGCGCACATCGACTACATCCTCCGGACCCGGCGGTTCGCGCGATGAGCTTCCTCGGCCACCTCCCCGGCGGGTTCAACGACTGGCGCCTCGGCCTCGGCGCCGCCAGCCAGTATGGGCGGGGCGGCGTCGCGCTGCTGGTGGCGGCGGCGGTGGTGGCGGTGGCGCTCTCGGCGCTCACCCTCACTGACGAGCGGCCCGGCCGGGGGTTGCTGCTGCTCGGGCTGCGCGCCGCCGGGGTGCTGGCCTGCCTCCTGACCGCGCTCGAGCCGACGCTGGAGCTGCGGCAGGTGACGCGGGTCCCGAACCGCGTGGCGGTCCTGGTCGACGCCTCGCGCTCGATGGAGGTGCGCCCGCCCGACGGCGGCCCCTCGCGTGCCGAGCGGGCGGCGGCGTTGATCGACCGGGCGGCGCTCGAGCTGGCGGCGCTGCAGCGCGAGGGCCACGACGTCGACTTCTTCACGTTCGGCGAGGCCGTCTCGCCTGCCACCGCCGCCTCGCTGCACCAGCCGCCCGCCGCCGACGCCACCCGCATCGGCGAGGCGCTGGGCGAGCTGCGCGCCCGCTACGCGGGCCGCGACCTCGGCGCGGTGCTGCTGATCTCCGACGGCGTCGACACGGGGCGCATCGGCGAGGGCCCGCTCGACGCCGCCACCCGCACCGCGGTCGAGGCGCTGGGGGCGCCGATCCACACCGTCGGCCTGGGCGAAAAGTCGCTGCGCGACCTCTCGATCGCCGCGGTGCTGGCCGACCAGTTCGCCTTCGTGCGCACGCCGGTCACCATCGAGGCGGTGGTGCGACAGACCGGGCTGCCGGACCGGCAGGTCGAGGTGACGCTCGAACGCGACGGGCGGCCGGTCGCCACCCGCGGCGTCATCCTGCGCGGCGACCGGTCGGAGGAGAAGATCTCCTTCGACTGGCTCCCCGATCACCCGGGCAACTTCGTGTTTCGCATCGCCACGCCGGTGCTGAGCGGCGAGGCGCTCTCCAGCAACAATCAGCAGTCGTTCACGCTCAAGGTGATCCGCGATCGCGTCCGCATCCTGCACCTGGCTGGCCGGCCGTCGTGGGACGAGCGGTTCCTGCGTTCGATGTTGCGTCGCGATCCGAACGTCGACCTGGTGTCGTTCTTCATCCTGCGCACCGAGACCGACGAGCAGCCCTGGAACCACGACGACCTGTCGCTGATCCCGTTCCCGACGTTCGAGATCTTCGAAGAGCAGCTGCGCTCGTTCGATCTGGTCATCTTCCAGAACTTCAACTACGCGCCCTACGGCGTCGAGCCGTTCCTGCCCGGCGTGCGCGACTACGTCGAGGAGGGGGGCGCGGTGGCGATGATCGGCGGTGACCTGTCGTTCGCCAGCGGCGGTTACGGCCTGACCTCGCTGCGCGACGTGCTGCCGGTGGAGCTGCCGCCCATCCCCCCTACGCTGGAAGGGGAGAACGATCCCAACCTCACCACCGACGTGTTCAAGCCGAAGCTCCAGCCCGAGGGGCGCACCCACCCCGTCACGTCGCTGTCGCTCGACGCGCGCGAGAACGAGGCGCGCTGGGCCAAGCTACCGCCGCTGGAAGGGATCAACCGGGTGACGCGCGCCAAGGCGAACGCCACCACGCTGCTGGCCCACCCGACACTCAAGGGCCCGGACGGCAAGCCGGCGCCGGTGCTGGTGGCGGCCGATGCCGGCAAGGGACGGTCGCTGGCGCTGCTCACCGACAGCGTCTGGCACTGGGGCTTTCTGGCGGCGGGCGAGGGGGACGACGGGCGCGCCTTCCAGCGGTTCTGGGAGAACGCCATCCACTGGCTGGTGCGCGATCCGGCGCTCACCCTGCTGCGCGTCGAGCTGGAGCGGCAGGAGTACCGGCGCGACCAGCCGGTGACCGCGCGCGTCCGCGCCGTGCACGCCGACTACACGCCGGCGGCCAACGTCGAGGTGAGCGTCGACGTCGTCGGGGCGGGCGGCGACCCGAGCGCCAAGCCGCTGCGCAGCCTGAAGGCCACCACCGACGCCGACGGCGAGGCCGAGGTCGACGTCGGCCCGCTGCCGACCGGCGCCTACCGCCTGACCGGGCGCGCCACCATCGACGCGCGCGCCGTCTCGGTCGACGAGACGTTCGTCGTGCGCGCCGGTGGCCCCGAGCTGGACGACGTGGCGGCCCGCGACCGAGTCCTGCGCGAGCTGGCGCAGGCCAGCGGCGGCGACTACCGGTACGAGGAGCTGCCGCGGCTCGACGTCCGCCCCTCACGCGAGGTGCGGGTCGGGCGGCAAGAGACCGTCGAGGTCTGGTCGCGCCCGCCGCTGCTGCTGCTGGGTCTGGCGCTGCTGGCGCTCGAGTGGACGCTCCGGCGCCGTTCGGGTCACGCCTGAGGCGGCCGGGGCGCGCGGGCCGCATCTGCCAAGGCGCCGGGCACCGTCCGGCGGCGGGCCCAGGGGCGAGTCGCGCGGCCCGAGCGCCCGATGAAGAGCATCAGCATCGCCAGCGAGGGGACGAGGCCGGCGGCGCCGAACGCGCCCGTCACCATGGTGCAGCCGGCGGCGCCCGACGAGGACATCCCGGTGTCGCTGACGTCGCCGGCCGCCGGCGCCAGCACGGCCAGCGTCTCGATCGTCGAGTGACCCGCGCTGTCGGCGGCCGTCACGGTGATGGTCTGGTTGCCGTCGATGCCGGTCAGATCCCACTCGTAGGGACCCTTGCTGGCCGTCGCCGACAGGCCCTGCGGCTCGACGTTGATGGTCACGGCGGCCAGATCGCAGTCGTCGTGCACGTCGAGCTGCACCGAGAAGTCGTGCCCGGTGTGGTCCCCGTTGCCCGGCGAGAGGAACTTCACGCTGGGGGGCGCGCTGTCCTTCACGCACCCGAACGCCGACGGCTTGGGCCCCCCGCCCCAGGGGCCGAGCGCGGCCAACATCATCTGGTACGAGTTCTGGGTTTGCCGATCGCAGCGGTCGCCGGTGACCGGCACCGCCTGATTCTCGAACCCGTCGCACCCCTGGCAGATGTAGGGGTACATGATGTCGTTGTTGTCGGAGACGTGCTCGAGGCCCAGAAGATGTGCCTGCTCCTGCGCGATGATCACCGCCGTGTCGTGCGCAGTGGCGCCGCCGTCCAGCGTGTAGGCGACGCCACCGTGCAGGTCCTGGCACAGGAACGGCGCCACGCCCGCGACGGAGCTGTCGACGCCGCACCAGGCGCCGCCCCCCGAGGAGACGACCTCGGTGTAGAAGCTGCCGCTCGTCGGACGCGTCAGCGTGAAGATGACGTTGAACTCGGCGTACCAGCGGTCGAGGTAGGCCTGCACCTGTTGCTGGCAGTCGAGCAGCGTGGTCCCGAACGAGCACTGGAACTTGGGCGCCTCGCCGCTGCAGGCGTTGTAGTTGGTGGCGGGGAGCGGCGTCTTCCCGTCGGCGTAGACCAGGTAGATGACCTTCGGGGCGGGGGCACCGCCCTTGTCGCTGGCCACGGGGCCGGGCGTCTCGGCGGCGATGCCGACGGGCGCCGCCGCGGCCACCAGATCGCCGTTGAGCGCGGAGGCCGGGTGCGGCGCCCCGGGGGAGAGCGTCACCTCCGGCTCCTCGCCGCACCCCGCGACCGACGCACCGAACGCGAGCGCCAGGGCCGCCGCCCCGAGCGCTCTTTTCCGACCGGCCACGATCGCGAACACGAGGACGCCTCCGCCGACGCGCCACCGATCGCCGAGCCCGGCTCGCACCACGCTAGCGGTGCACGCCGACCTGTGGCAGGGTCTGCAGGTCTGTACATCGGCCGGTCCGGCTGGCGCTTTATGGTCTTGCGTACAGATTTTTCCGCCTGAGAACCCCACATGGTCGTCGCCGAAACGTTCGTCAGCGAGCTTGACGCAAAGAACCAGACCTCCATCCAGCGGGTCGTCACCGCGCTGAACGAAGGGCTTGGGAAGGAGGGCGTCGAGGTGGCGGACGCGCTTCGGATGGCGCTCAAGGCGGCGATCGAGCTGGCCGAGGTCGCCGCCCTCTGGATCACCGACTGCGACGACTTGGAGATGAAGCTGTCGCTCGCGGAGCAGTGCGGTGACGGCGCGCGCCAATGCCGGCGGCTGTCGGCGCGCATCGTGGCGCTGGGCGTGCCCGAGTACGATCCTCGCAACGGCGGGTACTCGAAGCTGTTCGCGTTCCTGCGCTCGCTGCAGACGCCGGAAGAGCGGTCCTCGGCCGGCTACGTCACCGGGAAGGCCCTCTCGATGGCGCGCCTCGGCGCGCTGGGCGCCTTCTGCGCCGACAAGGGAGACGCCGAGAGCGCCCGCCTGCTCGCCGAGGAGATCACCGGCGAGGAGCGGCGTTACTACGACGAGGGGCGGCGCCTGCTGGTGGGAGCCGCCGCCACCGAGGAGAGCCAGGCCCGCGCGCGCCGCGCCGCTTATCGCACCCTGGAGCTGGCCGGCGAGACCGTCGAGCCCCTGGCGCTGCGCAAGACGCTGGGCAAGCGGCGCTAGAGGCAACCGCTAGTCAAGCTCCGCAAACGGTCCCGAACCGCGCGCGCAAACGTTATAGTCGAATCCGTATGTCGACGGAGGCTGCGCCGGTCGGTCCGGTGACGTTCGGCCGCTACACGCTGCTCGAGCGGCTGGCTGTGGGCGGCATGGCCGAGGTCTTCCGCGCGAAGATCACCTCGTCGCACGGCTTCGAGAAGATCCTGGTCATCAAGCGGATCCTGCCGCACCTGGCGGCCGACCCGGGCTTCGTGTCGATGTTCATCGACGAGGCCAAGCTGACCGCGCAGCTGACCCACCCCAAGATCGTCCAGATCCTCGACTTCGGCGAGGTGAACGGCCAGTACTTCACCGCGCTCGAGTTCATCGACGGGTTCGACGCGCTCGGCCTCTTGCGCATCGCCGCCCAGAAGCGGACGCGGATCCCGACCCAGCTGGCGGTCTTCATCG
>Ga0070734_10005773_pt1 | contig 10717 bp, 8 predicted proteins | sample Coa_R1_8_FD_66444 | JGI IMG/M metagenome (GOLD analysis project Ga0070734, IMG submission 66444) | Surface soil microbial communities from Centralia Pennsylvania, which are recovering from an underground coalmine fire - Coalmine... | ecosystem: Environmental > Terrestrial > Soil > Unclassified ... | reverse complement strand
GGCGAACCAATAAACTACCCTTCGCGAATTTTTGCATCTTGCCATTTTGCGTTCGTGCTTCGCCGCGCGAATTTGCTCGCGCCCGATATACTGGTATTCTCCGCGGGACACTGTCCGCGGCACCCTATAGTTAACCACGATGACCGCACCCGACGCAGCCACCGATTCGACGAATACGCAGGAATCCGTAAACACGCACTACGATACGCGCTTGCCGCAACTGAAGTGGTCGCGCCGCATCCAGATTCCCCTTATTGCCGCAGTTGTCTACAGCGTGATTCGTCTGCTCGGACCGACGCTGCGCTACGAAGTTCTCGGCTGGCATCATGCGGAAAAAGTCTATGCCGAAAAAAAGCAGTGCATCTGGGCGTTCTGGCATCGCGTGATTATTCCGATTGTGTGGTGGTACCGGAATCACGGCGTCGTTGTGATGAACACAACCGCGTTCGACGGCCAGTGGACGCGCAAAGTAATCGAGTGGCTGGGATTTGGAACCGCGCAGGGAAGTTCTTCACGCGGAGGTTTGCGCGGCCTTGCGGTAATGGCGCGGCGGATTGAAGAAGGAAAAGATTGCGCGTTCACGATCGATGGGCCGCGCGGGCCGCGCTACGTGGCGAAACCGGGTCCGGTGATGCTCGCAAGAAAAACGGGAGCTCCGATCATGGTGTTTCACGTGGGCATCGATCGGGGAAAGACGTTTGAGAAAACGTGGGACCATTTTCTGTTCCCGATGCCGTTTGCGCGGGCGGCGATTTTATTTGCTCCGCCGATTTACGTTCCGAAGGATGCCAGCGTCGAAGTGATGGACGCGAAACATGCAGAAATGCAGCGCGAACTCGAACGCGTTCGCGACATTGCCGAAAGCTGGTTTTCTCTCAGCGAAGAAGAACGCGCGAAACACCGCGAACAATTTGAGAAATAAAAACGGGCCGCGTTATTTTCTAGCGCGGGTGTTCGCCGAGCTGCACGGGAATTTCGATTTTTTTGCCGCCGCGATATGCGGTTACCGTGATAGTTTCACCGGGCCGTTTTTTATTCAGCGCCAGATTTACGTCGAGCGGCGTCGCAACTTTTTGTCCGTCGAGTGCGACGATGACATCGCCGCCGACGTAGAAGCGCCGCATTCCGAGTTGTGCGATGCGATCGCCTCCGCGAATTCCGGCTTGCGCCGCGGGTCCGCCGCGCGTTACGGTTTGTACAAGCAATCCTTCCGGCACCGGCAGGTCGAGCGCTTCGGCCAGACCGCCGCCTACTGCGTAACTATCGACACCGAGAAACGCCTGGTGAACACGGCCATCGGTTATCAGGTCGTGCGCGATTCGCTTCGCGGTGTTGATGGGAATCGCAAAGCCGATGCCAGCCGTGGTTCCCGTGGGCGTGTAAATCGCGGAGTTGATGCCGATGACTTCGCCGTGGGAATTGATGAGCGGACCGCCGGAATTTCCGCGATTAATTGCAGCGTCAGTTTGAATCGCTTCATCAATAAACGTGGTCTGGCTCGTTTGCACGGTGCGGCCAAGTGCGCTGATTACGCCCGTAGTGAGCGTGCTTTGAAATCCGAAGGGATTGCCGATGGCGAGAACTTTCTGGCCGACTTGAATCGTGGAAGAATCGCCAAGAGGAAGCGCGACGAGAGGTTTGTTTTTCGGTTCGATTTTTATCAAGGCAACGTCGTTGCGCGGGTCCGCTCCGATTACTTTCGCGGGATAGCGGGTCTGGTCGCCCAGAACGACTTCAATCGTTTGCGCGCCTTCGACGACGTGATTGTTCGTGAGAATGAAGCCTTTTGAATCGATGACGAAACCGGAGCCGGCGCCTTCGACGGGCACAGGGTCCATGAAGAAATCGTATTCGGTGGCTTTGGTGAGAATGTTTGCGACGGCGGGAGAAGCCTGGCGATAGACGCGGACGTTGATGGATTCATCGTCGGTGAGCAGGGAATCGCGCTGCGCGCCGGAACTGTTTTCCGTTTTGTTGCTTGCGCCGAGCGGAACGGCTTCGACATTTTGCGGGTCGCGCGGACCCCAGTGCGCGCCGGCCCAATAGGCCGCGGCGAGCAAAAGCAGCACGACGACAATAATTCGCGAAGAGTGGCTTTCGGTCTTCTTTGCGGGACTCATTTTCTTTTTCCTTACTGCGTCCGGAACTTCCGGTGCACCCTGGTTGAGACTTTCATTATAAGAAAAAGTAAGCAGGTTGGCTCGTTCATCCGGCTGAGCCCCGAAGTTTTTTGGCGAGCGCTTCGACCTGGGCCTGGGAATTCTCCATCGTGCCCGAAGTGTCGATGGTGTATGCGGCGTGTTTGAGTTTTTCTTCGTTGGGGAGCTGGAGCGCGATGCGGCGTTTCGCTTCTGCATCACGCAATCCACGCGCCACGAGACGATTCAACTGCTGCATCGGAGTGCACCAAACGGCGACGAGGCCATCGAGACGATTGTGCATGCCCGCTTCGATGAGGAGAGCGGCTTCGACGAAGACGGGGTCGCGCGGATTTTCTTTTTCCCACGCTGCGAACTGCGCGCGCATGGCTTCTTCGATGCGCGGATGAAGAATGGCATTGAGCTTTGCGAGTCTCTCCGGATCGGCGAAGACGATGGCTCCGAGCTTTTTGCGGTCGACGAAATGATCCGCCATCAGAATTTCGCTGCCGAATTCGCGAACGATTTCGCCGTGAGCGGGCAGGCCAGGCTCCATCATTTTGTGGCCGAGAGAATCGGCGTCGAGGACGCGAAAATTGAGTTCGCGCAATTTCTGCGCGACCCAGCTTTTTCCGCTGGCGATTCCTCCGGTTAGGCCGAGTTTGAGCATAGAGAAAGGAGCCGATCTAAAGATCGGCCGCTACAACGCCGCCTTTGCATCGGGTTTGACGCGGCGAAGGCGAGCGGCTTTTACCGTGTTGGACATGAGCATGGTGATGGTCATGGGGCCGACGCCGCCGGGAACGGGAGTGAGCGAGCCGGCAGTGTTGATGGCGTCAGGATGAACGTCGCCGACGAGGACGGAACCTTTTTCGCGGAACTTGGCGAGGCGCGCGGGAAAATTCTTGAGAAGCGAATCGGCTTCGGCGGGGTCGGTGATTTTGTTGGTGCCGACGTCGATGACGGCGGAGCCGGGTTTGAGCCAATCGGCCTGCACGTAGCCTGCTTTGCCCATGGCGGCGACGACGATGTCCGCGCGGCGCACGACGTCGGGAAGATCGCGCGTTTTGGAATGGCAAATGGTGACAGTGGCGTTCGCGTGCATGAGCAGGAGCGCCATCGGTTTGCCGACGATGTCGCTGCGGCCGAGAACGACGGCGTTGGCGCCTTCGACGGGAATGTTGTTGCGGCGAAGAATTTCCATGCAGCCAGCGGGAGTGCAGGCAACGAGGCCTTCGCGGCCGCTGACGAGCTTTCCGAGATTGACGGGATGAAAACCGTCGACGTCTTTAGCGGGATCGACGGCTTCAAGAATTTTTTTGGTGTCGACCTGTTTGGGGAGAGGAAGTTGGACGAGGATGCCGTCGACATTGTCGTCGCGATTGAGATCGTCGACGAGCTTGAGCATGTATTCGGTGGTGGAAGAGGCGAGGGGCGTGTGCAGCCAACTGGCGAGGCCGAGCTGTTCGCAGGCTGCGATTTTGCTTTTGACGTAAAGCTGGGAGGCGGGATTTTCTCCGACGAGGACGGCGGCGAGGCCGGGACGGATGCCCTGCGCATGGAGACGCGCGATTTCATCTTTCAGTTCGAGGAAGACCTGGTCGCGAATTTTGAGTCCATCGAGGACGCGTGCGGTCATGCGGGGCTCACTTTCGGAAAATGGAAAAGGAAGAATAGCACAGGGCGAGTGGGGGACGAGGTGATGTGGGTGTCGTATGGGGTGCCACCCGGGTGTTTCTGCAAAGAGTGGGGAAGTTACTGAGAAATAAGGAGATGAGTTGCCGCGCGCGGCAAAAGAGTGAAGGAAAGAGCACCCCTCGCAGAGATCGCTCGGGGCAAGAAAGAGCGTGCCGCTTGTGCCCCCCCTCGCAGAGATCGCTCGGGGCGAGAAAGAGTGAAGGAAAGGGCAAGAGCGAAGACGAGAACGGAGAGGGGTACGCACCTCCCCGAGGAGTTTGTATTAGTATGAAAAGAAAGGGGTTGCGGGAGAAGGCGTTTGCATGAATATCAAAACAAAGGGGATAGCCAGACTGGGCGAAATTGTGAGGCGAGCGGAGGGATTGAGGGGGCATCACCGCCCCTCGCAGATCGGGGTAAACAAGAGTGGGGTCGGATAGTTCGAATGGAGCTTGATTACACTCGTCAGTGTAGCATGGCTGTTTTACGAAGTCAATAAATATTTGTATAGTATTTAATGAATTGATGGGAAAGGGCTTAGTGGGAATTTAGATGAAGGCGCCGTGCTTTGAGCGAACGGTTCGCCTCGTTGGTGTGCAGTGGATTGGATGCGCGACGGGGAAATCGTGGCGTCGCTTAAATCGAAGATGCCGCCCTAAAGGGACGGCTCTACATAAAGCGGGGAACAAAGAGCGGCTCGGGATGAATCCGGAACCGCTCTTTGTTGGAGGTATCTGGATTGCGGGAAAAAGGCTACTGCATTTTCATTTTGTCCATGCCCGCGGGAGCAGCGGGCGTTTCGGCGGTTGCGGGCCGTGCGGAAGCGACAGCCTTTTTGGGAGGGGCGGGATTGGCCGCGGTCGGTGCGACGACCTGGATGATGTTCATCATGCCGAGGTCTTCGTGGTTGAGAATGTGGCAATGGAAGACGAAAGTGCCGATGTCGTGGCCGCGGAAGTCGATGCGGACTTTGACGTTGGGATAGGGATGGGCGGGATTGCCGTCCCAGTTGGGAACTTCGACCATATCGAGGTATTGGCCGAGGATGGCGGGGGCCGGCTCATCGCCGTTGATTTTGAAATTGTTTTGGGATTCCACGAGAAAGTGAACCTGATGGAAGTGGAATTCGTGATTTTCGAGGGCGTGGTTTTCGATGGTCCATTCCTCGACAGTACCCTGGGTGGCGGTGATAGCGGGCGGGGCGTTGGGGTCAAAGATTTTTTCCGGCTGGCCCTGCACGGCCATGAAGAATTGAGTTGGCTGAATTTCGTCGAAGAAGACGAGGCGGCGCGCAGCGATGGGAGCGGAAGCAAGTCCGGCGAAGCGCTGCTGGGAGGTGTCGAGTGCGGTGAAGGTGCCGACGCGGTCATCGGCGGCAGGCTCGTCAGAATCGGGGCTATTCACCAGAGCGATGTTGAAAATGGGGCGATTGGGATCGTCGTCGCCGTTCTGTCCGGTAAGGACGTTGAGCGTAACGAGTTGCGCGAGCTTGACGCTGCTTGAAGGTGCGTTGGCGATGAATTCGACGCGAGATGCGGGCGGCAGACGGAAGTGAGTCGCGGAGATGAGGCTGCCGGGCAGCGTGCCGTCCTGAGAATTTACGGACACGCCGTCAATGGCGACGAGTTGAATGGTTTGGGGAACGCCGTCGAATTGTTCCTGTAGGTCGAGAATTGTGTCGGAGGAGGAGTTGGTGACGCGCCAGAACTGTTTTTCACCCGGCTCCATGTGAAGGACTGCGGGAGTGTAGGTGGTGACCGGCGGATTTTTGGTGGTGTCGGTGGTGGTGTTGGTGGAGATGTTGTTAATGGTGACTTCCTCGAACGGGACTCCATCAGGGGTTCCGCCCGGAGATTCGGGGACGGTCGCGCTTTGGGCGGTAGGCTGGTCGCGAACGACGAGAATGCGATGGCGAAGGCCGGAGACGGCAGGTTGTACGTTTTCGATGCCGTCGACGACGATGGCGCCGGAAGCGCCGCCGAGGACCGCTGGATCGGCGATGCCGTGAACGTGGGGATGATACCAATAGAGGCCGGGAGGCTCGTCGGTAGGAAAGGCGACGTTATATTGGAAAGTCTGACCGGAGTTGATGATGGTTTTGATGACTTCGTCGGAATGGCAGGTCGGGGAAGTGTTTGTGCCGTGATAGTGGATGTTGAGGGAGTTCATGCGCATCTGATTGCCGCCGGGGCCGCAGTTGGGGGGATTGAGCTGCATCATGAAGCCGCCGTCGGGAGTGTTGTTGGTGACGGTGATGATGAGGTGGTCTCCGGGTTTGACGTGGAGGGTGGGATTTTCAAGGCCGCTGGGAGTCATGAAGCAATAGAGCGTTCGGCCGGCGAAGTCGGTGGTGGTTTGATAGGTGAACTGAACGGAGAGGACGCCGTTCTGGCTGAAGAGAGCAGGAGGCTGGTGGATGACGCTTCCGGGATTGAAACGAGGGCAGGGGTTTGGAACAGGCATTACCACCGCGGGGGCGGAGTTCGCAGTGGTGGTCGTAGCGGTTTGAGCGATGGCCGTGTTTGCGGCAATCGAGTGCACCGCGAGGGTAAAGATGGTCCCAAGAAACAGGTGGGACAGCATTCGTATTTTCATGGGTTTCTCCTCGAACGTTCGCTGTGGCTGGGGAGAGCAGCGCGGATGGGGCAGATGCTAACTCGTCAGCGGATAATGTCAAAGGAAATTATTAATGCGGACAAGTCGTGTTCTTTATATAAAAAAGACAGAAAATTTATCGAAAGGACGGGGCGGAACTTCTTTGGGGTTGCGGCATCCTAAGAAGTGTACTGATGGTTAGAACGACGAGCGAGGGAAACGCGGATGGCGCTGTTTGAAGGGACGGAACGGAAACAACTGGAGAATAAAGCGAAGGCGGAAGGGCGATTGCCGCCCGGACAATCTTTGACGCTGAAGTGGCCGATTTTGCATTACGGAAGCGTGCCGACGTTCAACGAGGAGAAGTGGGATTTCAAGATTTCGGGAGAAGTGGAAACGCCCGTGAAGTTGAGCTGGAAGGAATTTCGTGGGTTGCCGCAGGTGGAAGTGACATCGGATTTTCATTGCGTGACGCGATGGAGCAGGCTGGACAACCGGTGGAAGGGCGTGCTGTTTACGGATGTGCTGAAGCTGGTGACGCCGAAGCCGGAAGCGAAGTTCGCGCTGGTGCTGGCCGAAGAAGGCTATACGGCGAATGTGCCGCTGGAGGATTTGACGCGGCCGGATGTGTTGTTCACGTTTGAACATGATGGAGAGCCGCTGACGGCGGATCACGGCGGGCCGCTGCGGCTGATCGTGCCGCATTTGTATGCGTGGAAAAGCGTGAAGTGGGTTCGGGGATTCCTGCTGCTCGACCAGGACCGGCTCGGATTCTGGGAGCGGAACGGATATCACGAGTATGGAGATCCGTGGAAAGAGCAGCGGTACTCGGGCCGTTGACCTTATAGCATGGTATAGGGTTTAGAATAACGGGATGCGCATTGGAGAGCTGGCGAAACGCGCGGGCGTGAACCTGCAAACGATACGGTTTTATGAGCGGCGCGGGCTGTTGCGGAAGCCGGCGCGGACGGCTTCGGGTTATCGCGACTATGCGGCGAGCGATGTAGAGAGCCTGGCGTTTATTCAGTGGTGCAAGCGGCTGGGATTTACGTTGAAAGAAGTGAGGCCGCTGCTGGCGCTGCACGGCGCGGTGGCGCGGGTACCGGCGAAACGATCGCCGGATTTGACTTCCATCCTTCGAATCGCGCAGGAAAAAATTGCGGATATTGAAGAGCGGCAGAAGTCGCTGGACGAGATGAAGCGGCAACTTGCGCGGGCGATCGAGCAGCTGACGAGCGACGCGGGGCCGGTGTGTCCCGCGGCGAAGCGAACCTCTCCCCGGCGAGCACCGGGACCCGGAAAGTGTCCCTTTTAAAAAATCGCGGTTGACCCTCTACCAAAGTACAGGCTCCAGAATTTGCCAGCGCGGGAACTCTTGCGCGAGCAAACGGCAAAGGAGCGGACGATGGATGCTGGAACGATTGAGAGCACGAAGCAAAGCGAGAAAACCTGGAAATGGCAGACGTGGATGGGGATGCTTGGGTTGTCGATACTGCTGGTGACGATCGGAGTTTTGTGGTCGGTGAAGATGGCGTCGGTGATGTCCGATGCAGCGAAGGGTGATGCGAACGCGGCGCAAGTGAAAGTGGGCGAGCAGACGAAGATGGTGCTGGAGATTTTGGAAGTGAGCGCCGACGGGAAGATTCATGGGACGGTGCTGAAAGAAAAGACGAAAGAGGTCTACACGCGGACGGACGCGAAGATGATCGCGACGGAAAATAAGGAGACGAAGTTCGTGATGGGGAAGGCGGAAGATGTGCACGCGGGGGCGGTGGTACACGTGACGGGAACGATGCAGGAGGACCGGAGTCTGGCGGCGCAGCAGATCGTGATTTTGACGGGAGTCGTGAGAGTGGAGTGAATGTCCGCGACACTGATTATTTTCAGACGCATAACAAAAACGCCCGGGGATGAGCCCGGGCGTTCTTGCGTTTACTCGATGCGGACGCACGCCGAAGCGTGCGCTACATCAGTAGATGTCGTACTGCTCCCAGTGGAGGGTGGCGTCGGACTGAATGATGACGTGCTTGTGCGAGTTTTGCTCGAGCTCGTCGATGAGCATGGATTCGCGGGTTTTGAGCGCCTTGGCGATTTCCGGGTGGACGCGCAATGTGAGATTCGGATTGTCGTGGTCGGCGATAGCCATCTTGCGGGCTTCGGACTGGATTTCGTAGCAGAGCGTCGGAATGGACTTGACCATGCCGGAGCCGCTGCACGAAGGGCAAGGCTGGCAGAGAACGCGTTCGAGCGCCTGCTTGGTGCGCTTGCGCGTGATGCAGACGAGGCCGAACTCGTTGAAGGAAAGCGCTTTCGAAGGGGCCTTGTCCTGATCGAGGGATTGCTGGAGCGCGCCGAGAACTTTTTCGCGGTTGCGACGCTCTTCCATGTCGATGAAGTCCACGACGATGATGCCACCGAGGTCGCGGAGGCGAATTTGGCGGACGATTTCCTTGACGGCTTCGAGGTTGGTCTTAACGATGGTGTCCTCGAGGCGCGTGGAACCCTTGCCGACGAATTTGCCGGTGTTGACGTCGATGGCGACGAGAGCTTCGGTGTGGTTGATGACAATGTAGCCGCCGGACTTGAGCCAGACTTTGGCGCGGAGGGCTTTGTCGAGCTCGTGCTGGATGCCGAACTCTTCGAAGATCGGCTGTTCCTTGGTGTAGAGCTTGACGCGGCTGGCGAGCTTCGGCTGGAAGCGGCTGACGAAGTCAACTACTTTGCCGTATTCCTCTTCGCTGTCGATCCAGATGGCGGTGAAATCGTCGCTGACGTAATCACGAAGGATGCGTTCGACGAGATTTAAATCGCGGTGCAAGAGAGAAGGAGCTTTGCGCTCTTCGTTCTTGTGTTTGATGTCGTTCCAGGTCTTGCCGAGGAAATCGATGTCGGTCTGAATTTCCTCGTCGGTCGCGCCGCCGGCAGCGGTTCGAACGATGAAGCCACCCGGATAGGCGCCGCGAGCTTCACCGACCAAGCGGCGGAGACGGGAGCGGTTTTCGGCACTGGCGATTTTGCGCGAGACGCCGATGTGGTCGATGGTCGGCATGTAAACAAGGAAGCGGCCGGGAAGAGCGACGTGGCTGGTGATGCGCGCGCCCTTCTTGCCGAGAGGTTCCTTGGCGATTTGCACGACGACTTCCTGACCGGCCTTGAGCATTTCGGAAATCAGTTGAGGACGGCGCGACGGGCCGCTGTGGCCGCGATAGCCGCGTTGGCCGCCGTGTTGATGGCCGTGGCCCCCGCCCTGGCCCGGACCGCCACGACGATCAAAACGGCCGCGTCCACCGCGACCGCGATCTGGGCGTCCGCCACGATCGCCGCCACGGTCACCGCCGCGTCCGCGATCTCTGCTACCTCCGCCGCTGCGGAACGGGCGCTGGAAGCGAGGACGTCCACCACCCCCGACGCGAGCGGAGTCGCGCGGCTGGAATTCGTCGCGAGGACCGGAACGCGGAGCGCGTGTTTCGCCGGGAAGAAGAATTTCTTCTTCCTGTGCGCCGGAGGCCGCGAGTTGCGCGGGTTGACTCTCGTGAGCATGTTCGCGTTCGTGATGCTCTTCGGAGCCGAGTTCTTCTCCGTTTGCGTGATCGTCTTCGTGATGTTCGAGTTCGACGTGATCACCAAGAGCAGCGATGTGGAGCGCGTTTTCGTGCGCGGCATCGGCTTCGGCTTCCGCGATGGCCTGCGGAGAGCTAACGATTTCCTGTACCGCTTCGGGGTCCCCCGGCTGGTGCGATTCGTCTTCTTCTTCGTGTTCGTCGTCGTGCTCGTCCGAGCCTTCGGCTTCGCCGTGTTCTTCTTCGCCTTCCTCGTCCAATTCATCTTCTTCAAATACGGCGCCGCCAGCCGCTGCATCGGCTTGGACGACTTCGCGAATTTCGTCCTGTTTGGCGTCAATCAAGCTGGACGAGAGGGTGGAGCGTTCATCGTCGCTGAGTTCGCCGCTGCTGTTTTCGGCTTCCTCTGCGGCGTACTGAGCGTCTTCCATCGCTTCGATTTCTTCGGCGTCAAGATCGGACTCTTCAGCCTGGAGCGCTTCGGCCTGTTCGCCCGCAATTTCGGCGGATTCCGTACCGGCGCCGGCGAGGAGCCAGCTGGGCAGAGAACCACGCGAGCGGCGAGGTCCGGGAGCCGTGCCGGGGAGCAAGGCAGCGCGTGGCTGCACGTCCTCGACAAAGTCCGGTTGCGGTTCATCAATAATTTTTTCTTCGACCGGAGCTACGGGAGCCGCAGCAACGGGACGATTGCGGAACTTCGCGAGGGATTCGCCGGGAAGCACGAAAGGTTCTTCGTCCACTGGAGCC
>Ga0070734_10005771_pt1 | contig 10722 bp, 8 predicted proteins | sample Coa_R1_8_FD_66444 | JGI IMG/M metagenome (GOLD analysis project Ga0070734, IMG submission 66444) | Surface soil microbial communities from Centralia Pennsylvania, which are recovering from an underground coalmine fire - Coalmine... | ecosystem: Environmental > Terrestrial > Soil > Unclassified ... | reverse complement strand
GGCGCCTCGTGCTGGCCGACAGCGGAACGGCCGAGCCGAAAGGGTCAGCCGAGTCATGAAGCGCTTCACCAGGCGCGGTACACGATTTCCAAGGGGCGGGCCGTGGTCGTTATTACCGCTCCGCACCTGGCCGCGCGTAATTGACGTGGTGATTTTCGCCGCAGGCTTGGCGTTGTTCTACGCCCTCATTACCGTGGCACGTAGCTGGCTCGGTCCCGTCAGTCCGAGCGTTCAAATTGACCGCAACCCCTCCGCGCTCCCCGCCTATACCGGGTACTCTCTGCTGCGGATCTTCGCTGCTTATCTGCTCAGCCTTGGGTTCACGATTGGGTACGGCTACATCGCCGCCTACAACGCCACCGCTGAACGTTTTATGATCCCGCTGCTTGATGTGTTGCAGTCGATCCCAGTCCTCAGCTTCCTGCCTGGCGTCATGCTCGCGATGGTTGCGCTCTTCCCGCAACGCCAGATCGGGGTTGAACTCGGCGCCATCCTGCTGATTTTCACCGGCCAGGTGTGGAACATGGCATTCAGTTTTTACGCCTCCTTGAAGGGCATCCCCAAGGATATGCGCGAAATCGCCAGCGTCTACCGGTTCAATCCCTGGCTGAGGTTCCGCGATGTTGAAATGCCCTCGGCTGCAATCGGCTTAGTCTGGAATTCAATGATGTCGGTTGCGGGCGGCTGGTTCTTCCTGATGGCGTGCGAGATGTTCGTTTTGGGCAACCGCGATTTCCGTCTGCCCGGTCTCGGCTCATACTTGCAGACGGCAGCCAGCGCCGGTGACACGCAAGCAATCCTCTGGGGCGTGGCTGCAATGGTTGCGCTCATAATTCTGCTGGATCAAGTTGTATGGCGGCCGGTGATTACGTGGGCAGAAAAGTTCAAACTGGAGCAAATCGAGAGTGCTGAAACGCCCGGGTCGTGGCTCTTGGAATTGGTAAAGCATTCTCGCCTGATCTCAAGGTTTCGCAAGAAAGCCATCCTACGCCTCTCGGAGGCGCTTTCGTCGCGATTTGCCAGGAATCAACCCAGGATTTTCGCAGAGCAGCACAGATTTGCCTGGGCGAAAAGATGGACACCAAGGATTGCGGCTGCTGCGGCCATGGCAGCGATTTCTTACGCCGTTGCGCATGTGGCCATCATGCTGGCAGGTCTCAGCCGTGCCGACATCGTGGAACTGGGTACGGGGGTGTTTGCCACCTTTTTCCGGGTCAATGTCGCACTGTTGATCGGCGCAGCGTGGACCATCCCAGCCGGTGTGGCGATCGGGTTCAGTCCGCGTTTGTCCCGTATCGCCCAGCCCCTGGCGCAAATTGCAGCCTCGGTGCCGGCAACCGCGCTTTTTCCCATCGTGCTGCTGATTCTGATTCACCTTGGCGGTGGCTTAGGTACGGCCTCGGTTGTCCTACTTTTGCTAGGGACTCAGTGGTACATCCTGTTCAATGTAATCGCCGGGGCGATGGCCATCCCTGCCGATTTGAAGGAGGCTGCCGCGGTGTTTAAGTTCGAATCCGGCGCCAGGTGGCGTAAGCTGATTCTGCCGGGAATCTTCCCCTATTTGATTACGGGCCTGGTCACCGCGTCTGGCGGGGCCTGGAACGCGAGCATCATTGCCGAGTATTTCCACTTCAAGGGGCAGATATTTTCAACGGTTGGTTTGGGGGCTGTCATCAGCCGGGCGACTGATTCCGGCAATTTCGACCTGCTCATTGCGTCAACAATCGTAATGGCAGCGGTGGTGGTTACGATCAACCGCCTGGTCTGGCGCAAGCTCTACGTGTTGGCAGAAACTCGTTACAAACTGGAATACTGAAACCTAACGGAGAGCGGTGCGTTTGAGCGGCTGCAATCGCTAGGCGCGACGTAGGCCGCGGTCCGTAATTGAGGGGTTCTGATCACTATCCCACAGGATTTCGCGAAGAGTCCAATCGAGCGATCTACGGCGTCCTGGGTGAACCGGATGAGTTCCGGGTCATGCTCAACGTGAACGGAATACAGCACAGTTGTCAGTGCATTGCGAACGTGATGGTTAACGTCGGCCGCCACCCGCAAGCGCTCGGAATCGACGATGCGCAAGCGTTCATAATACCGTGCCATCATCAGGGTGAGGAACGTGGCCACAACTCCGGTGAAGATGTTCGGAATACAAAATGCCGCGGTTCTCAACACCGAGAGTCACGTCCAACAGGATGCCCGAACCAAATGCCGCTAGACCAATAAGGAATGATAAAAGATATCTTCTCCACCCGGCTTGAGAGTTTTGCTGGTGAATCGGAGAACGCATATGATTTGCACGTCCAGTAGATAGGTCGGCCGATTATAGACTGTGGCACTCTATCTCATGGTACCCAGACCCCGGCCACTTTTCCGCGAGCATTCGGAATGCAAATCCACCGGAACGCCTGGTGTAAGGCTATGCGCTCATCCGGCGGACAACAACCTAAATGGTTGAAAGGAAGGCCCAATTCCCGGACTTTCCGGCCTCAATTGTACCGAATGTACCGAAAAAACGCGTGAAAGTTAAGCGCGCGAAAGCTGCGTAAATTGCTGAACAGGCGAGAGAAAGATTGGTCGGGGAGAGAGGATTTGAACCTCCGACCCCCTGGTCCCGAAACAAAGAAAATTAGCCAAGTTGTTGATTTTTCAATCCATTTGAGTAGTGCTTCAACCGTATAAGCTCACGTAATTCCTGCTAGTTAATCTCAGTCATTTTCTTATGGGAGCCCGAATTGGGTGCCCCACAGGCATGGAATGGAGTCGCCAATGAGTTTCCACAAGCCAACTTGCGGGTGCTGATTCCGGCCAGATGGACTGTATTGGTCCAAATCGCGGATTGTTCGGAGTTATTCTCCTGTGCACTCTAGCCCTTCGGCAATCGTATACATCAGGTCGGGCTTACGCAGCTCCGAGCGACTGCCGTTGTAAAGTTGTGAGCGCTGAGCGGTTAAGCGTCGAAAATATGCGGCAGACAGAACAAACTGATCGGCTCGTTCTTCGGGCCGGCGTATCGCTACTTCACCGGACACCTGAGCGGCCGTGATTGCAAGGGCTCGGCCCGACAGGGTTGTGGGGGCATTTGCTCAACGTACTTCCCGCCATTTGTGTATAAGCCTTCAACCCAGAACCGCCGGATCAATCATTATGTTTGACTAGCCAGGGGGCGGATCGGCGATTCAGAGGTCGGCAAGACCATGTGGCCCTTGGATTCGAGGCCGCCAGTTTGCCGAGCAGAGAGCAGTTGATTTCGCAGTTTGAGTCGCGCTTTGTGTAGCTGAGATTTAGAACAGCCAATCGAAAAACCCATGATCTCAGCTATCTCGTGATGCTCGTACCCTTCAACGTCGTGCAGAATAAAAATCATGCGGTATCCGGGAGGAAGGTGCTCGATTGCGCGCTCTAGCTGCATAAGGTCTAAACTTCCATCCAGCCGAATGTCCCTTTCGCCAAACTGTGGTCCGACTTCGCCTTCGTTCTCGTGGCGCGCCAGGTCATCGAAGGGTACCTCAATGATGTGATGCTTACGAAAGCGCATCAGGACCACATTGACGGTGACGCGATGCAGCCATGTGCCAAACGCAGATTCGCCTCGATAGCTGCGCAGCTTTCGAAACACTTGCAGGAAGGCTTCTTGGGTCAAGTCCTCCGCCCGCGCAGGGTCGCGAGTCATCTTGTAGCAGATGAATGACACTCGGCGCTTATAGCGATTGTATAAAAACTCAAAAGCCTTCCCATCTCCCAGCTGAGCCTTTGCAATCTGCTGCTGCTCATTTCCATTCACTTCCTTCTGCCGACGTCGGCGGGGGGGTGTCCAATTTGGCTTACACCGTGGCACGATGGAGGATTTTCGAGACTTGGACGAATGGTCGAACACGGATTGATGCAGCGAGGACAAAGATTTTACACTCTCAAACGGTCGCTGGCCCATAAAGCCGACAGCCTCGCGCGCCAGGAAAAAGGCTACAGGTGCAATCCCGCGTGCGGCTTTAATCGTCGAGCGTCTCAGATTGAGCAACTGCGAGCGTTTCGTTTTCTTTTTCCTATTGCTTAGATGTGTTAGCCACGATTCGCCGTTGTATCCGATGTATCGGGACACGATATAAGTCCAGCATCGCACGCTGGCACTAATGGAAGGACCGCTGTTCGAGGAAGAAGCGCTGTTCGACGAAAAAGCAGAATTGCCAGCCGACTCGTTTCTCCAAAACGTGACCGAATCTCCGGACATCGATATGTTGGGCCAAAATCATCTCAACTATTGAAAGGGATGTTTCGGAGGTAAACAAATGGCCGATTTAGTGTATCGCAATGAGAGTGCCAAGTTTGTGCGGCGAACTGACTGGGGTGCGATCTGGGGTGGGTTTTTCACCTTCCTGGCAATCTGGTCGGTTTTCGGGGCTCTTGGACTGGCGATCTTTGCCAGCATGGCGAATCCCAACGCACTGCGACCGGTGCTTGGGATGAGCGTAGGCTTGGGAATCTGGGTCATCGTCCTGACCATTATCGCAATGTATGTAGCAGGCCGCGAAACCGGTCGGCTCGCTGCCGTGAACAATCGCCACGACGGGCTCATCCATGGAATGATGATGTTCGGCCTTTCTTTTGCAGCGGTGATGGTTCTGCTGGAGGTGGGCGGGATTAGCCTCGCGGGCGGGGCAGCCATCGCCGGCCCACACAGTCCCTATGTTCTGACGGTATTTGCTGACCTAGGATGGATTGGATTTGTGGCTCTGTTCCTCGGCTGGCTAGCAGCGATGATTGGAGCATCGTCGGGTGTTCTGCATAAGAGTTCCGAGAGCAACGTCAAGGATATTAGACCCGCAGCTTAAGATCTTCGGAAGCCTTTGGTCGCATTCGTAAGGCGGCCCGCTACCCCCGCTTTGGCTGGCGCGTCATGGAATTCTTTTTGACGCGCCAGCCTTACCTCGAAGCGGCGAGTGGTGCAAGCTGCAGGCTCCTTGTGAGTTCGGCGGGAAGGCTCTTGCTTGTTTCCTCGTATACTCGCATTCAAAAGCGAGCGACCTCAGCTAGATCTGCCCGGAGACCAATCCCGCTCTTGAGTTGGTAAACGTAGGTTTGCCAGGCCCTTGGCTCGTCTTCTGCAAGGCATGAGTAAACCCGGTCACCACGATGGCGATGGCTGCCTTGTGAGCTCCTTGGGGAGGACTGTTACCGACTGCAGCCTTCTCCAGGGCGCCACATCATCGCCGCACGAGCAGCCATTCCAGCCCTTAACCGATCATGTCATCGGTACCTGATCGAGGCTGGTGAACATTTGCCTCTCCAGGCTCCGCGGAAGCGAGGTAGGCGTACAATCTCTATCGTGCTTTGGGATCAAGAAGGAAAATCATACTGAGATGAAGCACCTTCCTTCCACCAGGCGAATTGTGTTGCTCTCTTTGTTTATCTCGCTCTGCGTGCTGGCCTTCGCTCTTTTGGCACAGTGGCTGGTGTACCATGATTGGTTCCACCAGAGTGGCCCCATACGGATTGTCGGGACCGTTCTGGCTTCTGTCCTTACTCTTTTATTCGCGTTCCGCTGGCTGTATGCTGTACGCCAACGGCAAGTGGATATGCTGCGTCGTTTCGAGACAATTGCGCAAATGACCGATCGCATCCGAAATGCATTGCAAGCAATCGAACTTGTCACATTTCTCTCTCAGCGTGACGCCATGAGATCTGTGCGTGACGCTGTACTGGTGATTGATTGTGTCCTCCGTGACGCTCTTGAGCAAACATCCTCTCCTGCTGGCACCATGCAAGAAAACCAGCCCCCGGCGGTGAGTTCACATATCCCAGTCCGGCGACATTCGGGGTGACGGATGTCTACCCCGATTTTGTTTTAGGGGCATTCACGATTCAGCCTGACCCAAAACCCAAAAACTGATCCAAGCTGAGCTGGAGTAATCTTGGAGGATCGGCCCTCGAGAATGTCAATCAACCGAGAACTAACACCGGGATTGGTGCAGCAGACGGGGGCACTTCAAATGCCAATTACCTCTCCAAAGAAAACAAGGCTGTTGATCATGATATCAGCTGACTGATCAGCTTCCACAAGTATGCTTGTGCTATGCACCGGGTACAGTCCTTTCATTGTGCAGTCACGCCGTCGACCAGCACAATCGTGAAGGAGCTTTTGCATATGCCAGACATCAAACATGCTCAACGCAGACGTAAAGCTGTGACTCGGATAACATTGTTTCTACCATCCGGCCAACGAGTCTCACAGCAAGTAAAAGGGTACAGCTTAGCTGAAGCTTTTCTCAGATATACCGACGAGAACGGTAACAGGTACGAAACGACTCTTCCGTATGCTGTTGAACACATTCGTCAAGGCGACCAGAGGACCCCTTTCCAGGAGTAAGATCGCGCTAAAGCGTTTCTGCTACCGTACGCTAAAGCGTTTCTGCTACCGTAAACCGCAAGTCGCCCCCAGCGCTGTGCCTAAAAATGTTGGCGTTGCGGAAGCCCGAATCGCCAGCTAATCGAACAGGCTTTGATCCCGGTCCTGACGATGCTCATGCAGGGCCCAGGTTAGGCAGGCTCTCTCGCCGAAATTCGCGCAAGTCGGGCTAAGAGCCGATTTCTTGTGAGCTGTACCGCGCCGGTAGGGCTCGGTGATATCCGCGTCTCACCCGAAAGGCCACCAAGGTGCTAGGCACCGCTTAGAACGGCCTTTTGTGAGGGCCATTTGTAACGAACATCTCTTGGCGAAAATGTTTTAGGTTTTAGGACAGCATCAAAACGGTGTGGCCAGACGTTACCGTGCGACCGCCCCCCAACTACGCAACCACTCCTGCCTACCACGGAATCCCGGTAGGAGTACATCTGCCCTGAGGGCGGTTAAGGGTGAACTCCAACACCCAGCGGCCGATTCTGCAGCAAAGTTTATGGGGCGATTCGGTGGTCCAAGTGCTTACGGCACCAAGAATATGGGATGGCCAGAAGCGGCACTCAACGACACTCGGAAATAAGAAAAACCGCCGGCTAGTGGCGGTCTGGGGTGTTGCGGTCCGGCGATGCGGACTGGCGCATGGCTTCGCGAAGGCGAAGATCTGCAGGAGTCATCCGGTGGTATGCGCGGGTCCCCCTGCATCTCGTGTGCGAGGTGCTTCTCCAGAATCTTTCGCACCCTTGGCGCGATAATGTTCTCCAGGTAAAAGCGCTTGAGCTGCTGCTTATCTGCCTCGGTCAAGTTTTTGTCGTGGTTGATTTCAAAGAAGTGAAGCCGCGCCGCTCGCAGTAAAGATCCAATGTCGTATTCGTAGGAAAACATTAGATTCTCCTCGGCGGGTTTGAGTTGGGAAACGACTTTTCAGTGAAGCACGCCTGGGGGAGATGTCGATGGTTGCGGGAATGAAAACCTCCGCGTGAGGGCGGAGGCGGGCTTTGCAACGGGCATGGAAAAGAAAGAGCGGGTAAGGTGCCCGCCCTCGTTATGATGATTGTTATGAATTACTGCGCAGCACCCTGATTCCCGGTCGACGCCTCCGTGCCAAACTTCAGGGCTTTTTTCTTGCCAGTGATCCCTGTAATTGTCTGCGTCCCATTCGCGGCCTTTTGCATTACCACGGAATTGGGTTCCGATCCATTTGCGATTTCCGAGACGGTAGCGGGGGCAGTCGCGACGGTCTTGCCATTCAACTTAAACTCCGTGTTCACCGCGGGTCCGGTTCCGGTCCACTCGACTTTGTACTGTCCGGGCGCGAGCGCGGTCCCGGCGACAGTTGCGGGCTGGGAAATCTGGGTCTTGATGGAATGCTTGTTCGAATTGTCTTTCGCGAGCAAGCTTAGAGGAAGAAGAAGGCTGAAAACGGCTGTGGCTAGTAATAGGCGAGAAAACTTCATCAGTGTATACCCCCCTTTTTAAGGATCCTTATATTCGCAGGATATTTTTTGCGATATAGATCAAAGGATGAGATGGGAGGCGTGAAGGTCGCATTTTTTTGCGCGCTATATCAACGGCGGAATAATTGTCAACGTCGCTATTTCGCTTTGCGGTCAGGGTGGAAGATGCCGAAGGTGTTCCCTTCGGGGTCGAGGAAATAGCCCTGCCACCAGACGCCAGGCCTTGGGAAGCGCGACCTGCCGCCGAGGTTGGCGACTTTTACGGCCATCTTATCGAAGTGTCTGACTTCCCATTTGAGCAGACAAAGGCGTTCGTACCGTGTTTCGGCGGCGGGGTTTCCGCCGGCCGCTTCAAAAGGCCACCTCTGAGCCCGTTTCTATTCGCCAGTAGTCAGGAAGGCCGGGTTCACGCGGCCCACGGTTTTATCCACAATTTGGATGGCCGGAGCGGCTGCTCGCCGCTGTAGCTTCACTCCTTGAGAGAGCCGCGTCGGCCAAGACGGATTGCAACAAAATCTCCTCTCCCACAAAGCCTAGGCAACACCCTCAGCATCCTACGTTGACTGTGATAACACGCCGGATTGATTGTCTCCAAAGAGCTGGACGAAAACCTACAAATGGCGAAGCGGTTGCATCAGACCGCGGCTGAACTGCGCCGTGAAGCCGAAGCCCTGGTGGCAAAGCCGCGTGATCTCACCACCGAGGTTGAGCACCGATGGGCAATGGTGCGACCAGCGAGCGACGAGGATAGTCGTAGAGATACATCTCCGCTCACCATCTCCTGAAGGGATGCGGTCCTCGCTGTGACCGCAGAACGAGACAACTTCTGGGTAAATTCAAAGATTGCCTCGGCTGATTCCCTGGCCTGGCACTAGGGGGTCAGCTCTAAATGCGCGTTGACCGTTCGGCTTGCGTCTCACCTTTCAGCGGTTGAAACAGCTTATGTTTGTGGGGCTCTTGGTCCCAATGGACCTCAACACGGGCCTAGTTGCGGCAACGGCAGAGGCCGCGTAAACTAAACAGCGCATTCGAGTAATTCCAAGCCGGGGAGTGGTTTACGCGTGTAAGAGCACCTGGTTTCCGGGCACGTTGTCGATTCGGGTGTAGCGCACCATAACTTACACACAATACATAACTTAGCCGTCGGGGAGTGGCTCAGCCTGGTAGAGCACCTGGTTCGGGACACGGTGGAAATCCATTGATTCGGCGTCGCTTAGCTACAAAAATCCACCCTAAAACCCGCGTCGGTTAGTCCCAATCTTTAGTCCCAAGTCTTCTTGACCGGATTGCGCTGCTGTTCGCTCTCATCCTACGGAACAAGAAGAGAAGAACGTCTTGAAGGGGGTGCAGCTAGGCGTCCCTTGAAATGGAAACGTTCAACGCACAGTTGTTACCCGTTGCTACCAAACGAGGCCACCGCATGAAGCCGCTGTTGAAAATAGCGCGTTGGTTAGGCGCGGGAGAAAATTGTACCTTCAACCTACTGGACCTCGCATCAACAACCAAAAAGAGTCTCAACGATTTCCCGGCGCTCTTCTTCGTAACAAGTGGCACTGTTAGGCACGCTTGTTATGAGATTTGTTACGAAGCCCAGAGATGCAGCAGATCACCGAGCAACTCATTGGTGATACCTTCAGAATCTATGCTGCGTTTCCCGAGTCTCGTAATGAGTTGGAAGGTCGCTTGTTCGCTTCGGGCAAGAAAATGCAGAAGGATGTTCCTCGACGGCAGCCATTCGTGCTGCTTAGCAATCGAATCCAGCCTTCATGCTTCTGGATAATGCCCTTCGTCACCCATAATCCCAGGCCAGTTCCCTTGTCTGCTTTGGTGGTGACAAACGGCTCGAACACTTTTGGTTTCGCGTCCGCTGGAATGCCTGCTCCGTTGTCGGCGAACATCACGCGGACGCCGCGACGCGGAGCGCGACGGATATCCACCGCGGGCGACACTCGCACTTTGATGTACGTAGCACCAGCTTCCAGCGCATTGATAATGAGATTTGAGAATACTTGGCGTAACTCCCCTGCGTAAGCGTTCACGGTCGCTGAGGTTCTATAGTCGGTCTCAATCCGCGCCCCTCGCGATTCCGTTTTTGGGGCGAGCAGCTTTATGGCATTTTCAATGGGTTCCTTCAAGTCAGTTGACGCAGGCTTACTGTCGCTGCGATAAAACTCCAGTGTCTGCTTGGTAATGTGGACGACGCGGTCCAGCTCTTTGCCGAGCATTTGCAACTGGTCGCGAGCGGCAGCTGGCAGTGCGTTCTGATTGAGCAGATACCAAAGGTGAGTCACCGCCTGCAGCGGATTGTTGATCTCGTGGGCGATAGTTGCCGCCATCTGGCCGGCAGAGGCTAGCTTCTCCGCCCTGCGAAGGGCTTCTTCCGACTGTTTTCGTTCGGTGATGTCGCGGGCAATCGTGGAAGCGCTTATGATGCGGCCCTGGCTGTCCCGGATAGGCGATACCGTCAGCGAGATGTCGAGTTCGGTTCCGTCTTTGCGGCGGCGCACCGTTTCATAGTGCTCAATGGACTCTCCACGACGAATGCGATCCAGAATGCTCTCCCCTTCCTCGATTCGGCTGGAAGGGGTCAGGATGGTGACGGATTGGCCGATGGCCTCTTGGGGAGTGTACCCAAATAGCCGTTCCGCCCCCCTGTTCCAGCTGGTGATGATTCCGTTCAGGTCCTTGCTGATGATTGCATCGTCAGAGAATTCAACAATCGCCGCCAGGGACGCTGTGGCCATTACCGACTGGTTCAGTTCAAGGAGGTCGGCGGCTTGTCGGGCAAGCACGTCGAAGACGCGCAAATCGGCTTCGCTTGGCACGCAGGGAGCTCGCCAATGGGTGGAGATCATACCCAGTAAGCGGCCGTCGCGC
>Ga0070734_10005770_pt1 | contig 10725 bp, 8 predicted proteins | sample Coa_R1_8_FD_66444 | JGI IMG/M metagenome (GOLD analysis project Ga0070734, IMG submission 66444) | Surface soil microbial communities from Centralia Pennsylvania, which are recovering from an underground coalmine fire - Coalmine... | ecosystem: Environmental > Terrestrial > Soil > Unclassified ... | reverse complement strand
AGAGCGTCGTTGACATAGTTGCCGTCGACTTGCTTTAGGCCGTGAGTAGTGACGGCGCCGATGCCACCCTTGGCGTCGACAGTGACGCCAACGTTTTTGGGAAGACGAATTTTTGCCTGGCCGATGCCGCCATGAATTTCGACGTCCGCGTCAGCGGCGCGGTCGCCTGTGAGATCGACGTTCACCTGGCCGACACCCATGTTCACGGTTAGCCGCTTGAGGTTCATTTCGCGAAGTTTTAAATTGCCCTGCGCTGCTCCCATTTTTATTTCGACTTCCACCGGAACTTTGTCATTGAGTTGAACGCGCCAGGTATTGTTGTCCGGGCCGAGGGTGGGGCCGTGGTTGTCCTGCGAAATGTCGAGGTCGGCGTTCGTGCCCGAAACGTGGTAGTCAATGCTGGGGCGGGACCACGCGGCGGAGTAATCGAAATCGCCGTCGAGGGCATGACTGGTTCCTCCGGAAAGATTGAGCTCACCCGCCGGCATGGTGATGACAGCGCTAAGGCTTGTTGCGCCTTGCAAGTCCCGCACTTCGCTGATGTGGTCGATTTGCCTATCGTAACGGCCGTCGCGAGAGAACGCATTGCCGCGCCAGAGCAGAACGACGATGACGAGCACGAATAGGAGGACGCCTACGGTGGCTCCAATGGAAATATTGGCACGAGTCTTTTTGGCGCCCTGGACCGAATCCCACATCTTGCCGAGGCCAATAAAAATAAGGGCGAGCGGCCAATAGACCTTAATGACGGCGAATGGCTGGAAGGCGGGCTGCCAGATACGGTAAAGAAACAAAGCGCCAATACAGATCATCAGAATCGGCACGGCGAGGGACCTGTTGCGAGCGGCGTCGCGATCGGGCATGGCAGAAGACTCCTACCTGTAGTACGCAAGGAAACGAAAAAGAATTCAGGCGGGCTGAAAGTAACACAAGGCATTGGGGTTAGGCGAGTTTTACGAGGCCTGGCGGAGAACTGCGGTCACGGGGCCCTGGCTGCCTGCGCAGCACTGCTAGGAGCGACTATGCTACCCTTCCCGGGGCGTTTCTCAAGGACTGGAACGATGGCTCCGTTTTCGCGGGTTATTTGGATTGTGCTGGACAGCGTCGGAATTGGCGCGTTACCGGACGCGGCGGATTATGGCGATGTGGGAAGGTCAACCCTGGGCCATATTGCGGAGTCGCGGGCGCTCCGGATTCCGACGCTGGTAAAACTTGGGCTGGCCAACATTGAACCACTGGCGCACCTGCCGCCTTCGCTGGCGCCGATGGGCGCTTACGGAAAAGGGCGGACGCATTCGCCGGGAAAAGACACGACGACCGGACATTGGGAAATGGCGGGGATATGGCTGGATCAAGCGTTTCCGGTTTACAAGCATGGCTTCCCCGCTGACTTGATTGCGGAATTCGAACGGCAGATTGGCCGCAAGACAATTGGAAACAAGCCTGCGAGCGGGACGGAAATCATCAAAGAGCTTGGCGAAGAGCATGTGAAAACGGGCAAGCCGATTGTGTACACGTCCGGAGACAGCGTTTTTCAGATTGCCACGCATGAAGAGATTGTTCCGATTCAGGAGTTGTACCGGATGTGCGAGATTGCACGGAAGCTGCTGGACGGGCCACATAAGGTGGGGCGCGTGATTGCGCGGCCGTTTGCGGGAGCAGTGGGGCACTTTGTTCGGACGCCACGACGGCACGATTATGCAGTGGACCCACCGAAGCCGATGCTGATGGACGTGCTGGCGGAACGCAGGGTGCCGGTTTTCGGGATCGGAAAAATTCACGACATTTACAATGGCCGCGGCGTGGACGATTACGTCACGACAAAATCGAACACAGATGGAATGGAGAAATTAACGGCCGCATTGAACGAGCGCGCTTCCGGATTGATTTTTTGCAACCTCGTTGATTTCGACATGCTCTACGGACATCGCAAGGATGTGGAAGGATTCGCGAAATCATTGGAAGAATTTGACGGGCAACTGGCCGCGTTCTTGCCACTGCTGCAGCCGAGCGACTTGCTCATGATTACCGCGGACCACGGTTGTGATCCCGATCCGCGGTGGGAGACGACCGATCATTCCCGCGAATATGTACCAATTCTGGCTTACTCGCCGAATTATGGCGCGGGGGTCAGGCTAGGCGTGAGGGATACTCTCGCCGACATGGGGCAAACCATTGCGGAGAATTTCGGTCAATCGATTTTGCACGGAAAAAGTTTTTTGCGAGAAATTTCCAATTATTAAAACGGTCGGTGTCAGTTTGCGCCAGAACTCGTCGCACCGCTGATCGGTTCAATCGGTGCATAGTAGCCGTTGCGGGTGCGCGCAGAGAGCTTGCCGCGGCCGCGCGGCGGAATCACCTCGACAGAGACGGCGCGATACGTGCCGTCTTTTTTCGCGTTGCTCGGATAGTAGGCGAGCGTGTACTGGTTGCGAATATCTTTTGCGACCTGCTCGCAAATGGCGTGCACGTCTTCAACGTTTTCCGGAAAGTAGGCGACGCCGCCGGAAGCATCAGCAATTTCCTTCAACGCGCGGGTTGCCTTCTTGCGATTCTTCTTGTCCTCGTCGCTGAAAAGGCCAATGGTGTAAATCACGACGTTGGATTTCTGAATTTCGCGAATCGTTTTTTCCAGTGTATTGCGGCTGGCGTTGTCTTCGCCATCGGTCACGGCGAGCAAAACTTTCTTGTCTTTGTGTCCCTTTTTTGCGTGATCCATTGAGCCGATGAGCGCGTCGTAAAACGCCGTGCTGCCGCGCGAATCGATGCGCTCGAGCGCTTCTTTCAATTCCGGAATGCTGCTGGTGAAATCCTTGTCGAGGTCGAGATAGTAGTCGTCATTAAAGTTGACGACGAAGGCTTCGTCCTGCGGGTTGCTGGTCTGGACGAGAGTCAGTGCCGCCTCGTTTACGCGGGGCCGTTTGTCGCGCATGCTGCCGCTGTTGTCGATCACGAGCCCCATGCTGACGGGCACGTCTTCGCGCTTGAAGACGGACATTTTCTGTTCGACTTTATCTTCAAATAACCGGAAATTTTCCTGTTTGAGGCCGTCGACGAAGCGGCCGCGATCGTCGAGCACCGAGGTATGGAGCACGACAAGGCTGACGTCGACTTTGATACTCGCGCCGGGATTTTGCTGGCCTGGTGGCGCGGGCTGCGAAACTCTCGGCGCGAGCGGATCCTGATTCGACGATTGCGCGCGCGCGGATACGACGGCAAGCGCGGCCATGCCGACGCCAGTTATCAGGGCGGAAGCGAGAAGACGCCGCACCCCGTTAGTGGCTCGGGGCGTAATACCCTGTTTTTGCGAAGACGGTGAGAGGAGGCAATCCTCGGGGCGGGCGGAGTTTAACTTTGACTTTTCTCCACCGCGCGTCGTGTGCTTTGTTGCTCGGCCTATATCCCAGAACATATTGATTTCGCAGCTCCATGCCAATCTTGGTGGCGATGTCCGGCAGGTCCTCTAGGCGCTCAACGGCGAAAACGCGGCCACCGGTCATGTCGGTCACGTCCGTCAAGAGCGAAGGGCCGTTGAGTTCCTCCGGCGTCCGGCTCCGATACCCAAGCGGGTCAAAGATGCCAATCGCATAGAGCTGGGTGTCCGCCTCTTTCACCAGCCGCTTGATATCGTTTTCGTTGTACCTACTATGATTGTCTCCCCCATCGGATATGATGAGCAAGGCCCGCTTAGCGTTTCGTGCACCCCTCATTTGACTGAGTCCAAGATAGATCGCGTCGAGCAACGCGGTTCTTCCCTTTGTCGCGGTCAAGGCCATACGGCTCTGCAGGTCTTCGACGCTGTTCGTGAATTCGCTGGTCAGCTCGGCGCGTTCGTTAAAACTCACGAGGAAAAATTCGTCGGCAGTGTTTGCGGTCTTGAAGAACTGGACGGCGGCTTCGCGAGCTTTGCCGATCTTGTTGCTCATGCTGCCGCTGACATCAAAAACCACACCGATGGATATCGGCACGTCCTCTGAGGAAAAGGTTTCGACTTCCTGTTCGACGTTGTCTTCGAAAACGCGGAAATTGTCGGGTTCGAGTCCGGTCACGAGGCGATTGTAGGGGTCGGTGACGGTCACATTGACAAGCGCAAGGCTTACGTCGCTTCGGATCAGGCGATTGGGCTTAACCGCCATGCCGGGCGTATCGTGCTTGACGTCTTTGACGTCGACTTTCTTCTCTTTGGCTGCATTTGGATCGTCTGGGGCTTGCGAGAGGGCCGATGGGTGCATCGAACACAAAAACAGCGCTACGACAGCAAAGGCGAAGAAGTTATATACAACGCGAACGCCAGTTCTATCGCGTTTCACGGCACCCCCGATTCCCGGCTTGCCGGGACGGCCGCGCGGCTCGGACTACGTGCGAATTCTATCACTCGTGCCTTTCAGTTCAAGGGAAATCCGCCACACGGTCATTAGACTCCAAAATGGCCAGTTTTATTCTTCAAATTACCGCTGCAGGGGCGGCGGAGACAGTCGGCCGGCCGCGGTGACCGGCGTGTTAGGATGGCTCCGAAGTATTGGTTTTGACCGCGGAAGACGTTGAGAGACAAAAATGAGTAGCCCGAGAGTTGTGATCGTGATTCCGGCAAGGTATGGCAGCACACGGCTGCCGGGAAAGCCACTCGTAATGCTGGCAGGACAGTCGATGGTGCAGCGCGTTTACGAGCGCGCAAAGCTATCGAAGCTAGCTTCCAGAGTGATCGTCGCGACAGACGACGAGCGCATCCTAAAAGCGGTGGAAGCGTTCGGCGGCGAAGCGCGCATGACGCGGCCCGATCATCGCACCGGTACGGAGCGGATTGCGGAAGTTGCGGCGCACTCCGAAGGCGATGTGTTTGTAAACGTGCAAGGCGATGAACCGTTGCTCGATCCCCAGGCCGTGGACACGGCGGTCAGTTCCCTGTTGGAAGAACCGGCAGCGGCGATTTCGACGGTAGCAGTGTCCATCAAGACTCCGGCCGACATCATGGATCCCAACGTGGTGAAGACCGTTCTCGATTTCGACGGGAACGCGCTCTATTTTTCGCGGGCGCCGATTCCGTGGGTGCGAGATACCGCGGCGCACCAAGTGGTGAGGCACCTGAAACATTTAGGGTTGTACGTATTTCAGCGCGACGCCTTGCTCGAATATCCCACGCTGCCGCAGGGCGAACTCGAACGAATTGAGCAGCTCGAACAGTTACGCTGGATGGAAAACGGCTGGAAGATTCGTGTGGCCGAAGTGGAACACGACGCGGTGAGTGTGGACGTGCCCGCCGACGTCGAGCGCGTCGAGAAACTCCTGCAACAGAAGTAGTCCACACCTCAGGAAAAACAACGCCGACCCGAAGCGAATCGGGCCGGCGTTGTTCTTGGTCTCGGCTGAACTCAGATCACGGTGGTGTAATCTGTTTCGTGAACACTCCGCCGGTGGAGTGATCTTTGTCGGTATCGATCACAAACATCGTAGTGGAATTGACGGGATACAGGCTGAAGTTGAATGTGGTGGACGGTCCGCCGTTGGTCCCTGCGGCCGTGACCTTGAGCGTGCTGCGATTGCCCGAAGACGTCGTCCCGTCACCGTTAATCGTCAATGTTCCGTTTAGGGCAGAGTCGTGGAATGCGCCCTGGTTTGCGTTTAGTTCTGAAAAGTCCATCGCACCGGTGACGTTGGCGGAAGTCGCGCCGGAAACCGTCACGTGGCCGACGAAATCTTCCTCGCCAACGGCATTGTTCGTGTTGTTTTGGCTCACGCCATTCCAATTAAACCCATAATCGGCTGCGACGGAAGCATTGCTGAAGGGAGCGCCGGATTGCGCCATAATCACGCCGTCTCCGACAATTCCTTTGCTGTTGTCCTGAATGACGCCTTGCGTAGCGGAACTCATGTAGAAAACGAAGGAGTAGGTCCCTGTTTTCGAGTCCGTAAAGGTCAGCGTGCCTCGACCTGAACCGGGGAAATTGGTGTCGATAGCGTAGTTCGTCGCGGACAGCGAACCATTTGGGACTTGCGTGATAGAGCTGCCGAGCAGCTTCTCGTCAAGCGCAATCGAAGTCGCGCCTCCACTCCCATTTGCCGAAAATCGCCCAACTTTGAAATCAGCGCTCGTCGTGCCTACACCAGCCGTAAGAAAGGCATAGCTGCTGGCAAAAGCCGTATTATTAGCGGGTGGCGCGGATTGTGCGTTCGCCGTTCCGACTGTAATGGGAATGTTGATTCCAGTTGGCGGCACTTCGATCATGTGGAATTTCGTGCCACTCACAATCACGAAGGCATATTGGAACTGGTTATTGAAGGTGAGCGTTCCAAGTCCGTTTGTGGCGTCCGCGATCACGTAACTGCCGCCAGTAATTGCTACGGGGCCGCTGGCAGTCGCGCCGTCGTTCTCATCATACACGCCACTCGCGACGGTGCCGCCGTTCAGAACAATCTGACCAACGATCGAGTCGGTGCTGGTATTTGGGAAAGGCGTTCCATCGAGCCCCGCGTTATCAAAAACAAAGGAGTTGCTGAGGGCGGCCGTCGTAAACGTTGTCGTGTCCTGCAGTTCAAACGTGCCACTGGTGCCCGTGACGCCGTCCGTTTCGCATATGATGCCGCCGCTCGTGGACGTGAGTGTGACGCTAAAGGAGAGTGTCCCCGTTACGTTGGTGAGGTTGATTACGCCTCTGCCGTCCGCTTGCACCTGATAGTTGCTGGCAACGAAGGCGATCTGCTGGAAGTTGTTGGTGAACGTGTCGACTAGTTCTGTTCCCCCGGAAATCCCACCATTGCCATCCGCCACGAAGCTTCCTATCCGCGCAATGAAACCATCTGGCGCTTGGCCGGCCATGATGAAGGCGTACTGGCCCTTCAAGCTGGAATTCGAAAAGCCAAGCGGAGGAGGTGGCGGCAATGTGCTGCTCCCGCCGCTGCTGCAAGCAGCGCCAAACGCCGCTACGATCAACGCAAGGAGAAGTGTGCCGCGCTTCATCGCGCACCTCCCTGCAAAGTTGCTTGTGACGATGCATTGTTCTGCTTGGCCGCAGCTTGGGCGGCTGCCGGAGAAACCGGGAATCCCTGAGTGTTGCGGACGGCAACAACCTGTGCTCCCTGCTGAATCAGCCGGGCCAGGAAGAACGTCCCTTGCGGCGTTGTCACCGGTTCGCCGATGATGCGAACGCTCGCGCCTTCCGCGACCACGAAGTTGCTGGCCTTCAATACGCGCGCATCACCAAGATGGACATCCACCGGCCCCGCGGACGTTTGCACCACGACGTGCGCCCCAACCGGAAATTGCCTGGAATTTTCGGTGAAGCTGGCGACCGTCCCCTGCAGCGAGACTTCTTTGGCCGCGTCATATAAAGCGTGATTTCTGCCTTCGGCAGTGGCCTTCGCTAACGCCGCGGGGCTGGTCTGCGTGCTTCGCTGCGCATTGGCCGCGGTGGCGAACAGTAACGCCCCGGCGAACCATCCCGCGCTGGCGAACACTGCCATGCCCGCTCGCATGCTGATGATTGCTTTCATGATTGACCCCAGTTTGAAATAGATCTCGTACGTTCTTGCCGTCCGGATCCCTGAAAGTTCCGGACACAACCACACCCATTTAGTGAGATGGCAGCAGCCATGCTTCGGGTTTCAGGGAATGCACGTGAATTTTCCAAAAACACAACATGCACTGAACCGCGCTGCCGCCGCGGACATCTCCGATAGGTTCAACACGCCACATCGGAGAATGTTTCGTTAGACGGCGGAATTCAGAAAATATTCCGTTTTATCGGCGCAAAGAGTTCGATTTGACAGAACGTCGCCTCATGTCCATAATTATGTGTACGTCAATCCTGCGGAGGTCGAAACAGTCCGGCGCGTTGGTGTAAACCCGCGCGGGCTACCCGGATGGCGCAAAAATATATATTTGTTACCGGCGGTGTTGTTTCCTCACTTGGTAAGGGCGTAGCAGCCTCCTCCATCGGTTGTCTCCTCGAAAGTCGCGGTTTCAAAGTCACTCTTCAAAAATGCGATCCGTATCTCAACGTCGATCCCGGCACGATGAGCCCGTTTCAGCACGGCGAGGTCTTCGTCACCGAGGACGGCGCGGAAACGGACCTCGATCTCGGCCACTACGAACGGTTCACGCATGCGAAGCTGCGCCGCGACAATAACTGGACGACCGGCCGCATCTACGAAACCATCCTGGCGAAAGAACGCCGCGGCGACTATCTCGGCAAAACGGTTCAGGTGATTCCGCACGTCACCGACGAAATCAAGGCGATCATCAAGAAAGTCTCGACCGACGTCGATGTGGTCATCGTCGAAATCGGCGGCACCGTCGGAGATATCGAGTCATTACCGTTTTTGGAAGCGATTCGGCAGATGCGCCTCGAACTCGGCGCGGAAAATACGCTCTTCGTACATGTCACGCTGGTTCCCTACATTGCAGCGGCCGGCGAACAAAAGACCAAGCCGACGCAGCACTCCGTAAAAGAGATGCTCGGCATCGGAATCCAGCCGGACATTTTGCTTTGCCGCAGCGACCGCCACATTCCCTCCGAACTGAAGAAAAAAGTGGCGCTCTTCTGCAACGTAAACGAATCCTGCGTTATTTCGATGGAAGACGTGGACACGATTTACGCAGTTCCCGCGGAGCTGGCGCGCGAAGGATTGGACAAACAGATTTTGCGTTTGCTGCATCTGGAAGACCGTCCGCAAAATCTGCAGCCCTGGATCGATCTCGTTCAACGCATGCATCATCCGGCGGGCGAGGCGCGCATCGCGATCGTCGGTAAGTACGTTCAACTGGAAGACGCGTACAAGAGTTTGCGTGAAGCGCTGTTGCACGGCGGCTTGGCACACAATCACAAGATCGTGATTGATTGGATTGAGTCGGAAGAGATCGAGTCAGCGCAGATTGCCGCGGAACGTTTGCACGGCTATGACGGCATTTTGGTTCCGGGCGGATTCGGCAAGCGCGGCGTTCAGGGCATGGTGTACACCATTCAATACGCGCGAGAGAACAAGATTCCGTTCTTCGGAATTTGCCTCGGCATGCAGTGCGCGACCATCGAATACGCCCGCGACGTGGCCAAAATCTCTGACGCAAACAGCACCGAATTCGATCAACAGACGCCTCATCGTGTGATTTATAAGTTGCGCGAGCTGCTCGGCGTGGACGAAATGGGTGGCACCATGCGCCTTGGCGCGTGGCCGTGCAAACTCGAACCCGGCTCGTTCGCGCACAAGGCCTACGGTAAAACGGAAATCAGCGAACGCCACCGTCATCGTTACGAATTCAACCGCGAATACGAAAAACAGCTGATCGCCGCAGGCTTAAAAATCACCGGTCGTACGCCAGACGAGAATTACGTGGAAATCGTCGAGGCGCCGGAGCACCCCTGGTTCCTCGGATGCCAGTTTCATCCGGAATTCAAGTCGAAGCCTCTCGAACCACATCCGCTCTTCGCAGCGTTCATCGGAGCGGCGATCGAGCACAAAAAGACGCTCGCGCGTCCGGCCGCTGCACAACAAGCGCAAGCATCCGAAAAAGCACACGCACCTTCGCCCGACCCGGCACGAGCTCCCGTCGCCCTGCGCGCCGCGCCCAGCGCGACAGCTTGAGACTTCCACGCCGCTGTGGCGCCGCGATCGCCCCAACCACCGTTGTGATATCGTGACCTTACGCATGACCGGCGAAACAGAAATTCAGCTTGGCTCTTTGCACCTCGGCGGAAAGCACCCGCTTTTCCTAATCGCTGGGCCGTGCGTGATTGAGTCCGAAGCACACGCTCTCTCGCTGGCGGAAAGAGTCGCGCGCATCGCTGCAGACGCGGGCGTCCCGTACGTCTTTAAGGCGTCGTACGACAAGGCGAACCGCTCGTCGGTAAATTCGTTTCGCGGACCGGGATTGAAGGAAGGGCTGCGTATTCTTAGCAGGATAAAAACAGAATTACACGTGCCGGTGCTGACCGACATTCACGAACCCTCTCATGCTGCGCCCGTCGCGGAAGTCGCGGACATTCTGCAAATCCCTGCATTTCTCGCGCGTCAAACCGACTTGCTCGTCGCGGCGGGAAAGACCGGCCGCATCATCAATATCAAGAAGCCGCAATTCGTATCGCCGGCCGACATGAAAAACGCCGTCGAGAAAGTCGCTTCCACTGGCAACACAAAAATCATCCTCACCGAACGCGGTTCGTCTTTCGGTTACCAAAACCTCGTCGTGGATTTCCGTGGCATCCCGCAGATGAAGAAATTCGGCTACCCAGTCGTGTTTGACGCGACCCACTCTGTGCAACTACCCGGCGGACAAGGCCACTCCAGCGGGGGCCAGCCGGAATTCATCGAGCCATTAGCTCGTGCGGCAGTGGCCGCGGGAGTCGATGGACTGTTCCTCGAAACGCACGACAATCCCGCGAAGGCGCTCTCCGATGGAGCCAACGCGCTGCCGCTCGCGCAACTCCCTTCCCTTCTCGCACGCATGAAGCAACTTTCCGAGCTCGTTCGCGGTTGGGGCAGCGCATGAGTCAGGATACTGCCCGCCGTGTTCTCCGCATCGAAGCGCAAGCAATCCAGGATGTTCTCGCGCGCCTTGATGCAACTTTCGACCGCGCCGTGGACCTTTTCTTCGCGTGCAAGGGCCGCGTCATAGTTGCCGGCATGGGCAAATCCGGCATCGTCGGAAAAAAAATCTCGGCAACATTTTCGAGCACGGGAACGCCGGCTTTTTTCCTGCATCCTGCCGAAGCGCTGCACGGCGATTTGGGAATG
>Ga0070734_10005768_pt1 | contig 10725 bp, 10 predicted proteins | sample Coa_R1_8_FD_66444 | JGI IMG/M metagenome (GOLD analysis project Ga0070734, IMG submission 66444) | Surface soil microbial communities from Centralia Pennsylvania, which are recovering from an underground coalmine fire - Coalmine... | ecosystem: Environmental > Terrestrial > Soil > Unclassified ... | reverse complement strand
TAATCATCACAACTCGTCTTTGCTATGCAACCTCCCGTCATCGAAACCGCCCGTCTGCGCCTGCGCGGCTATCGCGCCGCCGACTTCTCCGCCACGGCCGCCATGTGGAGCGATCCCATCGTCAATCGCTACACCACCGGCAAGCCGCTCGCGCCGGAGGAGGCCTGGGCCAAGACGCTGCGCAATGCTGGGTTGTGGGCGGTGCTCGGCTACGGATACTGGGCCATCGAAGAGAAGGCCAGTGGCGACTTCGTCGGCGAGGCCGGCTTTGCCGACTTCCATCGCGACATCGCGCCGTCCATCGTCGGCATCCCGGAGCTGGGATACGTCCTCTGCTCGCGCGCCCACGGCCAGGGCTACGCAATCGAGGCGGTCACCGCGGCCATCGACTGGATCGATCGCCAGCTGCACCCGGAGCGCACCGTCTGCCTCATCCACGACGGCAACGCCGCTTCCATTCGCCTCGCCGAAAAATGCGGCTACCGCGAGTTCCACCGCACGCAGTACAAGGGAAATAACCTGGTCATGCTCGAGCGCAGAATCTGATCGCAGTTTTGCAGTTTGAGCCCGACCCTGAGCAATACGGTTTACGATAATGCCCGGTTACAGCAGGTACCGCCTTTTTCTTCGAAATCCGCCGCGTTTCAGGTTTAAAGTTCCTAGCTCAGGGCCACCACCGTCCACCATAGCCTTCAATAAGGAACCATTATGCGCAGCTATAGGTCTTCCACATCAATCCTGCTCTGTAGCCTCCGGCGCCCGGCGTTCGTACTGGCGCTGTTTTTAGCGCTCGCAATGATCGCGAAGCACCCGGTACAGGCACAAAGCTTCACTGTGCTCCACTACTTCACCGGCGGGTCAGACGGAGCGAATCCCGTTGCCGGCGTGACCCTGGGGCCCGCGGGAACACTGTACGGAACGACCTACCAGGGTGGAACCAACGCTGAGGGTGTCGTGTTCAAGCTGGTGCAGAGGGGCTCGGGTTGGACTCTCAACCCGTTGCACGAATTCGCTAGACGCGATGGAGCTTTCCCGCTGGCTGGAGTAGCGATTGGCCAGGACGGGGCGTTATACGGCACGACGTATGCCGGCGGCTCCGCTCAGTACGGAACGGTTTTCAAGCTGACGCCGCCGGCGCGAGGATGCCAATCCATCATCTGCTATTGGAACGAGACCGTACTCCACAACTTCCAGGGAAGGCCCTACGATGGGGCGAATCCCCAATTTGGCAATGTGGTCTTCGATGCCGCCGGAAATATCTATGGCACGACCTTGAATGGCAACGGCACGGGTAACGAGGATTGCGGGACGGTGTGGGAGGTGGCAGTACCCGGCGGTATGTTTTCGGAAAGCGTTCTGTACAGCTTTACCGGCTCGAGCGATGGATGTCACCCGGCTGCGGGTGTGATCTTCGATCCGGCCGGAAACCTTTATGGCAATACCCAAGGCACGGGATCCAACAACGCATCCGTTTACGAACTATCTCCCGTAAACGGAAGCTGGATGGAGACCACTCTAGGTGAGCAGCCCCAGCATATAGCTCCTTCCTACAACCCTTTAATCATCGACCCGTCGAGAAATCTGTATGGCACTGGCTACGGTTACAACGGAGGTGAACCCGGTGGTGTCTACAAGGTAGATCCGCAACATGGACTCTCCGTGGTTTTCCTCTTTCAAGTTGGTGCGTGCAGGCCCTACGCTGGGGTAACTCTTGGGCCGGACGGCAACCTCTATGGGGTCTGCCAGGAGGGCGGCACCTTTGGATACGGCTGGGTCTTTGAGATACCGCCGAATTGCGACCAGACCTGCACTCCCAACGACCTGCATGATTTCAGTGGGAGCGATGGCCGCTATCCTGATGGCAACCTGGTCTTCGACGCCAGCGGGAATCTGTACGGCACCACCTATGGCGGCGGCCAAATGGGCAATGCATGCAGCGAATACGGCTGTGGTGTGGTTTGGGAGATGGCGGGCGTAGCTAACCCGCTTCGGCACTGAGCATTCCGCTGCGTATCTAGCCGGCGTCCTGCGCTCCCCCCTTCCGCTCGCGCGCGGGCTTCCAGACATAGAGAAACTGTTCGTCGCTGGAGGTTGCGACTTCGATGGCGCGCTGCGTGGTCGCGCGGCTGATGGCCGAGCGCAGGTCCGCGGTGGTCGAGCGCGGAAAGTCCTCCATGCGGATCTTGATCGCACGGCCCTCCGGCAGCCGCTCGAGGTCGTCGATCAGGTTGCTTAGGAATGCGTGATGCTTGCCCCTGCGGCCCTGAGGGAGCTCGCCTTGCGAGACGGTTTCGAAATGCGCTTTGGAACGATGGTTCACAGTATTCATAGCGTAAACGAGCCTAGCAGTCGCATTATCGTACCACTATCGTATCGCTATCGTAGCTCACATAGAATCACGAATTCCAGCAGAATTTGCCTTCGAGCGTGCGCCGAAACGCGCCGTTAGCGTAGCGCTGCCCACCGCCTATAAAAGACCAAACGATTCAGCCCATAGCCGCCGCAGCCTGTTAGCCTTGCAGTTAGTTCTTGAGTTGCCCCGCGTCCTGTTCGATACCGCCAGGTCTTTGGCCTGGCGCAAGCGCAAGCCAGACGCGGGGCGTTTTCGTTTTCTTGCTGAGCGCTCGGCGGCCACGGTGGGCCGGCCTCGGCGGGCGCAACCTGCAGGTCTGCCTCGCGGATTGATAGACTCCGTTGCGAAAAAGCGGAACTGGGGCGAGCGGATAGAATTGGCCCCGCGAACTGTTCGATACGCTCTTTCGTCATTGGCCCATGGACCTGGAAAGGCGCAAGCAAGACGCGGGGCCAAATAAAGTATGCGAAATTCCCGCCGCGGATGCCACCGGTGTGGCGGGAGATTTTTCACAATGGCAGAAGCTGGCGCACCTGTCGGGGGCAATCCAGACCTGGTCAGTGACGCCGGCATCCTCCCGACTTCCGCGCGCGTCGCACTCTGACGCTCCCTACTCGCCGAGGTCCTGCGCGCGCCCCTTCCACTCGCCCCCGCGCCCAGTCCAATACTTCACAGCGGAATGAATCGTCGCGACGGTGTAGAAGACGCCGGCAAACGGCAGCGTCAGCGCCCACAGTGGGTTCAGGCGATAGACGCGCACCATGGGCAGGTACGCGAACGACATCAGGCCATACGCGAATGCGCCCGCAAACGCCAGGCGCGGCGAGCCGCTGACCAGCAGCGCCATCGGCAAAACGTACAGCAGCAACATGCCCAGCGTGGTGCCCAGCAGCAGCCAGAGAGAGTGATGGAGCTGGTTGAAGGCGGTGCGGGCGATCATGCGCTCGATTGCGCCGAAGGATTCGTAGGGGCGCAGGCTGTGCGTCTCGCTCGTCGCGCCCAGCCAAATCTTGCCGCCGGAGCGCTTCACCGCGCGCGCCAGCGCGCAGTCGTCGATGACCTCGTGGCGGATAGCGGCGATGCCGCCGATGCGCTCCAGCGCCGCCGGGCGAACCAGCATGCAGCCGCCCGCCGCGCCCGCGGTGCCCCGAGCCGGATCGCGCACCCACTCCGGCGGATACAGCAGGAAGAAGAAAAACACGAACGCGGGGATCAGCAGCTTCTCGGCCACGCTCTCGCAACGCAGCTTCACCATGAACGATGCCAGGTCGTAGCCGGCCGTTTCCGCCAGGCTGACCAGCGCGGCCAGGCTGCCGGGCGCGTGTTCGATGTCGGCGTCGGTGAGCAGCAGGTAGTCGGGATGAAGCCGCAGCGCCTGCTCGATTCCCTGTTGCACCGCCCACAACTTGCCCGACCAGCCGGGTGGCAGCGGTGTTCCCGAGATTACCGTCAGGCGATTCGCCTGTGACCCTCGCACCTCGGCAGCTACGTCGGCGGTTCCATCCGTACTGTTGTCGTCGACTAGAAAAACGTGGAGTGGCCCGCCGTATTTCTGCCGCAGCAGAGAAGTGACCGCCCGTCCAACAACATCAGCTTCGTTGCGCGCCGGAATCACGACAGCGATCGACCGATCCTGCCACACTTCCGCAAAATCATGGGAGAAGGATTGGGCGGCCGGCGCCGACGCCCCGGGATCTCGCCAGAAGCAGCCATGTGCAAGCAGCAGATACGCCCATATCGCAATGCACAGCATACCCCCGATCAGAAATGCGCCGAACATACCGCTCTCAGAGTAAATGAAGCTACCGCGCCGATTGCGCAGGGATGTTCCCGCGGTAGTGGCTCAGTTTGAAATCTGAGGCTTGAAAGGGCACGGCTTCAGCCGTGCCGAAAGGGCGACCATGGAACAGGGCTTTAGCCCCGGCTGCCACGCCTAAAGTCGCCCGTGGTTTCGCCGGACTGAAGCCCCGCTCTTCCACCGGAATCCAGGTTCGGTTATCGTCAATCGCGTGAGTGACAACACATCTCTGGTTGCCGAAAAGCCCGGAACGCTACGCGCCCGGTCTGCGCTTCTTTGCTCTCCGGCCGCCATGGTGGTTGTGGCGTTTCTTCTGCGGATAGCCACCGCAGCGCTTTGGAGCATTCATCGCTTCAACATGCCCTATTGGGCGACCTTCGAGATGGCCAACATCGGCTATGCGCTGTTTCTCGGACATGGCTTCAGCGATCCCTGGGGTCTCATTACAGGTCCTACGGCGTGGACGGCGCCGGTTTATCCGTGGCTGGTGCACCTGGTATTCAACCTGTGCGGCGCGTATACCACGGCATCGGCGTGGATGTTGGTGACGTTCAACAGCGTGTTTTCGGCGCTCACCTGCTGGACAGTTTTTCGCATCGCACGCCGCCTCTTCGGCGCTCGGGTTGCCACCTGGGCAGGCTGGCTCTGGGCGTTCTTCCCGGTTGCGATTTATTGGCCGGTCACTTGGATTTGGGAGACCGCGCTTTCAGCGTTTCTGTTGAGCCTGGTTTTCCTGGTGACGCTGGAGATGGATGGCGATGATCGCCTGTGGCACTGGTTTGGCTTCGGTTTGCTGTGGGGACTCGTGGCCCTGACCAGCACATCGATCCTCTCCTGGCTGCCGTTTGCCGGCTGCTGGTTGGCCTACCGTCTGTATCGCCGCGGCAAGGCTTTCGTTGTTCCGGTCATGGTCAGCGCGCTTGTCTTTTGGGTAGCCATCTCGCCGTGGCTGGTGCGCAATTATGTCGTCTTCCACAGGTTCATCTTCATTCGCAGCGAATTTGGTTCGGAGTTGCGCGCCGGCAATAATCCCATGGCGCACGGTGAATTCGTGAGAGAGTACCGCGCCGGCAACAATCGCGAATTGCTGGATGAGTTTGCCCGCATCGGCGAGGCGGCCGACAATGACAAGCAAGGAAAGCTGGCCAGAGAGTGGATCCGGGAGAATCCGGGACGTTTCCTCTCCCTGACGCTCCGCCGAGTTCTTTACTTTTGGATCGGCCCTCCGCATTCCGAGCCCAAGGACCTCCAGGCGGCCATCATCTTCCTGTCGCTGCTTTCGCTCGGAGGATTGCTGGTGGCCGTGCGGCGCCACGCGCCCGGGGCGTTTCTTCTGGTCACCCTAATGATTGTCTATCCCATGGTGTACTACATCACCTTCACCAACAATCGTTATCGCCACCCGATCGAGCCAATCATGGTGGTTCTGGCCACGTACTGCCTGCTGGCGAAGCCTGCAACTTCGGTATCGGACCCGTCAGCCAGGATCTCGGCCTAGCCATCGCGCTCCACTGAGCACCGACGACGGCTTCTTACGCCTCGTGCAGCGCCCGGCTGGCTGGACACCTAACGCTGTCCTTATAATTGGCCTGTGCTTAACGACGAAGACAAGCAGTGGATTCTCGAAAAGCTGGAAAAGGTCGAGACCACTCTCCTCACCGAGTTTCACAAATGGCCTTCTCCATTTGAAGCTCGTCAACGGAGCCACACCGGGGAACTTTACGCGCTGCAAACCGAAATCCAGTCACTCTCCGACCGCCTCAAGAAGCTCGAAAATCGCAGCTAGCTCCTCGCCCCATAGCCACTGCTTCCTATGCTTCGCGCAGCGCCCGCGTGATCGGCATTCTTGACGCGCGGAAGGCCGGTAGCAGCCCTCCTACCACGCCCATGATGACCGCAAACACCAGGCCGATAATCAGCACCTGCGGCGTGATCTTGAAGGCGAAGGCTAGCTCGCTGAAGCTGTTGGTGTTGCCCGTGCCCGCGGTGTAACCGTTCATGGTGAAAGCCACCAGGCAGCCGAGCGCGCCGCCGATCACGGCCAGCAGCACCGACTCCATTACGAACGACACCAGAATGGCGAGTCGCGAGAAGCCCAGCGCGCGCAGTGTGCCGATCTCGCGGGTGCGCTGCGCCACGATGGCGTACATGGTGTTCATGGCGCCGAAGACCGCGCCAATGCCCATCACGACCGCGACGAACGCAGCCAGTCCCAACAGCGCTCCGGCGGTCGGGCCGGCAAGGTTCTCGTAATACTTGGGTTCGGAGTCGATCTGCAATTGCACGCGAGGATTGGCGCGCAGCTCCTTGTCGAATGGGCCGAGCGTCGTGGGATTGCTCAGCCGGACGGTGAGCGATTCGCAGCCGCCGTTGCGTCCGATGGCCGGCGCCATGGCATCCAGGTCGCCCCAAATCTCGCTCTCAAACGAGCTGCCCTCGGCGGTGAACAGTCCCACAACTTTGAAGTCGCGCTTCTGCACGTTGATGGTGTCGCCGATGTCGAGGCCCTTCACCCGGTCGGCGATTTTCTTGCCGACGATCACCTCGAATAGTCCTGGAGTGAACATGCGCCCTTCTACCATCTTGACGTTGTTGCGCACCTGGAACGCCATCGGGGTGACGCCGCGGAAGGTGATGTTGGCGGGCTGATTGTCGCTGCGGCGCGGCTTGTTGGTGAGCACGACCACCTCGCAGGAGGCCATCGGCTTGCCATTGGCGTCGCGCGCCACGCGGGGATCGACCATGACGACGTTGGCGTCGCCGATGTTGATCCACGAGGTCAGCTCCGACATCGAGCCCCGCTGCGTGATGATGCCGTTCTGCAGCGAGCCGGTGGAGCGCAGCGCGATGCGGAAGCCGGCCTCCATCGAGAGCAAGGTGACGAAGACGGCCACCACCAGCCCGATGCCAAAAATAGCCAGCAGCGTCACCTTCCAGCGCTGACGAAGGTTGCGGAGATTGTACGTAAGAGGTAGTGCCATAAATTAGCTTCGAGCAATTAGCGATTAGCAGCTAGCGACTAGCAATTGCCAACGGACAGCACGATTTGCTATTGAGCCGGCGCACCCATCGTCTTCAGTCCTTCCACATTTTGAGGAGCTGCCCAAAAGAGCTTCTCGCCATCGAACGTCAGATAGATTGCCGCTGTCTCTGGATCGATGGGGTTGCTGCTGTTTTGCCGGAGTATGTAGACGAGTTGACGCTTGCACGGTTCGCCCGGTATCCAGACATTGCCGACATGCCCATGCGGCGTCACGTTGACGGAATCGGGCGAACCCAATAGAGATTCCACCTCATCGACCCCCATGCCGAGGGAGAGATGACTATAGCCGGCGCGGATTTTTACCTGGCGCTGCTCCGGCGCAACGTAAGCCTTGCCTGCGTCTACCCTTTCTGCAATGGCGCCGGCAGTGGGAGAGGCATACGGTTCACAGCTCTTATCGATTGGCCTGGCTTTAACGTCGCTTACGTTTTGTGATTCCACGGCGGTCAAGGCGCCCTGTTGCGAAAATCCGAGAAGTACCGCATGTTTCTGTCTCGAATCGCTTCCGGGACCTTGATCCTCGAAAACGTAAAGCCACATACACGCGACCGCGTTAGGCTGCAACGATCCATCACTTACGAAATCCGGCACACCGGCCTCTGCCTTGACTTGCTGCATCGATAAGCCGAGCGCAAGTGCGGAAAGGTGCGCCGCCATTTCCTTCTGCTTAGCGCTATCGAGTTCATACGGAAAATGGCGCGAAGCCGACCATTCGGTATAACGCGGCATTTCAGGACTGCAGCTGGAGGAGCTTTGCGCCCACGCGCCTCCTGCCAACAAGAGCACGGTCGCAATCAGAGCAGCCATCGGTAACCGAATCGACATCTGTGCCTCGGTACGTTGAATGTTTCATCCCACGGCCCGGATGGAAGCCGTGCCCTTTCAAAGGCCGATGAGGTACCTTCTGGCCGCTAATCGCTAGCCGCTAGTCGCTCCCTCACACCTGCCGCAATACCTCGGTAATCCTCGCGCGGTATCCCGTCATTGCCGGGAAGAATCCCGCGAGCAATCCCAATAGCAATGCGATCGCCACGCCCAGCGCAGTGGTCGTCGTCGACAGGCCGAAGTTTGGATACTGCGCGAGGATGTCGCCGATCATGGGCAGCTGCGGCAGCACCTTCAGAATTCCCACGCTGATGCCGATGCCGACCAGCCCGCCCATCAACCCGATCAGCAGCGCCTCGCTCAGAATCAACGTCATCACCAGCCCGCTGGAGAAGCCCAGCGTCTTCAGCACGCCAATTTCCTGCTGGCGCTCGCGCACCGCAATGCTCATGGTGTTGGCCGTGACCAGCAGGATGGTGAACGCGACAGCCAGGCCGATGCCGTTCAGCAGCAGCGCCAGATTTCCGGCCATGGCCACGAAGCCCGCCAGAAATGCCTGCTCGGTTTCCGTCTTGGTTTCGGTGTCGCTGTTGGCGAACTGCGCGTCGATGGCCTTGCTGATCGCGCCTGCGTGGCTGGGGTCATCAATCTTCGACGTCAGCCAGCCGATGCCGAGGTTCCGCCCGGTCGCTTCGTACAGATACTTGTAGTCGAAGTACATGGACTGCAGGTCGGTGCCGGGATAGCGCGCCTCGTCGGTGTCGTAGATGCCGTCGACCATAAACTCGAACGGATGTCCCACTCTGTAGGGGGGAATGGAACTTTCCAGTTCGAAGGTGTCGCCCACCTTCCAGCCAAAGCGCTGCGCCAGCTTGCGCCCGATGATGGCGCCGCGGCGATCGTGCAGCCAGCGCTCTTTCTGGTCGGGCGGCAACATGATTTCGGGAAAAATTTCGAGGAACGGGCCGGGCTCGGTGGCGAAGTTGGCGAAGAAATTCTTCGGGTCGCGATAGATGCCGCCGAACCACCAGTTCATGACGGTTTCTTTGACGCCCGGGACCGCCTCGACCCGCTGCTTGTAATTGAGCGGAAGGTTGAAGACCAGGCTGACGTTGTGGCGCGTCACCAGGCGTCCGGCATTGCCCGCATGCAGGCTGAAGTTCACCGCCTCCACGACCGTTTGCAGAGTGCAGAACAGCAGGATGCACACCGACATGGCCAGCACGGTAGAGAGCGTGCGAATCCAGTTCTTGCGCAGATGCTTCAGGACTAAAGGTGCGAACTTCATACGGGTTCACGCAATGTGTTCACCACGGAAGCACGGAAGACACGGAATTTTTTAACTCTTAATTCAGAACGCACCGACAACAGGTCGCCCTCGTCAGTATTCTGTTCCCTCGCATTGATGCGCGAATGGCCGACCCTCAAAAATTCCGTGCATTCCGTGCTTCCGTGGTGAATTCGCTCTTTCAATCGCTCAAAACTCCCTTATCCAGATGATGCTGGATGTGCGCCTTGGCGGCGGCGCGCGGATCGTGCGTCACCATGATGATGGTCTTGCCGAATTCCTTATTGAAGGTCTCCATCAGCGTAAGGATCTCTTCCGCGCTCTGGTGATCGAGGTCGCCGGTGGGCTCGTCGGCGACGACAACCGTCGGATCGGTCACCACCGCGCGCGCGATGGCGACGCGCTGCTCCTGTCCGCCGGAAAGCTGCCGCGGATAATGCTTGGCGCGGTCTTCCAGGCCGACAATGCGCAGCGCCGTCATGGCGCGCTGGCGGCGCTCGCTCTTCGACAGCGAAGTGAGCAGCAGCGGCAGCTCGACATTCTCCACCGCGCTCAGCACCGGGATGAGGTTGTAGAACTGGAAGATGAATCCGATGTGGCTGGAGCGCCACTTGGCCAGCTCGCCTTCGGAGAGCGGCGTCAGGTCGGTACCCGCGACGACCACGCGGCCTGAAGTCACGCGGTCGATGCCGGCAATCAGGTTCAGCAGCGTGGTCTTGCCCGAGCCCGACGGGCCCATCAGCGCCACAAACTCGCCTTGCGGGACTTCGAGGTTGATGCCGTCAAGGACTTTGATCTGCTGCGTGTCGCGCTGGTAGAACTTGCGAACATTCTGCACGCTCACGGCGGTGGTGGTGGTGACGGTAGGGGTCGTAGTCATCAGGGTTCCTGCGTTCCCATTTCGGGAACATCACACTTGATGTTCGCGAGCGTTCCCGTTTCGGGAACTTGCGTTTATCTGCGTTGTAAGAGCGCGTCGAGCACTCCAATGATCCAGAGTACCTCCAGCCCTGCGATTGTCGTTCTAGCGGGCTGCCAGGGCACTCAAAACGGTATTCTGGATATTGCCTGAATGGGCCAAATCGCGGAGCTGATGTTTAGCTCTAAATTACGGTCCGATATCAACACTATGGTGCCAGCTTTCGCTCGTGTTGCGTTCGTGTCGCCGCTCCGCGGCTCCGTCCTTTCATAACCCGCTTACCGCAGCGCTAAGGAGCTATATTCCGGTCGGCCTGCAGCGATCCCTTCCTTGTTCCAGGTAGAGCGAACCTTCAGGTTCGCGTCAGACTGCAGGCTTCTGGTTCTGAGCCGGCTTCCAGCCGGCGACACTGCGGCGAATGTCGCCGGCTGAAGCCGGCTCGGAATCCAGAAACAAAGGCGCGAGACGCTGGCCTGAAGGCCAGCTCTACCCGAACGGT
>Ga0070734_10005767_pt1 | contig 10725 bp, 4 predicted proteins | sample Coa_R1_8_FD_66444 | JGI IMG/M metagenome (GOLD analysis project Ga0070734, IMG submission 66444) | Surface soil microbial communities from Centralia Pennsylvania, which are recovering from an underground coalmine fire - Coalmine... | ecosystem: Environmental > Terrestrial > Soil > Unclassified ... | reverse complement strand
CAGCTGGAACCAGTCGCGGCAGGTCACGCGGTTGCCGGTCCAGTTGTGGAAGTACTCGTGGGCGACCACCCGGTCGATGTTTTCGAAGTCCTTGTCGGTGGCGACGTCGGGCCGGGCGAGGACGTACTTGGTGTTGAAGATGTTCAACCCCTTGTTCTCCATCGCGCCCATGTTGAAGTCGCCGACGGCGACGATCGAGTAGCGGTCCAGATCCAGCTCCAGGCCGAACACCTGCTCATCCCAGCGGGCCGCCTTCTTCAGCGCCTCCATGGCGTGGGCGCACTGGTCCAGCTTGCCCGGCTCCACGTAGACGTAGAAGGACACCTGGCGTCCGGATCGCGTCACGAAGCGGTCGTGCAGCACGTCGAGCCGCGCGGCCACCAGGGCGAACAGATAGGACGGTTTGGCGAAGGGGTCCACGCAGCGCACCCAGTGCCGGCCTCCCGGCGCCTCGCCGGCGGCCACGACGTTGCCGTTGGAGAGCAGCACGGGGTAGCGCTCGCGGTCCGCCTGGATCGTCACGGTGTAGCGCGACATGACATCGGGCCGGTCCAGGGCGTAGGTGATGCGCCGGAAGCCTTCCGCTTCGCATTGGGTGAACAAGCCGTCCTGCGAGGCGTACAGGCCCATCAGCTGGGTATTTTCGTGCGGCTTCAGGCGGGTGGTGACGGACAGCGAGAACGTTTGCGGCACGGCGGGAATGGACAGACCCTCCGGCGTGGCGCGCCAGGCGGCAACGTCGAGGAGGCGGCCGTCGAGCGAAACGTCGACCGGTTCCAGGCCGTCCCCATTGAGGAACAGCGTGCCGTCACCCGCCGGCGCCGCCGGATTGCGATGGAACCGTGTGCGGGCGTGGACGAGGGTGTCCTCGGCGCGGATGTCGAAATCGAGCTCGATGTCGGACGCCAGGTAGCGCGGCGGCGTGTATTCCGAAAGGAGAACGGTTTGCGGGGCGGGATCTCTCATGGGCATCTCCGGCGAAGGCCGCGGTCAGTGGACTTCCAGTGGCGCGGCGTGGGTGGGGGGCGCCGCTCGGCGCAGGAATTCATCGAGGATGCGCGCCGTATGCGAACGGCCGGGCGCGGCGCACACCGAGTCGGGATCGCCCTGGGCGACGATGCTGCCGCCGCCGGCGCCGCCCTCCGGGCCCAGGTCGATGAGCCAGTCGGCATTGGCGACGACGTCCAGATTGTGCTCGATCACGACGACGGTGTTGCCGGCATCCACCAGGCGGAACAGCACGCGGATGAGCTTCTCGACATCGGCCATGTGCAGTCCCACGGTCGGTTCGTCCAGCACGTACAGTGTCTGCCGGCCGCCGCGCGCGGCCGCGCGCTGTCCCCCGCCGGACTGGCCGGGCGGGAGCCCGCCACCGGCCGCTTCACCGCGCACCTTGGCCAGCTCGGTCACCAGCTTGATGCGCTGCGCTTCGCCGCCTGACAGCGTCGGGCTCTGCTGCCCCAGGGTGAGGTAGCCGAGGCCGACGTCCTGCAGCAGCTTCAGGCAGTGATGCACCGTCCGGTGGGCGGCGAAGAAGTCGGCCGCTTCGTCGACGCTCATGCCCAGCACTTCGCCGATCGAGCGCTCGCGCCAGCGCACCGACAGCGTCTCGGCGTTGAAGCGCTGGCCGCGGCACGCATCGCACAGCACTTTCACGTCGGGCAGAAAACTCATTTCCACCGTGCGCAGCCCCTGTCCCTCGCATTCCGGGCAGCGTCCGTCCCCCGTGTTGAACGAAAAGCGCGATGCGCCGTAGCCGCGCATGCGCGCTTCCGTCGTGTCGGCGAACAGGCGCCGGATCGCGTCCCAGAAGCCGACATAGGTGGCGGGGCAGGATCGCGGGGTCTTGCCGATGGGCGTCTGATCGACCTCGAGAACCCGCTCGACGGGCGCCTCGCCGGAGAAGCGGCGGCAGCCGGACGGGCCGCGCTCGCCCGGCGCGGCCAGACGCCGGTGCAGGTTCTCGTACAGAACGTCGCGCGCCAGCGTGGATTTGCCCGAACCGGATACGCCGGTCACCGCGATCAGGCGGCCCAGCGGAAAGCGCGCGGAGACATCGCGCAGGTTGTGCAGGTCCGCCCCTTCGATCACGATGGCCGGGGTGTCCGGCGCCACGGGGCGGCGCGGCGCGAGCGGATGGCGCAGCGGATGGCGCAGGAAGCGCCCCGTCACCGAAGCGGGCGAGGCGGCCAGCTCCTCGGCGGTGCCGGCGGCGATCACCCATCCGCCCAGCGTTCCCGCACCGGGTCCCAGGTCGATCACGTGGTCGGCGCGCCGCACGGTTTCCTCGTCGTGCTCCACCACCAGCAGGGTGTTGCCCTTCGCCTGCAGCCGGGCGAGGGTGTCGAGCAGCACGCGGTTGTCGCGTGGATGCAGCCCGATGGTCGGCTCGTCGAGGATGTAGCACACGCCCTGCAGGTTCGATCCCAGCTGTGCGGCCAGGCGGATGCGCTGCGCCTCGCCGCCCGACAGCGTCGGGGCCGGGCGGTCCAGCGCGAGGTAGCCCAGGCCGACATCGCGCAGGAAGGCGAGCCGCGTCCGGATTTCGGCCAGCAGGTCGCGGGCGATCTCGCCCTCCCGTCCGGCCAGCACCTGCCCGGCGAGGAAGCTTTCGAGCGCGCTCACGGCCAGGGCGGTCAGCTCGGAAATTGCGCGGCCGCGGAAGCGCACGTTGCGCGCGACCGGATTCAGGCGCTCGCCGTGGCAGTCCGGACAGGGCTCCGCCTCGCCCTCGTACCAGTCGTTCCAGACGGTTTCTTCGCCCGACTGCTCGGCGTCGAATCCGGCGAGCTTCAGCCCGGTCCCGTAGCAGACGGAACACCAGCCGTGCTTGGAGTTGAATGAAAACAGCCGGGGATCGAGCTCGGCGTAGCTGGTTCCGCACGTCGGGCAGGCCCGCTTGGTGGAATAGACGGAACGCTCCAGGGCGACCGCCTTGCCGGTGGCGTTGCCGCTGCTCAGCGCGTCGCGCAGGCGCTCGAGAGGCCGCAGGACGTGGACGACGCCTTTGCCCGCGTCCAGCGCCCGTTCCAGCGCCGCCCGCAGCGCCGGCTCGGTTTCCGCGCTCACTTCCAGGTCGGCCACCGGCAGCTCGATGTCGTGCTCGCGGAAGCGGTCCAGGCGCGGCCACGGCCGGGTAGGAATGAATTCGCCGTCCACCCGCAGATGGCTGAAGCCCTTGCCGGCCGCCCACCGCGCCAGGTCGGTGTAGAGCCCTTTGCGGCTCACCACCAGGGGCGCCAGCAGGCCGATGTGCTGTCCGCGGCAGTCGCGCAGGAGGCGGGCGGCGATCGCGTCGAAGCTCTGCGGCTCGATCGGCGTGCCGTCGCGCGGGCAATGCTGCACGCCCAGCTTGACGTACAGCAGGCGCAGAAAGTGGTAGATCTCGGTCAGCGTCGCCACCGTGCTCTTGCGGCCGCCCCGGCTGGTGCGCTGCTCGATGGCCACCGTCGGCGGGATGCCGTACACCGCATCGACGTCGGGCCGCGACGCCGGCTGCACGAACTGGCGCGCGTACGCGTTGAGCGATTCCAGATAGCGGCGCTGGCCTTCGCCGAACACGATGTCGAAGGCGAGCGTCGACTTGCCGGAGCCCGAGACGCCGGTCACGACGGTGAACTGGTTGCGCGGGATGGCGACGTCGATGTTCTTCAGGTTGTGCTCGCGCGCCTTGACGACTTCGATCGCCTCGACGACCCTGTCGCGGCGATGCGCTGCCGCGGCCCGAGGGGCGGGCGGCGCCAGGGCGGCCGGATCAGAGGCAGGGGCGGCCGCATCGGGGGCAAGGGCGGCCGCATCGGGGGCAAGGGCGGCCGCATCGGGGGCAAGGGCGGCCGCATCAGAGGCAACGGCGGCCGCATCAGACGCAAGGGTAGCCGCATCAGACGCAAGGGTAGCCGCATCAGAGGCAATGGCGGCCGCATCGCTTCTCAGCGGCTGCAGGCTCGCCTCGTAGGCGTGCAGGGCGCGGCCCGTGTGGGATTGCGCGCAGGCGACGATGTCGGCCAGCGGACCGGCGCACAGAATCGCCCCGCCCGCCTCGCCGCCTTCAGGGCCGAGGTCGACGATCCAGTCGGCCGCGCGAATGACGTCGAGGTTGTGCTCGATGACCACCAGCGTGTGACCGGCGTTCAGCAGCTTGCCGAAGGCACCCAGCAGCCTTGCCACGTCATCGAAATGCAGGCCCGTGGTCGGCTCGTCGAACAGGAAAAGCGTGCCCTGCGGGCCGGCCTGGCCGGCATGGGCCTGCGCGAGGTGCAGGGCAAGCTTGAGGCGCTGCGCTTCGCCGCCGGACATCGTCGGCACCGGCTGGCCGAGCCGCATGTACTCGAGGCCGACATCCTGCAGCGGCTGAACCCGCGCCCGCAGCTCGGCGTCGTCGCCGAAGCAGGCGATGGCTTCGGCCACGGTCATGTCGAGGACTTGCGCGATGTTGCGGGCCGGCTGTCCCGGCGGCGCGACGGTGACCTCGAGCACCTCCGGGCGATAGCGGCGTCCGTCGCAGTCCGGACAGCGCAGGTAGACGTCGGATAGGAACTGCATCTCGACATGCTCGAAGCCGTTGCCGCCGCAGGTGGGGCAGCGGCCGCTGCCGGAGTTGAAGCTGAACGTCCCGGCGGTGTAGCCGCGCTCGCGCGCCAGTGCGGTGCGCGCAAAACGGTTGCGGATGACGTCGAAGGCGCCGACATAGCTGGCCGGGTTGGACCGGGTGGTCCGTCCGATCGGCGCCTGATCGACCAGCACGACATCCCCCACGCGATCGGCGCCGTCGAGCGATCGATAGCTGCCGGCCCCTTCCGCCGGCTTGCCCTTCGCCTTGCGCAGCGCCGGATACAGCGTGTCCTGGATCAGCGTGGACTTGCCCGAGCCGGACACTCCGGTGATGCACACCAGGTGTCCCAGCGGGATGTGCAGGTCGATGTTGCGCAGATTGTGCGCGCTTGCCCCTTCCAGCCGAAGGAAGGGCGTCTCGCGCGAGGGAAGGCGGGGGCGGCGGCCGCGCTCCGGCCGCCGGCGGCCCGACAGATACTCTCCGGTCAATGAGTTCGGCGCCGCCGCCAGCCCGCGCGGCGTGCCGAAATACACCACTTCACCGCCCCGCTCTCCCGGACCGGGGCCGATGTCGAGGATACGATCGGCCGCCAGCATGATCTGCGGGTCGTGCTCCACGACGACCAGCGAGTTGCCGGCGTCGCGCAGCCGCTGCATCACCTGGATGACGCGGTTCATGTCGCGCGGATGCAGGCCGATCGACGGCTCATCGAGCACGAACAGCGTGTTCACCAGCGAGGTGCCGAGCGCCGTCGTCAGGTTGATCCGCTGCACTTCGCCGCCCGACAGCGTGCGCGACTGGCGATCGAGGGCGAGGTAGCCGAGGCCGACGGTGTCCAGATAGCCCAGCCGGGTGCGGATTTCCGCGAGCAGAAGCCGCGTCGCCTCGTCGAGGGTGCCGGCCTCGGGACGGAACGAGCTGAAGAAGTGCAGCGCCCGCGCCGCCGGAAGGAGCATGACGTCGTGGATCGACAGCCCCGGCAGCGACCGCAGCTGGCTGTCGGTCCATTCCACTCCCGCCGGCCGAAAGCGCGCCGGCGCGGCGACCACGCTGTCGGCGTCCTCGCCGCTGCCGATGCGCCACAGCAGCGACTCCGGCTTCAGGCGTGCGCCCAGGCATTCGGCACAGGCCGTGTACGCCCGGTACTTGGACAGCAGCACGCGGATGTGCATCTTGTACGCCTTGCTCTCCAGCCAGGCGAAGAAGCGGCGGATGCCGTACCACTTGCCGTCTTCCCAGCGGCCTTCGCCTTCGCTCACCCAGGTGCGCTGCGCGTCGGTCAGCATGCGCCACGGGGTGTCCAGCGGAATGCCCCGCCTGGCGGCCATTTTCTCGAGGTCGTCCTGGCATTCGCGGTAGGACGCGGTCTGCCATGGACGGATGGCCCCTTCGCGCAGCGTCTTGCGCTCATCGGGCACGACAAGGCCGTAGTCGATGCCGATGATGCGGCCGAAGCCGCGGCAGCTATCGCAGGCGCCAAGGGGCGAGTTGAAGGAGAAGTGCGACGGCACCGGATCGCGGTAATGGATGTCGCATTCCGCGCAATGAAGATCGGCGGAGAACCGCCAGGCCGTGTCCTCACTGCCGTTCTCCAGGCGTACCGTCACCCGTCCGCGGCCGATGCGCAGCGCCGCCTCGAGCGCCTCCGCCACGCGGCTGCGCTCCGCCGCCTGCCAGCGCACGCGGTCCTGCACGACTTCGATGAGGGCACCTTTGCGCGCGTGGATGCGGGTGTAGCCCTGGCGTTCCAGCAGTGCGCGGATCTCCTCGGCAGTGAAGTTGTCCGGGACTTCGACCGGAAAGGTGATCAACAGCCGCGGATCGGCGGCCTCGCGCAGACGCTGCGTCAGCGCAGCGTAGATGCTGTCCGCGGTGTCGCGCTGGACGGGGCGCGCGCAACGCCGGCAGAACAGCCGCGCCGCGCGGGCATAAAGAAGCTTCAGGTGATCGGCCAGCTCGGTCATCGTGCCCACGGTCGAACGGGACGTGCGCACGGGATTGGTCTGATCGATGGCGATGGCCGGCGGGATGCCCTCGATACGCTCGACCGTGGGCTTGTCCATGCGATCGAGGAACTGCCGCGCGTACGGCGAGAACGTCTCGACGTAGCGGCGCTGCCCCTCGGCGTACAGCGTGTCGAAGACGAGCGACGACTTGCCGGAACCTGAAACGCCCGTGACCACCACCAGCTCGCGCGTGGGAATGTCGATCGACAGGTTCTTGAGATTGTGCTGGCAGGCGCCGCGAATGCGGATCGCGTCCCGCAGAGTCTTGTCCGGCATGGTCTTCAGTGTGTGGTGCCGCCCGGCGGCTTCTGCAAGGCTTCGCGCAGCACTGCGGCGAATTCGGGCGCCCGTTCCGGGGCGAGGGAGCCGCGCTCGACCGCCAGCGGGATGGCGCGCAGGCTCAGCCGTGAGTACAGATCGGCGACGGCCGGATCGACAGCGGCCAGCGCTTCGGTGTGCAACCGTACGGTGGCCAGGTCGCCGCGCGAGATCGGACCGGGCATGGCGGCCGCCACGCCGGCCGATTCGATGGCGGCCAGCGTGCCGCGCGCGAGCGGGATGAGCGCGGCGACGGCCTCGGCTTCATCGCGGCCGAACGATCGCCACACGGTGCTCGCTTCGCGCAGGAGCACATTGAGCAGCTGGGAGGCGTACGCCCCCGAGGCGTGATAGCGCGCCCGCGCCCCGGCGGGCAGCTTGATGGCGCGGCATTGCAGCCGTACCGCCAGCTCGCGCAGCAGCCCCTCCAGCGGCTCGTCGGCCTCGATGGCGACCGTGCATCCCGGCAGGGAGCGGATGGCCGCGTCGGCGGCGGAAAAAGTCTGCAGCGGATGAAACCCGCCGATCTGCGCACCCTGCGCGGCGGCCGGCTGCAGCGCTTCCACTGGAGTCGCTCCGCTGCAGTGGACGGCGCGCATGCCTTCGCGCCAGCGCCACGACGCGACCGCCGGGCGGATGGCGTCGTCGTTCATGGTGAGGAACACCAGATCGCAGCCGTCGATGACATCCTGTCCCGAGGGGAGCGGGCGACAGCCCTCGATGCGTTCAGCCAGACGCTGCGCCGAGGCGGGCGACCGGCTGGCCGCCGCGGCGATGCGCAGGCCGGCCCGATCGAGAGCCCAGGCGAGGCCCGTGCCGAGCCGGCCTGCACCGATGAAGCCGATACGGCAGTCCGCAACGTTCAGGGGCGATTCAGGCGGCGGCATGCGTCAGGGAGACCGCTTTCATGCCGGTGTCGCGAATCCGTGCCAGCACGCGCGGCAGCACCTCCAGCACCAGTGCGCGCGGCGCTGGACCGTGGGGGTTCCCATCGTGAAGCATCAGGATGTCGCCCGCCGCCAGGCCGGCCGTCAAGCGGCGCACGACAGGTCCCGGGCTTCGCCCCAGGGCGTCGAGGCCGCGGCGGCTCCACGAAACGTGGGTCAGACCGAGGCTGGCGAGAACGGGATACATGAGGACGTTGCGCAGACCGGCCGGGGGCCGGAAGAAACGCGGCGGCACACCGGTGAGCTCGGTCAGCGTCTGCTGCGCGCGCTCGATCTCGGCGCGGAAGCGGCGCGGGCCGTAGAGAGAAAAGGCCGCGGGATGGCGGTAGCTGTGGTTCTCCACGCTGTGTCCCCGCTCCACCATCGCTCTGACCAGAGCGGGATGGGCGGCCGCATGCCGGGCGATGACGAAGAAGCTGGCCCGGGCCTCGTGGCGCTCGAGCAGGTCGAGAACCCGCGGGGTCACAGCCGGATCGGGGCCGTCGTCCAGGGTGATCGCCACTTCGCGGCGGGCGATGGCCGGGCCCGGCAGCCGCGTCCAGTTCTCACCGAGGAGCTGACTGCAGGGCAGCAGCCCGGCCACGCTGATGAGCCCATGATTGAGCAGCACTCCGCCCGCGACCCACGGCCATACGGACGGCTCGACGATCAGCGCACCGGCCCCGGCCACGTGGGCGGCACAGGACAGCTTGATGAATGGCGGGGCCGAGTAGCGCGGATGCTCCAATCGTCCCCGCCGGAGGACTTCTCCGGGCTGCGCGGCGGTCATTTTTCCTGCCGCGACCAGGAATCGCGCAGCGTCACCGTGCGGTTGAACACCGGCCGGCCCGGACCGTATTCGACCCGGTCGGCGACGAAATAGCCGTGCCGTTCGAACTGCAGGCGCTGCTCGCGTTCGGCCTCCGCCAGCATCCGTTCGCCGAAGGCGGTGATGACCCGGCGGGATTCGGGATTGAGGTCGAGCAGAAAATCGCGCTCCCCGGTGCCCGGATGCGCGACGGCGAACAGCCGGTCGTACAGGCGTACTTCGATGGGCTGCGCATGACGCGCGCTCAGCCAGTGGATGTTGCCCTTCACCTTGCGCGTCTCCGCGCCTGCGGTGCCGGAACGGGTCTGTGGATCGTATTCGCAGTGCACGGCGGTGACGCGGCCCTGCCCATCTTTTTCCACCGACGTGCAGCGGACGATGTAGGCGTAGCGCAGCCGCACTTCCGCCCCCGGCGCCAGTCGAAAGTAGCCTTTCGGCGGACTCTCGGCAAAATCCTCCCGCTCGATCCACAGCTCGCGGCAGAACGGCAGCGCGCGGGTGCCGAGCTCAGGCTTCTGCGGATGGTTGGGGGCCTGGCACTCCTCGACCTGCCCGGCCGGGTAGTTGTCGATGATCAGCTTGAGCGGGTCGAGCACGGCGATGCGCCGCTCGGCGCGGCCGTTCAAGTCCTCCCGCATGCAGTCTTCGAGGACGCTGAAATCGATCCAGGAGTCCGCCTTCGACACGCCGATGCGGTCGGCGAACAGGCGGAAGCCTTCCGGCGTATAGCCGCGGCGCCGCGCACCGACCAGCGTCGGCATGCGCGGATCGTCCCAGCCCTCGACGTGACGCTCTTCCACCAGCTGGATCAGCTTGCGCTTGGACAGCACGACGTAGCTGAGATTGAGGCGGGCAAACTCGATCTGCTGCGGCAGCGGCCGCGCCAGATCGCCGAACGAGGCAAGCTGTTCGAGCACCCAGTCGTACAGGGGACGGTGGTCCTCGAACTCCAGGGTGCAGATCGAATGAGTGATGTTCTCCAGCGCGTCGGAGATGCAGTGCGTGTAGTCGTAGAGCGGGTAGACGCACCAGTCCGCGCCGGTGCGGTGATGCTGCGCATGGCGGATGCGGTAGATCGCCGGGTCGCGCATGTTGATGTTGGGCGAGCCCATGTCGATCTTCAGCCGCAGCACGTGGGTCCCGTCGGCGAATTCTCCCGCTCGCATGCGGCGGAACAGGTCCAGGTTCTCCTCCACCGGCCGGTCCCGATAGGGGCTGGCCTGTCCGGCCTGGGTCAGCGTGCCGCGCCGGGCGCGCATGTCCTCGGCGCTCTGGCTGTCGACATAGGCGAGCCCGTGGCGGATGAACGCTTCGGCGAATTGATACAGGAGGCCGAAATAGTCCGACGCGTAGTACAGATGCGAGCCGTCGGGCCCGTCCCATGAAAAGCCCAGCCAGCGCACCGCATCGAGGATCGAATCGACGTACTCCTGCTCCTCCCTGGTCGGATTGGTGTCGTCGAAGCGCATGTGGCACAAGCCGCCGTAGTCCGCCGCGAGACCGAAGTTCAGGCAGATCGACTTGGCATGTCCGAAGTGAAGGTATCCGTTCGGCTCGGGAGGGAAGCGCGTGCGGATGCGCGCCGGATCGTGCGGGGCGCCGGCTTGCACCGACGCAGGCCCCGGACGGCCGCTCCAGCGCCGCCCGGCGTACTTCCCGGCGGCCAGATCGGCTTCCACCAGATTGCGGATGAAGTTGGTGACGTGGCCGGCGGGTGCGCCGGCGGTCTCGCGAAGGGCCATTGCCCCGATTTTAACGAATATCCGAGTGTGAATTTTGGCGCATCGGAAAGTCCCCGCCGGTCCTGCGATCGGTAGCGTTGCACGGTCGCTGCGCAACCGCGGTTTCGCGCCTGCCTGATTGCGTCCACCATAGGCAGTCGCTGAACAGCCCGGAGGGGACGACGCCTCCTCCTCGCCACCCCGGGATGTGAAACGCTGCGTTTCGTTCGCTGCCGGTTCGTTTCCCGCGGGCCAGCTGAAAAAGGAGCCGGTCACTGTGCAAGCAGAATTGGAATTTCAGGCCGCGTTGGACGAGCTGGCGGCTGATGTCGGCCCGGAAGGGGTCGCCGAGATCGTCGATTTGTTCCTCAGC
>Ga0070734_10005766_pt1 | contig 10728 bp, 12 predicted proteins | sample Coa_R1_8_FD_66444 | JGI IMG/M metagenome (GOLD analysis project Ga0070734, IMG submission 66444) | Surface soil microbial communities from Centralia Pennsylvania, which are recovering from an underground coalmine fire - Coalmine... | ecosystem: Environmental > Terrestrial > Soil > Unclassified ... | reverse complement strand
CTTTCAACAATTTCTAATGTAAGGGCCGAGCGACGAGATTTAAAAATCCCATTGAGGTCTGCTTTTCCTCTTGTTTTGCCGTTATCGCGCTCTCAACAATGGGATAAAGTCGAGCTCAGACTCAGCTCAGTCTCTGGGAGTGTTCCGTTCGCCAGCCACACGGTGCTGCCAGAGTGAAAGCCCTTTGGCAATGCTTCTCTCCAACCACGGATCGAATCGCATCTGTGCCTGGGAGGGCTCTTCCTGGTAATTAATCTGGAAGAATTCGTCGCAAGCGGGTGTTGGGTCTTCGGACTCCGTGTCCAGGAATGCGGAGACGGCCAGGATGCCACGGTACATCGTCCCCAGGCCGTGAAACGACACCACCAAGTGGGTCTCGCGCGGCGTCTTCAGCGTCAACCAGGCTGATTGATTTTGTTCCGCTGTGTTCGCCGAATAGTGCAGATCCCTGGCGACCTCCAGAATTTGGCCGTCCCAATTAGGTGTGGACCGGTGGGTCAATTGAAATCGAAAATCCGGCCGCACGGAACCGATCTCTTCCTTCAGGCGCTCTGCCGCATGAACCAATCGGACGCGCGCGCGTTCGAAGAGATACTGGGCAGTCGTTTTCGCCGCCATCCATTCCTTCGGCACAATCTTCCCCATACCGATAAACAGATCGCGAGCCGCCGCCACCGCCGCATCGATGGTCTCGGGCGGCGTGACCCGGTAGCCCAGGTCCAGAGCGGCAAGCAACACACGCTTCTGCACGCTGGTGAATTCGGAAACCAACGGTTCCAAATTCCCCGCGTCTGCCTGTTCCAGTGCATCGATGTACCGAGCTTTGTCGGCGGATCGAATCACCAGCGGAAACCACCGCGCTTTAATGAACACCAGGCTCGCTATCGCTCGCGCTACTCGTCCATTTCCATCTTCAAACGGATGAATTTGCGTGAATCGATGGTGCAGCCAGGCGGTCTCCACCTCCGGCGGAACCCCGCGTGTCGTATGCTCCTCGTGCATCTGAATCATGCGGTCCATTTCCGAGGCCACGTGTTCGGGAGGGCAATACTCGTAGACCGACCCATCCTCACGGCCTGGGGTTGTTGGGCGTCGTTTTGTATGCGCCTCTGCGGAGCTCCTTCTCGTACAATTGGCCGAACTGATCCAGGACTGTGACCTTCTCCTGATGCCGCAGAAGGGCAGCGTGCAATTCTCTGATGTATCCGGTTGTCAACCTGCGGTCGCCCCTGACAAAATCGAAGAGCCGGTCCAACACTTCGGCTTGAGCCTGGATCACGAGCGCGACGTGCTCCGGACTCATCCTTCCTGGTTGATGCGGAATGAAGCTGGCATTGATCCCGTGCTCAATCAGAGTCTGCGTGACGCCTCGATCCAGCACATAAACGCCCTCGATGGCACCAGTTTCGATAGCCCACTCTCGTTTGATCTGCAGATTGAACTCGTCGATTGTTCGCTGATCCGCTAATCGGCTCCCATCTCAGAGATCCCGACGGCGGACCAGCCGTCACCCTCCGGCGAAGTCAGTTTCGCGTGGAGAAGAGAATGCTCCCATCCGGGGCTCGCCGCGAGCGCCTCTCGCTCACGGTATTGGCCGATGATTCCGAGTTTTGCGTCAACCCGATCGCCTCTCGCCCGAACTTCAGGCCGGCGCGCGATCCAGCCGCAATCCGGGTGGTGCGTCTTGGAGATGTCGCCGTAGGAATCGAGGCATAGTGAACGGAAGCGCCAGAAAACTCGTACGCTGGGACGATGACTTGTGCCGACGTCTTGCTCGCGTACCAACAGCGAATCGAACAAATCAACGCCCTGGTTGCTCGTCTCGAACTGAGACAAGGAACCGCGCTTGCAGTGCTGGTTCTGACGGTCGCGACGGCTGCCGTCTTTTCCTTCTTCGCGTTTTCCCGCCGCGCATTGCCAGTTTGGTATCCACCGCTGACTCTGCCAGTGGCCGTGGTTTCGCTACGCAAGTACAGCCGTCAACGGTTGCAGCTTTCCCGCTTTTTTCGGCTTCGCCGGTTTTACGGCCACGGCGTGGAGCGGCTGGAGGATCGTTGGATCGACAATGGGATTTCGGGGAAAGAGTTCGAAAAGCCGAATCACATCTACGCCGCAGACCTGAATCTCTTCGGGCGCGGGTCGCTGTTCCAACGCCTCTGTACCGCGCGTACTCATCTCGGGTGCGAACGCCTCGCTCACTACCTGCAGGAACCTGTTGGACGCGAGGAAGTCCTCAGGCGTCAAGCTGCCGTGCGCGAACTAGCGGGACGCACCGATTTGCGGGAAAAACTGGCGATCCTCGGACGTTACGATTTCGAACAGTCGCGATGGCAGACCTTCATGGAATGGCTGGATTCCCCACCCGCGCAGTTCGAGCCCTGGCTGCGCCTCGCAACATTGATTGGCAGCACCGTGCTCGGCGCGCTCTCCCTGGTAGTTGCGGCTCATCCTCCGATCTGGCCGGTGCTCCTGCCGGCCATCTGGCGAGTCGCAGCGGCGAATGCGCTTGTGGGCCTTTGGCTGCAGAAGCGTGTCCGCCGTGTGCTCAAGGCGGCGGCTCCCGTTGCGAGCGAGATCGCTCTCATGCGGGAAGGTCTCAAGTTGCTTGCCGGCGAGCAATTCGTCTCGCCGAAACTGGTCGAGCTGACCACACGAGCGGCCCCGGCGGACGACGGCATTCGTCGTTTGAAGCCTTGGCTAACAATCCTGGAAGAGCGCACCAAGGATTGGTTCTATCTGCCGTCACTTTGGCTTCTGATGGGTACCCAAGCTGCTCTCGCCGTGGAATCGTGGCGCCTTCGCCACCGGCGGGATTTGCGGAACTGGCTGGACGCCTGGGCCGAGTTTGAGGCTCTCAATTCGCTGGCGTGCTACGCACACGAGAGTCCGGAAGACTGCTGGCCCGTCGTAGAGGAGGGCGGCGCCTGTTTCCACGCGGAAGCGCTGGGTCATCCGCTCATCCCGCGCGAGATTTGCGTTCGCAATGATGTCACTCTTGGTGATGCGTACCGATTCTGTGTCCTGAGCGGATCGAACATGTCCGGCAAAAGCACGCTCCTGAGATGCATCGGCACGACGGCAGTTCTCGCCTTCGCCGGGGCGCCGGTTCGCGGCCGCTCGCTTCGGATCGCGCTGATGCGGATTGGCGCATCCGTCGCGATCGCGGACTCACTTGCAGAAGGCAAGTCGAAGTTCCTCGCGGAAGTCGAACGGCTTCGCGAGATTCTGCAAGTCTCCTCCGCAGGCCCCGTGCTCTTTCTGGTAGACGAGATTTTCAGCGGCACCAATTCACCGGATCGACGGGTAGCGGCGGAAGCCGTTGCCCGAACCCTCGTGGAGCGCGGCGCGATTGGCGCTATCTCCACACACGATATCGCGCTCGCTGCAATCGCCGTGCACCAGGGTGCAAATCTGCACATGGGCAGCCGCGAAAATGCCTCGAGTCCCCTCAATTTCGACTACACACTCAAGCCGGGTATCACCACCGAGTCGAGCGCATTGGCGATTGCCCGCATGGTCGGTGTTCCCGTGTGAGCGCCTGCGCAAGTACCCGTCGCCACCTGTTGCTGTTCTACTTCGATTGCTTGTCCTGATGGCGCTCGCGTTGGTGGTGGCGTAGCTCCCCGCGCACGGCGCGTAACGAGTTCTCGGCGATACTGATCTCTCGCGAGAGGATTTCCTCGGTGTTGCGATCGTCCTTCCCGCGCGCGTCTGCGTGCTTTCCTACCAACGTATGGTGATTCTCGGTAGCCGCGGAGTACAACCGCCAGAGCGCATCGCACACCGGACAGGATTCAGGCACGCCTCATTCTACTGCGCGATCTTGGCAGCGGTCTGTGAGTTGTGAGGCAGAAAACAAAAAATAACGTCGTTCGTAAACGAACAAGTGGTCGTCTAAAGTCCGCCTTCACGACGGTCAGACTTCGGTCGACCGCCTCGAAGGCGAAAAGCCGGGCTTGCATGCCGAGGCAAGTCCTGCTTCAGTTTTCCGTGGGCATTTTCTCGACGTGATCGATCACCAGATGCTCGACTGGCGACTTGCGCGCATCCAGTTTGAGCCCGAGTTGTTGCACAGTATTGAAGACCGACCCGCCCGTCGGGTCCGCGGCATCTGCCGGTCCGCTTCCCGCCGCGCCACCAGCGCCCGCAGGCACATTCGCTCCGGCCTTCCTCGCCAGAGCCATCAACTCTTCCATAGGAATGTCGATTGCCACCTGGTAGAAGCCCTTCAGGTCAGTTTGATCGACTACCGGGCGGTCCACCATAGGGGTCAGCATTTCGGCGAACATCGCCATCGAAATCCGGCTATTCTCGATGCGCATCGACTTACCGTCCGGCCCCATCGACATCTTCTGCTTACCGCCCTGGCCGTCAGTTACCTCTGCGCCCTTACCGGTAGTCGTGACGCTCACCTGACTGCTGCCGGTGCTTGGTGGAGGCGCGGGCCCGCCGTCCGACGATGCCGCTGGAGCCACAGGGAGCGGCTCGGCTTCTTTCATCTTCGGTCCACCCTTGGCGACCACCAGCGCATAGACCGAGTGTTCCTTCGTCTCGCGGTGAATCGTTAATTTGAATCTCTCCGCGAGCAGCGACCGAAGCATCTCAGGGACCTGATCCTTATTGGTCCCTTCGGGCATTTTGGCCATCACGTCGAAGCGCTGAGCGCTCAACGCCGTGAGCCAATCTGGACCCGAGATTTGATAGTTCTTCACGTCGTAAGCCTTGGCGATCAGAGCCGCGATCGAGAAGTTTCCAATGTCGACCCGCGACGCGTCGATCTTCATTCCGGCGTGAAGGGGCTTTCCAGACGCGATAGCAACCGGATCGATGGGGGGCGACGGCTTAATGGTAGCGACTTCGAACGACAACGGAGCCGCCGGAGTTTGGCCGAACGCCGTGGCGGCAATCGCCAACAAGACACCGCTCATCAGGGGAAAGATTTTGGACATATCAAATTCAATCTTTCTATTCAGTCTATACGGAATTTAAGCACTACGCCACAGTGGTGCTTAGCTTACCGCTGCGGGCGCGCACAATGAGAAGACGAACGACAAGGCTTTAAATAAACGCCATGGTTTTAACGCCGGATATATCGAAACGTTTGCGGCACCGCAGGTTCTTGCACGCTACCTTGTCGTCCATCAAGACCATGTAGCTTTGAGCCTTCTGAAACTTGGCGCGGTCCCGTTCGTCGCCGCCCTGCGGTATGCGGTCCTTCTTCTTGCGGACCACCCAGCGTAAGTCGTAACTCTCGGCGCTGTGGCAGTACGGGCAGTTCAGCGTCGCTGGTTTGGTGGTCGAAGATTCGCTATAAAACGAGCGCTCATCCATGGGTCGTCACCGTTCTCCGATGGGAATCCACGTCTGCCCGTCAGGATTGCCTTTGTACTCGGCGCGGGGACGGATGAGACGGTTGTTGCGGTACTGCTCCAATACGTGAGCAGTCCAGCCAGACATGCGGCTTACCGCGAAGATCGGAGTGAACAGATCGATCGGAATGCCCAGCGAATAGTAGGTGGAAGCGGAATAGAAGTCGACGTTCGGATCGAGGCCCTTGATCGATTTCACCGTCTCTTCCATGCGCTTCGAGAGGCGGTAGAGTTTCTCGTGACCGGTTCGTCTGCCGAGTTCCTCGGAAAGCACGCGGAGGTGCGTCGCGCGGGGATCCTCCGTGCGGTAAACGCGGTGGCCGAAGCCCGGAATCTTCACCTTTCGGGCCAGCGTGTTCTTGACCCGCTCGACCGCCGCGTCCTCATCGCCGAGATCGAGCAGCCACTTGATCACATCCTGATTGGCGCCGCCATGCAGCGGCCCTTTCAGGGCGCCGATTCCGCTGGTGACCGAAGAGTAAATGTCCGACAGAGTTGCCGCGGTCACACGTGCCGCGAAGGTGGACGCGTTCAGTTCGTGATCGGCATGGAGCACCATCGCCACGTCGAACGCGCGCTCCATCACGTCGTCCGGCTTCTTGCCGGTCAAAGTGTAGAGGAAATTCGCGGAGAACCCCAGATTCGGGTCGCCAGGGATGATCGGCTGGCCTTTGCGGAGACGGTCGAAGCCGCTGACGATGTTCGCGGTCTGCGCCATGAGCCTGACGGCTTTGCGATGATTGGCCTCCGCCGACATGTCCTGCGCGTCGGGATCATAAAGCCCTAACATGGAGACAGCGGTACGCAGTACATCCATGGAATTGCTGCTGGTGACCGACTTCAGAAAGTCGACGATGGCGCCCGGCAACTCCCGAGCCGCCACCAGGCCCTTCTTGAGTTGATCGAGTTCCGCAGCCTTGGGCAGCCAACCATTCCATAGCAGGAAGATGACTTCTTCGAAACTCGCGTGATCCGCCAGTGTATGAATGTTGAAGCCGCGGTAGCTGAGAATGCCCTGATATCCGTCGATGAAACAAATCTCAGATTCGCCCGCAACCACACCTTCCAGACCTGCTATTGACGTTCCCATCCGTTTGTTCGCTCCGTCCGCCTTAAATCTATTGTAAAACGCAAGTTGCAGGCCACACGTCAGCGAGGAGCCGGACAGCCGGGCAGTGGGGAATATCCAATTGTCAACTCTTCCCGCTGCACCCAGAGCTTTTCTCGCTGGCTTTTGCCGAAATCCACGGTGAGGATCACACCGTTGCCACAGGAGCGGCTTTTCGAAATGCGGAAATCGCTCACGTCCCGGTGGTCGCTGTCAGGACCCCAATCTTTCATGAACATGTCGTAGGAATAGCCCTTGCGGTCGGATTCCGTTCGCACCCACATGATGTAGGCGTTCTGGTAATCCTTCTGCTCCAGCAGGGCGAAGAATCTCTTCACCTGCTGTTCCTGCCGATAGTTGTGAAAGATGAAAAACAGGACTCCGCCGACCACCAACAACGAAACCAGGGAGATCACCAGAGTCTTGATGATCTTGATGCGACGCTCTTCGCCTTCGCCATACTTCTCCAAATAGCCGGCCATGTACGCCCCCGTTTCCAGATTACTTCACGGGATAGGCTTTGTCATAGGCGGCGATGGCGTCGTTGGTCAGGTCCAGGGTGGGCTTGAAATAAAGGGTGGTGGAAGTGTCCACAATCAGGTCGACGCCCTTCTCTTCGGCGAGCTTTTTGACGATATCGGTCATCTTCTGGGAGCTCTTGGACAGCACGTCGTTGCGGTAGTTAGTGGCGTCGGCCTGCAAGTCCTCCTGCAAGTTCTTCAAGCGGCGTTGTTTATTCGTCCCGGTAGCCTGCAGATCGGCCACCTGCGCGTCGCTCAGCTTGCCGTTACTACCTTGCAACTGCTTGGCGAGGTCGGCAATCTCCTTGTCGAGCCGGTCAATCTCATCCTGCCGGGGCTTAAAGGTGGCCTGCATCTGGGCATCGGCCTTCTTGATCTCGGCCGATTCGAACACGGCGCGCTGCAGGTTGACCACCGCCACCTTGTTTTGGGCGGGTGCCACCTGACTGAGTACAAACAGCGTGGAACAGACCACGAGCGGCCTGAGTCCCATCCGAAAAGACATGAAACAACTCCTGAATTGGTGTGTGTACGTCTAGAGTAGCATAGGCTATTCCAGGACGCCGAGGATCTCGTCTTCCTTCAGAATCAACAACTCTTCGCCATCGACTTTGATCTCGGAACCCGAGTACTTGCCGAACAGAATGCGATCGCCAGCTTTCACTTCCATCGTAGTGCGCTTGCCGGAGTCCAACAGTTTTCCGCTTCCGACAGCCTTCACCAGTGCCTGTTGTGGCTTCTCTTTCGCGCTGTCGGGAATAATGATGCCGCCACGGCGCTCTTCGCCGTGATCCAAACGCTTCACGAGGACTCGATCATGTAGAGGACGTAGATCCATGTCTTTAATTATACAGATTTCAGGCGACGCGCCACGCTGAAGCAAGCGTCACCGCCCGTGTGGGATAATCGGGAGAGCTTCCCCACACTCGATGGATCGCGAATTCATACGCAATTTCTCTATCATTGCCCACATAGACCACGGCAAGTCGACGCTGGCCGACCGCCTGCTCGAGACCACTGGCGCCTTGTCGCAGCGCGAAATGATGGAACAGGTTCTGGATACGATGGACCTGGAGCGCGAACGCGGCATCACCATCAAAGCGCATGCTGTCCGTCTGAACTACCGCGCCGATGACGGCAACTTGTATCAGTTGAACCTGATCGACACCCCTGGCCACGTAGATTTCACCTACGAGGTCTCCCGCAGCCTGCAGGCGTGCGAAGGCGCCTTACTCGTGGTGGACGCCTCGCAGGGAGTGGAAGCGCAAACTCTCGCCAACACCTACCTGGCGCTCCATCACAACCTCGAGATCATTCCCGTCATCAACAAAATCGACCTGCCGGCAGCCGAGCCCGAACGTATCCGCGAGCAGATCGAAACCATCATCGGTCTCGACGCGCGCGACGCCATCCTCACGAGTGCCAAGCAAGGGACGGGCGTGCACGAGATTCTGGAGGCGATCGTTCATCTGGTGCCGCCACCGAAAGGTTCGGCGGACGCGCCCTTGCGCGCGCTGATCTTCGATTCGTGGTTCGACACCTATCGCGGTGTCATCATCCTGCTGCGCGTGGTGGACGGCCGCATCAAGTTGGGGCAGAAGATCCGGCTCTGGTCGAACGGGCAGATTTTCGAGGTGGAGGGTCTGGGATACCAGTCGCCCAAAGCCATCCCGTGCGACGAGCTGTCGGCGGGCGAAGTGGGCTTCCTTTCGGCCAATATCAAGACGGTCTCCGACGCCAAGATCGGAGACACCATCGTGGATCATCAGAACCCGCCGGCGGAGCCGCTGCCCGGTTTTGAAGAGATCAAGGCGATGGTATTCGCCGGCCTCTATCCCACCGAATCTCACGAACACGGCCTGTTGCGCGACGCGCTGGAGAAGCTCCGGCTGAACGACAGCGCCTTTACGTTCGAACCCGAGAACTCGGTGGCGCTGGGATTCGGGTTCCGCTGCGGCTTTTTGGGCCTGCTGCACCTGGAGATTGTGCAGGAGCGTCTGGAGCGCGAGTTCGATATCGATCTGATCACGACGGCGCCCGGCGTGCGCTACCAGGTCACTACCACCGCGGGCGAGCTCATCCACGTCGAGAATCCCACGAAGTTTCCCGACCCGTCCGAGATCAAGCAGATCGAAGAGCCGATCATCGACGCGACCGTGATCACGCGCGAGGAGTTTCTGGGCGGCATCCTGAAACTGCTGGAGGAGAAGCGCGGCACGCAGAAGAAGTTCGAGTACATCGGCGGCGGCCGCGTTCTGCTGCTCTACGAACTGCCGCTAAATGAGATCGTTCTCGATTTCTACGACCGCCTTAAATCGGTATCGCGCGGCTATGCTTCGCTGGATTATCACTTCTCCGGCTATCGCGTCTCGCCAATGGTGCGGCTCGATGTGCTGGTGGCGGGTGAGCCTGTGGACGCACTCTCGATGATTGTTCACAAGGAGTTTGCGTATGAGCGAGGCAAGGAACTGATCTCGCGCCTGCGCAAGCTGATTCCACGCCAGATGTTCGAGGTCGCGCTGCAGGCGGCGATCGGCAACAAGATCGTGGCGCGCGAAACGATTTCGGCGATGGGAAAGAATGTGCTCGCCAAATGCTACGGCGGCGACATCTCGCGCAAGCGCAAGTTGCTGGAGAAGCAAAAGGAAGGCAAGAAGCGCATGAAGCGGGTGGGCCGAGTGGAAATTCCGCAAGAGGCTTTCCTCGCGGTGCTGAAGGTAGGGCAGGAGTCAGAGTAAAAAGGAGACGCGCTTCCTCATCCGTAGTTACTGGATAGATGACGGACCCGTGCCGCTGATGCGCCGGAGGAAGACCGCCAATCCCGTGATCAGCGCGAAAGACTTGTTCGCGAGACCACTCGTGCCCGGCTGTGGAGTCGGATACAAAGTCCCTCCCCCGGAATCTCCTATTTGCGCAAGAATCACTCCCTTACGGTCGTGGCTCGTTGCCTACGCCCGGCTCGATGGGTGCGCTTGCGAGCCGCGCGCGTAGGCAAGCGACGTCCCAATCGCTCCGAAAGAATCACTCCCTTACGGTCGTGGCTCGTTGCCTATGCTCGGCGCGATGGATGCGCTTGCGAGCCGCGCGCGTAAGCAAGCGATGTCCCGATCGCTCCGAAAGAATCACTCCCTTACGGTCGTGGCTCGTTGCCTATGCTCGGCGCGACGGGTGCGCTTGCGAGCCGCGCGCGTAAGCAAGCGATGTCCCAATCGCTCCGAAAGAATCACTCCCTTACGGTCGTGGCTCGTTGCCTAGGCTCGGGGCGACGGGTGCGCTTGCGAGCCGCGCGCGTAAGCAAGCGATGTCTCAATCGCTCCGAAAGAATCACTCCCTTACGGTCGTGGCTCGTTGCCTATGCTCGGCGCGATGGGTGCGCTTGCGAGCCGCGCGCGTAAGCAAGCGATGTCCCGATCGCTCCGAAAGAATCACTCCCTTACGGTCGTGGCTCGTTGCCTATGCTCGGCGCGATGGGTTCGCTTGCGAGCCGCGCGCGTAAGCAAGCGATGTTCCGATCGCTCCGAAAGAATCACTCCCTTACGGTCGTTGCTCGTTGCCTACGCTCGGCGCGATGGATGCGCTTGCGAGCCGCGCGCGTAAGCAAGCGATGTCCCAATCGCTCCGAAAGAATCACTCCCTTACGGTCGTGGCTCGTTGCCTAGGCCCGGCGCGATGGGTGCGCTTGCGAGCCGCGCGCGTAAGCAAGCGATGTCTCAATCGCTCCGAAAGAATC
>Ga0070734_10005764_pt1 | contig 10729 bp, 8 predicted proteins | sample Coa_R1_8_FD_66444 | JGI IMG/M metagenome (GOLD analysis project Ga0070734, IMG submission 66444) | Surface soil microbial communities from Centralia Pennsylvania, which are recovering from an underground coalmine fire - Coalmine... | ecosystem: Environmental > Terrestrial > Soil > Unclassified ... | reverse complement strand
GCACGCCTCCGCGATATCGCGCACGGCGCCGTCGGTCCCGCCTTCCAGCCAGTTTGTGACGTTCGTGACGAAGCGCATGCCGTTTGCCTGAGCCGCGGCGAGCCGCGCGGCATCGAGCGCCCACCGGGCGCTGCGCATCCTGTCCTCCTGCTCGAACACCGTGACCGTCGGCAGGTATTCCGGATAACGGCTCGCAATGGTGGCGAGGTTCTTCGACAGCAGCGCGGACTTGTCCTCGGCGAAGGAGACGCCCTCGCGGTGATAGACGAAGACGCCGGCCGACGCGACATTGCGGAATCCGAAATCGGCCGCCCTGGCGCAGAAATCGTTTTCTTCGCCGTATCCGCGACCGAAACTCTCGTCGAAGCGGCCGATGCGCTGCAGCACCTCCCGCTTGATCAGCATGCAGAAGCCGTGCGCCGTCGGGACATCGATGACGACGCCGGCATTCTTCTGCAGCGCGATCTGCGACAGGCGTTTCCATGAAATGTCGGAAAGCATTTCGCGCTTCAACTGTGCGTGCGGATAGGAAAAGATCGTGGCGTTGTTGGAAAGAGCCGTGACGGTGCCGATCTCGGGGGCGGAATGGGCAACGCGATAAAGTTCGTCGAACGCGCCGGCGAACACTTCCGTATCCGAGTTGAGCAGCAGGACATCGCCCTCGGCGTTGGTCTCGAGCGCGCGGTTCACCGTGCGGACAAAACCGCAATTCGTTTCGTTTGTGACAATATGCAGGTTCCTGCGGTTCCCGAAACCGGCGAGCATCTCTTTCATGCCCGTTTCCGGCGAATCGTCGTTGAGGATCACGATAAAGTCGGTCTCCGCATTGCGATGCGCGAGAACGCTTTCGATACAATTCCTGGAGACTTCGACACCACGATAGACGGGAACGACGATCGTCATTCTCGGAATCGAGGCCCGGGCCTGTTGCGCGAATCGCGGCGTGAAATACGCGTTGGCACCCCGCCGTATCGACGCGATATAATCGGCCAGCGCGACCTGAAGAAACGACCTTTCTGCCGGCGAGAGGCCCGTCGTGCTGTCATGGACCGTTTGCACAAGGCGGCGTGTCGTGGCGATGACGCTCGCGCGCGTCCCGACGATCAGGGGCCCGCCGAACAGCTCCTTGCCCGAATCCGCAAGGCGCAGCGAGATTTCACAGGGTTGTTCGCGCGACAGGCCGAAACGCGGCAGCTGTACGTCGAATCCGAAGGCGTTGCTGCCGGGGTGTGCCGCTCTTACATCGTGACGCACCACGTTGCAGGCTGCACTAGCCACAAGCTCGCCGTCACGGCGAACCTCCACCGCAAGCGCCGCCGCCGGCGCGTCCGGCGAAAACACCCATCCGGCGCAATGCTCGGGGGTAACGGCATCAAGGTTGCCGACAAGCCGGAGGTTGCAACCCGTCCGGGCGAAAACGACGCCGTTCGCGTTCGCCGCGATCTCGCACTCTCCGGCGCCGAAGAGGGGCGTGAGCGGAATGCGAAAACGCGCCGGGGAGAAACCCGGTTCGCCTCCCTCAAACCAGGACGCTGCACGTGCGACGATCTTTCCGCCGGAAACGATGTCGATCATGGGCGGAGAGAATTCCGCCAGACGTTCCGTTACCCAACCGACCGCAAATCCCTCATGAACATAAACGTGGCCGTCGAAATGTCCTTGGCCGACGGGCAACGGCGACCCCCACAACTCGACGCCGTCTGCCAAAACGTGCACGGCATCGGTCTCGCCAAGAGCGGCGATCGGAACGCGAAAAGCGAAATCGCTGCGGCCCAATCCGAGCGCGCCCAGGTCCGCCCGCTCCTTCGAGGCTTCGCCTTCGGCGAGCAGCCCGCCGTTTGCGTCTGTGACCGAGATCGCACAATGCCCGGCGCCCGTCCGGCGATAGGCCCAGCCTATAAGATGAGTGCCCTCGAAGCCGTCGAGATGCGCGGCGATGTCGGTGGCATCGCCGGCCGCAACATCCGTCATTTGACATCCCATTCCGGCGCTGCCTCCGGCCGCCTGCACCTGCTCGGAATGCAGCGCCGAGGCGCTTATTGCAGCACTTTTCTAGCCGGGCCGTAAACAGGGCGTGCCAACAGGCAAAAAGGAAAGCGGGAGCCGGGTCCACGAAGGTCTTTGTCGACAGCGCGCAACTCAACCGGAAATTTTCGGGCGGCGCGGCCCCGCCCGCCTCTCCGCCTTTCGAAATAAAGGGGAGTTCCAAAGATTAACGAGTCGGGATTTACCCGGACTAGTCCTCGCGTTTAGGTAAGCGGCTGTTCTAATTTCGAAACTTAACGGTCCTCGTCCTCAGCGCAGATTCTCTGCGTGAGCTACGGGCAGGAGCTTTCCGACAAGCTCAGCCGAGATTGCCGCGCGCTGATGACCAGCAGCTTCTAGAAGCGGCGTCTTCTCTCGCTGCCTTCCATTCCCGATTCCAGACCGCCACTCGATATTTCACTGCGTTGTAGATCGCGATGTCCTTGCTGTTTGCCTCCTGTATCCGACGGACGAGATCGGGCGTGACGTCGACCCTGTTGTGCTTGGTCGGCTCGGTTTTGCGCACATGCGAAACCGGCAGCCGGTCCATTCCGAAGAGCCTCGTCAATATATTGAACGACATCGGATACATTTCCGTCAGCCCGACGAACGATATGAAGCTGTCGAGGAACGCGAGGAGCGACGGAACGGTCATGTTGGGATTGGGTGCGAGGAACCGGAACATCTTGTTCCGGCTAACGGGCGATTCCACGTAGGTATCGATCGTCGGATATTGCGCGATGAAGTGCCGATAGGGTGGATGCGCAGGCGTTCGCGCGTATCGGAAGTCGGAAATCACGCGCTCCACCGGATTGCGCAGCAGGGTGAAGACCTTCGATCGCGGCTGCGCCTCACGGATTTTAAGAACATGCCGTGCCGTGAGATGGCCGGAACAGGAACGGAATCGCGTGAGCTTCGCATCCGATATGAACCGTTCCACCGCGTGGTCCAGCCGCACTTCATAAGATGTGGTCTGGTCGTCGTAGTCGACATGGATATTCCGGTAGGGAGCGCGAAGCCCGGAGATCTCGTGGGCGAGAGAAGACCCGGCCGTCTTCGGAATGTGCAGGAATATCCATAGCGCGCCGGGCGCGGCTTCATCTCTGATGAATTGTTTGAGCGGAACATGTTCGGAAGATTGAAGACTCATAAACCTACCCGAGGCCGGCCGATGCGCCGCAAATTGCGACGATAGCGAAAGTGAGCAGGCACAACAGCAAATTTAACAGCGATGAGTCTGAGGAACAAGGTTTCGTGCAGAATCTCGTTACGCGTGCGGCCGTTCGAGAATTCGAGTAGGCGTTCTGCACCGGCTCTCCCGGCGCGATGTGGTGCCGTTCCGCGGCCGTCTCTGCATGCGAGGACGGCATTCGAAGTCAGTTCTTTTTCGTGGCGGAGAGGACCTTTGTGCGCCACGACCTTCATGGGGCGACAGACCCTTTCGGGAATATCTCGTATTCCCTTCGCATAAGTTTGACGACACGCTTCACATAATCCTCATAGCTATATATTTCGTCCCACTTTGCGCGCAGGGCTTTGTTCAATGCGACGTAGCGTTCACGGTCTGCTTCCAACCGCCTGATCGTTGGAACGATCTGTTCGATCATTTCCTCTTCGGTTTGGAAGAAATTTTCGAAGTCAGCGTAGGAAGAGTCGGGAAAGAACTCTTTGTTGTAGAGCGCAAGGCCGATCCCGCCCTGATAAATGGGCTGCGCGACATAGCCATCAAAGCCCTCTCCAAACGATATCGAGAATTTGCAGCGTGTCGCCAAATCCATATAAGCATCGAATGTCATGTCCTTAACTTTGACAAGCCGGTAGTCATCCAACTGCTCGAGACGTTTAAGAACGGCACGCCGATACCGGGCATCGTCGTCCGAGAAGAGAATTATCTTTTCTTTCTCTTCGAAATCCACCGGCGGATAAGCCGACAGGTCCGTGTACGCCGGCAAAAGAATGGTAGGCAAGTTATAATAATCCGCGAATTCCTGCCCAAAAAATGCGTGATGCGAGACTGACTGACCGATGGAACTGGCAATACGTCTGAGATCCCTGAACATCTGAGGTTCTCGCATCAGCCTGGTATTCTGGTTCAGAATATTGATATGCACGGAATCCCGGCGAAGCAGATATCTGACCAACTCGGGGGAAAGATTGCGAACGAAATCAACCGTAGCGTACTCAGGAATGTGAATCTGGAGTTCAGCGATCTCCGAAAACAGCCGCAACTGTTCAAACCTGAGTACAGTCTCGCAGTTCCTGAATGCGCTGAGACGCACATATGTGATCTGTTGCGGGTTAGGCCTTGTCATGACAAGCACATCGTAACCATGCAGCCGACGCATCCTTCGTGCGTGGTCGGCAATTGAAAAAAACGAATAGATGCCACCGCTCATTGCATTATGTTCCGGAACAACAAATACCGCCATTTTTCGAGAACCGATTATGCTCATCGGAACCATCATGTCCTGGGCGCGCCGGAGAATCGTCGAGGCATCCAGGGAGGGAATTGACTTTCCCGAACTATTCCAGATTTCGTGGAGCTTCTCTTCAAAGCTCCCAATCGAAAAATTCTGGGCCTTTCCGACGTTCGCGTAGTGTATTAGTGGTTCAGCGCCCGCCGCCTCGACGTCGGGGTGGCGCAAAAGATATTCACGAACACTGAACTCCGGGTTTGGATTCCTGAATTCCTTCCAGCCCCGCAGGAGATAGTGTGAGAAAGCATCGATACGCGAAGGATCCAGATCGGTATTTCGACTCACGTAAAAATCTGCGTCAAAGAAGTGCTGTGTGACTTCCACCGCCTTGCTCAGAAGAACAGTGGTTTCCTTGCCAGAATCGACGAAGGCGTAACCAAGGCCATCCAAACTCGCAGGCAACTTTGCGCGGACCCACCTGCCTTCAGGATGGCCTTGATCTGTGTCGTAGAAGTCCAGCCCTTTTTCAACTACATGCATATCGAAAACGAAGACGTACGCATCCCCAAACCTATCATCAGTACATCGGAAGTAATCAATCGAGACCTCGACAGCCACATTTGAAAAGTGCTTCGGCACGCTTATGTTTACGTCCTGAAATGTGTCCGGCGTCCGTCCACCCAGGAATGCGGGATCGAATTTTGCCCTGCAAACCTCTTCTGCTCCCGTGTCAAGGTCTGTAAACTTTACAACAAGGTCTGCCTGAGCCCGGTGGTTCGCAATCTTTGCATTGAAAACAAGCGTTTCTATGCCGCCTTTCACAACCAGTTGTTCGGGGAAGGTCAGCCTATGGGACGGGGCTTCCGCTGCAAAGCAAATCTGCAGCGTTGAAAACCCCGGAACGTACCAATCTGCAATTTGGTTCAGGAATATGTGTGGCGCAGGGTTGACCGAGACACCCTTTTTTCCTTCAACACGGACGTTGAGATTGCGGCTTTCATCGAAGTCGAATCGCCTTCCAACGGTAATGGCGTGAGGCTCGAATGGGACCTCCCAGGAATCCATAACGAGGACCAGACCCGAACCGTCGAAATCCTCATCCAAATTTGCATAGACTGCGTCGTCGGTCACGACAACCGAGCGGACGCCGTCAATCTTGTGTCTAAGCATCTAAGCCCTGCATTTCGAAGCGTGGAAGGGCCGTTCGCCGGCTAAGGGGGTCTGGGCCGAGGGGAAAAAATCCGAACCGCGCCTTCCCGAGAATTGATAGCTGGAGCAATCCGGTCGAGGGCCACCCGAGGCAAATCCGGCGTGCAGGCTCGCAGACCAATGTCCGCTGATAAAGGCCCGTGCGATGACCGTAGCAGGTTGCGGTGGATTTACTCTCTGAATCCGGCTCCGCTTCGGCCGGCGTGCAGATGTGCAGCGCGTCCGTGCGAACCGTGCCGATGGAGATCATGAGGCAAACGCCCGACTTAATCCCGATACCAACGACACGGGTTCTGGGACAAAGTCGCTTCTGTGTAAAGAGCGATTAGCGCGGCCAACATAGCGGTTTTCTGTCGGTAACGCGCGCTCTCTCCCTCCCACTGAATATTACCGCGGCGACCTCAAAGACTGCAGCCATTTGCGGGCCCACCAACGGCCGCACACTTGACGAGTTGATTTCCAAAATGGCCAAGTATCCGCTCGCCTCCAACGATGGCAGCGTTTGCCATAGCCCGCGCTGAGCCAGCTCCCTCGGCCTTTTTGTTTGAAAGCTGAATGTATGACGAGCAAACTTCGAGTCCTGCTTTCCGGGCCGGGCCTTATGGGCCGCAAGCATATCGCCTTGTTGAGAGAGAATTCTGACGTTCATTTGGCAGCCATCGTCGCGCCCGAACGTTCTGCTGGGGTAGGGTTTGCGGCGGGACTAGGTGTAAGATGCTTTTCAAGCGTCCAGGAGGCGATTGACTCCGAGAAGATTGACGCCGCAATCATCAGTTCCCCAAATCCCTTTCACTATAAGCAGGCGATGCCATGTATCGAGAACGGCATCCCCACCCTGGTCGAAAAGCCGCTCACGGACTCACTTGAAACGGCAAGAGCCGTCGTAGCGGCTGCCGATGAAAGAAAAGTTTCCGTGCTTGTGGGTCACCATCGAAGGTACAACCCATTGCTGGAAATCGCTCGGCGCTTCCTCACTTCTGAAAAGTTCGGAGATCCGGTTTGTGTACTGGGATCAGCGCTGTTCTACAAGCCAGCGGCCTACTTCGCCAGTGCGCCATGGCGAACCCGCCTCGGCGGGGGGCCAATGCTCATCAATATGATCCACGAAGTGGCAAACTGGCGTTTCCTCGTCGGCGAAATCGAAAGTGTCACCGCGAAGCTCAGCAGGCACGCGCGTAAGTTCGAAGTCGAAGACAGCGCGGCGATGACCTTCACTTTCATGAATGGTGCGATTGGCGCCTTCCTCTTGTCCGACGCCAGCGCGAGCAGCAAGAGTTGGGAAATGACCGCCGGCGAAAACCCGGCCTACCCGCACTTTCCCGAGCAAAACTGCTACCATTTCAGCGGAAGCATGGGATCACTCGATTTCCCCTCCATGAGGTTCAGGACCTATCTTGGCAAGCCAACCCGCTCCTGGTGGGAACCGTTCTTGGAAGGGCAGATTCCGATAGAACACCAGGACCCGTTTGCAAACCAGCTCCGGCATTTCGTCGATGTCGTGCGCGGCAACGCCGCGCCTATTGAATCGGCAGCCGAAGGCTATCGGAACATGCTGGTCGTGGAGGCGCTCGTTCAAGCTGCGCGCACCGGCCGGGAAGTCAGAATCTCGGAGCTCGCAGGTTGAGCAGGGTCCTGCTCCTCGACACAAGTTTCGCGGCGCGGCCGATCCACGATTGGCTTTTGGAACAGAGCTTTGAAATCTGGACCATCGGCAACCGCCCAGAAGATGTCCTGGCCCGGCGCGACCCGTCGCACTACCTCCAAGCCGACTATTCGGATGTGGCTCTCGTCCAATCGCATTTGGACCGGTTGGGCATAAACTTCGTCATTCCCGGATGCACCGATGTGTCGATCGAGACGGCACTGCGTTTGAGGCTGAGGAATGCTCCGTTCGACTCGCCTGACACATACCGGAGGCTCTCCGACAAAACGGCGTTCCGCGCCCTCTGCGCCGAGCTCGATCTTCCTTCCCCGAGACGAATAGCCTTAGAAGAATTGCCTGTTCCAGGGAAGGTCATTGCCAAACCCGCCGATTCCTTCAGTGGCCGCGGGATCTCTGTGTTCGACGGCGCTAATCCGGAAAACGGCCTTCGCGCGCTTGACGCCGCGCGTGCCGAAAGCGCCAATGGCGAGGCGCTGCTAGAAACTTACGCCGTAGGTCAATTGTACAGCTACAGCGCTTTTCTGAACGATCAGAAGGTAGCAGATGCAGTGACCGTTCGCGAAGATGGATCGGTCACGCCATTTGCCGTCGATACATCACACGTCGTCTATAAATTCTCCCCCTGCGGCATCGCATTGGTGAAATCCGCGGTGGAATATTTAGCCCGGATGCTGCGTCTGGTTGACGGCCTGTTGCACGTGCAGTTCATCTGGGACGGCGAGAAACCGTGGCTGATCGAGCTGAGTCGCCGCTGCCCGGGTGACCTCTATCCTTGGCTGGTCGAGCTCAGCACCGGACAAAGGCACGCGGCACACTATGCCTCCTATTTTGTAGGCAAGCCGGCGCCAGAGAGCCGGCCTGGCGCACGCCGCCACATTCTGCGCCACACGCTAACCGCGGGGCATGCAAATTACGAAGCAATCTGGTTCGATCGGGCGGCACCAGTTCTGGAAATCCATTGTCTCACACCGTCAGGCCGACAGGCGCCGCACCCCGGCCGCATTGATCGCGTCGGAGTCATGTTTCTGGAATATCCCACCGAGTTGGCACTTGTCGAAAGCCACGACCGATTTCTTGGCCGTAGGAGCTATCGAACAGCAGCCTAATATTCGCGTCCATAGAGCGGAGCGATTTTCGGTCAGCTTGAGTATTTTCCGGCATTATACAGCACGCTTTAAAAACGAGCTGCAGGAAACGCGAGCGGGCGCTCAAAGAGAAAAGAGGCTAAAGTGTGGGAGAATGCCGTGCTCTGGCGAGCGGCACTGGAGGGAGCGGGAGATCGGCAAGGCAGGTGGTCACCTTGAAAATCGCAAATTGCGGGGTACGGTAGGCTGGCAGAAGTGGCCGCAGGATTCCAATGACAACCTACCTCTTAACCGACGCTGAAACCTGTACAATTGCACTGAATCTCTCCAGCTGGCAACCCCGAACACAATATAGCAGTGTTTTTAGCGTAAGTCCGAATTGCCTTGTCACTGCAACAATCGCGCTTAGCGGATTTGGAATCAACGACCAGCGTGCTACCTGGACTGCGAGGCCAGCCGTTGAGTATCAAACGGCCGACAATTCTGAATGGCAAGGCGGCGACGTGTCTTCCATAAACAAGATGCAAAATCTGACGCAGGTCCGGTTTCTTTTGACTGGTAACACCGCAAATACAGGCGATTTGACTTCCGTGACCGTAACCGCTGTCGGAACTGTTTACACGTTCACACCGTCCTGAGTATGGCCGCAGCTTACAGGCAACGGCTGGGTACAGATCCAGGAGACGACACGCTCAAACGGGGAGCCTGCTTCCCTAACGGCTGATGAAGCAGCGCTTCATTGCTTTGGGAAAACAACGTTTCAATAGCCCCTATGCCTCCCGGATCAGGTCGATAATCCACTCCACCTGATCGCGCGTCAGCGTGGGATAGATCGGCAGGCACAGAATCTGATCGGCCGCGACGGCGGCGACAGGAAGGTTGGAGCGCGCCGCCGAAGGCAGGCCCCGGTACATCGGAAAATCGCTGATCAGCGGATAAAAATAGCGCCGGGGATGCACGCCCTGGCTCTTCATCTTCTCATAAAGCTCGTCGCGCCTCAGCGGATAGTCGGGGCCGATAAAGACAGGAAAATAGGCGAAATTCGTGACCGCTTCGCCGGCGTCGCCGAGGCAGCGTACGCCCCGCACCTCAGCGAGCCCCTCGCGATAAAGGGCGTCGATGTTCCCGCGCAATTGCCGTGTTATCTGATAGCCCTTAAGCTGAAGCAGCCCAAGCGCGGCGCTGAACTCATTCATCTTGCCGTTGATGCCGGCACTGGCGACCGTCACCTCGTCGACAAAGCCGAAGTTCTTCAGATGGTCGATGCGTGTCTTGGTCTTGGCGTCGTGACAGACGATCGCGCCGCCCTCAAAAGTGTTAAACACCTTGGTGCCGTGGAAGCTCAGCACCGACAGGTCGCCGTAGTTGAACACCGAACCCTCCGCTGTCTGTACAGCGAAAGCATGCGCCGCGTCGTAGACAACCTTCAGATTATAGTTGTCAGCGATCTTCTGGATTTCCTGAACGCGGCATGGATGGCCATAGACATGTACCGGTAGAATGGCGGTGGTTTGCGGCGTTATGGCAGCCTGGATCTTGGTGGGGTCGAGGTTGAGGGTTTCGGGGTCAACGTCCACGAACACCGGCTTGATGCCGTTCCACAGCAGCGCATGAGCCGTCGCAACGAACGAGTAAGGCGTCGTAATCACCTCGCCTGTGATGCGCAGAGCCTGCAAGGCGGTGACCAGCGCGATGGTGCCGTTGCAGAACAGCGCGATCTCTTTGACGCCGAGAAACTCGCGCAGCGCTGCTTCGAGCTGCTCGTGGTAGGGGCCCGAGTTGGTCAGGAGACGCGTACGCCAGATCTCGCGGAGGTACGGAATGAACTCTTCGAGGTCGGGCAAATGCGGTTTTGTGACGTAAACATCTTCCATGAGAAGTCCCCCCGATTGGTGTAATGGAGGAAAACGCGTCCCTCTTGGTGTAGAGGCGCTTGTTACCCTGTCGCCGGTCGGCTGGTTTTGACTGAGCTATGGGATGCAGCATTCGACGCCAACCGCGCGATTGGACCGCGAGGCGCCAGGCTGCCAATCGTTTATTGAGAGTGTCGTCATTTATCCCCCCATTTCGGATACAGACGCCATAAAGTGCTAAGTTAAACGGCATTCCACAAATTTCACGTCTGTCGGACCAATTCTCTGCTTCCTGAAAGCTAACAGCAAGCAGAATTCACTCTTCTAAGCCGCATGGACGGATTTGATCAAGAGGAAGCCGGCTGAGAGATGCACGAAGGACAGGACCGTCGCAGCGTAGGGCGATTTGTTTGAATCCTTTGAGCTTGCCGACGCCCTGCTCGACACGGCGCGGCCCTTCGTTGGATTTGTACGGCA
>Ga0070734_10005763_pt1 | contig 10729 bp, 14 predicted proteins | sample Coa_R1_8_FD_66444 | JGI IMG/M metagenome (GOLD analysis project Ga0070734, IMG submission 66444) | Surface soil microbial communities from Centralia Pennsylvania, which are recovering from an underground coalmine fire - Coalmine... | ecosystem: Environmental > Terrestrial > Soil > Unclassified ... | reverse complement strand
TTTTGGGCGCGTGGAGTGAGTAGCGGAGTTCGGGGATGCTTACGGCAGGCCGCCGATGATCTGCCGATATTCCTGCTCTGTGAAGGCGCGGCAGGTTTCGGAGGTGAAGTCCCCCTTCGACGTGATCGAAAGGAGGGCTCTGGCGAGCAATCCCTCGTCGGGCGCCTCGCAGATGACGACCATGTCATACTGGCCGGTCACCATGTAGAATTCTTTCAACGTTATGTCGGTGCCCTCAAAGCTTTTTCTCGCGGCATCCAGGCGGGACGGGCTCGCTTTGAGATTCTGCAACCCTTGCGGCGTCCACTTGAGTAGGGCGATGTAGGTTGGCATGGGTCCTCCCCTTCCGGTTCTGCTCTGGGTTACGGCCCGCTACCAGAGTTTGAGCGCGACGGCGTAGCCGGTCAGGAGTCCATGGAAAAACGCCTTGCGCTCCGTTTCCGTGGACGTATTGTAGTGCTGCGACGCGTCGTCGAGCGCTTTCAGCAGCTTCTCGCGGCGCTGTTGGTGTAAACCGTGAGCGGTCAGCTTATCGACGAGGACTTCGACGGCCTCGTCGTCCGCGATGGTGTATCGGTGCGTGTGCGGCATTGTTTTGTCTTCCGCGCTCATTGTAACGCCGGGCTTTTTCTGGGGCGTCACCTGCCTTTTGGCTCAGGACTTCCTTATGCGCTTCGATAGGATGCTCGACGAGCTTTGAGCCAAGGAGCATCGCAATCGGCACGCCGGCTCCTGCAAGGGCGTATTTCACTTTGGTCCTGTGGGGATGCGGCATGTTTGCGTGTACGACACAGTGATCGTGCGTCCGCTCGATGGCTTTTCCGATTTGCATCGTCTCAAAGTCATAGGCGAATTGCTTGGCGCAGTCGAGGCATACAACATACGTTTCGCTGTGGGCGACGCCGCTCTTGCTGATCGGAGTGAAAGGACGCGTGAGGTGCCGATGCGGGCAGTTGAACAACAGGTTAAGAGGCGTGTCGATCATCGGGTCACCTCCGTTGTAGGCGGGTTTCGGGACCTGCCTCTGATGCTGCTTGTCCTCCGCCTCTAACTGTCCCTGCCTTTGGCGGTTCATGGGACGAGGCTACAATGCTCGTGACGGTTGCCTTCTATGGTCACGGACCCGATTCCCAGATTGGCGCAGCTTCGGTCGGAGTACGAAAAGAGCGACGCCATGTCGCGTCTTGCGCTGCCTGACGATGATCGCTTGTTGATCGCGGCCCGGTGCATCGAGGAGGCGCTCGCGACTGAAGAGGTCACGCCCGTTCGGAAGGCGTGCGGTATGTTCCTCGCTTCGGCGGCGGAGTTCTATGGCGTAGCGGTGCCGGCTGTTCGCGTGTTGCGCGCGCGGCCGATCCGCGTCCGCGAAGGCGGATGGGGAACGGAGCTGTTCGGAGATTACCGTTTCGATGAGAAGCTCATCCGCGTTTGGATGCGCACCGCCATCCACCAGCGCGTCACCTCGTTCGGGACGTTCTTTGCGACGCTCACGCATGAGTTCTGTCATCACCTCGACCGGGAGCGGTTCGGGTTTTCTGAGACGCCGCATACGCGCGGGTTCTACGAGCGGGCGGCGGCGCTCTACCATCATTCGCGGGCGACGCCTGCAAAGCGCCTCGTCTGGAGGCCCTTCGGGCGCGGGCGGTGGCGGATCGACTGGACGAGGACGAATCGGGGAGGGTGACCTGCCTTTGGCCTGATGAAAGCGCCGGATTGCGTGCTGAGGGATTACACTAGGCTCGGAAGGAGGTTCCGGGTATGAGTGAGCATGCGTTTTCGCTGACTGCCGGGATCGTATTTCTCCTGATCGCAATCGGCCACCTGGCGCGGATCGTACTTGGTTTGCCTGTCGTCGTGCAAGGAGTGTCGGTTCCAGTCTGGGCAAGCGTCGTCGCGCTCGTGGTCACGGCGTTCCTGTCCTACGAAGGGTTTCACTTCGCGCGGAAGGTGCCGCCAAAACTCTAGCTCCCCTCTCCGCCTTCGGCGTGGATTTATCGCTTTCTGACCGGAATGCCTGTTCCCGCGTGCTGCGCGGACCTACAATGGAGTTCACTTGAGCGGAGGGTAGAGTTCCGCAGGGATGCGACTCGAGCGCCGACCCAAGCGCCGGAATGGCGAACGGGCCGCCGCGAGGCGGCCCCGGTACGTACCGTCTCCAAGGAGTAGGACATGTCACAGGCGAGGCAACGGATACGCCGTTGGGCGAGCACGATTACCGCGTGAAGTCACCGTTCACCGGATTCCGTATCCCGGACAATGCTCCCGCGCGGTTCACACTTGGCGAAGTTATCCCTGAAACCGGAACGAACGAAACCGATGTTCGGTTCCGTCGGCGGGATCAATATCCGGAGTTTCACGTCCGGCGCGACGATTTCCAGAAGGCCGTCTTTCCTAAAACCAGCAAATAGGTGATGACACATGGCACGGAGCGGCACGGTTGCAGCGCTGAACCCGAGGCGCGGCATGGTTGCGATCCGCGCCGAGGACGATGGCTTCACAATCGTCGAATTGCTCTCGGATTGGGAGCTTCAGGTCGGCGACGAAATTCATTGGGAGAACAACTACGGTCTCGGTTCCGAGGTTTACAAGAATCGCACGAAGGGCTCTCGTTCGAGGGTGTACGTTCAAAATCACGCAGTCGGTCCCGCTATTCTCCAACAGCAATTGCGGTTGTAAATCCGCAGCGCGAGGGTGGCTTCGGGACCCGAATTCAGGGTGAGGGGACTCGGGTTCCAGGAGTTGCCTCGCGCACTGCGCCTCTTTCAACGCTTCTCACGCATCGGCTCCAGCAGCGGCTTTCGGGTACAGGGCGTTCAGTTTCCCGGCGAGTTCCAAATCCTTCGCGGTGATACCCCCGGCATCGTGAGTGGTAAGGTCAACGGTCAAGCGATTGTAGACGTTCAACCACTCGGGATGATGTCCCATGGCTTCGGCTTCGAGGGCGCCGCTGGTCATAAAGCCGAATGCGTGAATGAAATCGGTAAATTTGTACTCGCGATGAAGCTTTCCGCCTAAAACCGTCCATCCACTCAGATCACGCAATGCAGAGCGAATCTCCAGCTCCGAGAGTTTGGTCACCATCGGCCCCATCATACGAGGCGCGTTGAGGCACGTCTGTGCCATTGTGCTCACAATGGATCACAGCCGTGCTCTGTGACCCGAACAGTGTGCCAAGGAGAAACAGGTAATGAAGTCCCGAGCTTGCCGGAAGGCGTCCCTTCGCCCCGCAGTGATCAATCGTCGGCTGGTCACTTTTGGTCACACGGACGTCCCGGCGAATGCTATCGTTCGAGAGTAGGATCAGAAACGTCATGCGCTCTGGTTGTGTTCAGCGTCGGGGCGGCACATCCCAGGAAACCAACTGGGTAAACGTTGGTGCGTTCGCCATTTTCCACCTGGGTGCAGTAGCCGCGCTCTTCGATTTCAGCTGGCCGGCGGTTGCAGTGGCAATTTTTCTGTTCTGGATGTGCACTGGTCTGGGAATCAGCATGGGCTACCACCGGCTGCACACTCACCGGTCATACCAGGTTCCGTTGGGTCTGGAGTACCTTTTCGCGGTCTGCGGCACGCTGACGCTCGAAGGGGGGCCGATCTTCTGGGTGGCGACCCACCGCATCCATCATCAAAAGTCGGACCGACCCGGCGACCCGCATTCGCCGAGGGATGGTAGCTGGTGGTCTCACATGGGCTGGCTTCTCGTTGGGAAGAGCAAGCACAATGACACCCCGCTCATGTCAAAATACGCGCCCGATCTGGCAAAAGATCATTTCTATGTCTGGCTGAATGACTATCACTGGGTTCCCATGATCGTGCTAGGAATCCTGCTGTTTGCCGTCGGGGGAGTTCGGTTTGTGCTCTGGGGAGTATTCCTCCGTGTGGTCGTGGGCTTGCACACGACTTGGCTCGTCAACTCCGCAACGCACATGTGGGGCAGTCGCCGTTTCGCTACGCCCGATGACTCCCGTAACAACTGGCTCATCGCCTTGATCACCTCCGGAGAAGGGTGGCACAACAACCACCATGCACACCCCACATCCGCGCGACACGGACTCGCCTGGTACGAGTTTGACCTCTCGTGGGTTCAAATTACTGTTCTTCGACTCTTCGGCCTGGCAAAACACGTTCGGGTGGCGAGACTCCACGAGCGGTTGGTGGAACTGGAAGCGGCACATGGAACCCGAGAAAAGCAAGAAAGCACGGTTGGGGGAACGGTCGAGTTGTTGCGAAACTCACGTTGACGCCAACCGCCCTTCTCACAGTTCACATGCGGGCCATCGCGTTCTTCATGGAGTCGCTCGACACCACGATTTTGAACACCGCCGTGCCCGCCATCGCAGAGGCGCTCAACGTGGCCCCACTTGGCCTGAAGGCGGCGCTATCCAGCGAAACTTTGAGCCTCGCGGTGTTCATTCCAATCAGCGGCTGGCTGGCCGACCGATCCGAAACGGACCGCGTGTTCGCATCCGGTTGCTCACTTAGTGCCCCGGCGGCGCCCACTCGATGACTTCCTTAATTGCATCAGATTCATGCTGATCGATAAGTCCGGCAAATTGATCCGGCGAATACCGATGCGTGATCAAGCTTGTGATCTTGGCGCCCCAATGCAGATGGGCTTGGGCCAGATCATCCACAGCCATTTGAAAGTGGCCGCGCGCGGCATTCACGCTGCCCATCATGACTTGATTCCCCAACACCAAGTGCCTAATCAATTCGGCTCCGGGGATTTGGAGCGGCCGGTCGCCATCCGGGATGCCGGTGAGCACGTAAATTCCGTTCAGAGCCAGTGCATCCAGAAGATTGAACTCCAGTTGGGCAATTCCGCTGGCGTCCAGAATCAAGTCCATGGCGCCGATTTTCTTCACCACCTGATCCGCTGGCACATCGCGGCCGTCTATATAGTGTCCGCCGATACTGCTCAACCATTCCGGGCGGGCGGTGTTCGAGTCGACCACGTCCATCCCGTAGACTTCGCCGCCGCGCAAACGCAAGACCATGGCCGCCAGCAGGCCCACCGGTCCTAGCCCGGCAACCAGACAGGTGCGCCCATGGAACCAGTCTGGAGTCGTGGCTGCATCGGGGCGGCGCACAGTCTGCACCGTCAGAGCCTCATCGATAGCTTTTTCGACGACGGAAAGCGGTTCCAGCAAGACCCCCACCGGCTCTAGTTCGGCTGGCACCCGCACGACGTATTGCTCTTGATCGACGGCGTATTCCGTTTGATAGCCGTCCAGTCCACGGATGCCTCTCTCGCGGTACTTGCCGGTCTGACACATGTCGGCACGGCTCATTAGGCAAGAGGGGCACTCACCGCATCCCCGCCGTACCGTGAACACAGCGTAGTCACCGGGTTTCACGCGAGTCACGGACGCGCCTACACTCACCACCTGACCGACCATTTCGTGGCCGACGACGAGTTCCTTCTGGCCATCCGGAGCCTGAGCACGGCCTCCGGACACCTCTTCCCGGTCGGTGCCGCAGATACCCACTCGTATCATCCGGACTTTGACTTCGTTTTCCGCGGTGATCGAAGGCTCCGGATGTTCCACCAGACGCGAACCGGCTGTACCCGGAACGATGGCAACTGCTTTCAAGCGTTTTCCATCCCTTCTACCTGCGATCCTACGCGGATCCCAGCCGCTGCAGTAAATGGTCGCCAACCCGGAGCGCGTTCGCCATAATGGTCAGGCTAGGGTTCACGGCGGCAATCGACACAAAGAAGCTCGCATCGACGACGTAGAGATTGTCCAAGTCGTGTGACTTGCAGTTGAGATCCAGCGCCGACGTCTTCGGATCGCGGCCGAACCGAACGGTTCCTGCCTGGTGCGCAGTGCCTCCGAGCGGAATGTTCTTGCCCAGGTAAAGCGAACGGCTCATCAACTGATCATGACAGCCGATGTCTGTGAGCATAGCCTTGAGTTTCGCGGTCAGACGTTTGTGTCCTTCCAAATTGGTCTCCTGGATGCTCAGCACAATCTGTCTATCAGGATTGATCGTCACGCGGTTGTTGGGATCGGGCAAATCTTCGGACTGCAACCAGAAATCGATAGAGTGTGCCGCCAAAAAGTCGAGGGCAAACTCAGGCTTCCAGACCGCCCAATCGGGCGCTTCCCCCTTGAGCATCTCTCCGTCAGTCTTACCGAGCATCTGGATCTCGCCCAGGGGGTATTCCCAATCTTCCGATCGAAAATAGAAGTCGTTCAATCCGAGAGTCTTCTGGAATACGGTGGGATTGGGATCCTTGGAAATGGCCATCAAGGCGGAACAGTTATGGCGCATGTAGTGCCGGCCGACCACATCGGAGGTGTTCGCTAAGCCGCGGGGGTGTTTCTCGTTAGCGGAGCGCAAAAGCAAGGTTGCGGAATTGATCGCCCCGCAAGCAACTACGACGATATCCGAGGAGTACTCCTCTACGACGCCCTTTCGTGTGACGATGACTTTGGTTACCACACGTCCAGACGGATTCGTTTCGAGGCGCTGCACATAGGCGCCCGTCAAAAGTTGGACGTTGGAGTGCTCCAGGGCGGGATCCACGCAGACCACCTGGGCGTCTGCTTTGCCGTTGACCAGGCATGGAAATCCATCGAACGCGGCACAGCGCACACAGGCACTCGTATGGAGAGGCTTTCCCTCTGCTTCATCCAGCAGGATACCGAGCGGCAAAGGGAACGGGTGGTGGCCAATCCGCCGGAAATCGTCGAACAACTCCTGAATGCGGGGTTCGTGGCTCACTGGCGGATAAAGATAGGGCGCGCTGGCCGGACCTTCTGTCGGATCGACGCCCCGTTGCCCGTGGACATGATAGAGATGCTCTGCCTTTGTATAGTAGGGTTCAAAGTCCTCATACTGCAGTGGCCAGGCCGGCGAGATGCCGCCGCGGTGTATGACCTCTCCGAAGTCTTCCTTACGGAAACGAAGTAAGGCAGCGCCATAAACCTTCGTGTTGCCACCGACGTAATATTGAATGCCGGGGTGGAACGCCTTTCCTCTCTCGTCATACCACGTCTCTTTGGCGCGGTATTTTGATTCGAGAAAGACGGCCTGGGAATCCCAGTTATCCTTCTCACGGGGCAAATACCCGCCCCGTTCCAGAAGTAGAAGCCGCTTCCCCGATGGGGCGAGATGGTAAGCGAGTGTTCCTCCACCAGCTCCCGTTCCTATGATGATGACATCGTAATGATTTTCCGCCGCCATATGCTTCTATCCGAACACCGGCGCTAGCGAGATCGACACCAGACCCAGAACAAAAAGGGTGAACATCAGCGCGAGCAGGCGCCCTACCTCCGGGCTGGCCCCGCGAAATTCTTTCCAGATGAAAACGCCCCAGACGGCCGAAATCATGGTATTGCCCTCACCGAGCGAGAACGAGGTTGCCGGTCCCACCATCGGCGTGTAGGCTGCCACAAAACTACAGATGGTCCCGGTTCCCCAGACTAGACCGCCCAAAACTCCCCATGCATGCGCCCAGGGTCCGCCCTGGAAATAGTCCCCGATGGAAACCCGCGACCCGCTTATCGGCCGCCGCATGAACGCATAGTTTAGGGGAAAGTTGGACGCGAGAGCGCCGAGCGTAAATACAAAGTACACAGTGTATGGACCGAGATGGTTCACTCCCGTCAAGGCTTTCGCGACGAAGGGATAGAAAAGCCCAATGGCCACACCACACAGAAGACTTAGCACGATCCCTTTCGTGCCCGTCTTTGTGCCCTTCGACAGTCCACGATAGGCCATGGCATTAGCGGCGACGGCGGCCGACACCAGCAGAATCCCGCCAAAAAGGAGTAATGGATTGCCCGCGGGCGAGACGATGTAATTGAGCACCGCGCCGATTACTAGGGCCAGGCCGGCGCCCAGCGGAAAGGCAACCGCCATGCCGGCGACCGAAATGGCCGCCACCAGCAGCAGGTTCCCGAGATTGAAGACGATTCCGCCGGCGAAGGCTTCTACAAGGGAGCGAGTGCTTGCGCTGTCCAGATTCTGAAAGAAGCTTGCCGGAGCCGCCGGATTCGTTCTGCCCATCGTGAGACCAAACAGAGCAGCGCACACCAGGATCCCCCATATATAGTCCCAGTAGAACAGCTCGAATCGCCACGTCTTATCGATCTTCTGTGTGTTGGCCCAACTGCCCCAGCACAGCATGCTGACCAGCATCATGAAGAGAGCCACCGGGTAAGTGTGGGGAGTGTACATGGGTCAGACGACTGACACCATATAGTCGTGTCCTTCCCAAGAGCCGCTGGTATTCCAAAAGAAAGTAAAACGGATGGGCGCCCGCTGCGTCGTAGGAATCGGAATGTCCACGAAGTCAACTCCTAATTTAGTGTTGGAAGAGGGAATATCCTTCGCCGTGTGCCATTCGTCGTCCGACCAGTGCAGCCGGAAAGAAGCCTGTGCTTGAATGCGAAGCACATAACCACGCTTGACGCTCCGTGCCTGCCGGGTAAACTTCCAGACTTCGCGCAATTGACTATTCGCACGGCCGCCGAGATACCGGTTTGCAACGTCTACTATCAGATCGGACACCTTCCCATCGTTCACGGAGCGCAGGAGCTTGACATACTCGGCGTGAGCCCAAATCAGTGGCATGGCCGAGCCGGTTGGTCGCCCGCAGTACATGTGGGCTTCGGGCTGATCCGGACCATCCCACACCTGCTCCGGCAAAAGGCAGGTTGACGAGGCCAATCTTTCCATAGCTTGAAGGAACGGCCTCGTATCGTGTCCGGCAGCCAACTCGTAGTGACCGCGTTCGCCTGTGAGCAACGGCCAAACACGCCCCCTGCCCCAGCCTACAAACGGGCCGCCATCATCCCTTTGTCCATATCCGTCGTGGTTGTAGCGGTGCCAGCATGAACCGCTTGGAGTATCCACCTTCAGCACGGCGTCGACCACCTTGAGGGAATCCACAATAATCGGATCGTCAGCTCTGCGAACTCCATGACGCACGAGTTCCAGAAAACCCGCATCGATAATCTCTTTGGCCGGAAAGACGCACTGCGCGCTGGGCGGGAGATTCGCGATGGTGATGTTTCCATGATTCGGATCTTCTGCAGGACGATGGTTGTCGGCCCGCTCCGGAACAATCCGGACGTAATGTCGAGGTACCCCTGGGAGCAGAGTTCCTTCCGTTGTGACGGTCCAGCTCTCGATGTGACACTCCAGGAAATCGGCGTATTCTTCCAGGTATTCCGCCGTCGCCTCATCGCCTCTTTCGCGGGCGAAGCCCGCGGCACAGATCAGGGCGGCAATGTTGGACGCCAGCGTGGAGGGGGAATAACCGCTGGCTTCCTCCCAGCGTTCCTGCGGAGTCATAGGGCCGTGGCGGACGAGATATGCGGCTGCCCGCAAGACCATGGGGTAAGGGTCAAAGTCTTGCAGGGCTTTCTCTCGTTTGAGCCTCCAGGCAAGCAGAATGGGAAAAGCGACTTCATCGAGTTGCACTCCCCGCCAGTACCGCTCACCGTCAATCCAGAAGTTCTGGGCGAAACCTCCGTTCTCCTGTTGGGAGACATTGAGATAGATGAGTGCCCTTAACGGTGTGACCCGATCTCCTGCGGCCAGCATCGCATTCGCACTGTTGACCATGTCCCGCGTCCATACGAGGTGGTAGCCGCCCTGGTCTTCATCGCCCACGGTTTCTCCCCAAGGAATGGAAAGAGAGGCGATAAAGGCGCCAGGAAAAGATTTGTCTTCGTGAGCGCGGAGCAAATTGAAGCTCGTGCGATATAACCTACCCCCGTCGCCCGAAACTTTCTCCAGCGGGAGCATGCCTGCACCTGATCGTATCCACTGTTCCTCGTACCGTTTGTCAAGCTCCGCGAAAGGAGTACTCAACGCTTGAAAGAGCGTAGAGACGGCGTGATGCTGGCTATTGCCGAATGCCAGTCCCAAAGTGAATTCACGGGTACCGCTTAAGTCCAATTCTCCTGTGAGTGCGATGTTGCCGTCGAGGGCGTGATCGAATTCCCAGTCCATTTGGAAATTGCCGCTCAAGTCCGTCCAGCCGTCGCTGCTACCCACGTAGCCACACGAGACCCGGGAAAAAGGAACCGTAGCCGCCAGCGCCAGCCAAGTTCCCTTTCGTTCGGCAAGCAGGACCGTGCGGTCGGCCACCTGCTTCACATATCCATTGTTGCCCCAGCCGCCTACCTCAAGATGAGGTGCACATAAGGCGTAGAGCCGCAGCTTGGAGAGAAAGGATTTGTCGCCCGTTAACCTGGTGTGTTGAAGAACGCAGGCGAGATGCGGGTCAGCTATGATCTCTTTGACAATGGTATAGTGCCCGGCTGGATCCGAATTCGTGCAGCGGTATCCCAAGCCATGGTCCGACAGATTTTCCAGTTTGGATTCGAGATGACGCTTCTCGTCATGGAAAAAGCTCTTGCCATCTGTGATGAGATACTGAAGGTCCCTCAGTTGTGGCCGGTCCACTGTGGGATAGTAGACTTCGGTGATGATGCCGTTCCAAAAAGTAAACCAGATCCGGCTGGAAGCTGCATAAGCAGTTCCCACGCCATCCTTCCCTCCATGTGTCCATTTGGGCTCAATGCCCGGCCAACCAAAGGCCGCCGTCTGATCGGATTTGTGAGGGGGGCTCATTTCCCCGATTCTATCGCCTTGATTTTCTGTCGTCAGAAAATACTGGATCAAAAACCACGGGGCGACGAGACCGAACCTAATCTCTCCCCAGATACTCGGAAGGCACATCGTCCTCTGTGACTTGCTTCGTGTGAAC
>Ga0070734_10005762_pt1 | contig 10730 bp, 9 predicted proteins | sample Coa_R1_8_FD_66444 | JGI IMG/M metagenome (GOLD analysis project Ga0070734, IMG submission 66444) | Surface soil microbial communities from Centralia Pennsylvania, which are recovering from an underground coalmine fire - Coalmine... | ecosystem: Environmental > Terrestrial > Soil > Unclassified ... | reverse complement strand
CGCGGGTGGTGCGGCTCAGCCCCGAAGACGTGCAGACGCTGCCGGAGCTGCCCGACGAGGTCGCGTTGTGGTGCGCGCGGCACGGCCGCCAGTACGTGTACGGGACGCCGACGCAGCTCGAAGTGGGCCTGCTCGGAACACCGCGCCGGATGGACTGAGGGATGGACCGAGGTCCGGGGGCGCGGGATATCCCGGATCAAGTGCGCATTCCATGACGGGGGCAGGCCTGGTTACAGTGTTGGCCGATAGGCGCACGTGGAGGGCAGCGGAGTGAGCGGCGAGCACGGCTTCGGTGACGGTTCCGAGGAAGAGGACTGGACCGGACCGGTATACGCGGCCCCGGCTTGGTACAACCAGCCCGGGAGCTCCAGCGCGCCCGAGAGCCATGAGGAGCCGGCGCCTCAGCCGGTCCAATCGGCAGAGGCGGCGTCTGAGGGGCGGGGGCACGGCCCCGGGCAGGGGCAGCCACCGCAGACAGAGTCGCCAGTTCAATACGAGCAACCGACGCCCGCGGTTCAATCGGCAGCCGCGCCGTCGGGGCCGCCGTTCGTTCAGCTTCCCGGGCGGCCGGTGCAGCCCCAGCCCCAGCCAACTCAGCCCGCGGTGCCGCCTCCCCCGCCACCGCCGCCACCTGCGCAGGTACAGGCACCTGCACAGACACCGGCACAGGCATCACCGGCAGGACCGCCGACGGGTCGGCCGTTGCCGCCACCGCCGCCACCTTCCGGCGCACCGCTCGCGCCTCCTCCAGCCGCAAGCGCGCCGCTGATGCCACCGCCGCCGATCGGACGGCCCCCGTCCGGGCCGGGCGAGCAGGATCGTGACGCTCCTGGCCCGCACTTCGGCCAGCTCGGCGTGTCTGGCCAGACGTCTCCACCCTCGATGCCGCCTCCGCCCCAGCCGCAATCGCAGACGCAGCTGGAGCGGTCCGGCTCGTGGAATGTCGCCCCGCCAGCGCCCAACGCGTGGCAAGTAGCGCCGTCAAGCGGCAGCGCGCCATCGCCCGGCTCGTCGTCAGCAACACCGCCGACGCCACAGGCCCCGTCGTCCGCAACACCGCCGACGCCACCACCGAGTCCGTCAGCGATGCCGCCGACAGGTCCGTCCTCGGCCACGCCAAGCGCACCACCCCCTCCTCCTCCCCCGCCGCCGGTAGCTCCGATGGTCAATGGCTCGGCCACCTCAGCACCTCCGGCACCACTGGTGCCACCTCCGCCGTCCGGCGCTCCCGCCTTGCCGCCACCTGCGGCCGGGCCCGCGAATCTCCCGGAGCCGGTCCGGCCTGCCCCGATCAACGTCCCGCCGACGACGCAGCTGATCCCGCGCGTGTCCGACAACGGTGCGACGGGCACGCAGTCGGGACCGCCCACGCTTTCTGCGTCTGGCGCGCACTGGGCGCCGCCGCCCACGCCGCAGGGTTCCGCGCCCGTGCCGCCCGCGCCGCAGCAGTTCCAGCCTCCGCAGCCGCGGGCGCCTCAGCCCGGCCAACCTGCACCGGCGCCGCAGTACGCCCGCCCAAGTCAGCCCGGCGCAGTGCCTCCGAACGCGCCGCAGGGCTACCCGCAGCGCCCGCCCGGCCAACTCGGTCAGCCCGGGCCGAACCAATTCGGCCAGCCCGGTCAACCTGGCCCGAACCAGCCTGGTCAGCCCGGCCAGCACGGCCCCCACAGCCCGCACGGCCAGACCCAGCCGGGCGCCCCGCAGTACGGCCCCCCGTCCGGCGCACCCGCGCCGAACCAGTACGCGCCGCGTCCGGGCTACCCGGCCGCGAACCCGTACGGGGCGAACGCTCCCGGGATGGCGGGTCCTGCGACGCCGCTCGGCTTCCAAGCCGCCCAGGATCTGACCTCCGACCGGCTGGTGCGCAAGGCTGAGCCGATCGCCCGCACCGGGTGGCGCAAGACCGTCCGGACCGCCTCCGGGGGCCTCCTCAAGCCCGCGCCGGGGAAGACCGAGCAGCGCCGCCTCGAACTGCTCGAGCGCGTGCGCACGCCTTTGCGCGGCTGCTACCGGATCGCGGTCATCTCGCTGAAGGGCGGCGTCGGCAAGACCACGACCACCACTGCTCTCGGCGCCACGCTGTCGTGGAACCGCGGCGACCGGGTCATCGCCGTCGACGCCAACCCCGACGCCGGGACCCTCGGCCGCCGGGTGCCCCGGGAGACCGGCGCGACGATCCGCGACATGCTCCAGGCGCTGCCGGCGATTCAGAGCTACGTGGACATGCGCCGGTTCACCTCGCAGGCCCGCAGCCGGCTGGAGATCCTGGCCAACGACGTCGACCCGGCCGTGTCCACCACGTTCAACGACGAGGACTACCGGCGGATCATCGAAGCGCTCCAGCGCCAGTACTCGATCATTCTCACCGACTCGGGCACCGGCCTGCTCTACTCGGCCATGCGCGGCGTGCTGCAGATGGCGGACCAGCTGATCGTCGTCTCCACGCCCAGCGTGGACGGCGGCAACTCGGCCTCGACCACCCTCGACTGGCTGACCGCGCAGGGCTACCAGGACCTGGTCGCCCGCTCGATCACGGTCATCTCCGGGGTGCGCCCGTCGGCCAAGGAGTTCGACCTGAACCAGCTGATCACCCACTTCGCCGCCCGCTGCCGCGCGGTCGTGCCGGTCCCCTTCGACCCGCACCTCGGCACCGGCGCGGAGATAGAGCTGGACATGCTGCGCCCGGCCACCGCCGACGCCTACCTCGAACTCGCCGCACACGTCGCGGACGCGTTCGCGGACCGCGCGCACTGACTAATCCAGCCGTCCACGGCCGTATTTGGCTTCGAAGGGCATGATCTGTTCGGCTACGGTGGACCGTATGCAGACGCACCCGGACGAAGCTGAATACGGCGAGGTGGTCGGGCTGCTGACCGACCTCATCCGGATCGACACCTCGAACCCGGTCAAACCGGAGCGCCCCGCGGCCGAGTACGTGGCCGAGCGGCTGTCCGAGGCGGGGCTGAACCCGCGCGTCTTCGAGGCCGAACCGGGCCGCGCCTCGGTGGTCGCCCGGTTCGAGGGCTCCGACCCGTCCGCCGACGCGTTGCTGCTGCACGGCCACCTCGACGTGGTCCCGGCCGAACCGGCCGACTGGTCCGTGCACCCCTTCGCCGGGGAAGTCAGGGACGGCCTGGTCTGGGGCCGCGGCACGGTCGACATGAAGAACATGGACGCCATGACGCTCGCCGTGGTGCGCCGGATGGCCCGCGAGGGCCGCCGCCCGCGCCGGGACCTGGTGCTCGCGTTCCTCGCCGACGAGGAGGCCGGCGGGAGCCAGGGCGCGAAGTTCCTGGCCGCCAAGCACCCGGAGCTGTTCGTGGGCTGCACCGAGGCGATCAGCGAGGTCGGCGGCTATTCCTACGAAGTCTCCCCGGATCTGCGCCTGTACCTGATCGAGACCGCGCAGAAGGGCCTGGCCTGGATGCGCCTGACCGCGCGCGGCCGGGCCGGGCACGGCTCGATGATGAACGACGAGAACGCGGTCACCGCGCTGGCCGCCGCGGTGGCCAGGATCGGGACGCATCAGTTCCCGACCACGCTGATCCCGACCGTCCGCGACTTCCTCGCCGAGGTCTGCGACGCGCTCGGCGTACCGTTCGACCCGGCGGACCCGCAGGCGGCGGTGGACCGCCTCGGACCGCTGGCCCGCTTCATCGGCGCGACCCTGCGGCACACTGCCAACCCGACGATGCTCGAGGCCGGGTACAAGTCCAACGTGATCCCGGAGCGGGCCGCCGCGGTGGTCGACGGCCGCTTCCTGCCCGGCGGCGAGGCGGAGTTCCTGGCCGCGATCGACGAGCTGGCCGGGCCGGGGATCACCCGGGAGAACATCCACCTCGACCGCTCCGTCGAGGCCCCGTTCGACGCCCCGATCGTCGAGGCCATGCTGACCAGCCTGCGCGCCGAGGACCCGGCCGCGCGCACGTTGCCCTACTGCCTGTCGGCGGGCACCGACAACAAGACCTTCGCCTCGCTCGACGTCTCCGGGAAGGGCGGCATGCGCGGCTACGGCTTCGTGCCGCTGCGGCTCACCCCGGACCTGGACTTCGCGGCCATGTTCCACGGGGTGGACGAGCGGGTCCCGATCTCAGCCCTCGATTTCGGCTGCCGGGTGCTGGACCGCTTCCTCGCGCTGGCCTGAGCGCTGCGGCGGTTCGGCGCCGGCCAGCCCGAGGGCGTGGCTGGACTCCTCGAACCAGCGACGGCCGTGCGCCGGACGGCTGCCCGGGCGCGGCGGGCGTCGCTCGTCGTCCCGGTCGGATTCGTGCCCGAACACCGGGATGCGCAGCCGGTAGTGGGTGTCGGACAGGTCGATGTCGTCCTGGTGGCGCCCGTCGTACAGAGCCAGGTAGACCCGGCGCACCTGGATCGCCGTCTCCAGCTCCGCGTTCATCTTCGCGTAGAACTGCTCCTTGTAGGCGTCGTCGGTCAGCGACGAGACGGCGAAGAAGAACGCGGAGACGGCGGCCAGGAAGATGGAGACCTGGAGCAGCTTGTTGTCCAGGTTGAAGCCGAGGTAATAGCCGAGTTCGTGGCCGAACACAACGGCGTTGTCGTGGCTGCCGGTCCAGTCCTTGATCCGGTCCTCGGGCATCGTCACCCAGCCGAAGCCGACGAAGAACGCGAACACCAGCACCGCGAGCAGCAGCACCTGCAGAATCTGCCCGACGAACAGCACCATCAGTACGTTGACGCGCTGTGCCCGGCTCAGCCGAAGCGCCCCCTCGTGCAGCACGACCCGATCGACGATCCCTTCCATCGGGGTGTGCGCGCAGGCCTGCGCGATCGTCGCGCGGTCGTCATGCGCGGCGACCCGGCGCACCTCAGCGGGCAGCCGGTAGACCAGGAACAACACGGTGAACATGGCGAACAGGCCGACCACGCCCCAGAGCCGGGCGCGGCTCATCTCGCCGGCGAACTCCCACACGTCCTTGCTGATGAACAGGAACGAGTTGAACAGGAACAGCAGCGGCAGCGCCCGCGCGGCCAGGTCGAACACCTCGCCGAGCTCGAGAAAGGTGCGCTTGACCGCCCAGCGGCAGATCGGGAGCACCGCGGAGGCGACGAAGTAGATGCCGAGCACGATCCCGAGGTTGACCGCGAGATCGATGCCGGTGATCCGCCAGCTGGACAGCCCGGTCACCCGCCAGCCCTTGCGCACCACCGCGTCCACGATCGGCGGTATCACCACGAACGCGGTCAGCTCCACCCAGCCGATCCGCCGCGGCTGGCCGAACGCCGGGCGCCTGGCTATCAGGTTCCGCAGCACGTACGTGATCAGCAGCAGGGCGATCCCGAGCGCGGCGCCGCCGACCCGCTCCAGCGGGGTGAGGCGCAGCGAGAGCATGACCATCAGGTTGACGACGAAGGCGATCACGAGCAGCGGCAGCGCCCGGGTGAACACGTCGTCGGTGGCTTTGTAGTCCTCGATGAAGTACGGCAGACCGCGCCTGACGAACCAGGTCTCTGTCGTGGCGAGCAGCGCGTCGTCATCGACAGGTCGCGACAAGACGGTAGATACGGTCACTGATCCGGCCCCCCGAATACGCCCACGATGTCACCCCCGAGCGGGGGATGCGAGCGCACACAGTACCGAACCGGGCGGTTGCTATCCAGCCGTGTTCTCGAGCAGCGCCTGCGCCTCCTCGACGTCCTGGTTCATCCGCTTGACGAGCGACTCCATCGAGTCGAACTTCTCCTGTCCGCGGATGCGCGCGAGGAAGTCCACTGCGACGTGCTCGCCGTAGAGCTCGAGGTCGGTGCGGCCGATCGCGTAGGCCTCGACCGTGCGCTGCGTCCCGTCGAACGTCGGGTTGGTGCCGACGGAGATCGCCGCCGGAAGCGCCTGTCCGCCGACCACCAGCCAGCCGGCGTAAACCCCGTCCGCCGGGATAGCGGTGTGCGGCGGCGTCTCCACGTTCGCGGTCGGGAAGCCCATGTCCCGGCCCCGCTGCGCGCCGTGCACGACGGTGCCCTCGACGCGGTGCGGCCGCCCCAGGCAGCGCGCGGCGGCCTCGACGTCCCCATCGAGCACCATCCGGCGCACGTCCGTGGACGAGAAGCGCGGCTGCGCGCCGTCCTCGGGCGCGACCAATGGCAGCCCTTCGGCGGTGAATCCGTAGCGCGCGCCCAGCTCGATCAGGTCCGCCACGGAGCCGGAGGCACGGTGGCCGAAGCGGAAGTTCTCCCCCACCACGACGCCGACCGTGTGCAGCCGGTCCACCAGGACCTGCTTGACGAACTCCTCCGGGCTGAGCTTCGACAGCTCGAGGGTGAAGGGCAGTACCAGCACCGCGTCCACACCCAGGGATTCAAGCAGGTCCGAGCGGTGCATCGGGGTGGACAGCAGCGGCGGGTGGGTACCCGGCCGGATCACTTCCGTCGGGTGAGGATCGAACGTGACGGCGACGGCCGACGCGCCGCGCTCGCGCGCCAGTTCGACCGCCCGCCGCACGACGCGGCGGTGACCTTGGTGGACTCCGTCGAAGAAGCCGATCGTCACCACGCAGCCGCCCGGCGCGCCCCATCCCGTAGGCACCTCGGCCAAGCCGTGCCAGCGCTCCATAGACCGTGAACTCCCGTCGTCTCGGCGACCCGGACACACCAACCTTGCCAGATTCTCCGGCACGCTCCTCACTACCGCCCCTGTCCTGAGGGACGATGGAGCTCTACGATGACCGGTCGGCTCACAATCCAACGGAGGGGACGCGAGCACATGACCTACCAACAGCCGGGACAGTATCCGAGCTACCCCCAGTATCCGGGCGGCGGCCAAATGCCGGTCTCGGCGAAGCCGCCGATCCCGTCCACCGTGCAGAACGCCTTCTACCTGATGATCGCGGGCGCCGCGCTCTCGGTCATCGGCGCGATCGTCTCGCTGGCCGAGAAGTCCACGATCCGCTCGCAGATCGAGTCGAAGAACCCAGGGTTCACGACCACCCAGGTCGACTCGGCGGTGAACGTCGCCGTCGGGGCGGCGATCGGCGGGGCGGTCATCGGGGTCGCGCTGTGGCTTTGGATGGCGTTCGCCAACCGGGCCGGAAAGAACTACGCGCGGATCACCGGCACCGTCTTCTTCGGGCTGGAGACCCTGTCGCTGCTGGCCGGCCTCGCCCTGAGCGCCGGCAGCGCGGGCAGCAGCGTCAAGACCTCCGGCGCGAGCATCGCCGTGGGCATCCTGACCTGGCTCGTCGGCCTGGCGACGGTCCTGCTGCTGTGGAACAAGCAGTCCTCGGACTACTTCAAGCCGCCGCAGCAGCCCTACGGGTACGGCTACCCGCAGCCGGGGCAGTACCCGTACCCGCAGCAGCCGATGCCGCCGGGGTCGCAGCAGACTCCGTACGGCACGCCACCGCAGATGCAGCCCCCGTCCGACCCCTGGTCGACGAACCCGCCGCAGCAATAGCGCGGTGCACCGCGACACGGGGTTAGGCGACCACCGGTCAGACGAACACAGCGTTAGACAGACACAGCATTAGACAAACACCGCGTTAGACGAACACAGCGATCGGCTTGGCACGCGGACCGCGTTCCTCGACGAGGGCGAGGAACGCGCCGTCGGGGCCGAAAACGGCGATCGGGCCCGGGCCCAAGCCCACGGCGGGCAGGAACCCGCCGTGGGCGATGGACTTGGCCTGGTCGTCGTTCGCGTCGTAGCGGGGGAAGGCCGCGGCCGCGGCGTCCGCGATGGGCAGGATCGGCAGCGGTCGTCCGCCGTCCACGGCCTCGGCCAGCTCGTCGAGGGTGTGCGCCTGCTCGAGCCCGTACGGCCCCACCTCGGTACGACGCAGCGCGGTGAGGTGGCCGCCAACGCCCAGAGCCGCGCCGAGGTCGCGGGCCAGCGCGCGGATATAGGTGCCGCTGGAGCACACCACCGCGGCCTCGACGTCGACGACATCGTCCGCGCGCCGGATCTCGTGCACGTCGAACGAGTACACGGTCACCGGCCGCGCCGCGAGCTTCACCTCGTCGCCCGAGCGGACCCGGGCGTAGGAGCGCACGCCATTCACCTTGATCGCCGAGACCGACGACGGAACCTGCATGATCTCGCCGGTCAACGGGGTGATGGCGGCACGGATGCCCGCGTCCGTGAGCTGACCGGCCGGGACGGACACGGTGACCTCGCCCTCGGCGTCGTCCGTCACCGTGGCCTGCCCGAGCCGGATCACCGCCTCGTAGCGCTTCCTGGTCAGCGCCAGGTGGCCGAGCAGCCGGGTGGCCCGCTCCACGCCCAGCACGAGCACACCGGTGGCCATCGGGTCGAGCGTTCCCGCGTGCCCGACCCGCCGCGTCCCGGCCAGCCCGCGCATCCGGCCGACCACGTCGTGCGAGGTCCAGCCGGCCGGCTTGTCCACGATCACCAGGCCGTCCGGCGGCGCGGGCCGGTCCCCGCCCCTGTGGCTCATGCGCCGTGGTCGTCCCGAGCGCGCTCTTCTTCCGCCTCTTCGGCGTCGTCCTCGTCCTCCGGGTGCGGCAGCCGGTACGGATCGGCGTCCCCGGCGTACTTCGCCTCGCGCGCGACCTCGTGCACCCGGGCGTCCTCGGCGGCGGCGCGGGCGAGCAGCTCGTCGATGTGCTTGGCGCCTTCCGGGATCGCGTCGGCGACGAACGCGAGGGTGGGGGTGAACTTCACCCCGGTCTGCCGGCCGACTTCGCTGCGCAGGATGCCCTTCGCCGATTCCAGGGCGGCGGCCGACTCCATCCGCTCCGCCTCGTCGCCGAAGACGGTGTAGAAGACCGTGGCCTCCCGCAGGTCCCCGGTGATCCGGGCGTCGGTGATGGTCACGAATCCGAGCCTCGGATCCTTCACCCTGGTCTTGAGCGTCTCGGCCACCACCACCTTGATCCGATCGGCCAGCTTGGCCGCGCGCGCGGTGTTGTTCGGCATGGTCCCGCTCCTGTCTGCCGCCGGTCCGCGGGGGCGGATCACCCGGCGGACCCTCAATCGTCGTCTTCGTCGCTATGAATACGGCGGTGGACGGACAGCACCTCGAACTCGGGCCGCCAGGTCACCGCCCCCTCGCAGTCATCCAACAGCTCCATCACCCGCCGATGCGAGCCCGCCACGACGGCGACGCCCAAAACCGTCCGACGGTGCAGACCCTGCGCCCCGACCTCGGCCGCGCCCACCGCGGCGCGCCGGTTCAGTTCGGCCAGCACGGGTTTGACCAGGCCGCGTTTCTCCTTGAGAGAACGCACGTCGCCGAGGAGCAGATCGATGGTCAGCGTTCCGGTGAACACTCGTGGCATCGGGGCCAACCCGGCCCGGGGGATGAAATGGAGCTGTGGTGGGGAATGGCGTGATCGGCCGCCGGTGCCCGGGACCTTTTCAGGCCCCGGGCACCGGTCGTGGCGATCAGACGCGGGGCTTCTCCCGCATCTCGTAGGTCTCGATCACGTCGTCGACCTGGATGTTGTTGAACGAGCCGAGGCCGATACCGCACTCGAAGCCCTCGCGGACCTCGGTGGCGTCGTCCTTGAACCGGCGCAGCGACTCGATGGTGAGGTTCTCCGACACCACCGCGCCGCCCCGGATGAGCCGGGCCTTGGCGTTGCGGCGGATGATCCCGGAGCGCACCAGCGAACCGGCGATGTTGCCGAACTTGGAGGAGCGGAAGACCTCGCGGATCTCCGCGGTGCCCAGCTGCACCTCCTCGAACTCCGGCTTGAGCATCCCCTTGAGCGCCGCCTCCATCTCCTCGATCGCCTGGTAGATGACCGAGTAGTAGCGGATCTCGACGCCCTCGCTGTCGGCCTTGCGCTTGGCCCGCACATCGGCCCGCACGTTGAAGCCGATGATGATGGTGTCGCTGGTCAGCGCCAGGTCGACGTCCGACTCGGTGATCGCGCCGACGCCGCGGTGGATGATCCGCAGGTCGACCTCCTCGCCGACGTCGAGCTTGAGCAGCGCGTCCTCCAGGGCCTCGACCGAACCGGCCACGTCGCCCTTGAGGATGAGGTTGAGCTGCTGGATCTCCCCGGCCTTGAGGGCCCGGTCGATGTCCTCGAAGGAGACGCGCACCCGCCGCTTGGACAGCAGCGCGTTGCGGTCGCGGGCGGCGCGCCGCTCGGCGATCTGCCGGGCGACCCGGTCCTCCTCGACCACCAGGAAGGTGTCGCCGGCGCCGGGGACGCTGGTCATGCCGAGCACCTGCACCGGGCGGGAGGGCAGGGCCTCCTCGACCGGGTTGCCGTTCTCGTCGAGCATGGCCCGCACCCGGCCGTGCGCGTCGCCGACCACGATGGTGTCGCCGACCCGCAGCGTGCCGCGCTGCACCAGGACGGTGGCCACGGCGCCGCGGCCGCGGTCCAGGTGCGCCTCGATCGCGACGCCCTCCGCGTTCTGGTTCGGGTTGGCCCGCAGGTCCAGCGCCGCGTCGGCGGTCAGCACGATCGCCTCGAGCAGGTCCTGGATGCCGATGTTCTCGCGGGCGGAGATGTCCACGAACATCGTGTCGCCGCCGTACTCCTCGGCGACCAGGCCGTACTCGGTGAGCTGGCCGCGCACCTTCGCCGGGTCCGCGCCCTCCTTGTCGATCTTGTTGACCGCGACCACGATCGGCACCTCGGCCGCCTTGGCGTGGTTGAGCGCCTCGATGGTCTGCGGCTTCACGCCGTCGTCGGCCGCGACCACCAGCACCGCGATGTCGGTCACCTTGGCGCCTCGGGCACGCATGGCGGTGAACGCCTCGTGGCCCGGGGTGTCGATGAAGGTGATCTTCCGCTCG
>Ga0070734_10005761_pt1 | contig 10731 bp, 10 predicted proteins | sample Coa_R1_8_FD_66444 | JGI IMG/M metagenome (GOLD analysis project Ga0070734, IMG submission 66444) | Surface soil microbial communities from Centralia Pennsylvania, which are recovering from an underground coalmine fire - Coalmine... | ecosystem: Environmental > Terrestrial > Soil > Unclassified ... | reverse complement strand
GATCTGGATGAGATGTACACAATCCACGTCACGGTGCCGCAGGGCGTAAGCACGCTTGAGGCAAAGCTCGATCTGGTGATGCCTGCGCCGCCGGAGGGCTTTTCTTCGGGAGCGTCTGCCACCACGCAGCTCAACATGCTTAGCTGGAACCAGGTTGTGCTCTATGTTCCCGGCAAGCATACGGATGATATTCCGGTTATTGCATCGCTCAAGCTGCCTGCAGGATGGAAGTATGGCACCGCGCTACCCGTGGCGGGTGAGAGCAGCGGCCAAATCAACTTTCAGCAGGTTTCTCTGACTACGCTGATTGACTCGCCGGTGCTGGCCGGAGCGCACTTCCGCCGCATTCCGCTCACGCCGGAAGGACCTATCCAGCATTACATTGACGAAGTTGCTGATGGCGACGCTGCTTTGGACATGCCGCAGCCTACCATCGACCAGTACAAACGCCTGATCGCGGAAACCGGCGCTCTCTACGGCGCGCGGCATTATCGCGATTACCATTTTCTAGTTACATTGAGCGACCACACGGCGCACTTTGGTTTGGAACATCATGAGTCGAGCGACGACCGCGTAGCTGAGCGGACGATGATTGATGACGATGCACGCTGGCTCGAAGCGAGTCTGCTGCCGCATGAGATGGCGCATTCCTGGAACGGAAAATATCGCCGTCCTAAAGGACTGGCAACGCCGGATTATCAAGTCCCCATGGAAGGCGACCTGCTCTGGGTGTATGAAGGGCTCACGCAATATCTGGGAGATATTCTTGCGCCGCGCGCAGGCCTGTGGACCAAGCAGCAATTTCTGGATGAGACAGCTGAAACAGCGGCCAGCCTTGACCACACTCCGGGACGCTCGTGGCGTCCTTTGCAGGACACCGCGGACGCCGCGCAGCTTCTTTATAACGCCGCGCCTGAGTTTGAAAGCTGGCGCCGCAGCGTGGACTACTATCCTGAGGGCTTCCTGATCTGGCTGGAAGCGGACACGGTTATCCGGCAGCAGACCAAGGGCCAGAAGTCAATGAACGATTTCTGCCATATTTTCCATGGCGGCGGCAACACACCGCCCAAGGTCATCACGTACACGTTTGATGATGTGGTGAAAACGCTCAACGAAGTCATGCCATACGACTGGGCAAAATTCCTGCGCGATCGGCTGGATACTTACGGCCCGGGCGCGCCGCTGGGCGGCATTACCAACAGCGGCTGGAAACTGGTATACGACGACAAGCCCAGCGAGTTCACTAAAGCCATGGAGCAGGTCCGCAAAGCGGTGGATGCGCGATTCTCCATCGGGCTGTCACTGGATGATAAGGGCGGCATTCACGACGTGATTGTTGACAGTCCTGCGTGGAAAGCAGGAATCGCTCCGGGAACTACGCTGGTGGCTGTGAATGGAAGGAAGTTCGATCCAGACATCTTGCGTGATGGCCTCAAAGCAGGGAAGGGAAATGGCCCGAATCTGGAACTGCTGGTGATGAATGGCGATTACTACAAAACCTTTACGCTGAACTATCACGACGGCGAAAAGTATGCTCACCTGGTGCGCGATGAATCAAAGCCGGACGTGCTGAGCGAGATCATTAAGCCGCTGGCGAAGTGAGCAAACAGTATTTAGTACTTGGTATTTGGCCCGCTGTTTCAAGCGGGCCTTTTTTGTCGATGTGGAAATAATCCCCAGAAACATTCAGATCAGCGTTTATTTGCGAGATCAGCGGCAAAGCTTTTTCTTTCATTCCTCCACCCCCGCAAACAAATCCGTTTCCATCGCCATCTTGCTTGGCTTGATGCTGTTGGCCAGGTGAAATACTTCTGTCTTGCCGCGCCTGCGGATGGTCTCTTCAAAAAAACCGAACAGCGGCGCTTGCGACGTGTGCAGCTTAAAAGCCTCTATCTTGGCGTCGATTTCATGCTGGTTGAGTTCGATGATTGTCGTTGTGGGCGACAGCGCAACTGGCTGGCGATCGGGCATGGTGAACAGAGCGGTAGCGTAATAAAGCTTCTGCGCTCGATGTGGCGTGAGTCCATTTTCAAGTTGGTCGGCGAAGCGGTTCGTCCGTCCGGCCCAGTGGCAGGCCATGGTGGCGAAGACGGAAATCATGGAGTGGTCCGGGTGTGCGGTGATAGCGCCTTCTGTTCCCATGGTCATCACTACCTGCGGACGCAGCTCGCGGACCAGCCGGGTCAGCCTGGCCACCACCGCATAAAAATCCTGGCGATCAAGCTTGCCGTCGGGATAGTCGAGAACGGTTCCGCGGCTTACTTTCAATAATTTGCAGGCGGCCTGGAATTCCAGGCGGCGGGTGGCGGAAAGTTCATCATCTGATTTGGCCGTGCCCCGATGCGTGGCGGCCTGGCCGGGCGTGAGGCAAATCACATGGGTTTCCACGCCGCGTTCGGCATAGCGCAAAAGAGTGCCGCCAAAGCTGCCGGCCTCGTCGTCAGGATGGGCGGTAAAACAGAGGAGCCGAAGCATCTTTTTTCTCTTTATCCTTCTCTCATCTGGTGAGCTTCTTGTGTATCACGCCCGGCCGTTTCATGCCACACGCCGGAAGCCGGAAAAGAGCTGCCATGCATCCCCGAGCAATCACTTTTAGTGGCCTTCTCTTGATTGTTGCCGGTTTGGCCGTTGTCGCGGCGGCCAGAAATTCGTCAAAGCCCATGTCCGGCGTGCGTTCCAACATGCCCGCCGGGTATGCCGTGATGGTGCTCAAGCCGTCCAAAGCCACGCTTTCCCTTATGGGGCTGATCGAATGTCCGGAACTGGAAGGCGCGCAGCACGTGGCGGAAGGCTCACACAAAAGGCTTGTCTCCGCCGACGGCGCAACGATCAGGCAATTTCCCCAGCGGTTCAGTTTTCGCATTACCGCATCTCTAAAGAAGATTTTTATTGAAGGACCAGACTCGTCTGTTGATGTAGCCGGCGATCCCCAGGAATTGCTGCTTAAGCTGAAGTTCCGCGTCCGTGCCTATAACGGCCTGGAATCGCGGGAAATCGAGCCGCAATCCATTGAGATGATTGGCGTGCCGGCAGACGTGCCTTATGACGAGCGCGTGTATCGCATCAACGTCGATACGGGAAATCTTCCCATCACCGACCGCGTGATCATTGAAATACTTTCGCCGCAAGGCGAGCTTCTAACGCATTTTCCTTTTAGTCTGCTTTAGCTTTTTCGGTTTAGGTCTTTAAAGGAGCGGGCTGCGTGGCGGTCTGCCAGTCCGCTTGCGGGATTATCGCCGGGTTCAACGCGGGCTCTGATGCAGGAACGCTGGCCACCACAGGCGCGGGCATCCATGCGCGGATTTCCGGCATGGCGGCGCGGGCGGCAACTTCTCCGCAGCGGATCAAATCGGGCGCGCGAACAAAGTCATCGTAAGCGAATTCGCCAATCTCAGGTTGCAGCACAATGTCCGACGCAGCTTTCCACGGGCCGCACATCCGCTCTTGCGCAATGGAAAAGCATTGCCCAATCACATCAAATACGTGGCGAGGGCCGCCGGGCTTGACCCAGTGCGCCGCCAGATGGACTGAGATCACGCGCTCCGCGCCCATATCGCGCAGGGGAGTAGCCGGAACCGAGTGGGCCAGAAGCCCGTCAACCAGCAGCTGCCCGCCGATTCTTACGGGCTGAAACATACCGGGATACGCGCAGCTGGCGCGCACGGGATCGATAAGGTCGCCTTTGGTAAAGACCACGGCATCGCCGGTGATAATGTCAGTGGCGGCAATGGCCATGGGAATCTTAAGCTCTTCAAAAGTTTTGCAGCGCAGCACCTTGCGCAGGAAGATTGACATCTTGTCATTGCTGAAGAGTCCAAAGCGGGAGAAGGTCCAGCGGGAGAAATCTTTGAAGCGGACGAGCGCCGCCACTTCTTCCAGTTCTTTGGCGCTGATGCCGCTGGCATAGGCCGCGCCGATGACCGATCCGACGCTGGTGCCGGCGATAAAGTCCACCGGAATATTTTCTTCTTCCAGGACTTTCAGGATGCCAATGTGGGCCAGTCCGCGGGCAAAACCTCCACCCAGCGCAATACCGACCTTTGGTATGCGTGGCGTTTCAACGGGGGGCGGTGCAGGAACAGTTTGGCGGGCAAGCTCTCGGCCCAGGGCGCGGACGGACCGCACGATTCTATTCAGCTGATTCTTCAACGGCGCTCCTTAACCTGGACTTGCCGCAACCAGATTGCACCTTTAGCGTAAGATGCTGGTTTACCGTAAGCGTTTGTACAGTAAGTTAAACCGTAACCATGAACTATTAGTTTCACTCTTTTTCGGCTGAATGGCAGACAACCTGGCATGACGTTGGTAACCTCAAACCGGCCCAAAAAGGGACGAGAAAAGTCTTTTAAAATGGCCTGTTTGACCTCATTTTTCTTGTTCTGGCAGATATTACCTTGACCAAAATGGTGCGCGAATTTTCCGCCGGCGCGCTGGTTTTGCGATACATGCAGAAACAGTGGTGGGTGGCCGTGATTGAGCCCGGCCGCGAAGGCGAGCCCGAAGACCGTAAAAACGTTGTCGCCCTGCCCAAAGGCAACGTGGACGCCGGAGAGAAGCCGGCTGAAACCGCATTGCGTGAAGTCCATGAAGAAACCGGCCTCAAGGCGACGCTCATCGCCAAACTGGGCGACATCAAGTATGTCTATGTGCGCAAATGGGAGGGCAATCAAAAGGCATTCAAGATCGTGTCATTCTTTCTTACCAAATATCAGTCCGGCCAGATTGATGACGTTACGGAAACGATGCGGCATGAAGTCCGCCGCGCTTACTGGCTGCCGCTTTCAGAAGCCCCCGGCAAACTCAGCTATAACGGCGAACGCCAGATGGCGGAAAAAGCTCTTCAGTACATTGAAGCTCATCCGGACGAACTGGATTGATTTTTTGTCGTCGTGTACTTTGTGGTAAAAAATATTTGGTTCCGACCGGAGACAAGCAAATGCCTGAAGGCTACTATGTCCCTTTTTGCGCTGTTGTGGATGCGCCTTACTGGCACTACAAATTTGGCCAGGGACCTAAAGCGAATAATTCTGCCGGAATCATCCCGAAGGGTGGACTTATCCACGTACAGGGACCGGCAGGGGCGTGGGGCGGCACCCACCAGAGCGCGTATCTGATGGGCGTGGGACGGATCATCGTGAAGATCGGCGATTTCCAGCCCGCGCCTGCGCTGACGACGAATTCCTGATTCGATTTTCCGCGGCTCAGTGGCTTTTTACTTCATGCTCAGAGAATGCCAGTTCCATGTGGGTTGGGGCGCCGTCCAACACGCTATCCAGCACCAAATTGACCGGTAATTGCAGCCCGCTAACAGGCTGGTGATCAATCTTGATCGTCAGCTTTACCACGCCGGACCCTGACTTAGGCTTGTAATCCGCGTCATAGCCGGTAAGAACAAATCCTTTTGCGGTGTGCACAAATTGCGGACGGACTGAGCTGTCAAAGTCTGCCGAAGTTACCCTGATATCGGTGATGATCAGGTTTTTGCCCATCATCGTGACCACATCTGACGTCCCATCTTTATAAGAGAGGCGGTATTGCGTGCCCAGATTTTCCAGCGTGTAGTTGACGTCAGGCGCGGGGAACGGAGAGTTCAACATAAACACGGACCATGTGGTGAAAAAGCCGTTGATGGCCTGGTCCATGCCGGAATAAATATCGTCAAAGCCTTTACGCTGCTGTTCATTCGATGGCTCGGTGTCCGTGTGGTGCGTCACCGTTACTTTGTCTGTCTGGTCAAGCAGCATGGAAAAGTGAATTCCGTTCAAAAGTTTCAGTCCGGCTTGAGCGCCGGCAGGATCGGAGGCGAGCTGGTCTTTCAGCACCACCTCCCAATTGGGCTTTACGGTGGCGCGGAACTCATCCAGTCCCGCCGTGCGCAGGCTGTAATACGCCTGCCGCGCATCGTCAATCACCTTCTTGCTATCGGCTACAGGCGTCTGGGATTGGGCCATTGAGACAAGACAGCAGGCCATCAGCAAGGGCAGGCAAAGTTTGAGCCAGCGAGGTTTCATAAAAACTCCGGAAGTCAATTTTTGGGGGACGCCCTTATTATGACCCCTTTATTCACGGAACGCGGAAGGAAACTCAAACCGGCCAGGTTACCGAGGTTTGCGTGTGTAAAAGCGGTTTCCAGGGTGCTTATTCGTCCGCAGATTTTTTCTTTTTTGAGGGAAGGCGTTTTTGCGTGGGCACAAGCTTAAAGATTTCAGAAGGCGGAACGGCGAGCCCGTGGGAGAGCTGCAGAAGGCCATCAAAAGAAACGGTTTGCTCGGCGCGCTCAATTCTTCCAATCTGGTTGCGGTGAAAGTCACACATCTCCGCAAGCTTCTCCTGTGAGAGCTGCCGTTCAATTCTTAGCCTTCGGACTTGTTTGCCTAACAAAACCAATGCGCTGGGCACGCCGTATAGTCTTTCGGCAAGCCGCACAAATCTACATCCTGACTAGATAGCACCTTGATTAGGTGTATAATTTGCCGCGAAAGCCTATGGCCGCAAATACACAAGAGATCAGATACGCTGCCTGTTTTACCGAAGACGATGGTGTTTATTCCTGCGGACACCTTCACCCAAGTGTCCGAGAGGCGATGAACTGCCTGGTCCCGGATGGCGGGAGTTTTATTCGCGCCCTTGACGCCGGGATCTACCGTTCTCTTTCGAATCGAGAGTTGATTGACTTCCTCGAATCGCTGGAGCAGATGCCCTGGAGCCGGCGAAATAAAGCTCAGGGAGGCGCACCCGGCGGTCACTCCGCGGAGAGCGCCGAATAACGAGCCGCCACGGGGCGCGAGTGAAGATGCTCCGCGCTTTATTTGGCCGCATCGAATTGCCTCTGTATTTGTCAGGCCATCCTATTGCAAACAAAAGGCAAAAACAAGTTCAAGGCACGAATCGAATCAATATCGAAAGTGATTCTTTTCGTCCGGCCGGTTCAACAGTCTAGTTGAATGGTGCATTACTGAGTGCAGATTGCTTTATTTTCAATGATCTAGAAGATTTCACCCCTCAGGGCAGAATCTATACTAGCGCAATCTTGTTAGCGAATCAATAGCGAACAAAATATTTTGTGCCTTAGGAGAAAAAAGGCTTTTCGCCGCAGATTTTTCGCAGATAGGCGCAGATCGGGAAGAGCAAAACCTTACCACGGATGAACACGGATGGGACGGGATTCAGAATCGGGAAATCGGGACATCGGTGCATCGGGACATCGGAAGAACAAAACCTACCCACGCAAATAGGCGCAGATCGGGAAGAGCAAAACCTTACCACGGATAAACACGGATGGGGCGGGATTCAGAATCGGGGAATCGGGACATCGGTGCATCGGAAGAACGACCTACCCACGCAGAAATCCATCACTTAATTTTGTTAGGCGGTTCGGACAAAAAGTGGACTTAAAAAACGAATAAAACCCTATTTACTCGCGTGAGCCAAATCAGCTATATGTGAGAGCTGTTAGGGCTCTTAGCCAAAAAGATAAGACGCAGGCTAAGAGCGCCTGCGCCAAGTACATCTCGCAAAAAGGAAATACAAGAAGCTGTTGCGCAAAATGCTAATTACTAAGTGCTAATTGCCAAATGCTAATTGCCAAATGTTAGTTGCCCATTGGTATTTGCTAGTTGCTTAACCTAACGGGCAGCGCCCGGTGTTAGAAGCACCGAACGCGCCCTAACCGCAGTTCCACCTGCTAGAGGCAGGCAAACCTTGGCTGCAATTCAACATAAACACTCTCCGTCCCGGGCGCAAGGCTCCCGCCGCCGCGCTCACGCCTTAACCAAACCCGCTGTAATCAAATCCGCCACCGCAAAGCCTCAAACGCCCACGCGCAGGCTTCGCAACTCAAAACACGGCAACCCCAAAAAACCGAAGAAGCGAGAGAGGCTGCCGCCCTCAATGCGCTTTACGGAAACCAAACGCGGCAAGACCACGGTCCGCCGCTACAGTGGACGCACGTTCTACCGCTTTGAGGAGGTCAAAGGCAAGCTGGTTGATCTTGTCGAATTCTTCACCACCGGCGAGTACCATGTGATTGAGGTCCGTTTTCAAGATAAGACCGCGCTCCACTTCGTCATCAATCCAGGCTTCATCCTTGAACCCGGCTACTCCGATTGGAAAAGCGGCAACATGCGTCCCATCAAGCGCTGGCCGCCGATCGACAGCGAAACAAACAGGATCAAGCGATGATCTTTTACTGGAGAGGCGGCGGCCATGGAGGCCGCCGCCCTTCGTCCTGCTACTATCAGAATTAACAGGGCGAGTAGGTCATCCTTTTAACTTTCAGAATCGGGACTGTGCCGTCTTGAACACTTGACCCTACGCCCGCGTGTTACTGTGGATTGTCTGAATGTGTCGAGGGACTTACGACTCTAAATCTCGTAATCTCCTTCTTGAGTTCACCGCCGGGCTAAGCCAAATCGAAACGAACCCATCCAGCCAATTGGCATTCTTCAGCCCGCGTGTGCGCCAGCCGGTAGTTTTATGGCGCGCGAATCGGCGACATCCGCCATACCCAGGAGATTATCGAAAATGAAAAAAGTTCTGATACCGATTTCCATCGTGCTCGGCTCGCTGTTCGCGCTGGCACAGACCGATTCCAGGCCAAACAACTCACTTCATCGCATCAGCGTTGTTACGCGGACCACAAGCGCGGTGAATTACAGGCATAAAGGCAAGAGCACGCACGTCAATTTCAAAGGAACCAACTTGATGCCTGAGGGCGGCGGCAACGCCGAAGTCAAGAGCAAGCAGGGAGCGATCCACATTGAAGCCGAATTCAGCGGGTTACAGCCTGCCGGCAGGTTCGGTCCCGAATATTTGACCTATGTTCTTTGGGCAATCAGCCCTGAGGGTCGGCCCGCGAACCTGGGTGAAGTCCTGCTGAATCATGAAGGCCACAGCAAGCTCAACGTCACCAGCAACCTGCAGACGTTTGCCTTGATCGTTACAGCAGAGCCGTACTTTGCCGTGACGCAGCCCAGCGACGTTGTGGTGATGGAAAATGAAATCAGGAGTGACACCAAAGGGACGGTCGAGCAGGTGGAAGCGAAGTATGAGCTGCTGCAACGCGGACTCTATGAGAGCGACATCAATCCCGCCGATATGCAGCCCATGAAGGGTGGCAACAAGACTCCTCTTGAACTTTATGAGGCGCGCAACGCAGTCCGCATTGCCAGATGGACCGGCGCAGAACAATATGCGTCCGACACATTCAAGAAGGCGCAAGCCAGCCTGCAGAACGCGGAAAGCCTCCAGACCGGCAGCGAAGACAAGAAAGCTGAAATCTCTGTGGCGCGCGAAGCGGTGCAGACTTCAGAAGATGCGCGCGTAATAACCGTCAAGAAAATGGATGATGAGCGCCAGGCTAACGAGCGCCAGGATTCCGCGAATTCCGTAGCCCGCGCCGGCGAACGAACCGACCGAGCCAACCGCCAGAGAGACAAAGCCCGGTCCGACACAGCCCAGGCCCAATCCGACACGGCACGAGCGCAATCCGACACGGCCCAGGCCAAGTCTGATACGGCGCAGGCACAGTCTGACATGGCACGCAACCAGGAACGCAATGCAGACGACCAGCGAAATTCCGCTGACGCCCAGGCACGTTCCAAAGAACAAGCCGACGATGCTACACGGGAGAAAGAACTAGCTCAGTCTGAAACGGCACAGGCCAAATCTGATCGCGCACAGGACCAGGCAACTTCAGCCAATGCCGTGGCCGCTGCTCGGGCCGATGCTGATCAATCCCGCTCCGCGGCGCAGCTTTCAGACCAGAAAGCGCAATCCGCCGAGAATGACAAAGCGGCAATGCGCGCCCGTTTGGAACAACAATTGAACTCGATCCTGCAAACGCGCGACAGTGCGCGCGGATTAATCGTGAGCATGTCAGATGTTTTGTTTGACACCGGTAAATATTCATTGATGCCGGGAGCCAGGGAGAAACTGGCGAAGGTAGCAGGCATTTTGCTGGCATATCCGGGCCTGAACATTGCGGTAGGTGGCTATACCGACAACGTAGGGAGCAATCAACTCAACCAGAACCTCTCTGAGAAGCGCGCCGGGTCAGTGCGCGACTACCTTGTGCAGCAGGGTGTCGCGGGAAATTCCGTGACCGCTACCGGCTTTGGCAACAGTGTGCCAGTAGCCTCCAACAATAACGCCGCGGGACGCCAGGCCAACCGCAGGGTTGAGCTTGTTGTGTCCGGTGAAGCAATTGGTACCCAGACGGTCCGGACTCCTGGGAATTTGCAGTAAGAACAAATCACGATTGATGGTATTGGCGCGAGTTCTAACGGGGACTCGCGCCGTTTTTATGTACACGTGGCAGGTTTTGACATTTCCAACCGAAAAGCAAAACCTTTAACCACAAAGGACACGAGGGAACACAAAGGAGATCCGGAAAAGCAAAACCTACCACGGATCAACACGGATTACACGGATCAAAAATCAGATCGGGACATCGGTGCATCGGGTGATCGGAAAAGCAAAACCCATCACTTAATTTACGCAGGACGCAAAGGATGGGGCACCGGCGTAAATTCAGCTTCTATGTAGTGTTTCGTACTTGATTCGTCCGCAAGAATCGGCTAAAGTATGGCAGCCCTGAGGGGTGGAAGTGTCTCAGCTCTTTGAAAATCAAGCAGTCAGCGGTCAGCGTTCAGCATTCAGCAGTCAGCCAAAGCATGTGCTGTTTACGACCCTCTGCCGATTCTTGGGTGGATTGGGTGACCTTGGGTGGAA
>Ga0070734_10005760_pt1 | contig 10732 bp, 13 predicted proteins | sample Coa_R1_8_FD_66444 | JGI IMG/M metagenome (GOLD analysis project Ga0070734, IMG submission 66444) | Surface soil microbial communities from Centralia Pennsylvania, which are recovering from an underground coalmine fire - Coalmine... | ecosystem: Environmental > Terrestrial > Soil > Unclassified ... | reverse complement strand
TCGACATAGCAAACGTGGTGATGATCGACATGATACCGCCCGATGCCGCGATGCAGGCGCCCTGCAAGAAGATTTTCGGTGCGTAGGCGTCATAAAGAAACCACCACCAGAAAAAGGCCGGTGGAATATAGACGGGTATCGCGCCAAACAGTTCGAACCAGGGTCGCCCGAGCTCCGGCTGAAATCCCAGCTTCCATGCAACCCATTGTGTCGCCGCCCACATCGTGACGAGCACGATGCCCAAAACGACGCAGATTTGGGCCCAATTGATTTTGGTCGAAGACATCGGTGCAAAGTGCTGAACCTCCGCGGCGGTTCAAGAGGCGATCGCTGGCAATTGCATGCGGTGGGGTCATAGCGTGGAAATCGGATAGTCCTCTTCACTGCATCAAAGGGAGCCGTTCCGCATCCACGCACGAACACATGCGACAGACGATTGGGATATGCTGCTTTCGCCGGCGGGTGGGTTTTTGACGCAGCGAATGGACGAATCCCAATTACAATCCCAACCCACGCTTCCTTCCAAACTCCCATTCGATGCCGCCGGACTCGCGCTGAATGCCAGTAATGAACTGGCCGACGCGGTTTTCGAGGACCGGCTGCCAAGGCACCAGCCGGAAGCCCAGTCCATCCTCGATCATCGCGAAACGTCCGCTCGCAAGAGAGGCAACGCCCGTGAGGCGGCCGCTGACATATTCGCCTACCTTGCCGGTCGTAAAGGTTAACCCTCGTTCGGTAGCCATCTCACGACCGGCGCGCTCCAGCTCCCGCTGCTCGAGGTTTGCGATGGCCCGCGCATGAATCTGGACGCCTCCTTCTCTGATGGTCGCATAGCCCATATCGACGAGACGGTTGGCGCGGCGCTGGATCGCGTCCTTGACATCGCGGCCAAAACCGCTGTCCGCGATGACCAGAAGCTCAGGCGCCGTTAGCTCCCGATCAAGCCAGGTGGCGGCCTCACTGGCAATCTGTCGCTCGAGATTTTGCACCGACAAGGTCCTGATCCTCGGTCCGTCACCCCCGATCTCGCGATCATATGCTTGGCCGCGTTCGATGATGTCTTTCGGGACCCTCCAGTGATCCTCGTCGAGGCGTTCGACATGTCCTGCCCGGCGCAACGCCTCCAACCTTCGGACATGAGAGCGGACGAAGGATTTGGGATCCTTGCCCCCTCGTTCGAATTGCTCGCGGATACGGTCGAGGTGCTGGCTGGGCCGGTAAAGGCCGTCGGCCTCGCCCCTGTTGAGAGCGATATTGCGATCAGCAGCCCTTGGACCCGAGATGGCAGGTATTACCTCCACGATCATGTCTCGCCTGATCTCCTTCAGAGGAGACACGTCGGGGAATTCGACGTGATGTATGCGGCCGTCGACGCCGTCAACGACCAGGTAGACCCGCTCGTCCATCTCGTCGCCGGCAAGACCCTTCGCGAGGACACGACCTGTGACTTTATCGGCGGGCCGAATACCGTGACGAACGTACTGGTCGACCCCGCGTTCTTCTTGCAGGCCGTGGACTGCGAGCGCCCGGTGCATGGTCTTGATGATATCGTTGCGGTCGGAAAGCTCCTTCAAGGTGGCCTCGGCGCGGTCGCAGATGACCCACTGTCCGGTCTCAACCTCGCTCGACAAGCCATAGCGTTCCAGGAATTTTACACGACCGACCATGGATCCGCGATTCTCACGAAATGCATAGGTCGCTCCTCCTCCCGGCCTCAAGTCGACGATTCCCCTCTCGCGTTGCTCCGCCGTGAGCATCTTGTCGAGCCGGGTCCACCGCTCCGCGTCAACCTCGGTCCTCAACCTGGACTGAAGTTCGAGCTCGCTCTGGTGTCCGAGTTCCAGCGTCACCAATTGCGAAGCCCGATGACGAATGCCGTGGGCGATGTAGTCTCCGGCGATATTGAGGATACCTCCATCCTCCAGGACACCGCGAACGACAATGTGGGTATGGGGATGGCCGGTATTGTAGTGATCGATCGCGATCCAATCGAGACGCGTCTCCAGGTCCTTCTCCACCTGCCGCATGAGGTCGCGCGTAAACCTTCTCAGGTCGGCCATTTCGTTGGAATCTTCCGGCGCGACAATGAAGCGGAATTGATGCCGGTCCTCGCGGCCCCGCTCGATAAAGGCCTTGCTGTCAGCCTCGTTCTCGAGCGCCGAATATGCCCTGCCCTTTTCGCCATCGGGGGTGACCCCATCGCGTTCGAGGTAGCGGAGATGAGCATCGACAGCCCTGCTCGATGCCTTGGCCCTCTCCTGGCCATGCAATCCGCGCTTCCTCCCCTGGGAGTTAAGCTTGACGATTCTCGCCTTGACAGCGACGCGACGGGACCGGAAGCGCCCGCTCGAATCCTGTTGCCAACCGCCGTCGTGTCCATCGCGAAAGAACAAGGGAACGACTTTCGCGCCGCGACCTCGTGCGTTGAACCGGCCGGTTGTTCTCGCCTTGCGCCCTTCACCCAGGACCGGTCCGCGGCCAATCTTGTTGGGGTCCCCGCCGGCCCTCCTCACGGCCACCTGAACTTGCTTCAGGAAGGACTGCGACCGTAGACTTTTGGCCCGTGTCCCGCGACTGCCCACGCGTCCGGGACGTACATTAAACTCGTCGCTTTGATCTGTCGTCATGAGCCGACGATCCTCGTCCGATCAGACCGGCGCAAGAGCCGCAACACGTCGATCGCAGAAACTCGCAGCGATGCGCAAGTAATCGTATGAAAAAGCGGAAATCCGATAATCGAAATCTGCCAGCGCCGTCGCTCTGCGCATTGTAAAAGCTTGAGAAGCTCGAAAAGCGCCATACGGCCACGATGAAACGTCGTTTACCGCCAGTCGTGGCGATTCCAAAAACCAATGTGCAGACAAAGGCTTCTCGACATTTGACAGTCGGCGAGTTCGCGAACGGCAGTTCGCTTTATCTTGCCCTCCTCTGTCGCTGGTTCCCAGGGCCCAACTTCCAAACCAACAGACTCTCGGTACTCGCGGCGATTTGCGAGAAAATGCAGCGAAGCTAGCTTTTGCGATAGCGATCGTTGCCCGAAGGACCGAGACACCGTTAGGGTGGCTCGGTGAGGAGCGAAGCGACGAGTAGAGCGCGGGCCGAAGGTATCGCCCGTATGTCATCAGCACGTTAATATCGCACTCCTCCGCGAACCCTTGCCGCGTGAGTGAGGCTCCTTCAGTAGAAAACCAGAAAGTCGTAGCGTCATGATCGTGTTGCATCGTTTCGAATGCAAACCGAATGTCCGTCACCGTGCGCCCGCCCGCTCAACAAACAGGGGAGCCTCCCGCCAAGGAAGTTCACGCCTACCGTCAACTGCGGCATGTTCACCCTGCTCGTTGTCCAGCAATGGTGTGAGCGCCGCGACGTAGGCCGTAGTTTCGGATGGAAGCGGCTTTCCTGTTAAAAGGTGCTGTTCATATCGCCGCGGACCTGCATGGTAGGCCGCAAGAAAGCCTGCCGAGCCGAAACGGTCGTGCATCTCCTTGAGGTAAGCAGTGCCCGCCAATATGTTGTCGCGTGGATCAAAAGGGTCGAGACCGAGACCATAGCGAACGCTGAGTTCAACCCAGGTGCCAGGCATCAGTTGCATCAGGCCCATTGCACCCCGGGACGAGATCGCGTGCTCGTCACCGGCGCTTTCAATCTGGATGACAGCGCTTATCCAGCGCGCCGGCACAGCAAAGCGGTCGGAAGCTTGCCTGGTGAACTCCGCAAGCCTGTCTATCGATTCGACCCGGGATAGATTCTGTCCGGATGCTGCTGTTTCGATGCAAAAAGACGCTGTGATCGGGAAAGCAAATAGCGCAACGGCGGCAATGATGCGTGTGATGGGCAAATGCGACGCCGAGCATCCATGAGACAACGTCCGCGCACGAGGATGGCGAGGCCGTTGCACACCGCATGACCTGGTTTCGGTTGTGAGGCCCGCCCCGGAAGGAAGTTGGACGGATCAAGATAGCTGCAGCGAGCGGAGGATCGACCGCGTCTGTGGCGCATGATCACTCCTTCTCGGTCCATACCGGAGCCGCTCTGCCGACGACTGCAGATGCGGGGATCGGTCCGAAATAACGGCCATCGAGCGAGTCGGTCGACTGCCAGTTCATGACGAAGACGTCGCCATCAGCAATGACGCGGCATCCGTTCCAGACCGGAAGCGGACGGCCTCGCCCGTCGTGTTCACGGGCCTGCCCCACGTCGATGCCGTCGACAACAATGGTCAGGCCATTTCTGCAGACTGTCTGCCCGGGCAATGCCAATACGCGCTTGAGCATGGGCACGCCGAGTGGCAGATACCCGTTGAGATCAAGGTACGCGGCGAGAAGATCGGGCGGCTGTATGGCAACAAGCTCGGTGACGGCCAAGGTGGTCACGGGCTGGAAGCGGTAAAGGCCGATTGGAACGCTGTTTGATGCGTTCCATATGTAGCGCGGTGATGCTCCTCCAATTGTCGAGAGGAGAAGAAAGGTTGCTACAGATGTCGTTAAAATCGCGGCGCACCGAGCATTCATGACATGACCCTCCGCCGATGGAGCCAGGCTTGGTGACGGGATCGGGTATAAGGTCGAGGTGCTTCGTTGACGGACAGTCGGTTATGAACGTGGTGCCAATAGTCGGGCGCGACGTCGGCAGGATCGATATCGGTCGCCTCGACAGCATCGATCAATTGCAGCACCCGTTCGACCCTCGGCCAGCCGGATAGTCGCAACAGGCTCGCACCGCCGGGTTTGATCCAGGGCACTGTCGAATAGCTCTGGCCTGGTGTAACCGCTCTCAGGATGTCGATCCGGGATAGAACCGTCCCAAAGTCGTTGGACGTCCATCGCACGAAAGCGAAGATGCTGCCGGGGGCGAAAGAGAGGACACGCCGATTGCGGTCCAGGATCTTCTCCGAAACAGAGCGACCAAAACGAACGCGATTCTCGATGCGCTTTTCGAGCCACAGGAGTTCTACTGTCGTGAGATCGCTCTCGACGGCCTCTTCTGTTGAACGGTTCTTGGGGGTGTAAGCTTGTCTCTTCATGGATCAGCGCCGCTCCTTTCCCGCATAAGGGATGGGAGCATGCCGTTTCGCCGGCAGGACCGTGCCCTTGCCCGGATCACTGGTTGAGGTTCTGGTGCCGACGTCTGCCCATGCGTTCAGGTCGGCAACCGCGTAGACGACGCGGCCGCCGATCTTCCGGTAAGAGGGACCGGTGCCGTAAGTCCGGTGTTTTTCAAGGGTGCGGGGCGAAAGGCTCAAGTATCGGGCCGCCTCGGCAGTCCGCAGGTATCGTGGCGATGTAACGAGGCTCGCATCGGACATTTGACTAGCTCCGTTGCCGTGTGGAGCGCCAGCGGGGTCCGTGGCGCGTTGACGGCGACAATGACGGAGAAGCGCCTGGAAGGGGGATGCCGAAGATGAGGGGGTGCATTTTCGGCCCCCCTCAATGCCGAGCTATTTCTTCCGAGATGTGGGACGCAACAGCGCACGGTAACCGCCGCGCATCAAGACAATGCCGCCCTGGACCAGCCGGATCGTCAGGCTGCGAAGATCATGATCCTTCCAGGCGCGCCCACGGACGCGCTCCTCGCCGAACAGGCCCTCCGCGATTTCGCGATAACTAAAGCCCGCTAGCCAGCCATCAAGGGCCCGCATCATCAACACGAAGCGGTGGCGACGCCGGTGCGGGAGTGCCAGAGGGGGCGGACCAAGACGGCGGCCTTCGACGGCAGAGCAAAATCGGTGTGCCGCCTTGAGACGTATGTCGAAGCTGGCGTCGAGCGGCACCTCGACGGAAAGGAAGCTACCTTTGACAGGCGCTTCTGGCAGGTAAAGCCTGTGGACAGAGCCTGCCAGCGGCACAATAGCGTGCCAACCATCCAGCCCTCGGCGAACTTCGCCAGCGGCGAGCGTGGTCCAATCCAGACTATATTGTCCGATAGCGCTGGGGTGGGCGGTTTGTCGGAGCGACAGGACTGTGGAGAGAGCCTCAGGCGCCCAGAATATCGCCAGCCGGTCGAAAGCCTGTCCCGGATCAGCCGCGAAAAGACAACCCCCATTTACTTCGGAATTGATGAGGCGCGGCATCCGACCGCGCAGAGGCAGTCAGCTTTCCAAAGTCCTGCTCGTATTCGCTGTCGCGGCGGAGCCACTCCCAGGCCAAGTCGGCCCCTTCCGCCCTTCCGAGGTTTGCGTAATCTTGCGCCGAACTCCAATCAATGGCTGCCATAACAACTTCCCTTACACTGCACTAACGATAGGGAATTGCAGCACGATAAATGTGACTATTTCTGGTTGCGTCCAATTCGGACTGCCTATGATCTCATTCGCTTCTTTGATTGCTGCCAAGAAGAAATCACGTTTGGTTCAAACAAGCTTCATCAATTTCTCTTCGGCCAGCCGCGAGCGAGGAGTTCGCGGTAGCCGTGACGCGCCGCCCACTTCGCTCGCGCAAGATGGCTGTCGTAGCAGGCACGGGCGCGAATGGGCTCAGCGGCCGGATCGATGTGGAGAACAATGCGGACCACGTCTCGCCAATCCGCGTTGACTTTTTCAGCATCGAGAAGACGCACATAAGTGATGGCGTGTTGCTCGTCATACGGCGTCAGCGTCGGCTCATCGGGAGCCATATCTGCGACTGCGGGATCAAGCGGCGGCACGCGAGAAACTCCTTGTTGGTCGAGAAGCTTCGATTTGGCGAACCTTAGCTGCATTTCTGCTATTGTCGTACCGGCAGGGCAAGCGGTCTACAGGTTTGTGCGCTTCAGAGATTAAAGAATCGTTGGAACTCATCTGACGCGGCGACGCCGGGAGGCCCCGTTGTCCCGCGTATTATAACACGTAGCATTGAAATACGCGATTGCCTCCTATCCTGCGGATGGACATCCGCAAGGTCTTTGGAGCAAACGCACGTAGATTCCGCTTGGCCCTGGGGCTAACTCAAGAAGCTGTCGCCGAGCGAATGGGTGTCGATCGCGCTTTCATCAGCAGCATGGAACGAGGGCTGCAGAACGCGACCCTGCTTACGATCTGGGAAACGGCCCAGGCGCTGGAAGTGCGGCCTGTGGATCTGCTGGACGAAAAAGGAGCGAAGGCTCGCAGTTCGTAGCGGACCCGCCAGCTTAGACGAGGAATCTCGCGGATCTCGGCGATAATTCTTCGGTCTTACATCTTTCTCGCTTGAGCAGGACGAAGCCCCGCCCGGGCTGGCCAGGCGGGGTATCCGCGGGCGAGCTTACTCGCCATTCTTCCTGGGGCGCGACCAGAGCAGGTTGTAGTCCTCGCCCCCCTCGCCGTCGAAGAGGTTTGCGTAGATGGGCGCTGTGAAGGAGGGATCGTCGAGCTTGAGCGAGAGGTAGTCGCGGCCTTCCTCGGAGCGCTTCGACCAGGCGGCTCCTATTTCGACTCGGCCCACGTAGACGCGGTGGCTCGGAGCATTTTCGCTTGCGCGGTTGGGCTCGGCGACGATGCGCACACCCTTGGCCTTCAGGCTCAGCGTGACAATCTCGCCCTGGAAATCGTTGCCAACCTTCTTGAACGAACCGATGGTAGCCATGTGACTTCTCCTGTTTGTGTTTCGAGCCCGCGACCACCGCGGCCTCGATGGCGATCTGAGAGGCCGAAGACGATCGGCGACGCACCCGAAGGGCCAGAGCGCAGCGGAGGACACGGTCGTGGAGACTTTCTTGCCTCGCGAGGAATGGGCGTCGCCCAGGGGAAGAAAGTCTCAAGCGACGGCGTTGCGGCTCAGACGATCGAGGCGCAGCCGGTCTTCGGCCAGATCAAGCCATCACAGAGGCCCGGTGCGTCCGTGCTCCGAACCATAGGTCCGGGAGAAGATGGTGAACGTCGGTTCGCGCCATGCAAGAGGTCGAAACGATTCGGCGTAGGAAAAGAAACGTGAGGAAGCAAAAGGCGGTTTCGTCGACGCAAGGCCAACCGCGAACGAAGGCTCCGGCGCAGGACCGAACTGGACGCAATCAACACCATCTCGCCTGGGTATTTCCGAGGAAGGTTGTGACTACCTTTCGCTCAAGCTCGCTGACCGACGTTCTGCGCGTCGCTTTAGCCGGTCAGATTCGACAGGCAAGTGGCGCTGAATCATTGCTTGTGCGTTGCGGCTGTGAGAACCGACTGAGGGCCGCTCCCGACTGCAGTGTCCGAATCGAGCGGGCGGGTCGTGGTGAGGATAGTCAAGCGTGTCCATGCCGCGCCGCCAATGACGATGGCCCCGAGGCAGGCGAAGACCTCACGCCAGACAAATGACGGCACACCGCCCCGGGACATCGCAAACACGACCTGATAGCCGGCAACTGTCGCCGGCACCGCAAACAGGGCGGCAATGATGGCGCGGACGATTATGGACCGTGTCATGGCAAACGCGGTCTGACCGATCGCAAGGGTCACCCCGCCGGCCACAATGCCAACAAGTGGCGCTCTGAGCACGCCCGCGCCGCTGTGCAATGCCAACATGAAGACGTAGAGTCCTACAAAAAATGGCAGAGCGTATACTGCCAATATGAAGATCAGCCAGCAGAGCAAGCCGACGCCAGCGATGTTCAGGAGAAGTCCAAGGGCGACCATGGTGGTGGCTCCATATGCAAAGGGGCTATGGTTGCGCCTTCCACCACCACCACGGCGCAGGTCTGACGATGCAATCGAAACGAGGCGGAGTTGCGGCAATGCAATTCCACCTCGGTGGTGCGGAAGATGGCAGGTTGGCGCTCACGAAGCGCCGAATTTCCAAACGGGGATGCCGAGCCGCTTCGCCTTGTCGGCGAGGTTGTCCTGGATTCCCGTGCCCGGGAAATGCATGACGCCGATCGGCGTCAACTCGAGCATGGCGTCGTTGCGCTTGAAGGGTGCTGCCTTGGCATGCTTGGTCCAGTCGGGCTTGAACGCGATCTGTGGCACCTTGCGGGTCGTCGCCCATTTGGAGGCGATCAGCTCGGCGCCCTTTGGCGAACCGCCGTGGATGAGCACCATGTCGGGATGCTTGGCGTGGACCTTGTCGAGCCGGTCCCAGATCAGGTGGTGATCGTTGAAGTCGAGGCCGCCGGTGAGTGCGATCTTCGGTCCCGCCGGCAACATGACTTCGGTCTCGGTGCGGCGCTTGGCTGCGATGAAGTCCCGGGAGTCGATCATGGCTGCGGTCAGCGTGCGGTGGTTGACAAGCGATCCGGATCGAGGACGCCAGGATGAACCGGTGTGGACCTCGAAGAGTTCGATGGCCTGATCGCGGAAGAGTTCAAGGCAGTTCTGGCGCTCGATCAACGTGATGCCTTCGGCTGTCAAGCGCTCGAGTTCGACCGATCGCACTTCCGAGCCGTCCTGCTCGCGTTGGCTTTTGCGCTGCGCCTGCTCGTTGTCGTCGAGTTGGCGGCCAATGCGGTCTGCAGCGCGGTGAAAGAGATTGACCGTCGACCAGAGCAGGTCCTCCAGGTCAGGTTCGAGCCGGGTGTCGTTCAGCGTGGCGACTAGAGCATCGAAGATGTCGGCAACAGCGCCCGCGATCGTCTTACCTTCGGGCAGCGGCCTCGGATCGGGGTGGTCGTCGAATGGACGGTAGCCAAAGAGCTGCAATTCGTTGAGGACGAGGTCGGTCGGAGATGCCGTGTGCGGCGGTTCGATGTCGTCACGATCAGTCATGAGATGTGGTCCTTTGCCGGATCGGCCGCGCCCATCGCGGCCTTCGTGGCGATCACCTGACGGCGGGCGGGACGGGCCTGCATCCGGAGCAACGCGGAGGGCCGCAGCGCCAGCGAAGGATGGCTGCGGGGCGGCTATTTTGTTTCGCGATGCAAAGGCCCGCAGTCGGGGTCCCCACGCGACTTGTCGCGTGGGGTGGCCAGGGCCGGCGGAAAATAGTCGCCCCACAGCCATTGCCGGACCGAGCCGCCTGCCGTCCGATCGCCCTCTAGAAGGCCGTGGTCGCGCCTCTTTCGGCATTGGGCACCGCGACCGAGGCTGTCGACGTGGATAGGAGCCAACGCACCTATACGACGGTGGCCGGCATTAGGAGAAAGCGGGAGACGTCCTCTGGTGCGAGCTGCAGCCGCAACGCCGCTCGTAGCGCGTTGAGACCGAAGGTATGCAGATCCTCGTTGAAATCGCCCAGCCGGGGTGACAAGGGGATCGCTTCGATGCCGGCCGCACGTGCGCGGTTCGAAAGAATGGCTTGCACCATGTCGCCTGCGGCATCAGCATCCCGCGCGATATAGAGCCGACGCAAGCTCGACGACAGCAGCATGGCTGAGAGGTGATTGGCCGACAGCGCTGCGGCCATCGGCAATGTTGGCAGCGCACAACGCAGCGAGAGCATGGTTTCGATGCCTTCGCCGGCCACGAGCACGTCGTCGTACGGCGCACCGAAGCGAACCGCATTGCCCAGCAAATCGCCCATGGCGCGTCGCGGCGTGTCGATCGGCGCCTTGCCGAGCCGAATGCGATCAAAGCCGTTCGGATCGAGCCAGGTGCGGTGCACGCCGGTGATCCTCCCAGCGAGGTCGGTGACGCAGGCGATCATCGCTGGCCAGGTTTCAGTCGGAAGGTGCTCGTCAGGTCGATAGTAGCAGCGCGGGTGGAAGCGGAGGCTGCCACCATGGTGCACGCGAGCTATTCCGCGACCTCGCAAATAGGCCTCCACCATCGTGCCTTCGATCGGACCTGAGATCGCAAAAAGCCGTCTTGCGGATTCTTGCGAGCCGACCGTTGCGGCGGGACGACTAGGCTTAGGGACGTGTCCTGGTT
>Ga0070734_10005759_pt1 | contig 10732 bp, 11 predicted proteins | sample Coa_R1_8_FD_66444 | JGI IMG/M metagenome (GOLD analysis project Ga0070734, IMG submission 66444) | Surface soil microbial communities from Centralia Pennsylvania, which are recovering from an underground coalmine fire - Coalmine... | ecosystem: Environmental > Terrestrial > Soil > Unclassified ... | reverse complement strand
TTCGCCATCGCCTGCAACATCACGTCCTGTACTTTCATCGCCCGCTCCATCGCGGCCCTCGGATACGCTTCCATGCTCCGCATGGTCTCCTATCCTCACCGCCCGCAAAGCGGACATATCGCCTGCTATCTCAACCGGACATATCATGTGCTACCGACAAAGCGCAGGTTTGGTAGTTGACAAACACGCTCGAAATGCTTAGGCTCGTTGCTCTTCCCGTTTCGGCCGACTCCACAGGGACAATTCCAAACTGCCATGTGATTAGAGAGTCCTAATTTGTCGTGGGGCAGCGTCATCGAAGGGGCGTTGGTCTCGACTGAAGCGGTCCAACAAGAGACGCCGTGGCCGTTACTTGGCGGTTTGCGATACGCGCCTGGAATACTTGTTCCCTGACCCAATACCGCAACGCCTGCGGCAGCAACCCCCAGGGCTGATCATCGAGGAGCTTAAGGCGCCACTCTCGCTCATCTGGGCCTAGTTTATTGAGCTCTGTGACCAGCGAATCCTTGAGGTTCAGAGCAGCCTTGAGGTCGGCGATTGACTCCAGAGGAAAATCGACCTTCGCCGCTTCGAGCTGCGACAAGATGGCTGGTGCTTGTGCGTGGTACGCAGCGCACTTGCCCGCCGACTCCCTGATCTCGGCATCTGGGCTTGTCAGCAACTCGACAGTCCTCGCGGGCGCATCCTGCATCGCGAGCACGCAGGCGGCCTGCTGCTGCTCCGCTACTGAGCCTCCAAGACGAGATCTTAATATCTTGGGTTGGTCTTCACTTAGGTGCATTCGGCCCAGAAGTTCTTCATAAAACTCGTCCGCTCCCCCAATGCGAGACATTAGACGGGGAATCAGTTTGGAGGCATCCCGCGTGCGCACCAGTTCATAAGTTGCCCGACGAACTTCGAGGTTGTTGCCATCGATCAGGGATTCATTGACGGCGCCGTCGAATCCGAGTGAGTTCAAGCTGACGAGGGCCCGTGCACGCACGTAGTCGTCGTTCACTTGCTCGACGATGTGCGCCAACGAGTCCATCACATCCAGCCGGCGGTCCCGCTCTGAGACGTTGATAAGAAATGGAAAGGCGTTGCGGTAATCCGATTGGGCAGGATTGAGATTGAGAGCCCAAACTGGCTTTCCGTCCTTGGCCAGATTGAATTGCAATTCCTTTTGCGAGTCTGCCCAACCCATCGTGAATGCAAATTCCGGACAGCCCCGGCTCAGGGCATACGCCTCTTCCAGACTGACCCACCACGGACCGCGCTGAAGAGTACCTGCCAGATCTCGCATGCACGGAGGATGCGGCAATGCAGCCAGCGTCCCGATGAGAGTCTGGCGTCTCACGACATCGAGACGGGCAGACCGGAGCGTCTGAAGTAAAGCCTCAGCAAGTTGGGCGTCCTCCTTTTCCAAGGCGGCAAACCGGGCGACATCGACCTCGCCCCACATCTGCGGCCGAGTGACTCCGGTCACAAGCGCAGGAACTGAAAGGCTACAGCCGGTTCTCAGAGCCGTGTCCAGGACTTGTTTGGTTGTGGGAACATTGCTGTCGATGGAGAGTAACGAATCGAGGTAGTGCTGGAGAGGTACGTTGCACCCGCCCCGAATATGCCGAAGGAAATCTTCGTGCGGAAAGCTGTCGCCGGCAGGAAGATCCTTCTCGGCGATCGGATAGATATACTCCGGATCTAATGTCGAGAGACGTTCCGCGGCAGCGAGGCGGATTTCGTTTCTCTGCGAGCCCAGCAGCGCGTGAAGGCGCGCAATGTCATCCGTCGTCGCCACCGTGCAAAAAACCAGAGTGGCGTAAAGAATCTCTTCCTCCCCATGAGATTTAGGGTTGTCGATAATACTGAGGCTAAGAGTTCGGGCGTCAGATGATTTGCCTTCATGGGCTGCCCTTGCCGCGAGGAAATCGGCGCGGGTCGCCCGGTCGAGGATTGGAAGAACCGGTTTGCCCAAAGGGGCTACCCAAGTCACCTGCGCGCCTGCAGTTGGCCGATTTTTCAGACGTTCGGCGCCGTAGGATAACGTCCACAAGTGCACCGGGTACCCTGGCGCGCCAAGGCCATGGTAGCCACGAAAAATAGCAATCTTGTCGCCGACAGTGGCGCCATACTGCGAACTGCGCAGAAAGCCGTAGTAGACGGTCGCGCTGAAATAAACTGCTACTACAACGGCCATTAGCCAATTCCGGACTTTTCGCCTGACGTAAGCCGGAGAGTATCTCGCTGTCGTCAGCTTGACCTGCTCAAGCGTGAGTTGGCGATGAACAAACAGCAGTGGGTCTTGGGTATAAACGCCAGCAAAAACCGGCTGCTGAGGAGGCAAGTCTTGTCCTAGACTCTCGCGTTGCTCTTCCATCCGGTCCTGAATAGTTTGCAACAGGTCCGAGAAGTAGACCGTTCCTGGAGACGGTCCGACAAGAATATCCCCGGAAACGATGTCGATCAGGTTCCGAGAGAACAATGTGCCGTGGCCATCACGCATCTCCCAGGAACGCTGGTTTGCACGGGACGCCGCCAGCACAATTCGATATTCGCCGGTCCCAAGCGAACGAAAACTCTCAGGTGCGTTCTCCGCAAATCCGGCGCTCTGACAGCAGTCGAGGATCAGGAGAACGCCGCGTGCCTTTGTCGCTTTGATGCAGTCGTTGATGTCAGATCCGCGCAAGGCGGTTTCGGAAGGCTTCGCCCAGTCGATCCCCGAAGGACAAAAGAAGAACTCACCATCGCGCTGAAGAGCATGACCCGCCAGATAAACTACGATGGCGTCCTGCTCGGCGGCTGAACTCGTAATGGCACGGAGGGGAGTAAGGATAGAATCACGCGTTGCATCCTTCCCGGTAACCGAGTGCACCTGGTTGGCTGGGACCGCGCAACCGCCGGGATTCATGAGGGCAGCGGCGAGTTCGGATGCATCGCTCTCCGCGGTTCCGAGTCGAGGCAGGTCCGGATCGCCGGGGTCGTCAACTCCAACGCAAAGTGCGTGGATGAGCGAGGAGAAGGATGCAACGCTGGTCCTCATGGCCACTTAGAACCATGGGGACAAGAACCGCCGCTTGGTTGGCCCGAGCTGCGGGTTTGCCGCGTCTCTGGCTCCCCGCGCGACAGCGTGACCGCTGCCCCCGCTTGCGGCGTGGGTCGCTCCGGCAGCTGTACAGAAGACAAGGAATCCGTTGATCACTCCGATGAAATAGTCGACTCCAGCGCCGCCGCTGAGGTAAGTCCCGATCAGAACAATGACTTGAGCGACAGCCAAGGCCAGCCAGCGGGGATTGAAGTTGAGGGCGGTCTGAAGTCCGTTGCAGACGACGAAGGTTGCGCCTGTGGCGCCGCTCAGAGTCAACATGCTCTGCAACGTGAAGAATTCCTTAGGGATCATGCGCGAAAACCTCAAGACGAAGTTGCCAGCGAATTCTACCGCGAAGCCAGAAGCGGCGCGGAGTCTTCTTTAAGCGATCTTCCAGTAAGCGACTTTCGTCATATATTCGCCTATGATGTTCCGGTATGAATGGCGTTAATTCCGAGATGCCCCAGGCCTGGGTGGTGCGTTGCAAGAAATGCAGCTGCACGATCACATGCAGGGCGATCGATCCGCAAACCGAGCATTCAGAGCCGGACAAGGCCGAGCCGCCGCCCTCGTACGCAGTCGTTGTCGCTTGTTCTTGTTGCTGGTCTGCGTTCCGCTACGCCTCCACCGAGGTGTTCAAGGGGCAGCCGGCTCCAAGTAACACATGTCCGGAGCGTCGCAGCAGAGAGGCTAATAATAAGGAGGAGAAGAAACCAAACACTGCCCTATTGGTCGCGGCCTCCCTCATTGCAGCCGTACGCCTTCATAAAGAAGAGGTCAAGTCCTCCCCTTCCGTGCAATCCAAGATTGCAGATAGTATTCGGTTGGCCGAAATGATCCAATCCAGACTGCAACGCTGACCGCAGTGGTACACTTTTTGGGCTCCATACCATGGCCACCCCGCCCACCATCGCAAAGCAACTCCTCCGTATTGCCCCTTACTTCCTGGTGCGTGATGTCGTGAAAGCCGCCGAGTATTACAGAGACGCGCTGGGCTTCAGCTACCCCCGCTTTTGGGGCGAGCCGCCAACCTTCTGCATGCCGCAGCGCGACGGGCTGATCATCATGCTCAGCCAGACGCGGGACGCGTCGATCATCCGCCCCAATGCCAATGCCCGGCGCGATGAATCGTGGGACGCCTATGTATGGGTGAAGGATGCCGACGCGTTGTACGCCGAAGTCAAGCCGCGCGGCGCGATCATCGCCTATGCTCCGGTGCTCCAGGATGAGTACGGAAACCGCGAGTTCGGAGTGCGGGACCTTGACGGCTATCTGCTTGCGTTCGGCTCTGACGCCCGGTAATCGCCGTGCCGAACTGGAAAATTCCAGAATCAAAATGCACCACTACCCGCTGACGATCCTGCATCTCCGACACTCCGCCCGCTTGCTACAATTGGGACGCCCGGCACTCAATCCCTGACTGGAGAGGACAATCAAAATCGTGAACTTGGCCCAGATCGTAACGGAGTTGCAAGCGAAACGCACCGAGGTGGAGAAGGAATTGCGCGGCTTGGATGGCGCCATCGCAGCACTTAGGGGTTTAGCAACTGGAAATAAGACAAGATCAGGGAGTGGCGGTAGGCGGACGTTGTCGGCCGCCGCACGCAAAAGCATCTCCGACGCGCAGAAAGCGCGCTGGGCAAAGTTCAAGAAGACGCAACGGAAGGCGTCGTAAGAGTAAGAGTCCCGAGGTGATTCTTGCTCGCCCAGCTCTGGAAAAATGGGGGCGCGTCGAAGCGTGAGTCTCGCAACTTTGAGTCCGCACTCTGGCCGTGCTTGTCGTGCCCCATGCCCCGAAAAGACTTCCTCTTGCCCACGGCATCACAAGCAATGCTTGTCATTCGAAGATAGCCCGGCTGGATGACATAATTTACTATCTCAGCGCACGCCGCGACACGAATTTCGCGTGAGACCGAAGCTTGATTGCGGAGGATCATGATTCGACACCTTCTTGCCATTGCCTTTCTTACGATCGGCGCGACACTCAGCCAAGCGCAGCCCTCTTTGCCATCTAGTTTCCAGGCAAAAACCATTCACAGCCCAGAGGGAGCGGACATCTTCGTGCGCTGGGGCGGGCACGGCCCGGTCGTCGTGCTCATTCACGGATATGCGGAGAATAGCGACTCATGGGCTCCACTTGCGGCAGATCTCATGAAGGATCACACCGTTGTGGTGCCCGACCTTCGCGGAATCGGAAGATCATCGAAGCCTGAAGGTGGATACGACAAGAAGACACAGGCGAAGGACATTCGCGCCGTCGTGACCGGGCTTGGATATGACAAAACTTTCGTGGTCGCACATGACATCGGCAACATGGTGGCTTACGCTTACGCTGCAATCTACCCGAATAAGGTGCAGCGGTTGGTGGTGATGGACGCACCGATTCCGGGGATCGAGCCCTGGTCTGAGATTCTCCTGAACCCCGGAGTTTGGCACTTCAACTTTCATGGGCCCGACGCGGAACGGCTGGTGGCTGGCCGTGAGCGCATCTACTTTGATCGCATATGGAATGACTTCACCGCCGATCCTTCCAAACCCGATGAGGCTACAAGAAACTTCTTTGCGGCAACTTACGCCCAACCGGGCGGGATGCGAGCTGGGTTCGCGCAGTTCACTGCCTTTTCCCAAGACGCGAAGGACAACAAAATCTTCGAGCAAGTGAAGCTGACGATGCCCGTACTGGCGGTCGGCGGAGAGAAATCGTTTGGTCCGCTACAGGCGGTGATCATGCGCCATGTGGCGACAAATGTTCGAGAGGCAGTCGTCGCTGGCTCCGGCCATTGGCTGATGGAAGAGCGCCCTGTGGAAAGCGTGGCACTCATTCGCAATTTCCTCGACATCTCGTCCGGCTCAAAAGAAGGGCAGGAAGCGCAATCTCCGCAACCTGAAAAGTCGAAGCCTCCTGTCAAAATGGAGCAGAGCGGGCACATCCTTGGAATCGGCGGTGTCTTCTTCAAATCCGCTAATCGCGATCAAATGCGCGAATGGTATTCGAAGCATCTTGGACTCGCTGACAAAGGCCAAGGCGCGATGCTTCCATGGCGCGAACACGACGACGCCCAAAAGGAACACGTTACAGTTTGGACTGTTTTTTCCGCCTCCACTAAGTATTTCGATCCCAGCCCCGCACCGTTCATGATCAACTACATCGTGGACGATATGGATGCTTTACTCGACCGCTTAAAACAAGAGGGAGTAAAGATTGACGCCAAACGAATGGATGAATCCTACGGTCGCTTTGCCTGGATCTATGACTCGGATGGGAACAAGATTGAGCTCTGGCAGCCGCTACCCCCAAAGCCGTAAGGGCCTTCCACAAAGGTGGAAAGTAGCTGAGCCTGCTACGCGGGTAGTGGCTCCGCGGGGAGATGGTTTGCTGTTCTAGGAACAAAAGGTTCGAGTGAGGACTTGAATTGCGGGCTCAGGCGCAGTTGTTTGCTCTCTTGCTCGAATAGTTCTCGCGGATTGGGCGCGCTCTTCAGAGCATACCGGAGATACGACAGTCGCATGAGCCAGAGAGCGTGGGTGCAGTCTTCTTCACTGTGAATATGAAATGTTGTCCATCCTGAGTTCGGGACCCAATGGTGCTTCTCAGCGAGTCCCTGCGCCAAGAGAGCGTCATGGACTGCGCGTGGAAAGGGGATATCAACAACACCTCCGGTATGCACGTGACCAACTTCCGCCTGTCCGAAGCGGAATTCCCGACCTCCAAACCGATGTGGGTGAATCGATATATTTGGCCATGCCGATACTTCAGCTTCGAACGTCCTCAGAAAATGCGTCATCTCTAACTCCAGTCTGGTGTTTATCGATGTCTGCGACGGCGGCCCGATTCAGCTAATCTTCACTCGGCTTGCCACCCAAATCAAATGAGCTTCGATCATCTTGCAATGCGGCGAGGCTGCCTTACCGAAATGCGGCCGCGTTCTCCTTCGCCCAATCACTGACCCTTGACGCTGGTCTGCCCGCTACTTCTTCCACCGTTGGAAAGATGCGCGCCGCCTTGCCGGTACGTATGAACCCTGCGAACGGTACCAGGGCGTCGATTAAGAAGGATGGCATCCCCGCGTGCTCCATCCCCTTGCGCGCGGCCTCGTCGGTGATGGGAACGTATTCCAGCGGCCGCCCGATCGCATTCTCAAGAATCTTCACTTGCTCGCCCATGGTGAGGGCTTCAGGTCCTGTCAGGGGATAGGCCTTTCCTTCGTGGCCATCCGAAGTCAACGCACGAATCGCGACCGCCGCGATATCGCGAGGGTGGACCGGCGGGAGCTTGCCGTCGCCATAGTTTGAGAAAACCTTCCCTTGGGCACGAACGGTTGCTCGCCAACGCAATGCGTTTGACATGAAGGCCGTAGGACGCAACACAGTCCAGGCGATTCCTGCAGCTCGTATCGCTTGCTCTCCCTCGTCGTGCCACTTCCGGATGTCATTTCGCGTTTCATCATCGCCGCCAAGGGCTGAGAGTTTTACGATGTGGCGAACTCCTGACGCCTTGGCTGCCTGGGCAAGATTGTTTTCCCGAGTACCCGTTTGCGGGCCAAAGGTCAGCGAGAACACCTTTTCCACGCCGCTGACGGCGCTAGTTAAAGTGTGTGGAACATCAAAGTCGCCTTGGACTACCTCAACACCGCCATCCAGCTTGACCTTCGAGGGGTCGCGGGTCATCATGCGCACCCTTTGCCCCGTCGCTAGAAGCTGTGCAACTACTTCGCGTCCTACCGTTCCTGTTGCACCTGTAACCAGAATCATCGATGTTCCCCCAGCATTTCTTTTCGCATAACGTCCTTGCTCAGCTTGCCGCGTACGGAACTGCGGTTCGCCCGTTGCGCAACGTATGTGCCCACCAAGCCAAGCGTTTCAAAAGTATTTCCATCTGCCTCGTGGCGCGCTCCGGGTTTTTTAACGTGCCCTCGCCGTCGAACTGTTCCCACGCGCTCGCGAAGCTGACCGAGTCCCGGATTGTGACGGCGTGCAACTCGGCGAACACCTGGCGCAGCTGCTCGACCGCGCGAAGACCACCGGAAACTCCTCCATACGAGACAAACGCCACAGGCTTTGCATGCCATTCGGCTCCCACTGCGTCGATAAGGTGCTTGAGCGCCCCGGGATAGCCATGGTTGTATTCAGGAGTAACGACGACGAAGGCGTCGGCCTTACGCATGCGTTCCCGCAGCCAGGCCAAATCGTAGGCATCGCTTCCTTCCGCTGAGGCCCGCACCGGAGGGGAAGCCGGATCAATCACCTCCACCTCAAATTCGTCTCTCTCAGAAAGTTGTTTTGCGACCCAGACCGCAACCCGGTCGCACAAACGCCCTACCCGCGTGCTTCCGTAAATCAGGGCGACGGTGGTTTTGCTCTCCATAGGTTCGACTCTCCATTTGCAAATCTCTAATACCTACGGTACAACCTCAAGTAAACTTGAGGTCAAGAGAAAAATGGATCCCAAAACTCACCGGCCTGACTTCCATCGCGAACTGACTGTGGGAGAAGTCGCGGCGCGTAGCGGCGTTGCCGTCTCCACGCTTCACTTTTATGAATCGAAGGGGCTCATCAAGAGCTGGCGGAACAGTGGAAACCAGAGACGCTATGCCCGCGAAGTGCTCCGTCGCGTTGCGGTGATTAAAGTAGCGCAGCGCACGGGTATTCCTTTGGCTTCGATTCGCAAGGCGCTAAAGGCGCTGCCGGGCGAACGGACGCCCACGGCGCAGGACTGGAAGCATTTGTCGGCAACGTGGAGAGCAGAACTGAACGACCGCATTGACAGACTCGCCCGCCTGCGCGATCAGTTGGATGGGTGCATCGGGTGTGGCTGTCTGTCCCTTGGCGTTTGCCCGCTGCGCAATCCGTGGGACAAATTGTCCGAACAAGGTCCTGGACCGAGATTGCTTGAGCCAGACTAAAACCTATAATTCGTATTAAATAGCCCTTGCACGTTTCGACAAGCCGACTTCGTCGAAGTCCCAGCGAGAGGAATCGCTGGGACGCTCAGGGGCACGGCGTCATCTCGGCAAAGATCGCGTAAGGATACTGCTTATTGATCTTTGAGAAAGAGATCGTTGTGAAGGAGCGAATCGCGGCACGCTGCCTCTTCCAGTGTAGCGTGGACAGAAAACTTTCGGCCAACGCTGGCGCGTTGGATTATTGAAGGTTTGCCCGTAATCCAGGAGTTTCTCGAATCCGTCGGAGTCCTGCACCAGTTCAGCGGAAAGTCCAGTTACCCGGTTTTCCCATGCATGTCCCGTTGCCATTTATACTCGTGAAACGAGGGAAACTCGATGCGCGCATTCCTAAGCCACTCGTCAGTAGACAAAACTATTGTGATCGGCGTCCATGAAGGATTGGAGGCAGAATCAACATGGCTTGATCGTGCTGAAATCGAGTGGGGAGACATGTTTCTTGAGAAGATAGCCGAGGGAATCACATCGGCTAGCGACTTCGTCTTGTTCTGGAGTAAAAACGCTTCACAAAGCGAGTGGGTACGACTTGAAATAAACGTGGCGTTCATACAGGCTCTGCGTAGAAAAGCAATAAGGCTTCGAGTAGTGTTGCTAGACGATATCCCTTTACCTGTGTACCTGGAGCCATACCAAAGCTTCTCTGTAGTTGGCTCGACCAATCCGGTAGCTGACATTTTAAAGAAGTTGACAACTCTCCTGAAGGAGACTCCCAGATCGGTAAGATCACGATTCGTAAACCGACATGATGAAACCGGAAAGATTGAAGCCGCAGTTGACGACCCAGAATTTCGGGCTGTATGTGGCTTCGGCTTCACTGGTGTGGGCAAGTCATCGACGGTTCAGGAAGCTCTTCAGCGCATCTTCTCGGGTGTGAGCGTCGTTCGGACGGATGTCAGCGAAGGAACAGGATTCGTGGAGCTCGCTCTGGCTCTTTCTGCATCGGTTCTACACGAACCCCTCCCTGAAGGTCTGAATCAAGAACAGCTCGATGAGCGGATCCGGTTATGTGTCGAAACTATCGTAAAGAACGGGCAGTTGCTCCTCTTATCGAATGTACAGCACTGGTTGGACGAGGATAGCCAACCTCAAGGTCCACTCACGTCTCTCCTCGCGATCATCTCTGACCTGTCGGCCTTATCAGGTCGTCCTATTTTTATGACCTCAACCAGACGACCTAAGCTCGATGTTGCTGTTCAAGATCGTGTAATGCAATTTAGCATTCGTGGGCTCAAAGACGAACATGTGGCAGCGTTAGTTAGAAATTGGTATTTTGCGATTTACGATAAAGAGTTGTCCGTCGAGGACTCGAACCGAATTGCTCCAAAACTGTATGGGCATCCAGTAGCGGCCCGATTGGTAGCAGGACTACTCGGCAATCACAGCGTGGATTTCCTTGAAAAGTACCCTGAGGAACTCGTTGCCCTACGAAGAGATTTGGCACGTGTTCTCCTGTAGGATCTTAAGCTGACGGCAGCAGCAGAAAAACTAATGGAGACATTAGCGCTTGCCGGTATCGGCTTGCCGGCTTCGGTACTTGTTGCAGCGGGCTCGTCTGAAGCCGAGTTTCAACAAGCGGTTGCGCAGTGCGCGAATGCAGGGCTCATCACAGCCGATAGGGTAATCGAGACTCATCCCTTGTTCCAGGACTTCTTTTGGCACCGTCTGCATCGCAGTGACTATCGACAGCGATCCCTGGATTTGGCCGAAG
>Ga0070734_10005758_pt1 | contig 10734 bp, 10 predicted proteins | sample Coa_R1_8_FD_66444 | JGI IMG/M metagenome (GOLD analysis project Ga0070734, IMG submission 66444) | Surface soil microbial communities from Centralia Pennsylvania, which are recovering from an underground coalmine fire - Coalmine... | ecosystem: Environmental > Terrestrial > Soil > Unclassified ... | reverse complement strand
TCGGTAGGGCCCAGGCCTCCCGTGAGCACTAGAATTTGCGAGCGCGCCAAAGCGCCGAGAATGCTGTCCGTCAGCCGTTCGCGTTCGTCCCCGACCACCGTCTTGCGAACCACTTCTACACCGAGAGCGTTCAGCTGATCGGTGAGGTAGAGAGAATTGGTGTCCAGCTTCTGCGGAGTCAGTAACTCTGACCCGACGGCGATTACTTCTGCATCCGCCATTACGGAAGAGGCTTGCCGGTGATCCCGACATCCACGCGAAAGAGCGAGCTGTTGGTGGTCACGAGCAGCGCGCGCGAAGGACTGAATGCCAGGCCGACAATGCCGGGACCTGAAAGAAACAACTGTGGGCGCCGTTCGTGATCGAAGCGAACCACCCCGCGCCGTCCACCGAGCGATCCGGCGACATACAAGCGGCCTTCCGCGTCGAACGCCATACCTTGCGGACGGCCGAGTCCGCGATAAAAAGTTTCGACTTCGCCCGCCGGCGAAATCCGATACACCGAATCGAAGCTCGAAGTGGTCGGGCCAGTCACGTAAAGATGATTGTCCGTTCCGAAAGCCAGATGATAAGCCGCGATGGATGCCTCAAGCGTGGCGAAGACATAAATCTGGCGCGAGCGGCTGATTTTGAAAATCGTTCCGCCGCGATCTCCGACATACAGGTTTTCATCCTGATCGAACGCGATGCCCGTGGCTACGCCCATCCCTTCCACGTAGACGGACATGCTCCCGGTGGAAGTCACCTGATAGACGATGCCGTCGTACCGGCTGGACACATACAAAATCCCGTCCTTGTCGAACGCCAGACCGGTTGCGTTCATCAGATCGCTCACAAACGGCTTGACGCTGTAGTTGAGATCGATCTTATAGACCGAGACGGGAGTCTTTTGACCGCGCGATCCGCTGAACGTGGCGAAAATATTGCCGTACGCGTCGACCGCGGGATTTCCCACCGGATACAAATTGTCGGCGATCTGCACGCCGATGTCGCAGGTCCAAGCCCGGCTGCTTTGTTCGCCTGCTTCCACAACCAATTCACCGGCGGAAGCGCCATCGGGCACGCGCACAATCACATAAGAGTCGGATCCAATTACGATCGGTGCATCCACATCGCCGATGGTCACGCGCGGACGATCGGATCGCGCTAATCCCGCGCCCCGGATCTGAAACTCGCCGCCGGGAATAGCCGCCACCGGAGTGACATTCGAAATTTCGGGACGGCCGTTGGAGTCCTTCTTGGATGCCATGTTCAAAAAATTCGGAATCGATCTAATACGAATATAGCAAGCGCACCATACAGACCGGCCATCACGTCATCCATGACAATTCCCGTTCCACCCGGCAGCGCTTCGAGTTGCCGCACCGGAGGCGGCTTCCAGATATCGAACAGACGAAAGAACAGTAGCGCGGCCAGGTAACTCTTCCAGTTGAACACGCTCGCTCCTGCCAGCGTGATCCACTGGCCGAGAACTTCGTCGATCACAACAATCTGCGGATCCTTGCGCGACTCATAGAGCGCGACTTTGCCCGCAGCCCAAATTCCCGGGAGCAGCAGAACGATCGAGAGCGTAATCAACCACAGCCGGTTCGGAATCGCGAGAGCAATCGCAAGCGCAGCGAGCGACCCAACGGTCCCCGGACCCGCAGGCGCATATCCACACCCGAAGAATGTCCCAACCGTATACGCGAGCCCGCGCATCAGCCGTGGCGCACGCACTCGTGCGTGCCGCGTTCACACTCATGTGAACGCCAGTCTTTACTCATCCGGCTCATCCGATTCCCCAGTCGGCTGGACAGGCGTCGAAATCACGTACTTCTCACTCGCCCAATTCCCTAGGTCGATGATCTTGCACCGTTCGCTGCAGAACGGAAAGAACTCGCCATTGGGATCGGCTTCCTTCTTGCAGATCGGGCACTTCATACAGCAGTAAGAATCGGGAACATCTCAGGCGCGAGCGCGCCCACCAGATCGTAATCGTGCGCTTCGGTAATCCGCATGCGCTTGATTTCTCCGGCGCGCGGCGGAGTGTTGCCGAAATCGTTGATGTAGCAGACTCCATCGATCTCCGGCGCCTGCGTCGACATGCGCGCCTGCCAAAGCAGATCGGTTTCTTCCGACGGCCCTTCCACCAGCACATCCACATCCTGGCCGACCATCTTTCGATTCCGGGCTTTCGAAATTCGCCGCTGCAGAGCCATCAATTTGCGCTTGCGATTGTGGATGGTCCGCTTGTCCACCTTCGCGTCGAGTTGGAAACTGGCGCTGGTTTCTTCGTCTGAATACTCGAACACGCCCAGCCGATCGAACTGCGCGGCTTTCACAAAGTCACACAGGATTTCGAAATCGGCTTCGGTCTCGCCGGGGAATCCCACGATCATGCTGGTGCGGATGGCCACTCCGGGAATCGTCGTGCGAATGCGCTCCAGCAGCTTCAGGAAGAAATCGCCATGCGAGCCGCGCTTCATCCGCTTCAACACCGCGGGACTCGCGTGCTGCAGCGGCATGTCGATATACTTCACCAATGCATCATGCTGCGCGATGGTGTCCAACAGCGTCTGCGTGATCCGATTCGGATAGCAGTACAGAAAGCGCACCCATTTTTCGTGCGGCGTTGGAATCTGGGCCAGCCTCGCCATGAGCTGCGCCAGGCCATCCTTCAACCCTAAATCCTCGCCGTAGGACGTCGTGTCCTGCCCAATCAAATTGATCTCGCGGACGCCTTGCGCGAATAATCGCGTCGCCTCCGCCACCACTGATTCGAAACGCCGGCTGCGAAACTGCCCGCGATACTGCGGAATCACGCAGAAGGAGCAAGGATGATCGCAGCCTTCGGCGATTTTGATGTAGGCGAAATGGCGCGCGGTGGAAAGCACACGCGGCGTCAGATCGTGATAAAGATACGGCTCGAACGGATTCGTGGCCGGCTGCTGGCCTTCACACAACGCCACGATATTCTCGAGCTCGTTGGTGCCGATCACCGCATCCACTTCCGGCATGTTCTTTTGGATGTCCGTGCGATAGCGTTCCACCAGGCATCCCGCGACAATCAGTTTTTGCGCTTTGCCGGATTTCTTGAATTCGGCCATCTCAAGAATCGTGTCTACCGATTCCTGCTTGGCCGGATCGATGAAGCTGCACGTGTTCACCACCAACACTTCCGCATCTTGCGGATCGTTCGTCAGCTCATGGCCGCGCTCGACGAGCTGGCCCATCATGACCTCGGTGTCGACGAGATTCTTGGGACAGCCGAGACTTACAAAACCTATTTTCACGGGTGAACTTCTAGAATACCAGACGAGCGTTTTTTTCCGAACCGCGAACGCAAGGAAGCGTGCGAAATGCTACGGGAGCCGGTACAGTTTCCGGGCATTCTCCCGCAAAACCATGCGCGCCATTTCCAGCGCACGCTCGCGGGTAATCTCGCCATCGTTCATCATGCAGGTGAGCGCGGCGCCCAGTGCTTGCCGCCCGGTGGTTGCAGCCACCCATCCCGCTTCTTCCCAACCCATCTCTTCGGAAAACGGATAAGCGTCGGTAGCAAATAGAACTTTCTCCGGCGCGCGCTCCAACCATTCGCGAATGTCTTGTGCAACGGTTCGCGGATAATTCATGAAAGTCTGCTCCGAAAAATCGGCGTAAGCATTGGGCTTCGAGAGCAGCGCGGCCACTTCACGCGTGAATGGCCAGCCGCCATGCAACATCACGAAATTTGTCTTGCGCAGCTTCGGATCGTTCAACACCGATTCCAATAGCATTGGATTGGCGCCCCCGACGTGAAAATAACCGCCCGCACCGTATGCCGCATGAATGTGGACGGCGAGGCCTAATCGTCCGCATTCGGCCGCGATGTAACGAAAGATGTGATCCTGCAACTTCTTGTATGTGGCTTCCGGAGGCGCCGAGTTTCGCCAGTGCGAATAGATTTGGCGCGCTTCGTCGCGGCCAACGTTGTCAAATTCCAGCGACCGCAAATACGCCGCTTCGTACTTCACCGCCACGGCGCCGGCGCGTTTTTGGCGCTCCAACGTTGTCGTCACCACGTTGGCCAGATATTCGTCGAGCGTCGCCGGCGTTTGCGGCAGAGCACAATCTTTCAAATAGCGCTCGCGCAGAATATCCTCGTCCGCGAAAAATGTCCTCCGGTCGGAATTCTCCCCCGCCAGGCTGCTGTTATTCAGCGGAAATAGAAGGGCGTCCACGAACGGAACCCAGAGAAATCGCGGCGCGGCCAATCCCCGCCCCATCGCAACGCGGTTCGCCAGCATCGTTTCTATGCCAAGTTGATCCAGCACCCAATTCGCGTAACCATCGCCCTTTTCGTGAAGAAGTTGTCTCTTACGCTGCTGCACTTCCGCAGCCTGCGAAAGGCCGAAGAGCTCGCGCCACGCTTCCACTACCACGGGACTCCCTTCGCGCGTACGCACTGGCTCGGTATAAGGATCCATCACGTCCACCGGCAGTGCGTCGAACTCCGTGTCCTTCGGCAGCCCGTCAAACGGAGGACGAACCGGATGCGCGTGGTTGTCAATCGCCTTGATCTTCGCGATTTCGGCGCCGAGCTGTGGATCCACCGAAAGCTGCGCCCACGCAGGAACGAGCGCGGCTAACAAAACGACGGCGCTCTTCATTGGATACCCAAATGCCACCCGGGATTGAGCCACTTGATCTCCTTCGCCGGATTCGGGGTACCCAAAACGAATGCGCATGGCGCCTCGCCGAATTTTTCAAGCCGGTCCCGAAGCCATGAATCGCCGAGCGGCGCGGCCAATACCACCGGAGTTCCCGCAAACCATGCAAGCTTGGCGCCGAAGATCGGATCATCTTTACGTTCGGGCTGCTCCAGCTCGTAAGCCCGGCGGTATTCCGCGATGGCGGCATCCAGGTTCTTTACAGCAATGTAAACCTTCACGATGCCTGTAAATTTCGTCGTGGTCGGCTTCCCGCTCGGATACGCCCGCAACTCGCGCGGGGTGAAATCGTGGATCAGGAACGGAAAGAATGTCCCATTCCCCGGACCAACCTGCGCGGTCTCCCACTCCAACTGCACCCCATCCGGACGCTTGCGGCCGTTTTTCAACGGATGGTCTTTAGCCGGGATCGCCGGGACACGCGTCGCCCACGCGCACGGCCCGGCATTCCCCTCCAGGAATTTCTTCCAGACATGCTCGCTCACTGCGGCAGGATCGGCGTGGGGCTGGATTGCGATCAATTCGAGATAAGATCCGTCCGGAAAGCTAGTGAGCGCCATTTCCGTGGCGTGATTGGAATGCGCTCCGCCATATTCTGCGGGCACTCCAGCCGCTTCGAGCGCTTGCTGCAGCGCATGCAGATCCCGCCCCGCCACCGTAACGTGATCGATGTGAAGTTGTTCCGCTATCATCGGGAAGCACATTGCAAACGCCAGGAAAATGGATTTGGACACGAAACTTATCTTATCTATTCCAATCGAGACGAACCGGCTCACGCTCGATCACTGGCAAAGCTCCGACTGGATCGAGTTTCGGCCCATCGCTACCGATCCGCAAGTGATGCGTTACATCACCGGCGGCGTCCCATGGACCGATGAACAGATTCGCAATTTCGTGGACAGACAAATAACACTTTTCGCCGCACGCGGATTTTGCCGTTGGAAGTTGCTCCGAAAACCGGACCGGAAGCTCGCAGGCTTTTGCGGCGTTGGATTCTGGCGCGATGCTCCGGATCCGGAAATCGGCTGGTGGCTGGAGCGCGAATCGTGGGGCCAGGGTTTGGCGACGGAAGCGGCGCAGGCCGCCCTGCAACATGCGTTCCAAGCCACAGACCACCCGCGAATCATTTCGGTTGCGCGGCCGGAAAACGCGGCATCCATACGAATCATGGAGAAGTTGGGGATGAAATTCGACCGCGAGTTTTCGAGCGATGGTCTGCAACTCGTTCGATATGCGATTGAGCGCTCTAGATGGCGGACGAACGAATCGCTACAACCGTAACGTCATCTTCTTTCTCACCTGCCACTGCGTGGATGATCGCATTCACCAAACCTTCGGCACTCTGTGCTTGATTTGCGCGCATCACGCGCAACAGCCCTTCCTCGCCGAACTCGGCTTCGGTTTCGACGCCAGCCTCTGTGACGCCGTCGGAAAAGAGAACCAGCGTGTCACCCGGCGCGAGATCCACGGTGCCTTCCTCGCTCTCCCACTTCGGGAATACGCCAAGCACAGTCGAGGTTGGGGGCAATCGCTCGACGGACCCATCGGCGCGCAGCAGGATCGGCGGCAGGTGCCCACAATTTACGTAGCGCAAGCGGCGGCTGCGATCGTCATACGCACCGAAGAACAGCGTCGCGTAATGTTCAGGCGGAGTTGAATCGTAAAAGAGTTTGTTTACACCTTTCAACAAACCGGCCGGCTGGCGCAGCGCATCTTGCGATTGGCTGCGGAAACACGCCTGCAGATTCGCCATTAAAAGGGCGGCAGCCACGCCTTTTCCCGAAACATCGGCCAGCACGAAGCCCAGGGCGTTATCGCCGATATCCAGAAAATCGTAGTAGTCGCCGCTCACTTCGCGCGCCGGCACGCATTGGCCGGCATAGTCAATCGAGGGCAGGCGCCGTGTTTGTCCCGGAAACAATTTCTGCTGCACGTTGCGCGCGATTTCGAGTTCCGACTGCACTTGCCGGTCCGCTTTTTTGCGCGCGAATGCGTCGTCGGCTTGTTTACGAATGGTGCCCAGCAAGCGCGCGTTGTCCCAGGGCTTCTGCACGAAGTCGCAAGCGCCACGCCGCATCGCTTCCACCGCGAGATCCACGTTGCCCCACGCCGTCATTACGATAATTGGCGCCGAATTCTTCTGGGATTCCAGACTCGACAAAAGATCCAGGCCTTCCGCGCCCGATGTGGTGTCGCGCGCGTAATTCAAATCCATGAGAATCAAGTCGAACGGTTCGGCCTTCGCGGCGCGCAACAGTGCTTGCGGCGAGTCCACCAGCACGCTTTCATATCCGGCGCCCTTCAGCAACAATCGCAGCGCTTCCAGAACATCCACTTGATCGTCACCGACTAAAATTCGCAATTTGCTATTTTCTGGCTGCCGGATATTCAACTCCTTCTCCTGCCCGCGAGTGCTCACACAAATCATGGTTGCGCGTTTGATGTACCGAGGGCAAGCAGGCTGCCACCATAAAGGGTTGAATCGTTGGACCAGAGTTGCAGCCGGGTGTTCGCAAATGGGAAACTTGTGTACCGCTTTCGTGAGTTGCACGGTATGACCAAGTGCCCATCCTGCTCGGCCGAGATTCCGGAAAGTAATCGATTTTGTGGAATCTGCGGGTCCGTGCTCACGCCGAACTCTAACGGTGACGAAACCATGGCGATGCCCGCGCCGCCATCTTCCTCGTCGCAACGAACGCGCTCTTCCAACGTTTCCACATCGTCGGACTCGCCGGACGAAGGCCGCTTCCTTCCCGGAGTACTGGTCGCCGAGCGTTATCGCATTCTCGGATTACTAGGCCGCGGTGGAATGGGCGAGGTCTATCGCGCCACCGATTTGCGATTGAGCCAGCAGGTAGCGCTTAAATTTCTTCCCGAATCCACTGCCGCCGATCCGGATACGCTGGCGCGGTTTCACAATGAGGTTCGTATCGCGCGGCAAGTTTCGCACCCGAATGTGTGTCGCGTTTACGACATCGGCGAAATCGACGGCCAGCCGTACATTTCGATGGAATATGTGGACGGCGAAAATCTGAGCGCGCTGTTGCGGCGCATCGGCAGGCTGCCCAACGACACCGCGATCGAAATGGCGCGCAAGCTTTGTTCCGGGCTCGCCGCCGCTCACGACAAGGGCGTGCTGCACCGTGATCTGAAACCGGCCAACATCATGATCGATGGCCGCGGGCAAGTGCTGATCATGGATTTCGGACTCGCGGGAATCGCGAGCCAGATCCAAGGCGCCGAAATCCGCCATGGAACGCCGGCCTACATGGCGCCCGAACAGTTGACCGGCACCGAAGTCACGGTGCGCAGCGATATCTACGCGCTCGGCCTGGTGCTGTACGAAATGTTCACCGGCAAGCGCGCTTACGACGCGAACAGCTTGGCGGAGATGACGCGGCTGCGCGAAGAAGCGGCGCCACCCAGCCTGGTTACACACGTCCGCGATCTCGATCCCGCGGTAGAACGCGTGGTCCGGCGCTGCCTCGATAACGATCCCGTCAATCGGCCCGCTTCGGCGCTTGCTGTGGCGGCGGCTCTCCCGGGCGGCGATCCGCTGGCCGCAGCGTTGGCGGCGGGAGAAACGCCATCGCCGGAATTGGTCGCACTCGCCACGGATCGCGAGGCATTGCCTCCACTGGTCGCGCTCGCCTGCCTCATCGCGATCATAATGTTTCTCGCGGGAGTTCCCTGGCTGCAATCGCAAAGTGGTTGGATATCGAAAACGCCGCTCGAAAATTCGCCCGACATGCTCGCGCACAAAGCCCGCGACCTGGCGAAATCCTTCGGATATCCGGAAAAGCCGTTCGACAGCGCTTACGGGATGCAGTACGCGACCGACTATCTGGGCGATCTTAAGAACCGCGGAAAGTCGGTGAGCACGCTCGCGCATCTGAATACGGGTCAGCCAGCGCCAATCGTGTTTTGGTATCGCACCAGCCCGCGTGACATGGTTGCAGCGGAATTCGGCAACGATGGAACCATCACGCCGGACGATCCGAACATGGACGTCAGCGGAATGGTGGAAGTGAAGCTCGACCCCCAAGGGCACCTGGTTGCATTCGAAGCTGTGCCACCGCAAGTGGACGAATCCGTTGCCTCCACTCAGCCGCTGGAAGGCAATGCGCTGCTCACCGCCGCGGGGCTTGATCCGTCGAAATTTCAACCAAGCGCGCCCCGCTGGACTCCACCATCCAGCTTCGACCAGAGAGCGGCCTGGACCGGAACGTATCCCGGCGATCCCAATCCATTGCGCGTCGAAGCGGCATCCTGGCGCGGGAAACTGGTGTACTTTGCGCTGATCAGTCCTTGGACGCGCGCCGACCGAATGAAGCCGGCGGAACAATCGCTCAACCAGAGAATTCTGTTGGTAATCGTTCTGACACTGCTCTGTGCGCTGGTCATCGGAGCGTGTCTGCTGGCGCGCCACAACATTCGCAAGGGCAACGCGGATTGGCGCGGCGCCGTCCGATTGTCCGGATTTCTGTTCGTGTTGGGCATGGTTTCCTGGGCGCTCGGAACGCATCATATGGCAAGCGCGGCGGAATTGATCATTTTCATCATGGGCCTCAGCGTCAGCTTGCTGATCGCGCTATTGATGTGGGTTCTTTATGTCGCGCTCGAACCGTATGTGCGCAAACGCTGGCCGCAAACCATCATCTCGTGGACGCGCGTATTCAATGGACGCTTGCGCGATCCTGTCGTGGGCGGGCACCTGTTGGTAGGAATCTTGTTCGGTGTTTTCTCAGCGTTCTCGTCGCAGGTGAGCGCCCTGATCGCAATGCGCGCGACTGGGGTACCCGCCCAGACCGTTTTGCTGGGCACGATGATGGGCGTCGCGCGCGTGGCCAGCGCGATGGTCGGAATGCTGCCGAATTCGATTTTGAATACGCTGGGCATTTTCTTCCTGCTTTTCGTTTTCCGGCTGATCTTTCGCAAAGAGTGGCTCACCGCGTGCGCCTTTATCCTGTTCTTCGCCTTGCTCGGGTCGCTGGCTACCACCGAGAGCGCGCTTATGACGCTGCCAATTCGATTGCTGTCGATTGGCGTCATGCTTTACGTGATGTTGCGTTGCGGTCTTTTTCCGTACGTTGTGGGAGCCTGCATCGCCAGCGTGCTTGTGCTCTTTCCGGTCACGACAGATTTTTCGGCCTGGTACGCCGGCAGCGCGATCTTTACTCTCGCCTGCATCACTGTACTAACCGGATACGCGTTCCATACAGCATTGGCAGGACGGCCGCTATTCAAAAGTACTTTCCTGGAAGATTGACCGGCTTACTTAGAAAATATCCGCTGGACTCCATCGATAGCGCCGCTCAATTACAATGTTTTTGACATGATCAGGAAGTGGCAGGGTAGCTCCGTCTGGACTTCGGGCGGAAACGGCTCTGTGCCCGTTTCTGCGTAGCCAAGCTTGCGATAAAACGGCGGAAGTTCCCTCCGCAAATTGACGACTCGCAAATAGACAACAGCGCAGCCGGCGCTGCGGCATTCGTCCTCCGCCGCGGCCATCAGCCGTTTTCCGAGACCGGATCCTTGCAGCGAAGGATCCACCGATAGCAAACCGATGTAGGCACGCTCGGCGTCCGATTCGAGATACACACAGCCGACGATAACACCGTCCCTCTCGGCGACAAGGAAGCGGCCTTGAGCAAGACGAGCCTGGACTTCGGCTAAGTCCAGCCGATCGCCACGCTTGAAAAAGCTCTCTACTTGAAAAGCGGAGTTAATCAGCCGCGTGATCGCGACGGCGTCCGCGGGCTGCGCGGCGCGAAATGGCGAATTACTCAATTGCGGCAAGCTTCTCGTCGAGGTGCTTCAGAGCCGACTGCAAGATTTCGCGATAGCGTGGATTATTCGCGGATTCCAGATCGTGCAGCACGCGAGTACGCGACATCAGAAGACCCTCGCGTTTTTTGATCCGTTCCGCTTCCTCGGGGGTGACCACAACCGCGTTCTTTGGAGCACGCCGGGACTCAGCCAGTTCGATTTGAGCTTCCACCGACTTACTTTCCCAACCACGGGCCATACTTTCAGTTTGGCA
>Ga0070734_10005755_pt1 | contig 10736 bp, 15 predicted proteins | sample Coa_R1_8_FD_66444 | JGI IMG/M metagenome (GOLD analysis project Ga0070734, IMG submission 66444) | Surface soil microbial communities from Centralia Pennsylvania, which are recovering from an underground coalmine fire - Coalmine... | ecosystem: Environmental > Terrestrial > Soil > Unclassified ... | reverse complement strand
CGGTGGCGCGCGCTGAAGTCGCGCACCACTCTTGCAAATCCGAGTAACTCCCTGCCTTCGCCCAGGACGGCCGTTGTGACCGCGTTCGCCCAAAACCGCGACCCGTCCTTCTTCTCATGCCAACCCTCCATTCCGAGATGGCCCAGAGTTGCCGTCCTGTTCAATTCTTCCCGGACAGTTACTTGCGGGCCGTCGCCCTCTAAGTAAAGCCGACTTACCGGCTGACCGACCATCTCCTGGCTGCTGTAACCGTACATGCGGTCGGCGCCGGCGTGCCAAGCAGCAATAAGCCCGTCCCGGTCCAGCAAGGTCAGAGCATAGTCTGCGCCCTGAAGCACTGTCCGCGCAGCGGCCGGCGATTGGTCACGCAGAATCACGAGATGATGTCCCGGCAGGACTTCGCCTTGTGCTGCGTAGTGATTCTTGCCGGACTCTGTCAGGTCATCCAACTTACGCCCGATCAGTCTGTCAATGGAAAGTCCGAGTAACTTCGCTGCGCCAGAACTTGCTTCTACGCAAAGACGATTCTCATCCACAATAAGAATCGGTTCGGACTGGGGAGAGAGAACGGCGCGCAGCAGCTGGTTCAGATCCGTTGATCCGTTGCTCGCGAGCCAAGCCATGGCTGGTTGCACTGAGGCTGCGGAGGGCATTGCGTCTCCTTCGCCCCGTCGATCCAGGAGGCCGAGTCATCAAGAGACTAGGCGCTGGGCCTTCAAGATCTCGAAAACAGCGGGGGCCGAGATTGGCGGTTGACCTATTCTAACACCGATATGAAAAATCGAAGCCACTGAATCGACCGCATTTGGTCAGGCGACGCCGGGCGGTCAGCCCGTAAGTGAATGGACTCAATAACTTGTGTCGCTGCAACAAAAGGACGCATCGGGTACTGGGCAGCATCCTGCACTCTGCTTATGTTCGAGGAGTACAAACAATGCCCTTAGTAAACCTGGTTGTAATCTTGATCGTGGTAGGGATGGCGCTGTGGCTGGTGAACCGATACATCCCGATGGCGTCCAGCATCAAAACCATTCTCAACGTGGTCGTTGTGGTGGCAGTCGGAGTCTTCGTTTTGAAGTCCGCCGGACTTTGGGGCGACGTCACCAGCTTCCGAATCGGGCGCTAAGGGATTGCGTCCGCCGCGTATGAAACTACAAAAAAAGACAGGCGCGCAGGACTTCGATCCCAAGCTCTTCCTCGCCAAAGCCGACAACGGAACGACTGTTGCGGACTACCCGAAGACCGAGCACATCTTCTTGCAGGGCGACGCGGCCGACGCCGTCTTATACATCCACAAAGGCAAGATCAAGCTAACCGTCGTTTCCAAACAGGGCAAAGAGGCCGTGGTTGCCATTTTAGGAGCCGGAGACTTCTTTGGAGAAGGGTGCCTGGCGGGCCAATCTCAGCGCATGGCCAGCGCCACGGCGTTGTCCGATTGCTCGATCACGAAAGTGCAGAAAGCCGTCGTCATCCGCCTGCTGCACGATCAGCCGGCCTTTTCTGAACTATTCATGCACCATCTGCTCTCGCGCAACATCCGGATCGAAGAAGATCTGGTGGACCAGCTCTTTAACTCGAGCGAGAAGCGGCTGGCGCGGGTGCTCCTTCTGCTGGCCAACTTTGGCAAGGAAGGCAAGCCGGAGCCCGTGATTCCAAAGGTCAGCCAGGAGACGTTGGCCGAGATCGTCGGCACCACGCGGTCTCGCGTCAGCTTCTTCATGAACCGCTTCCGCAAACTAGGCTTTATCCAGTACGACGGCAAATATTCCACGAGTCTCGAAGTGCACAGCTCCCTGCTCAACGTCATCCTGCATGATTGACATTCGCCGTTTCATTCCAGCGATATGAGCACTTTTAGACAGATTTTACGCCGCCGACGCTCAATACTGCGGTATTAGCGTAATTCGGCAGCCTGTCAGCAGGCGGCGTGTTGGCACCTGGCCTTGGCCGCGATTGTGGAGGCCCGTCTGGAAGGATGGTCTTCTCCCTGACAGAAAGAAGGTTGGCAATATGTCCGAGGCGTCGATGAGGCCGCTAGTGCGCCAGGCGAAACTCCCGCAAATTCACGTTCTGCTGGTTCAAAGCAATCCAGCCGACAGTATGCTCACCAGAGCAGCCTTCAAAGCTGCGGGACTAATACGAGGGCTGTCGTGCGTCTCCGATGGCGAAGATGCGCTTATGTATGTACGGAAAAAGGGACGCTACGCCCATGTCCACCTTCCGGATGTCATTTTTTTGGACCTGTCCCAACCGAGGGTCTCCGGGTTGGAACTCTTGAAGGTCATCAAATCCACACCGGAACTGATGCACATACCGATTGTCGTCGCCGCGGGGTCAGACGATCCGAAGTTCGTAAGAGCGGTCTATGCCTTGAACGGAAACTGTTTCATCCGGAAGCCAGGCGAGCTGGAGGAGTTCGTCCGTTTCATCGAAACCTGCTACGCGTTCTGGGGCCGGGTGGTGACGCTGTCCCCTCCCCGAAAAGCTCCCTCGCTGTCCATTCGGAAGAAAAACAAAGCCCAAACGTTGCCGCCGCGGGCCCGCGCCTCGCGGGCATAGCCGATCAACCGGCTGGAAAGCGGTAATGGCCACTGTAGTCGTTGGAGTGTCGCAAGAAAGGACAGACGCCCATATAATGACAGCGCGCGTGGATAGCTTAATCGGCAGGAGCCTACCAGCCGAGTTTGCGCGCTCGCGGCGAGCCTCCATTCTAGAGACGGTCTTCAACCAGCTCCCCGACGCGGTTTTCCTTTACGATAAGGACCTGCAAGTTGTGGGTGTCAATCGCGCGGCCGAACGTCTCCTCGGCATGGGATCCGCGGAAATCATCGGCAAGAACTGCCATGACCTTTTCGATTGCAGTTCCTGGGACGCAGGCCGCGGGATTCGGGCGGCCGCGGGTTCCATGACCGGGCTTGCAGGCGGAGCGGTCAATCTCTGCCTGAAGAACGGCCTGCACCGCATGGTAATGGTCCGGACGGTACAGGTTCGCACCAGCGCAAACGTTGTCGAAGGCGTGGTCGCGACCATCAAAGATGTGACCGCCCTGCCTCCCGCGAAGCGCATGATTGCCGAGTCCCAGGTCATGCGTGATTTGCTCGGCTTCGTCCGCAGGGTAGCCCTCAGCGAGGCGGTTTCTGTTCTCATCGAGGGTGAGAATGGCACCGGCAAAGACCTGATCGCCAAAGCCCTGCACTCGGAGAGTCTGCGGCAAGCGGGACCATTCCTGGCAATCAACTGCGCCGCGATTCCCGAAACACTGCTCGAGAGCGAACTCTTTGGGTACGAGAAAGGCGCATTCACGGACGCGCGGGCACAGAAGCGCGGGTTGTTTGAATTGGCGGACAAGGGAACGTTGTTTCTGGACGAAATCGCGGAAATGCCGTTTGCACTGCAGGCCAAGCTATTGCGAGCGCTCGAAAATCAGACCTTCCGGCGGCTCGGCGGCTTGCGGGACATCAACGTGGATCTTCGCATCGTGGCGGCCACGAACAGGAACCTTGTCGAGGCAGTCAAAGCGGGGCAATTCCGACAGGATCTGTACTACCGCCTGAATGTAATCCAGATTGTAGTCCCGCCGCTGCGGGAACGCTGCCAGGACATTCTCCCTTTGGCTCGCTTCTTCATCGAGCTCTACAACGCCAAGTTCAAGCAACACATTGAGGGAATCTCGCCGGAAGCGGAAAATCTATTGCTGACCTACCACTGGCCAGGCAACGTGCGCGAGCTGCGGAACGCGATCGAGCGCGCGATGATCCTCGAGGAGACCGCGTTCATCCGGCCGGCCAGCCTGCACATCGCGGTTCGCGCGGACCAATTGCCCTTGGCGGCGGCTGCCGCAGGTGCCCCGCTGCCTTTGTACGACTGCGACGGCACGTCTATGTTGGTTCAGCAGGAACGCCGGCTGATCGTACAAGCGCTCGAAACGACCGAGGGCAACCAGACCCAGGCCGCCCGCTTGCTGCGGATCACCCGGGATAAGTTGCGCTATAAGATGAAGACCTTCAAGCTCACCTAAAACGGGGAGCTCCATTTCGATCGCGAAGGCGCTTCAATAGGGGCCAGGATCTGAGCAATTTTGAACAGACGGGCCGGGCCAAATCCACCCATAATTGGCAACATTACAAGGCGGGACTGTTACACAACATGAGGCGCAACTTATTAGACGAAACGATCTTGATTGTCGATGACAATCTCTACATACTCAAGCTCACTCGGCGCATTCTGGAGGAGGCGGGCTTCACCGTGCTCACCGCTTCCGACGGACCCGAGGCCCTCCGCCGCTATCAAAAATATCGATCCGTGATCCGCCTGCTGCTCACTGACGTGGTGATGCCGAAAATGACCGGGCTCGAACTGGCGGACCGCGTTCTCGCGATCCACCCGGAGCTGCCGGTTCTTTTTATGTCCGGAGACCTTTGGGGTGGTTATCGGGGCTTGGAATGTGTCGGGAAGCCCTTTATCGCGAGCGACTTGGTGGAGCAAGTAGACCGGCACCTCAGCGGAAAGCGGCACTCGGAAAGAACGGCTCCCGCTGCCTAGTGGTGTTGAGCGGCTTCAGAGCAATGAATTCAAAGGTAGGTTCGATATGACGATCCGGGTTACATCTCAGTCAACGAAAATTCATCTTGCGGCCGCCGCAGAGAACAGTGTCCCGCTTGGCTGCACGTACCGGCTCGAAAGGGCCTTCGCAGCCATTTATTTTGAAGAAGACCGGACAGGGCGGCTTGCCGTTCTACCGAAAGGCGCGGCCGTTCAGGCGATTGGAATCTCCCGAATTTCGGAATGCTTCGAAGTGAAATGGAAAGACCGGCTCTACAGCGTATTCCAAGCCGATTTGCTGGGGATGTGGGCCATCCGAATGCCGCTAATTCGTCTCAAGGCCGCGAGAGGCTGCGCTTAGCCACATGCCGACTACTTCCCGTGCCCAAATCCTTTCGGTGCTCGAAGAATACCAGAGCGCGATCGACACAACCGAGCGCCGGTCGAAACGCCGCTATTCGATAGAGCTGGGCGTTCGCTTTCGTTCCCTCGAAGGGGGCTTCACCGGCGTGGGCCGAACCGTCAACATGAGCAGCGGCGGCATCCTGGTGGCATGCCATCAAGCCACTCCCGAAATCGGCGCCGGAGCGCGGGTAGAGATCAGCATTGAGTGGCCCCTGGTGCTGGATGGAAAGGTTCCGCTCCAGCTCGTTGCGGTCTGCAACGTGGTTCGGCCTGGCCCATCCTTTTTTGCAGCCGCTTTTGCGCGGCACCAATTCCGCACCCTGAAAAGCGCGATTCAGATGCCCACGCGCTTAAGAGGCGACGTGGTGGAGTGGCCTGGTCGAGTGGCCACCCCAGAAACTACGATTACGCGGCGGGGCAGTACCATTCATCCTCGTCTTTCTCGGGCCTGAGCAATTTTGACCAGACGGGCCACCGCCGAAAGCGCAAACTCAATTTATGCATTTCCCATTGAACCTGCGACGGGCGGCCTTGCTTCTCCCGTTGGCGCTCGGAGCTGGCGCGATGGCTCTAAATGCCTCGATGATCGACATTGGACCCTTCTGGGCCGCGCACGATGCTTCCTACGAAAACCAACCACCAACGTCAGTGTTCTTAATAACGGTCTCGTGGGAGGGGCTCTTTGGGACGCTGAATCCCGGCGCGGCAAGCCTTTTCGAGTCGCATTCCACCACGCAGAATTCGAGCGTCAAGAAATCGACCGGCAACGCGTCAGGCTCCACGGACTCCAGTTCCTGGGTCTCGAGTTCGCCAGGAAATAGCGGTGGGCACTCGGATGTGTCTTCGAAGTCAGGCACGTCTTACGAGGGCGGATCGGGCTCTTACGAAAGCGTAACGGATGTCGATCCGATCCACGCAAAGGTCCTGGACGTCAATTGGAAAGGAAGCCTCTCGGCAGTTCCCGAACCGCAACTCATTTGGCTCCTGGCGATCAGCTTGGGCTTACTGTCCCTTCTTCGTTTTGCCCGCAGAGCAAGGCGTACGCGAATCAATTAATCAATTAACACCGGCCGCCAGTCATGTGAGTTCAGACATCGCCCAAGGAGCCCGTGCCGATCCACGCTTTTAGTCCCCGCCTGCACCCCTCAGATCTTCCTCGCGTGCCCTCCTGAAAATCCCGCCCGGCCAGCTCCTTGGTCTTTCTTCTTGAGCCGCCTCTAGGGGCCGGCCTTCTTAGGAACGGCGATTGAGGTGCACTGACCTCTCTAGGTGATATCCACATGGCGATTTCGAATTGGGTTGCTTCCTTCGCGGTAACCGCGGCGCTGGCTACGGGCCAAGAGCTGGCGGTCGAAAGGGCGAGCGTAACGCCCGTGAATTTTGGCGTCAGCAGCAGCGACGATGCCAGGCCAATTACGGCCAAGCAGCGCGTTCAATGGGTCGTCTTCAGTACGTTCGGGCCCCAGGCGATCATCGGCGAAGCGGCATTGGCGGGAATCGGGACCTGGAGGGATAAGCCGGCCGAGTTCGGATCGCACTGGGATGGTTTTGGCCAACGCGCCGGCACGCTGGCCAGCGGAGCCGCGGTGAGTCAGACTCTGGAAGCGGGCCTGGGCGCCATCTGGGGAGAAGACCCCAGATATGTTCGCGATGTCGGAGTTCCGTTCAAGAATCGCCTGGCGCACGTGTTTATCTTGACGTTTCTTGCGCGGAATCGCGATGGCGGCCTGATGCCGGCCTACGCCCGCTACATTGCGATTCCCAGCACTGGCGCTCTCGCAAGCACATGGCTGCCCGCGCGTGAAAGGACGGCAGATTACGTCGGTGCCAGCATCGCGCTGGGTGTGTTGGGCCGGCTGGGAACGAACGCGTTCACGGAGTTCTGGCCGGATGTCCGCCGGCATGTCCTCCCGAGAAATGCGCGACGACCCGGATTGGTGAATCACCAGACACGCTAAGACGCACCCAGTGGCCCGACCTCCCTTCGCCGATCGACCAGCACCGGTTGTTCCGCAAAGGGTCGGAAAGATCCGGAAAGGTAGAAGGAGCTCACATAATGTTTAACGTTGAATCGGTAGTAGCTGTGTACCATACCCACGCAGAGGCCGAGGAGGCCGTCAAACAGATCAACCGAGCGGGAATGAATATGCACGCTCTGTCGGTAGTGGCGAAGGATTACCACACCGATGAACAAGTCGTGGGATACTACAACGCTGGCGATCGAATGAAGCGATGGGGCAAGACCGGCGCGTTTTGGGGAGGCTTTTGGGGACTGCTGTTCGGCTCGGCCTTCTTTGTGATTCCCGGCATCGGACCCCTTCTCGTGGCAGGACCTTTGGTCGCCTGGATCGTGGGGGGACTCGAAGGCGCAGTCGTGGTGGGAGGCTTGAGCGCGTTCGGAGCCGGCCTGCTGAGCATCGGCATCCCGAAAGACAGCATCATCGAATACGAAACTGCGGTGAAGAACGACAAATATCTGTTGATCGTGAACGGGTCTGCCTCGGAGGCCGCCAAGGCGAAAAGGATTCTCGAGGCAACGCAACCCGCACAGCTAGCCATGCACACGCGGGAACAAACTGTAGCAGCAGCCAAATAAGGTCGAGGACACAACGCCATGCACGAGGCGCATCGGAAAGCAGCGGAGCAGCACGAGCTCGCGGCAAAAGCCCACCGTACTGCCGCCGAACACAACGAAAAAGGGGAGGGCGAAGCAGGAGACTGGCATGCGGAGCGAGCGCTCGAGTACTCGGGTCGCGCCTACAAGCTCGCAAAGGACGCCCACAACAAGTCCAGAAAGATCGGGACGGTTTAGTCAATACACGATCAACGCCCTGCAGCGAGCGGCCGGCGAGAAACCTTTAGGGCGTGTCCGCGACGGGCGTCAGCCACCGGAACAGGAAAAAGTGGCGGCCGCAAAGAGAGCACCGATAGGGCTGAAGCAGCCAGTGAAGAGCTGCCTCGGCCGTGCTTCGAACACCCACAGTTCGAAAATCGATCGATCTGCAATGAGGGCACTTCGAGGAAAACAGGCCGATCATTGTGCGGCTCATACTGCTATGCGTCCGCTTTCGCCGCACTGTGCGCGGCAGCGCCGCTATGCTTTCGAATTGAGGGAAGGAATTGAGATGAAGAAGTGTCGTTGCGCCGGCCTGTCTTAGCCCCGCTGGCTTCTCGCGCCTCTCTTACCTGTTCCGGTGTGCGCAAATCGGGCTCCGATAACTTAGCCTGTTCTTTCGCGCGCAAAACCTGGCGCTTGTGCCGCTTGAGCAATCGTTTATTCATCCGTCTCCTCCCCCTCTACCCGGGGCGCTGAGGTGGCGCTTCTCGTCGTCGGGCCTCGCGCTCGTGCTTGATCGCCTGGTAGCGGGGATCGTTGAATATCATCAACCGTACCTGGTCCCGGATTTCCTGCCAGTCGTGAATGAAGTAGCCGGCTTCTGTCCTACTCATCACTTCGGCTCGTTTGTCCTCGAGAATCGCGATGGTGGCCACCGTATCAGCGCGATTTTCGTCTTCCTGTTTTGCGGCAATCGACAGGAACACGGCCGAAACGCGGTCGAACTCGGCGTTCACCTGGACCTGGATGTGCTCTGCCCACTCAACCTGACTTGCGGTTCCACTCATCTGGGGCGCGACGACACCGGGCGCTTTCAGAGCGGATCCTCCTTCGCCTTCCCACGATTCGATGTCGCCACTCGCAGAACACATTTCAAACCTCTTCCGTTCTCGCGCCCCCGGGAGAAAGGACCACGGCACGCCAACTACCGAACTTCGACCTTAAATAGCACGGAGTCCGGGTGATCGTGACGCCACTTGAAGTACTCTTGCTGGTGGGCCGGCTTCGCTTTCCGAAACTCCCGATATTCCTGGTGCTGTTCAGTCAGGTAAGCACGGTAAGCCCGATCTTCGTGGTCGTTCCAGTGGTGATAATCCTTCCCGTCCTGGTCGTAATACTGCTTGTCCTTATCCGCGGCCGAGACCGCGACTGGAACAATTAACGCGGCGCCGAGCAAAAGCCCGCCGAGCGTTTGAAATCGCTTCATTTCAGTCACCTCGCAAGGATGAAGCGCAGGCCGGCCTCCATCGCTGAATGTGAGGGAGGCATACGCGGAAACCCGATTCGGGGCCGCGCCGTAACAAAGATATTCGACCGTATTTGGTCATCTGACCCCATGCGGTCAGATCGTCCGGCAGAAACACCTCAGCGCGGAGCTGTTCGGAAGTTGTTTCGGCTTAAGAAAGAGAGCCCATGACCCGTTTGCTTACGGCTGCCTGCCGTGGGGCCCTGGAAATGCTTGTCCCGTTCCGTGGGCACCGCCCATAAATTCCAAGTGAGGAAAGAAGGAATACACATGACTTTTCTAAGAGCAGCGCCCGCGGTGCTTTGCGCGGCGCTAATAGGTGCGGCACTCGCGCCCAGCGTCAAAGCCGACGATTGGAACCGCAAGACCGTGATGACTTTTAGCGGGCCCGTTGAAATACCCGGGGTCCATCTGTCCGGATGGGGAGTGCTGCCGGCCGGTACTTACGTATTCAAAATTCTGGACTCGGCGTCCGACCGCCACATTGTCCAGATCTTCAACAAGGATGAGACCGTCATCTACGCCACCATCCTGGCCATCCCGAATTACAGGCTCCGGGCAACCGATAAGACCGTACTGACCTTTAGGGAGAGGCCGGTCGGACAGCCGGAAGCGCTCCGGGCATGGTTCTATCCGGGACACAACTGGGGCGAAGAGTTCGTGTATCCGAAGTCGAAAGCGCTCGAGCTTGCCAAGGAGGCACGTGTCCCTGTCCTCTACACGCCGGCCGAGATTCCGACCGAGGTGACAACGCCGATCCAGTCGGCAGAAGAACCCGTGGTAGTGCAACTGAAGCAGGCCCCGGTTCTGGCAGTGAAGCCTACGGGTGAAGATGTTCAGGTTGCCGAAGTGGTGACGGCGCCACCCGCAGAGGCACTTGTTGCGGAAAACCGAGCTCCGATGGCCGAGCTGCCGAAGACAGCGAGTCCTCTGGCGCTGATCGGGCTGCTTGGACTGCTGGCGTTAGGCGCAGCCTTTAGCCTTCAGTTTGTTCGCACACGCGCCTAGCAAATGAGCCATCAGATCCACGTCCCCGGCTTGCCATTTAGAACGGGCCGGGGCGTGCTGGGGTGTCGGTCGAAGAAAAGGAACAACTTCATGCGAGAACGAGTCATCCCCATACTGGCGGCACGGGACGGAAATTCCCATTTGGACGGGGCTGACGGTCATTATCAGACCAAGGCGCGGGGCATGGCGGTGCTCACCACGCCGATGTTAAACAAGGGCACCGCCTTCACCGCTGAAGAACGAAAAGACCTGGGTCTCACCGGCCTGCTCCCCCCGGTGATCAGCACGCTGGAAGCGCAGGTGAAGGCGGCCTATGCGCAGTACCAGCGGCTGCCGGATGCGCTCAACAAGAACATCTACCTGACCGCGCTGCACGACCGCAACGAGGTACTTTTCTACCGTTTATTGTCCACGCACCTCCGTGAAATGATTCCCATCGTCAACGATCTGACCGTGGGCATGGCGATGCAGCAGTATCATCACGAGTGCCGCCGGCCTCGAGGCGTTTACCTTTCCATCGACCATCCGGAGGGCATCGAGGAAGCGTTCGCCAATCGCGGCGCCGGTCCGGAAGACATCGACTTGATCCTGGCAACCGACGCCGAGCAGATCCTTGGGCTGGGCGATTGGGGTGTCGGCGGCATCGAGATCTCCATCGGAAAGCTTGCGATCTATACCGCGGCCGGAGGAATCGATCCC
>Ga0070734_10005754_pt1 | contig 10739 bp, 9 predicted proteins | sample Coa_R1_8_FD_66444 | JGI IMG/M metagenome (GOLD analysis project Ga0070734, IMG submission 66444) | Surface soil microbial communities from Centralia Pennsylvania, which are recovering from an underground coalmine fire - Coalmine... | ecosystem: Environmental > Terrestrial > Soil > Unclassified ... | reverse complement strand
GACGACGGCAGCCTGGCGCTGGCGATCCTCAGCCTCATCGCGGTTGCCACGGTGGCAGTCAAGGCCGGCTGGCTCTCTCCGCTGGCGGGTGGCCTGCTCCTGCTCGCGGGCTGCATCGCGCTGATCCTGGAGAGCGTCTTTCGGGCCGCGCGGCGCAAACTTGCAGAGCGCGACTAAGGCGGAATGCCCTCGAAGGCTGAAGGTCATGACCGGACAGATCGAAACTAAGTTGGCCGAACTCGGCATCGTCCTGCCGCGGCCGCCACGCGCGATCGGCAATTTCGCCTATGGCGTGGAGCATGCCGGCATCCTCTACCTGTCGGGCACCTATGGCACGGCCGTGGACGAGAATGGGGAAGATTTCCTTCCCATCAGGGGCAAGCTCGGCGCGGCCCTCACGATCGAAGAGGGATATCGGTCGGCGCGGCTGATGGCGATCAATCATCTCGCCATGGCCAAGGCCGTGCTGGGCGACCTCGATCGCATCCAGCGCGTCATCCGCCTGCTAGGCTTCGTCAACGCCGCCCCCGGCTTCCGGGACGCGCCAAGGGTCATGAATGGCGCGTCGGACCTGCTGATCGCCGTGTTCGGCGAGGAACGAGGCCGGCATGCCCGCTCCGCCCTCTACCAGCACGAACTCGCCCGCGACGCGCCGGTGGCGGGGGAACTGACCTTGGCGGTGCAGACGTGCTGACGCGTCGGCTCGCGAGGCGGCTCAACCTTATCCTGCTTTGATTCGCGTTCGGGGGCTGATAGAAGCCTTTCCCTAATGATTACGGTTGCGCCCGCGGCGACCCGCCTCGCGGGTCGCCATGTTCAGGCAATCCTCCTTTGCCGCGTCAGGCACTCTTGGGCGGCGTGAATGCCGTGATCGCCGGCAACGGCTCCTTGTAGCGCTCGACCTGGACCAGGGTCGTGTTGGCGATATTGCCCTGGGCCAGCTTCGAGGTGCCCTTGTCGATGGTGAGCACGTTGATGAGACCGTGCTTGCACATCGCGTCAGGCTCACCCGGCCGGTCCGGGTCATACCAGGCGCCTTCCTGCAACATGACCACGCCGCGGCGAATGCGCGACGTCACGAGCGCGCCGGCAAGGATGGAACCGCGGTCGTTGAACACCCGCACCACCGCGCCCTGAGGGATACCGCGCGCCTTCGCGTCCTCGGTATTGATCCAGATCGGTTCACGGCCGCCGATCTCATAGGCGTGGCGCAGAACCGTGTTGTCGAGCTGCGAATGCAGCCGATACTGGGGATGCGGCGAGACGATGTGCAGCGGGTGCTTCTCGGCCTCAGTGGAGCCCAGCCATTCGGTCGGCTCGAGCCAGGTCGGGTGGCCGGGGCAGTCGTCGTAGTTGAAGCCCGCGATCGTGGGCGAATAGATCTCGATCTTGCCGGAGGGCGTCCCGAGCGGATTCTTCACCGGATCTTCGCGGAAGTCCGCATGCTTGACGTAATCCTTGGCGTCGTCCGGGATCGGGAACTCGATGTAGCCGGGACCGTTCCAGAAGCTATCGAAGTCCGGCATCTGCAGGCTCATTGGCTTGGCTGCCTGTTGGGCCTGGACGTAGAACGACCGCAGCCAGTCCATCTCCGACTTGCCCTCGGTGAACTTGTCCTCGAAGCCGAGTCGCTTGGAGATTCCGGCCATGATGTCGTAGTCGTTGCGGGATTCGCCGACTGGCTCGATCGCCTTGTGCATCGCGACGATGAACCGCTGGGAATAGGCGCCCGACAGCTCGATGTCGTTGCGCTCGAAGTTGGTGGTGGCCGGCAGCGCGATGTCCGCGAAGCGCGCCGTCGGGGTCCAGAAAGGATCGGCGACCACGATAGTCTCCGGCTGGCGCCAGGCCTCGATCACCTTGCTGGTATTCCAGAGGTGGGTCATCGGATTGCCGCCCGCCCAGTAGATCATCTTGATATCCGGGTAGGTCATCTTCTGGCCGTTGTAGTCGAAGGGCGCGTTGGGGTGCAGCAGCATGTCGGCCACACGCTCGAACGGCAGCACGCTCTTGCTCGGATTGTCGCCGGCCGAAATGCCCACGATGCCGGGGGCCTTGGCCGTCAGCGACCCGCCGTTGTCGTAGTGATAGCTGAAGCCGAAGCCGCCCCCAGGGAGACCGATCTGACCCAACATGGCGGCGAGCGTCACGAGGGCCCAATAAGGCTGTTCGCCATGATCGGCGCGCTGGATCGCATAGCCCGAGATCAGCATGGTCCGGCCGCGGGCGAGAGTGCGCGCCAGCTCGCGGATCGCGCCAGGATCAATCTCCGTGATCTTGGCGGCCCATTCGGGGGTCTTGGGCGTGCCGTCCGCCTGTCCGGTCAAGTAGGGCAGGAACTTGTCGAATCCGAATGCGTACTTGGCGAGGAAGGCCTTGTCGTACAGGTTCTCGGTATAGAGCGTGTGCATCAGCGCCAGCATCAGCGCCGTGTCGGTGTTCGGCCGCGGCGCGATCCAATGGGCGCCCAGATATTGCGCCGTGTCGTTAACCCGCGGATCGATCGAGATCACCTTGATCTTGCCGGACGCGGCCTTAGCGCGCAGCTGAGTCAAGGCGCCGTAGGCGTAGTGGTCGGGGGGATGGGTTCCAATCTGGTCGTTCTTGACCATGCAGCATCCCCACAGGACGACGGTGTTCGCGTGCTCCAGGATCATGGGCCAGGCGGTCTGCTGGTCGTAGACCTCCAGATCGCCCACGACATGGGGCAGGATCACCATAGCGGCCGCGATGCTCGGGTCGCCGGTATCGTCCGTGAAGCCGCCATGAAGACCCAGCATCCGCCGGGTCAGCGTCGCGGCGCTGTGGAGCAATCCCGCGGATTGCCAGTCGACCGATCCCGGGAAGATGGCGGCGTTGCCGTACTTCTCTTTCACGCGCTTGAGTTCTCCCGCGACCAGGTCGAGCGCCTGATCCCAGCTCACCCGCACGAATTCGTCGCGGCCACGCAATGTCCTGTCGCCGGTCGCCCCATCCTTGAGAAATCCCTTGCGGACCATGGGATAGGAGATGCGGCTCCCGGAATGGACGGCGTCAGCGAGCGCGGTGATCATGCGCGTGGGGTTGGCATCCTTGGCGAAGGGCAGTGCCTTCACCAGCCGGCCGTCCCGCGTGACCGCCTCGACGACGCCCCAATGGGTGGCCGTCAGTACGGTCTTTTCCTCGTTCGCGGCAGCGAGACCGGGAACGAGCGTGGCGGCCAGGGCGGCACCGGACAGCTCGATCATTTGCCGCCGGGAGACGGTGCCGATGTCTTGCCTGCCGGACTCGGCGCCTTTGCTCTCCGTGGTCATATGGTCTCTCCTTTATGGCTTTGCATGGGCTTGAAGGTATCGGGTGACCAGCTCCGCCTGATCCGGCTGGAGCGCTGCATTCTTGGTCATGGTCTTCAGGATCGTCGGCCACTGATTGGCCGTGAACTCGTTGGTATGGTGCAGAGCGTGGCAGGCGCTGCAGCGCTTGCTGAAGAGGGCGCGGGCCGCTGCCCAGACGGTTTCCTGATCGGCCACCAGATCGGTGGCGGGCACGAAGCCCGTCAGCTGAGTCTCATGCCAGACGTTGCCGTAGGGGTCGGTGGTGCTCGACAGAATCCTGGGCTGTGCCGAAGTGTCGGCGAGGCGGGCCACGACGATGCGCTGCCCGGCCGCGGCAAAGAGGATGGTCGCGGAGCCCTCCTGCATCCAGCCTTCGAGAGCGACCGGCTGGAGACCGCCGGAGGCGGGGCCGGTCGGCTGGAGCCCCGTTCCCGGCGTGATTCTGGCGGCGGCGACGTGATCCGACGCTTGGGCGTACAGGGGCACGTCGCTGGAAGCATAGAGGAGCGCGCTCTGAGAGTCGGCATGCAGGGATGCAGCGGAGAACAGGAGGCCGAGGAGGGCGCACAAGACGATAGCGGCCGAAGCACGGTGCCACCGCTTCACGGCATCCGTGGCGGCAGAATTCTTCGGCGTCGGTTCCCCGCCAGCGCTACGCCCCATCATCTCGCCCCAGTGCCTCGTCCGCTCGCCTGCACCAGCCTCGCCCGGAACCCACGGAATCGGGCAATGCGGCGAAGAAACCTGCCACGGGCGCAGCCGAGGCCCATTGATCTAGATCAATGGGCCCCGAGAAAGACAACACGCCGGCGGCGGGGGAATCGACCCCGGCGGCGCGGGCGGAGCGAAGGCCTGACCTCGCGATTGGGTTCAAACTTATCCAGCTTTGATTCCAGTCCGGGGGCTGATAGAAGCTTTTCCTTAATGATCACAAGTGCGCCCGCGGCGATCTGCCTCGCGGGCTTTTTCATTCCGGCAAATCGAGGACGGATCATGGCGCGCTCGAAGCTGGCCAAGCGCAAACCTGCGCCCGATGCGAAGGTCGTCGACCTCAACGCGCCCGACCTCAATGCAAGCGACGGACGCGGTGGCCACGCCCGGGCCGAGGCGCGCAAGGCCGCGGTCAAGAAGGCATTCGGCCTGCTGACGCGGAAGCGGTGACACGTGGCGCGCAGAGGTCAATGGCCGAAAGGCGTCAGCGGCAACCCCGCCGGGCTGTGGCGGAAGGGCGCCAGCGGCAATCCCGGCGGCCGGCCCAAGGGCGTCGGCTGGGTGCGGGAAATCGCCCGTGGCTACACGAAGCTTGCCATCGACACGCTGGTGGAGCTTTGCGAGAAGGGAAAGACCGAGTCGGTCCGCCGGGCCGCGGCGGCCGACCTGCTGGAGCGCGGATGGGGCAAGCCCTTGCAGCAGGTGGAAGTGACGCGGACACCGTTCGACGAGATGTCGGCCGATGAGCTCCGCGCTCTCGAGCGCGCTCTCGCGAATCTCGAGCGAGAGGAGGCGGGAACTGCTGGCGAACCTTCGGGAACGCCTGTCGCAGCTGCGCCTCAGCGCCTACCGCCCATACACTAAGCAGGCAGAGTTCCACGCCGCCGGCGCCAGCCATCGCGAAAGGCTGCTGCGCGCCGGCAACCAGCTGGGCAAGACGGTGGCGGGCGCGGCCGAGGCGGCCTATCACCTGACGGGCAAATATCCCGCCTGGTGGCAGGGCCGGCGCTGGGACCGCCCGACCATCGGCTGGGTCGCCGGCGTCACCGGCGAGAGCACGCGGGACAATCCCCAGCGCGTGCTCATGGGGCGGCCGACCTCGATCGGCAGCGGCATGGTGCCGGGGGCGGACATCGCCGGCTACAGCATGGCCCGCGGCGTCGCCGACCTGATGGACCAGGTGCGCGTGCGCCATGTCAGCGGCGGCATCTCGATGATGAGTTTCAAGTCCTATGAGCGCGGCCGGGAGAAGTGGCAGGGCGAAAGCCTGGACTGGCTGTGGGACGACGAGGAGCCGCCGCTCGACATCTATCTCGAGGGCCTGACCCGCACCAACGCCACCGGCGGCATGATGTGGCTGACCTTCACGCCGCTCCTGGGGATGTCCGAGGTGGTGCGGCGATTCCTGATGGAGCCATCGCCCGACCGGCATGACACGAACATGGTGATCGAGGACGCCGAGCACATTGCCGAGGCGGAGCGCACCCGGATCGTCGCCAGCTATCCCGAGCATGAGCGCGAGGCGCGAGTGCGCGGGACGCCGATCCTGGGCTCGGGCCGCGTCTTCCCGATCGCGGAAGCCTCGATAGCCGAGCCGGCCATCGCGCTGCCCCAGAGCTGGGCGCGGATCGCCGGGATCGATTTCGGCTGGGACCATCCGACGGCGGCGGTGTGGCTCGCCCATGACCGGGACGCCGACGTCGTTCACGTGACCGACTGCTATCGTGTGAAGGTGGAAACGCCCGTCGTCCACGGCGCCGCCATCAAGGCGCGGGGCGACTGGATCCCGGTCGCCTGGCCCCAGGACGGCCTGCAGCACGACAAGGGATCGGGCGAGACGCTGGCCAAGCAGTATCGCGACCAGGGTGTCGCCATGCTGGCGGAGCCCGCCACCTTCGAGGACGGCGGCGTCAGCGTGGAAGCCGGCGTCATCGCCATGCTCGACCGGATGAAGACCGGCCGACTGAAGGTCGCGGCACACCTCAACGACTGGTGGGAGGAATTCCGCCTCTACCACCGCAAGGACGGCCTGATCGTCAAGGAAGCCGACGACCTGATGAGCGCGACGCGCTACGCCCTGATGATGCTACGCGCGGCGACGGTGAAGCCCCGGTCGAAGCCGATCAAGTACCCGAAGGGGAGTTATGTATGAGCATTGCTTTGCTGGTGCGGATCGAAGCGCTCGAACGGCGGCTGGCGACCATGGAGGCGGAAATTGTCAGGCTGAAGAGCGCGCCCAAGAGCGACAGTCCCGGTGAGAAGCCCGCGCCGGCCAAGAAGAAAGCCCGCTAATCCGATGGCCAGGATGACCGACGACGAGGTGCTCGCCATCTGCAAGGCGCAGATCAACGGGGCGCTCGGCTTCCTCAACGGCAAGCTCGCGCAGGCGCGCCTCAAGGCGCTGCAGTACTACAACGCCGAGCCGTACGGGAACGAGGTCGAGGGGTCTTCCCAGATCGTGACCACCGAAGTGCGCGACGTGGTCGAATCGATCATGCCGAGCCTGATGAAGATCTTCGTCAGCGGCGACAAGGTGGCGGAGTTCGATCCCGTCGGACCGGGCGACGAGGCGGTCGCCGGCCAGGCGACGGACTACACGAACTACATCTTCACCAAGGACAACAAGGGCTACGACGTGTTGCAGACGGCCTTGCGCGACGGCCTGATCCAGAAATGCGGCGTGGTCAAGATCGGCTGGGAGGACAGCGAGGACATCACCAAGGATCGCTACCAGGGCCTGACGGACCTGGAGCTGGAACAGCTCGTCGCCCCCGACGACGTAGAGGTGGTGGCGCATGACGCCTATGCAGGCGTGCTGATGCAGCCCAACCCGCAGAGCGGCCTGCCCGCGCCGCAGCCCGCCACGCTGCACGACGTGGTGGTGCGCAAGCGCAAGAAGACGGGCCGGGTCAAAATCCGCGCCGTGCCGCCGGAGGAGTTCCTGATCTCGCGCCGGGCCGTCAGCCTGGCGGGCGCGGCCTTCATCGGCCATCGGGTGCGCAAGACCGCGACGGAGCTCCTGGAGATGGGCTATTCGAGGAAGGTCGTGGACGGCCTGCCGGGCAACGACGCGCAAGACTTCAACGCCGAGCGGCTGGAACGGTTCAGGGCCGAGGACGAGGCGCCATTCATCACCAATCCGGCGCTCGATCCCTCGACCAAGGAGGTCTGGCTGACCGAGTGCTACCTGAAGATGGACTATGACGGCGACGGCCTCGCCGAGCTGCGCAAGGTGACGGTCGCGGGCGATTCGGGCATGACCATCCTCGACAACGAGGAGATCGATTCCCTGCCTTTCGCCTATTGGACGCCGGTGCCCCAGCCGCACAAGTTCTTCGGGCTTTCCATGGCCGATTTGACCATGGACCTGCAGCTGACCCAGTCCACGGTCACGCGCCAGGTGCTGGACAACATGTACCGGGCCAACAACGGGCGCTTCGCCATTTCGGGCAAGGTCAACGTGGAGGACATGCTGACGCCCAGGCCCGGCGGGCTGGTGCGCATGACCGACCCCAACGCGATGCCCGAGGGGCATTTCATGCCGCTGGAGACGGCCTCCATCGCGCCGCTCGCCATGCCGCTCCTGGAGATGCTGGACACCAAGCAGGAAACCCGCACCGGCGTGACGCGCTACAACCAGGGGCTGGACGCCAACACCCTCAACAAGACGGCGACGGGGGTGAACCTGATCACGGGCTTCGCCCAGATGCGCCAGGAGCTGATCGCGCGCAACGCCGGAGAGATGCTGGTCGCCGGCATCTTCAAGAAGATCCTCGAGCTGGTCTGCAAGCATCAGCAGGAACCGCGGATGGTGCGGCTGCGCGGGACCTGGGTCGCCATGGATCCGCGGGAGTGGAACGACCAGATGGACGTGACGGTGACGGTCGGGCTCGGCAACGGCAACAAGGACCAGATGCTGGGGCATCTGATGATGATCCTGCAGACCCAGCAGGCGGCCCTGCAGCAGCTCGGCCCCCAGAATCCGCTGGTCGGCCTGCAGAACGTCTACAACACGCTGGAGAAGATCTGCGAGAACGCGGGGCTGAAGACCGCGGGGCCGTACTTCAGCGATCCCAAATCGGCGGGCGCAGTTCCGCCACCGCCGGCCGGGACGCCGTCGGTTCCGACGCCGGACCCGCGGGCGATCTATGCCCAGGGCTCGGCCCAGGCGGGGGTGATCCGCGCCCAGGCCGACATGCACCGGGCCCAGAGCGAGCCCGGGACCCGCGCGATCGAAGCCGCCGTCACCGCCAAGGCCGACATCGTGAAGGCCAAGATCGCCGCCGGCGCCACCATCGCCGCCGCGGCGATCAAGGCAGGCGGGAGCCTGCAGGAGACGATCCACGAGGTCTTGAGCGAGATCTTCCGCGATGCGATGAACCAGAGCGGGGATCAGCCCGCCCCAGGGCCCGCGTCTCCACCGCCGCAAATGCCGCCCACACCGATGCAACAACAGCCGGCGTTCTAGGGCGTGCACTGACAAACCCTCCGGCTTTCTTACCCCTGGGAGTCGACAAAGACCCGGGCTCGCAGGTATATCGGCCATGTTCGCCGAAAAACAAGGTGCGGACTTCGGCTGGGAAAGTCCGACATGAGATTGTTTTCGCACATGAACTGGACTCAATTCCTGCCGGGGAATTCCTTGTCCCGGTCTTTCACAATACAAAATGTTCCATACATCGCGTTTTTCTGGCTCGTTATCGTCGTCACCTTGCTCTCTGTCGCCATTATAAATACATTTCCATTTTATTTTCCGGATTCGGCGGGTTATGACGGCTTTGCGGCCGACACGTTGCGGTCACCCGTTCCCGGCGAGCTTGCACATCTTATCTATGGATGGACTGGCCCATGGTCGCTTCCGATCATTTCGAGCGCGATTCTGGCAACGGTCATAATTCGCTGCATCTTCGATTTCCAATCATCGATTTCTCTAATGGCGGTTCTGATAGTTCTCATCCTGAGCGGGACGACATTTTTCTCCTCGGTCATTCTCTCAGACGTATGGATCGTGTCGGCCGTTGGTTCGACTCTTGCCCTCTCAAAACGCCTGTCCTTGACCGCACTCATGCTCGGTGCGGTCTCCGTTTCAGGGCATAGCGCGAATTTCCCCATCATCGTGGCGACTGCCGTGCCAATCGTTCTCTATTCGCGGGAAAAATTCACGCTAATGCTTCGTTACGCGATAATGATTCTGCTGTCTTGCTTTATTTTGCTTGTTTCCAATTACCTTGCTTCGGGAACGATGTTTCCGGAAACTTTCAGCTCCTCGATCATCGCTTCGAAGATTTTGAATGACGTTCCGGAAGCGCTATTCGATCTATGTGCGCAAAAGCCGGAAGGCGCACTGTGCGACCGAATAGAGGAAGTCAGAGAACACGCTCACACAGACAGTTCATATTTCATTTGGGCCAGCGATGTCGGTTACCCAACTCTTCGGCAATATTCCTGGCCACTCGCGTACGTTGCGGTCACGCGCCATGCATATGAATTTCTGCGCGCAACGTTCAATGATTTCCTGCGTGCGTATAGTCCGTCGCTTGGTATCGGCGTTTCGGGTTATATGATTCGAACACCTACAGATTCCTATGCTTACCGGCTCATCGATGCCGATACCGGCTGGCTTTCCCGAGCCGGCTTTTTCAACTCATCCATGTTCCGACGTGCCTTTTACCTTATTCACCTTGCTTTTTATTTTGGGCTGCTGGCGTTGACGGCTTCCGCGTTTCGGTCCCAGGACAGGTATCGGGGATTGTTTTTGGCACTGATTTGCGCCGTCTTGGCGAACGACCTTGTGTTCGCAGCCATATCGGGCATGTGGGGGCGGTATCATTTCCGGATCGTCGGCATTGTTCTGTTCGCGCTCATCATCAGTTGCGGACGAAAGGCGGAGTGTCGTCGGATCGCAATTCGCCATGACAACTCGTCGCCAACTGCCCCGCCGTCATCCAGCTCGCTTCGATCAGGCGTTGGTTGAGCATTGGATCGGGTGAATTCCCGGTTTCCGCTTGCGCGGGAACGGCGATATGAAGGGTGGGTCAAATGTATGCGATCAGCCACCACAGGCGGCGCGTGATCGCGATGCTCCGGCGCTGGCTTTCGCCAGCCGCGATCGGCCCGCTGCCTTACGAACCCGCACCCGACCAAGTCCCGCGCACGCCACAGGCCCAGAAGAACCGCGGCATCCGGGCCGCGGCGCTCCTCGCCGACCCGCCGATCGCGGACGCGCTCGCCGCCATCGAGCGGCGGGCTCATGACGCCTGGGCCGACAGTGCTGCGTCCGAGACCGCGGCGCGCGAGCAGGCCTATTGGCGGCTGAAGGCCGCTACGGCGTTCCGCGCCGAGCTCGAGGGCCTGGTGCGCGACGGCCTGGTCGCCGAGGCCGAGATCGAGATCAACGAACGACTGGTTGCTGCGAACAGGAGAACCCGCGATGCCCGATAGCATGCCTGGCGCCACCGACGGCGGCAACGAGACCGTCGAAGCCTTGACCCAATTGCTGGAAAAGCCCGAGGGCGAAGCGGATCGGAGAGAACCCCAAGGCACGGGCCCTGGCAAGGAGTCACAATCCGCTGGCGCGGGCAAGGAGTCACACATCGCTGGCGCGGGGAAAGATTCAGAAATCGCTGGCGCGGGCCTGGGCAAGCCCGATGCCCAGCCAGCCGGAGGCGACAAGCCCGCCGGCGACGGCCCGGACAGCGAGCCGGTCACCGGAAG
>Ga0070734_10005753_pt1 | contig 10740 bp, 4 predicted proteins | sample Coa_R1_8_FD_66444 | JGI IMG/M metagenome (GOLD analysis project Ga0070734, IMG submission 66444) | Surface soil microbial communities from Centralia Pennsylvania, which are recovering from an underground coalmine fire - Coalmine... | ecosystem: Environmental > Terrestrial > Soil > Unclassified ... | reverse complement strand
GAGGGCGACATCCGGCTGGTCGTCATCGGCGGAATCGGCCGGTACGGGACGCCCACTCTGCTGCGAAGGCTGAGCCCGGTCGATGATCAACTCGACGTCGCGGGTCAAGCAAGAGCCTTCCACCTGGACACCAGCGATCCTGACCCGGTACTCGGCCCCATCGGACTCGGCGAGGCAACTACGATCCTCGCCGACGCGCTGGCGCACATGCCCGAGCGCGCACAGGCCATCGGCTCTGCCGATCTCGGGATGGTGGCACACGACGGGGTGGCGGGCAGCGGCCCGGACGACCGATGGTTCCTGGAACTCGATCAGCCACCGATCGCCGGCATCGGCCCGGAACTGTCCGAGGGCGTGGCGCCCGCGCTCCTGGACACGGTTACCGGCGCCGAGAGCTTCGCCTCGATCGCCGTCCCACTGGACCTCGATCCCCTGGCCACGGAGGGAGACGACGCCTTCTTCCAGATGCTCGCGAACCTGGCGAACCTGCCCGAGGTCATTCGCGCCGAACTGCCCGGCCGGTACGGCGAGGTGCCACGTTCCGCGGCGCCGGCGAACGGCCTGGCCGACGACGACATCCCGATCGCGCCGCTGCCGCTGCAAGAGCTTCTCGACCGCCCCGGGGACCTGACGCCCAGCGACCGGCGCCTGATCGTCGGGCAGGCGATCGTCCTGCTCGAACAGGCCTATGTGCACCTGCCAATCAAGCGTGCGAGATACGCCATCGATCCCCTGCAGCGGCTGCGCCTCCTGGAACACAGGCTCGACGACTCCCAGCCGAACGGCGACCACGCTCCCGAGAGCAGTTTCCACTCCGAACTTATCGAGATCTTCACGTCGCTGCGTGACCTGCATACCCACTACGTTCCGCCCGAGCCGTACCGCTCCCACACGGTCTATCTGCCGTTTCTCGTGGAGGAGTGCGCCCGTGACGGCAGGCAGCAGTACATCGTCTCCAAGGTCGCGGCCGGGGCTGACCTCGATCCGTCGTTCGTCACCGGCGTCGAGGTCACCCACTGGAGCGGAACGCCGATCAAGCGTGCCATCGAGCGCAACGCCGACCGGCAGGGCGGGGGGAACCACGCCGCCCGGATGGCCCGTGGCATGGATGCACTGACGATCCGGACGCTGGGCCGGACCGCGCCGCCCGACGAGGACTGGGTGGATATCACCTACCGCACCGCCGACGGAGGCGAGCGAGAGGTCCGCGTGCGCTGGAACACCTATCAGCCGCTGGAACCGTCACCATTCGGAGATGACCAGCAGGCATTCGCCGCCGCCGCTCCGGCCGGCGCGGGTGGCCTCAGCCGGCTCGCAGCCCTCGGCATCGATGCCCAGACGACGACGGTCAACCTGGTCAGGCGGGATCTGTTCGCCCGCGGATGGCAGACCGGGCAGGCCGCCAGCGCCGATGAGCTCCCCACCGAACTGCCCGGAATTCTCCGCGCCCGGATCTGTCACACCGGCATCGGAGACGTGATCCACGTCCGGATCTTCACGTTCCTCGTTCCGGACCCCGACAGCTTCGTCGGCGAATTCCTCAGGCTGTGCGAAGCTCGCCCCAGCGCCGGGCTGATCGTCGACGTCCGCGGGAACGGCGGCGGCGACATCCGTGCGGCCGAACAGCTCTTGCAGGTCCTTACTCCCCGGCGGATAGAGCCGGAGCCTGCGCAGTTCATCGTCAGCCCCTTGATCAGGCGGCTGTGCTCGGCCAACCAGCGCGGTGAGGTCAACCTCAGCTCCTGGGCCAAGTCCGTGCAGGATGCGGTCGAGACCGGTGCCAGCTTCTCAACCGGGTTCCCGATCGGTTCGGGGGACGACGCCAACAGCCGCGGTCAGGGCTACTACGGCCCGGTTGTCCTCGTCACCGACGCCCGCTGCTACAGCGCGACCGACATCTTCGCCGCGGGCTTCCAGGATCACGGCATCGGGCCGGTCCTTGGCCTGGCCGAATACACCGGCGCGGGCGGCGCCAACGTCTGGACGCACGATCTTCTCCGCCAGCTGCTCCCGGCGCGTAACACGCCGCTGAAACCCCTGCCGCGGCAGGCCGCCTTCCGGGTCGCCATTCGCCGCACCACGCGGGTTGGTGCACACGCGGGCGAATTGCTTGAGGATCTCGGCGTCGCCTCCGACGAGATTCACCACATCACCCCCGACGACCTGCTCAACGACAACAAGGACCTCATCGAAGCAGCGGCCGGGCTGATGCGGGGGCGCATGGCCCGGTGCCTGGAGGCCGACGTCGAGGCCACCGCGGCGGGGGTGACGATCCAGGTTAGGTCGGCCAGCCTTGACCGCGTCGATGCATACATCAACGAGCGCCCGGTTGGGTCCCAGGATGTCCGCGGTGACAGATGCGTCTTCCACGCGCCGCATCAGGTGCTGGGGCGCAACCCGCAGCTGCGCCTCGAAGGCTTCGAAGACGGGGCCCTGGCGGCCGTGAGACTGGCCGCCATGCCGGACCCGCAGGGGGTTCGCCGAGGGGACGCATAGCCCCGGCCGCAGTAAGACCCGCCCTGGGCCGCCGGGCACATTCTCCAGCGAGCACGGTGATGTTCGCTGTGGTAAGCCGAGCCATCTCTGAGTCCACCGGCGCTGCAGATCAAAGCTACCGGTAAAGTGGCGAGCGTTCGGCGTCGCCGTCCTGAGCGAAACAGAACGCTCCATCGCGTGAGAGGGGTGGCGTAGTTGGACACGATACTTGACTACCTAGGTCACTGGGCAGCGGTCCATCCTGATAAGTGTTTCAGTGTGTTTCTTGATCGACACGGAAAAGCGCGCGAGACGTACACATATCAGTCTTTCGAAGCCAGGACCCGTTTTCTTGCCGAGTACATTAACGATGAAACGCCCCTTCAGCGTGGCGATCGCGTGGCGCTGGTGTATCCGCCGGGACTGGAGATGGTGGCCGCATTCGTCGCCTCTGTTCGAATGGGGGTCATTCCCGTTCCCGTTCCCCCGGTCACGTCGGTCGCGAACGGGGGGGCCTCGCGACTCGGGTCGGTGACGCTGGACAGCGGGGCCGCGCTCATCCTGACGGATTCATCGTTCGGGCCCGGGACATCCGGCAATGGCGAGGCCGGTGACCATGCTGCCCCGGACGACCCGCTAGCCCGCCTCGGTGTTCAGTGGCTTGCCACCGACCGGCTGCAGGGTGCCGCCCGGGGGGATGTGGCGGACGACCCGATCCAGACCCTCTTCCTGCAATACACGTCCGGGTCGACCGGCGATCCCAAGGGCGTGATCGTATCGCATCAGAACGTCATACATAACTGCCGTTCAATGATCGACCACCAAGCAATCGGAGTTTCCTGGCTGCCGCAATTCCACGACCTGGGCCTGATCGGATACTACCTTTTTCAGATCATCACCGGTGGCACGACATATGGATTCTCGCCGCTCGACTTTCTGCGCCGCCCCGTTCTGTGGCTGGAGACACTCAGCCGGTACCAGGCGACCTATACCTCGTCGCCCAACTTCGGCTTCGAATACTGCCTCTCTCCCGAGCGTGTCCCCGACGATCAGCTGGAGGGCCTGGACCTGAGTTCCGTGCAGGTCTTCATGAATGCGGCCGAGCCGGTCAGGCCCAGCACGTACCGGGGCTTCCTGGAGCGGTTCGCGAAGTACGGCCTGCGTCCGGCGGCGCACGTTGCGGCATACGGGCTGGCGGAGAACACGCTGGCGGTCAGCAACTCGGGGCGGCGGTCCGTCAAGATCGACCGAGGGGCACTGCAGGCACGAACCGTTGTGATGGCTGCCGAGGAGGCGCCTGGAGACCAGCACCTGGAACTGGTCAGCTGCGGTAAGCCCCTGGATGGGATCCATGTGCGGATCGTCGACCCGGACACCGGGGCCGCGGTCGGAGGCGATGGAATCGGGGAGATATGGGTTGCCGGCCAGAGCACCTGTCAGGGGTACTGGAACAAGCCCGAGCTTTCGGAGCACGTGTTTGACAACTCGATCGCCGACGATTCCAACGGCGCGCGCTCATACCTTCGCACCGGAGATCTCGGGTTCCTCGCGGAGGGGGAACTGTTCGTCTGCGGCCGGCTCAAGGACGTCATCATCCTCAGGGGCCAGAACTACTACCCAGAGGACCTTGAGGCTGCCGTCGAAAAGAGTTCCGCGAAGATTCAGACCGGCAGCGTGGCGGCGTTCCGGGGCCCGGATGGGGAAGAGAGACTCGTCGTGGTCGTCGGTCTCCGGAATCAGGGGGACCCGCCACACCCCGATGAGATCTCCCGCTCCCTCCGTGCCTACGGCTACACCGGGCCACACACGATCGTGTTCGTCCGGCGCCAGGCCGTCAAGAGAACGACTTCCGGGAAGGTGGCCAGGAGCCTTACCCGCGACAAGTGGCTGGACGGTGGCCTGCGCACGATCGCGACCCACATGCGCGACGGCGATGGGGCGGAACTGAACTGGGCCGCGAGCACGCTGGACGTTCAGTCCCACTACGAGCGCTTCCTGGAGGCGTACGCGCTGAGCGGGGACGAGGACGCCAGGCCGGGCGAGGCCGGCCTTGACTCTCTTGCGATGGCCGAGCTTCTGGTGATCCTTGAGAGGGCGGTTATCCAGACCGGTGACCAGGACCTGCAAGAGGAACTGCACATCCCACTCCTGCAGCGGTTGACCGTCTCCGAGATATCCGCGCTGGTCCGCGGATTCCAGCGCGGCCCGGATGACTGGGCAGTCAGCCTGCACGCGAAGCTCGATGAGGTGAAGCGGGAACGTGAGGCGAGCGAGGCGGCGGCAATGCGCAGGGACGCCGTACTCGATGCGCAAGGGGCCAGCGCCATCCCACGAGCGGACGGCATCTTCGAGCACGTGCTCCTGACCGGCGCCACCGGATTCCTGGGACCGTATCTCCTCCGCAGTCTGCTGGACCAGACCAGCGCGGTCTATACAGTTCTCGTGCGGGCGGGCGATGCTGAGGCGGCACGCGAACGGCTGAGGACGGACCTCGTGGCGGCCGGTCTTTACGGCCAGCGCACCGCAGAAGCATTCGACGCCCGGGTACACGCGATATGCGGCGACTTGGCGAGCCCGCGGCTGGGGCTCTCGGACCGCGTCTGGCTGCAGCTGGCGGAAACGATCGACACAATCGTTCACAACGGGGCCTGGGTTGACTACATCCTCGACTATGAGGCGCTCCGGCCATCAAATGTCGAAGGTACCCGGGAGCTCATTGAGCTGGCGTGCGCTTCGTCTAGAAAGCAGCTGCACTTCGTCTCCAGCACGACAATATTCGGGTGGACCGGAAAGCGCGAGCTCCTCGAACAGGACTCTAATCCCGAAATGGCCGGTCTCGACTTCGGTTATGCCCAGACGAAGTGGGTCTGCGAACAGCTCCTGCTCCAGGCTCGTGAGCAGGGCGTCGATGCCAGAATATATCGGCCGGCCTTCCTCACGGCGTCCACCGCGGGACTTGGGCATTCCACGGACATCGTGGTCCGCCTGCTGTCATTCATGATCAAGTACGGCGTGGCCCCGAATGCCGACATTCAGCTCAGCTTCATGCCCGTCGACATCGCGGCCCACAATATGGCCGCCGTCATGACATCCCCTGCCGAGCCGGCCGGGCCGGTTCTCCATGTGACAATCGACGACTACTTCAACATGGTTGACCTGACCACTCAGATCAGCAAGGACTATGGAATTCCGTTCCGATACGTCAACCTGGAGCAGTTCTCGCGCGAGATGAAGAAACTATGCACCGCCGAGGATCCGGTATTCCCGCTGGTTGACTTCGTTGCCCGCGCGCACTCGAAGGTCCTCGTGATGGAGGGCAAGAGGTACCGGAATACGGAGTTTCGGCTGGCGCTGAAGCGCTCAGGCGCTGGTGTCCAGAACGCGTCCCTCCAGGAAACCGTGTCGTTCCTGATGGCCCATTTGAAGGCCGAGGGGATGCTTCCACGCGGTTGAGCCCGGGGCGGCACCGGCGCCAGAAACACCGACCCTGACGCCGGAGCCGTCCAAGGACCGCCTTATTGCCAGCGTTCGGCTAGGTTCTGCTTGACGAGCGTGCCGCTGACCACCTCCTGGTACTGGCCGACCGCGAGGCAGAAGGACGTGGTGGGGCAGCTTGTGGCTTGCACCTGGTTGTCCTGCGAACTGCTGGTGTCCTTCGACGGCACAATCTTCCAGGAGGTCCCAGCCCATTCCAGGGTGAGCGTCTGGTCGAACCCGGACGTGCTGGCAGCGAACGTGGCGTCCATGCAGAAGCCGGTGCTGGCACAGCTGACCCCCGCGAACAGCCCGTTCTCGAGCGCCGTGCTGGTGTCGGGAGACTTCACGATCAGCCACTTGGCTCCGGTCCACTTCTCGATGAGGTTCTGCTGCACGTCCGAGGTGTTCCAGTAGTCGCCAGCGGCCATGCAGAATTTCGAGCTCACACAGCTGACGCTCCACAGGCTGTCGAGAGCCGGCGAGGCTGCGGGCGACGGGTTGGGCGACGTGCTGATCGTCCATTTCCCGCCGGCCCATTTCTCGATCAGCGTGAGCTGATTGCCGCTGGGATCGTTGTAGTAGCCGTCAGCCATGCAGAACGACGTCGCCGGGCAACTCACTCCCCACAGGAAGTTGTCCTCGGACGCCCCGGTATCCGGCGAGGTCACGATGCTCCACGACGTGCCGTTCCACTTCTCGACCAGGGTCTGCTCGACGAAGCTGCTGTTGAAGGTGTACCCGGCCGCCATGCAGAACGACGCGCTCACGCAGCTCACGGAGGTGAGATCGTTGGACGCACCGCTCACGTCGGGGGAGCTGACGATGCTCCACGCCGTGCCATTCCACTTCTCGATGACGGTCTGGTCGGGAAGCCCGTTCGTCTGCGTGTAGTACCCGGCCGCCATGCAGAACTTCGTTGTGGGGCAGCTCACCCCGTCCAGGAAGTTGCTCACCACGTCGGGGCCGGAGACGTTCGGCGACTTGACGATCTTCCAGGCCGTGCCGTTCCACTGCTGTATCTCAGTGTGCTTGATCGCAGGGCTGGTCCCGGTGTAATTGCCGCCTACCGCCATGCAGAACGTGGACTCGGCCTTCGCGCAGCTCACACCATCCAGGGCGTTGCCCTGCGCCGACCCCACGTCCGGTGTCGTGACGATAGCCCAACTGGCGGATGCCACCGAGGCGGCGCTCGCCGGAACAGCCGTCACCGCCAGCCACGTCCCTAGCAGCAAAAGCGCTGCGGCCACGCGACGCCCTACAGCGCCGATGTGAATACCCACAATTCTCCCCTTTCAGGTCTGCGAGATCTGGCCCGAAACGGGATTGTGCGCACCAGGCGCTTCACGAACGCTTCACACCGCAAGCGGCCTAGTTTCTAGGCTGCTACGGCCCTCCCTGTTCCTGGCAGTTCCAGCGGCACGTCCACGCCGAGCGGGGCCAGCACAGCGCGAGCACGGCGCAGCACGCTCAGCGCAGCACCCCGCCTGCCGTTTTCGGCGAAGATTCGGGCGACCTTGAGATAGCAGTCGTCCTCGAACGGAGCGAGCCCTAGGGCGCGTTCGACCGTGCGCCTGGCCTCGTCGAGGTCACCCCGTTCGGCGGCGGAGGTCGCGCACAGGTCCAGCAGGTCGAGCATCGCCCGGCGGGCGGCGTGGCGCGGCTCATCGGCCCAGAGCTCGTAGAGGTCGTCCGGAAGAAGCTCGCCGCGGTAGCGGGCCATCGCTGATCGCGCCAGGGCCAGCGCTGAGCCGGGATCGCCGGCGCGCAAAGCAAGGGCTTGATGAGCCTCGCGGTGGAACTGCGCAAGGTCGGTGCGCACGCCGGTGCCCAGCATGAGTAGTTCCCCGTCGCGCTGTACGACTTCGGGGGACGCCTGCCTGAGCCGGGCGAGTACCGTCCGCAGCCGGTTGCGGCCCGCCGCGAGGTCCACCTCGGGCCACAGCGCCTCGATCGCCTGCTCCGCGTGCAGCCGGCCGCCCGACGCCGCGACGATCTTGAGGAGTTGCGCGGCCCGGCCGGGTCCGATCGGCACTGTGCGGCCCCCGCTGGTGAGCTCGAACCGGCCGAGGACCGACACCGCTACCGGCAGCGAAGACGCATCCAGCGCCGCAGCGGCCAGCGAGCCCGTCTCGAGCGCGAGAGCAAGCACCGACTCGGTCAGCTCCCTCTCGCGGATCAGCGGCAGTTGCGGCTGGCCGAGCCGGGCCGCCTCCTCAAACGCCCGCGCGGCCAGGGGTCCCGTGGCAGGGTCACCGCGCCGCCAGGCGGCGTAGGCCCGTAGCAGGGTGACCCGCCAGCGCTCCCTCGGGGCGATCCCGTGGCGGTGCGCGGCCGCCAGGTGCTTCTCGGCCAGGACCGGATCGCCGTGGCGGGCCAGCGCCGCACCCTCGGCCATGGCGATCAGGGGTTCCGCGCGGAGTTGTTCAGGTTCGCTGTGGATCCGCTCGAGGTACCGCCACGCTGCCGCCGTGTGGCCGGCCCGGTCCAAGCAATCGGCCGCCTCCGCCATGAATTCCACGCCCAAGGGAGCCCACCAGTCCCCGATGCTGGCCTCCGCCTGGTTCGCGTGTTCGAGCGCGGCCACGGCGTCCCCTCGCATGGACGCCAGCACCATCCGTTCCCAGTGGACTTGAACGACGAAGAGGCCCGGGCCTCCGCTGGCAATGCGCATCACCTCATCGAGCGTGGCCTCGGACTCGTCGTGTCGGCCGAGCTCAGTAAGCACTTGGGCGCGGTAGAAGAGGGCAGCGGCGAGCCGCCGCGGCGTCGTGGCGACCTGTCCGAGCGCCGCCTCGAGGACCTGGAGTGCCGCCTGCGGCCGGCCGCGGCCGACCTCGACCCGGATCGCCTTTTCGATCGAGGGACCGTTAATGGCCTCGCCGTATCCCAGGGCGAGGTAGATCTGAATCGCCTGGTCCAGATATCCGGCGGCTTCCCGGAGCGTGCCGTCAGGGAGCGTCCCGTCCTCCTCGCGGCGGAAGCATGTTGCCTGTCCCATGACGGTGAGGGCCCGGGCCCGGGTGAGCTGCTCGCTAGCCGTGGCCGTAGCCAGGACATGGTGCGCGAGGGGAAAGGCGTCAGCCGGGTGGTCGGTGTTGATGATGTCAATGGCGAGTTCCGCGTCGACCGCCCGGCGCAGCTGCGGGTCGTCGTCCTCCCGCACAATCTGGCTCAGCCGGGCGAGCAGATTCGAGCGCGGCATGAGCAACGCCGCCACCCCACAGGCCCTGGCAACCAGGAAAAGTGCGCGCGGGTAGCGGTCCAGCACGGCGGTGGGAATACGTCCGATAACCGCGAGCAGTTCAAGCACGTCGATCGCCTCGGTGCGCTGCGGGTCCGCCTCGGCCAGAAGCCGGGCCGCGGCCCCCGTTTCACCGGCGGCCAGCAGCATCTGGAGCGCGGTCCCGAGCTCGCCACGCTGCTCATAGCGCGCCGCCGCCCGCAGAAGCGACGGGAGATCGGGGTCGCCGAGGGTCGTGAGGTAGTCGCGCACCGGGCCAGGGAGCTGCCACCACTCGCCGCGCGCCGGGCTCAGCGGCAGCCCCAGGCTTACTGCCCGATCGAAGAACCGGTCATCTCCTGTCACCGCCGCCAGGAGCTGCCGGTCCAGGAGGGGCAGCGGCGCGATGCTGGCCAGCACAGCGCGCTCGTAACCGAGCGCGCTGATGAGCTCGTCCAGAATCGGCGCCACCAGGCTGAGGGCATCAGCACGAAGCGGGCCAAGCCCCGCGATCTCCCGGAGGGGCTGCGCGGTGCGCTTCGCACGCGACATCGCGAGCACCGCCGCCGCCGTCCATCCGCCGGTCGCCGCGTCGAGGAGGCGCCCCTCTTCGGGAGATACCTCCAAGCCGAACCCGGACCGGCAGAACTCGAGTGTCTCGCTGGGACGAAGCGCCAGCTCCGCGGCGCTGAACTGAGCAGCATCGGCCCGGCGGAGCCGCTCGCAGCCGGGAGGCAACTGCCGGGCCGCCACCACCAGACGCTGCGGCGGGGCCAGCCGGGCGGCAATCCGGTCAATCAGCACACCGGCGTCGCGCAGGGCGTGGTGGGCGTCGTCGATGACGATCGCGCAGGATTCGCCGCTGAGCGCGTCGAGCATCGCGTCGATCGCGGCCACCGGGTCCTGCCCTGCCGTGGCCATCGATGCGGCCGCGTCCACGAACCCCGCACGCCCGACCGCCGCCCGTAGCCGGCTGGCGAGGAGCGGAGCCACCACGCCGCCCTCTTCCAAGACCACGTCGACCGGCACCGCTCCCCAGGCGTTGACGAGCTCGGCGGCCAGGACCGACTTCCCATAACCCGCGGACGCTTCAAGTACGACTACTCGCTCGTCCCGGCACGGATCGATAAGCCTGGAACGCAACACATAGTGTGCGGGCAGCCGACCAGACCCGGCCTGCTCATGGCCGCCAGTCGCCCCCTCCGACGCCACGCCCCACATTGTAGGCCGCGCCGCGTCAGGCGAGCTGAGACCGCAGAACGCCTTGGTGGCCCAGCACGGGCGGATCGTGGGTGAATACAACTCGCGCCCGCCTGGCCGATTCGGGGACGGCCGTACTGCTGGTCGAGCAGAAGGCGTTCGAGGCGCTGGGGGTGTCCGACTGGGCCTACATCCTGGTCGCGGGGCGGGTCGGGATCGCGGGCCCGGCCAGCGAGATTCGCGGCCGGCCCGACATTCGCGAGGTCTTTCTCGGCCAATCCGCAGCCGCTCCGGACTAAGTGGTGATCAGGCGGCCCAGTAGGCGGCGCGGTCCCAGCCGGCGTAGCCGGTCATCGAATGGCGTCAGC
>Ga0070734_10005752_pt1 | contig 10740 bp, 14 predicted proteins | sample Coa_R1_8_FD_66444 | JGI IMG/M metagenome (GOLD analysis project Ga0070734, IMG submission 66444) | Surface soil microbial communities from Centralia Pennsylvania, which are recovering from an underground coalmine fire - Coalmine... | ecosystem: Environmental > Terrestrial > Soil > Unclassified ... | reverse complement strand
CCGCTGCGGCGCTTCCTCGACCCTGATCCGGGCGAGGTATTGCTCGACCCGCGCTTTCACCTCGGGTGGCGGGTTGGCCGCTGCGGCCTTCTCGAAATAGCTCCTGGCGACCGCGAACGAGCCCATGCGGAAATACAGCGCGCCGAGTTCGAGGTCGACGCGCGGCAGGTTCGGGTTGAACAGCAGCATGCGTTCGAGCGCGGCGACCGCCGCCTCGTCGTCGCCGAGCTTGGCTGCGACATCGGCATAGGCGAAGGTGACGTCGAGGTTGGACGGGTCGCGCACCATCTGCTGGAACAGCGCCTCCTTGCGGGCTTGCAATTGGGCGCGCTCCGCATCGGACAGCGGCTCGGCGGCAAAACCGGCGACCGACAGGACCAAACTCGCGGCCAGCAGCGCGGCGCGGATGCAGAGGCGGGCGACCCCCCGGCTTTGTCTCACCTGCCTCCCCTTTCCCGTTCGCGCAATCGGTGCACCGCTAGGCTAGCATGCGCGCGGCGAGTTGGCCGAGACGGTTTCGGCGGAGCTGTCGCGGCGGCTTGCCGGCCGCCCCCCTCGCGGCGCAATCTGCGGCCGAAAAACCTCAGGGAGGCGGCCGGTGACCGAGGGACCGTACTTCGACGCGCTGGAGACCCGCGATCCCGCCGCGCGCGAGGCCGCGCTGATGGCAGCCTTGCCCGGCCTCGTCGCCGCGGCGCGGGACAAGGCTCCGGCTTACCGCGAATCGCTCGCCGCGGTGCGGCCGGAAGAGGTGCGCGACCGGGCCGCGCTGGCGCGTCTGCCGCTGTTGCGCAAGTCCGACCTGATCGAGATGCAGCGCCGCGCGCGGCCGTTCGGCGGGCTCAACGCCGTTCCGCTTGCCGCGCTCGGCCGCATCTTCGCCTCACCCGGACCGATCTACGAGCCGGCGGCGCGGCGGCCCGATTTCTTCCGCATGGCGCGCGCGCTCTACGCCGCCGGGCTGCGCCCGGGCGAGCTGATCCACAACGCCTTTTCCTACCACCTGACCCCGGCCGGCGCGATGGTCGAGAGCGCCGCCGACAGCCTCGGCTGCCCGGTCATTCCGGCCGGCACCGGACAGACCGAATTGCAGCTGCGCACCATCGCCGACCTGCGTCCCTCGGCCTATGTCGGCACCCCGTCTTTCCTCAAAATCCTGGTCGATCGCGCCGCCGAGACCGGCATCGACATCTCCTCGATCGACAAGGCGCTGGTCGGCGCCGAGGCGTTTCCCGGCGCGCTGCGCGCCGAGCTCGCCGGGCGCGGGATCGCGGCGCTGCAATGCTACGGCACCGCCGATCTCGGCCTGATCGCCTACGAGACCCGCGCTCCCGACGGCACGGTGTGCGAGGGCATGGTGATCGACGAGGGCGTGATCGTCGAGCTGGTCGCGCCGGGCAGCGGCGACCCGGTCGCGCCGGGCGAGATCGGCGAGGTCGTCGTCACCACCTTGACCCCGGAATACCCGCTGATCCGCTTCGCCACCGGCGACCTTTCGGCGTTATTGCCGGGGCCGAGCCCGTGCGGCCGCACCAACCAGCGGCTGCGCGGCTGGCTCGGCCGCGCCGACCAGTCGGTCAAGGTGCGCGGCCTGTTCGTCCATCCGAGCCAGGTGGCCGAGATTCTGCGCCGGCACCCGGCGGTGTTGCGCGGTCGCCTCATCGTCGAGCGTCCGCAGGGGGCCGATGCGATGACCCTGCTGGTCGAGACCGAGGCGCCGGAGATCGCCGCGGCGGAGTTCGCCGAGTCGATCCAGGCGGTAACCAAGCTGCGCGGCACCGCGCGCCGGGTGGAGCCGGGCAGCCTGCCCGCCGATGGTAGGCTGATCGAGGATCGGCGGCCGATTGGCTAACTCGAAGGAAATCACCGAATCGCCCCAATTCCTTCACACCACCGTCCCAATCACGGGCAAATATAGTATGCGTAAGGTTCACCCTTACAGGTTTGTCCCCCAAACCTCGTGTCCGGTCGGCGTTGTCGGCCGGTCTCACGCGGCTCCGGATCTCCCCCTCCGGAGCCGCTTTTTTTGCCGCGCATGAGCGGGCCCGACCTGGTCGGCGAGGGGCTCGCCTGCCGCCGCGGCGAACGCCTGGTGTTCGCCGGCCTGTCGTGCCGGCTTGCCGCCGGCGGCGCGCTGGTTCTGACCGGTGCCAACGGCAGCGGCAAATCCAGCCTGCTGCGCCTGTTGGCGACGCTGATCGCGCCGGCCGCCGGCAGCTTGCGCTGGGGCGAAGCGCCGCTGTCGCGGGATGCCGTCGAGTACCGGGCCGGGCTGCATTACCTCGGCCATCTCGACGCGATCAAGCCGGCCTTGACGCCGCGCGAAATCCTGGCCTTCTGGGCCGGGCTGCGCGGCGGCCGCAACCCCGCGATCGGCCCGGCGCTCGACTTCTTCGGGCTCGGCGCCGCCGCCGATTGGCCATGCCGCTGGCTCTCCGCCGGCCAGCGCCGGCGTCTGGCCCTGGCCCGATTGATCGCCGTGCCGGCGCCGGTCTGGCTGCTCGACGAGCCGCTCTCCGCGCTCGATGCCGAGGGCGAGGAGCGGCTGGTTTCGGCGATCGCCGCGCACCGCGCCGCCGGCGGCCGGGTCGCGCTCGCCACCCATCAGCCGATCGCGCTGGCCGACGCCGCTACCCTGTCGCTCGACGCCTTCGCGCCCGCCCGGGCGCCGGCTCCGTGAGCGGCCTTTGGGTCCTGGTGCGGCGCGATGTCGTGCTCGCCGTCCGCCAGGGCGGCGAGATCGGCCTCGTCGTCGGCTTCTTCATTCTTGCGGTCGTGCTGTTCCCGTTCGGCGTCGGGCCCGAGCCGGAGATGCTGCGGCGGATCGGTTCCGGCATCGTCTGGGTCGCCGCGCTGCTCGCCGCGGTGTCGAGCCTCGACCGGCTGTTCGCCGCCGATTACGCCGATGGCGGGCTCGACCTGCTGGCCCTGTCGCCGCTGCCGCTCGAACTCGCCGTGCTCGCCAAATGCGCCGCGCACTGGCTGACCACCGGCCTGCCGCTGACGGTGATCGCGCCGTTCCTGGCGCTGATCGTCGATGCCGACCCGGCGGCGATTCCGGTCCTGGTCCTCGGCCTCTTGATCGGCACTCCGGCGCTGAGCCTGATCGGTGCGGTCGCCGCCGCCTTGACCCTGGGCGCCCGGCGCCCCGGCGTGCTGGCCGCGCTGCTGGTCCTGCCGCTCTATCTGCCGCCGCTGATCTTCGGCGCCGGCGCCGCCGAGGCGGCGGCGACCGGCGGCGGCGTGCGCGCCGAATTGCTGCTGCTCGGCGCCTTCAGCCTGATCGCGCTGGTGGTGGCCCCGGTCGCAGCGGCGGCGGCGGTGCGCGAGGCGCTCGAGTGAGGGTGCGCCTTTTTGACCGGGGACGGGGCCGCGGCTGACGCCGCCGGCAAGACGCGGTAAAAGGCGGCATGTTGACCCGTCTCGCCAACCCGGCGCGGTTCATGCGGGCGAGCGGCGCGGTGCTGCCGTGGCTCGCCGCGGCGACCGCGCTGGTCCTCGCCGTCGGGCTCGTCTGGGCGCTCGTGTTCGCCCCGCCCGATTACCAGCAGGGCGAGAGCGTGCGCATCATGTTCGTCCACGTGCCGGCCGCGTGGATGGCCTCGGCCGCCTACCTGTTCGTCGCCGTCGCCAGCGCGGTGGCGCTGGTGTGGCGCCATCCGCTGGCCGAGATCGCGGCCCAGGCCGCCGCCCCGGTCGGCGCCGCCTTCACCTTTGTCTGCCTTGTCACCGGCTCGCTGTGGGGACGGCCGATGTGGGGCGCCTGGTGGGTGTGGGATGCGCGGTTGACCTCGGTGCTGGTGCTGTTCTTTCTCTATCTCGGCTACATCGCGCTGGTGAACGCGTTCGACGATCCCGCGCGCGGCGGCCGCGCCGGCGCGATCCTCGCGCTGGTCGGTGTCATCAACCTGCCGATCATCAAGTTCTCCGTCGATTGGTGGAACACGCTGCACCAGCCGGCGAGCGTGTTCCGCCTCGGCGGCCCGACCATCGCGCTGTCTCTGCTGTTGCCGCTGCTGCTGATGGCGCTCGGTTTCACCCTGCTGTTCGCCGCGCTGGTCCTGTTGCGGATGCGTACTGCGCTGTGGGAGCGGCGGCTGCGGGCGCTGCGGCTTTACGGCGGCGTCTCGCTGCCGCACGCCGCTGAATGACCGGCTGGCTGGCGATGGGCGGCTACGCCGCCTTCGTGTGGCCGGCCTACGCCGTCGCCGTCATCGTGCTGGGCGGTCTTGCCGCCATGTCGTGGCGGCGCTACCGCGCCGTCCGGCGCGAGCTCGACGCCGCCCGCCGGCCGGGCGATGACGCGTAAGCGGCGCCGCCTCGCCTGGCTCGCCGCCGGGATGGTCGTGCTGGCGGCGGCGACGGCGATGGTGCTGTCGGCGTTCAGCGACAACCTGGTGTTCTTCTACGGCCCGAGCGAACTGGCGGCAAAGCACATCCCGCCGGGGCGGCGCATCCGCATCGGCGGGCTCGTCGAACAGGGCAGCGTCGTCCATCGCAACGGGCGCGAGGTCGATTTCCGCGTCACCGACGGCAAGACCGCGCTCAAGGTCACCTATACCGGCATCCTGCCCGACCTGTTCCGCGAGGGGCAGGGGGTAGTCGCCGAAGGCCGGCTCGGCGACGACGGAGTCTTCGCCGCCTCCAGCGTGCTCGCCAAGCACGACGAGAAATACATGCCGCCCGAGGTCGCCGACGCACTGAAAAAGGCTGGGCGCTGGCAGGAAGGGGGAAAGCGCTAGCCGGCCTGGCGCTCGTCGCGGCCCTGGGCCGACAGGAAGGCCGGCAGGTCGCGCCAGCCATAGCCGTCGGCGGCGACCGTCGCGCCGCCGACGTGGAGCATCTTGCGCCGTACCGGGCGGCCGCCGAGGCGCCGGTAGAAGAACCGCGCCGGGTTGTCGCCCAGCACCCAGATCACCGCCGAGCGGTAGCCGAGATCGACCAGCCGCGCGAACAGGGCCAGCAGCAGGCGCCGGCCGATTCCCTGGTTCTGCCAGTCGGGCGCGACGTAGAGGGTAAATACCTCGCCGCCGTAATCGGGCTCGTCGCGGCAGGCGCCGCAACTGCCGAAGCCGCGGATGGCGCCGTCGCCGTCGATCGCGACGCGCACGTCGCGCGGCTCGCGGCGGATGACCGCGCTCCAGCCGCGTTCGCGCCGCTCGCTCGACAGCCCGACGAGGTACGGCGTCGTCAGGATGCCGGCATAGGCGGCCTGCCAGGTCTCGACGTCGAGCCGGGCGATGGCGCGCGCGTCGCCGAGCCGCGCCGGGCGGATCGAAATCTCGTCCATTGCCCTCATTCTGCCCGGTTTCCGGGCATATTTCCACGGCCCGATCGGGCGGGTTCGGCGCGCCGGCGTGGCGCTCGCCTCCGGGGGAGGATATGGTATGGCATGAACAAGAAGCAGGTTTTTGTCGTCGGGCTGATGGTCGTATCCGCCGCGGTGACCGCCGGCGCGCCCGGGCTGCGCGCCGCCGCGCGCAAGAAGCCGGCGCCGCACCAGCCGGTCACCGCACCCGAGGCGACGCGCACGCTCGGCAGCGAGGGCGCGTGGACCGCCTACGAGTTCGAGGACAAGTCGGGGCGGGTCTGCTATCTCGTCGCCACGCCGCAAAAAAGCGAGCCCGGTTCGGCCAAGCGCAAGCCGCCTTCGGCGATGGTGACACATCGTCCGGCGCAAAAGGTGGCCAATGTCGTCAGTTTTGCCGAGGGCTACCCGCTGAAGGAGGGCAGCGAGGTCCTGCTCGAGGTGGGCGGCAGCAAGTTCGAGCTGTTCACCAAGGACGATAGCGCCTGGGCGCGCACCTCCGAGCTCGACAAGAGCATCGTCACCGCCTTCGCCAAGGGGCGCCAGGCGGTGGTCAAGGGCATCCCGGAAAAGGGCCCGCCGACGGTCGATACCTATTCTCTGGCCGGGTTTGCCAAGGCCTTGGGCCTGATCGACAAGGCCTGCGGCGTCAAGCGGTGAAGAACCTCGTCGGCCTCGGTCGCGAAGCGCTCGCCGCGGAGCTGGCGGCGTTCGGCGCGGCGCCGTTCCGCGCCCGCCAACTCTGGCACTGGATCTACCATCGCGGGGTCGGCGAGTTCGCGGCGATGACCAGCCTCGCCAAGGAGTTCCGCGCCGCGCTCGCCGCCCGCTACCGGCTCGACCGGCCGCGCGTCAGCCGCGCCCTGGTCTCGGCCGACGGCACCCGCAAGTGGCTCCTCGCCTTCGCCGACGGCAACGAGGTCGAGACCGTCCACATCCCCGAATCGGATCGCGGCACGCTGTGCATCTCGTCCCAGGTCGGCTGCACGCTCAATTGCACCTTCTGCCATACCGGCACGCAGCGGCTGGTGCGCAACCTCGACGCCGCCGAGATCGTCGGCCAGATCATGCTCGCCCGCGACGCGCTCGGCGAATGGCCCTCGGCCAAGGACGAGCGCCAGCTCACCAACATCGTGCTGATGGGCATGGGCGAGCCGCTCTACAACTACGACAATGTCGCCGCTGCGCTGAAAATCGCGATGGATCCCGAGGGGCTGGCGATTTCGCGCCGCAAGATCACCCTGTCCACCGCCGGGGTGGTGCCGATGATCGCGCGCTGCGGCGCCGAGCTTGGGGTCAACCTGGCAATCTCGCTGCATGCGGTGACCGACGACCTGCGCGACCGGCTGGTGCCGCTCAACCGCAAATACCCGATCGCCGAGCTGCTCGCCGCCTGCCGCGCCTATCCCGGATCGAGCAACGCGCGCCGCATTACCTTCGAATACGTCATGCTCGCCGGGGTCAACGACAGCCCGGCCGAGGCGCGCGAGCTGGTGCGGCTGCTGAAGGGCATCCCGGCGAAGGTCAATCTGATCCCGTTCAACCCGTGGCCGGGCGCCCCCTATCAGTGCTCGTCCGACCGGGCGATCGCGGCGTTTTCCGACATCGTCTTCGCCGCCGGCTATTCCGCACCGGTGCGCACGCCGCGCGGCCGTGACATCCTCGCCGCCTGCGGCCAGTTGAAGTCGGACAGCGTGCGGGTCCGGCGCAGCGCAGCCTGACCGGCGTGCTGCAAGTTCTCGGTGCGGCGGGGCTCTGCTATCTGGGGCTGGTCGCTGCGCTGTTCCTCGGTCAGCGGCGGCTGCTCTACCGGCCGACCCGGACCCGCCCGGCGCTGGGCGAATTGGCGGCCCTCGGGGTGCGGGAAATCCGCCTCGACACGGAGGATGGGCTGGCCTTGCTGTCCTGGTATCTGGCGCCCGCCGCGGGCCGTCCGGTGCTCGCCTATTTCCACGGCAACGGCGGTCATATCGGCCACCGCCGCGAGCGCCTGCGCCGTTTTGCCGAGGCCGGGCTCGGCGTGCTGATGCTCGAATACCGCGGCTACGGCGGCAACCCGGGCGCCCCCGACGAAGCCGGGCTCTATGCCGACGCGAGGGCGGGGCTCGCCTTCCTCGCCGGCGCCGGGGTGCCGCCCGGGCAGATCGTGCTGTGGGGCGAATCGCTCGGCTCCGCCGTCGCGGTGCGCATGGCAGCCGAGCGGCCGGTCGCCGCCGTCGTCCTCGAATCGCCGTTCACCAGCGTCGCCGCCGTGGCAGCCTGCCATTACCCCTACGTGCCGGCGGCGTCCCGGCTGGTGCGCGACCGCTTCGACGCGGGCGCTTGGATCGGCCGGGCGAGAGCGCCGATCCTGTTTCTGCAGGGCGGGCGCGACCGGGTGATCCCGCCGCGCTACGGCCGCGCCCTGCGCGAGGCGGCGACGGCGCCGACCGAGCTCTGGTTCGCGCCCCAGGGGGGCCACGAAACCCTCGCCGAGCACGGTGCGCTCGAGGCGGCGCTCGAGTTCATCGCGCGCCGCGTCGCTGCGCCGTCGAGCTTCGCCGCGCCCGGTGCTATTGATGACCGGGCTGCAGGCTAGGGACGGGGAAACAGGCGATGGCCGATCAGGCAAAACCGGGCGAGGTCAAAAAGGTGGTGCTCGCCTATTCGGGCGGGCTCGACACCTCGGTCATCCTCAAATGGCTGCAGGACACCTACCGCTGCGAGGTGGTCGCCTTCACCGCCGATCTCGGCCAGGGGGAGGAGCTGGAGCCGGCGCGCAGGAAGGCCGAGCTGCTCGGCGCCAAGGAGATTTTCGTCGACGATCTGCGCGAGGAATTCGTCCGCGATTTCGTCATGCCGATGTTTCGTGCCAACGCGCTATACGAAGGCCAGTACCTGCTCGGCACCTCGATCGCCCGGCCGCTGATCGCCAAGCGCCAGATCGAGATCGCCCGCCAGGTGGGCGCCGACGCGGTTGCCCATGGCGCCACCGGCAAGGGCAACGACCAGGTGCGCTTCGAGCTCAGCTATTACGCGCTGGCGCCCGACATCAAGGTGATTGCGCCGTGGCGCGAATGGGACCTGACCTCGCGCACCCGCCTGCTCGCCTACGCCGATCTGCGCCAGATTCCGATCGCCCGCGACAAGCGCGGCGAGGCGCCGTTTTCGGTCGACGCCAACCTGCTGCACATCTCGGCCGAAGGGAAAGTGCTCGAAGACCCCTGGGCCGAGCCCGAGGAATATGTCTACAGCCGGACGATCGCGCCCGAGGCGGCGCCCGACCGGCCGCACTATGTCGAGATCGACTTCCGCGGCGGCGATCCGGTGGCGGTCGACGGCGAGGCCCTGTCGCCGGCGGCGCTGTTGACCCGGCTCAACGAGCTCGGCGGCCGGCACGGCATCGGCCGGCTCGACCTGGTCGAGAACCGCTTTGTCGGGATGAAGTCGCGCGGCGTCTACGAGACCCCGGGCGGCACCATCTGGCAGGCGGCGCATCGCGGCATCGAAAGCCTGTGCCTCGATCGCGGCGCGATGCACCTGAAGGACGAGGTGATGCCGCGCTACGCCGAGCTGATCTACAACGGCTTCTGGTTCTCGCCCGAGCGCGAGATGCTGCAGGCGCTGATCGACAAGAGCCAGGAGCGGGTCGAAGGCCGCGTGCGGCTGAAGCTCTACAAGGGCTCGGTACACGTCGTCGGCCGACAGTCGCCGCAGAGCCTTTACAGCCAGGCCCACGTCACCTTCGAGGAGGATCAGGTCTACGACCAGCGCGACGCCGAAGGCTTCATCAAATTGAACGCGCTCAGGCTGCGCCTCGCTGCGCGTCGAGCCAGCCGAGCATGATGCGGTTGAACGCGTCCGGCGCCTCGACATTGGGGAAATGGCGCATGCCGGAAATCTCCTCGTAGCGGGCGCCGGGGACCAGCCCGGCGATCTTGCGGTTTTCCGCCGCCGGCGTGCCGGGGTCGTCGGCGCCGCAGACGACCAGCAGCGGCAGGCGCACCGACGGGAGCTGCGCGGTGAAGTCGAAGTCGAGGATCGCTGCCGAGCAGCCGAGATAGCCTTGCGGTGTCGTCGCCGCGACGGTGTCGCGAATCTGGCGCCAGCGGCCGGGGTTGCGCGTCCTGAATGCGTCGGTGAACCAGCGCTCCATCGTCGCCTCGGCGATCGGCTGCAGCGAGTTCGCGCCGCGCACCGCGCTCATGCGCTCGTCCCAGGCGGCGCGCGCTCCGGTCGGGCTCGCCGGCAGCGTGTCGCACCACATCGCCGAGATCAGGTATTGCGGGTGCGCGAGGGCAAAGGACTGGCCGATCATGCCGCCGATCGACAGGCCGATATAGTGGACCCGGCGGATCGCCAGGGCCTCGAGCACGGCGGCGACGTCGTCGGCGAGCTGGCGCATCGTATAGTCGCCGGCAACCGGGTCGCTGCCGCCATGGCCGCGCATGTCGAGCCGCAGCACGCGAAATCCGGCGGCCAACAGCGGCGGCACCTGCTCGGCCCAGCTGCCGCCGTCCGAGGCGAGCGAATGGGTGATGCACACCACCGGCGCGCCGTCCGGGCCGGCGAGGTCGTAATAAAGGCGGCGTCCGCCGAGCGGCAACAGCATGGCTTGGGCCTCCGTGTGGCGTGAGCGCGGGTTTGCGCCGCGTGAGAATAGCGCTACCGCCGGATGGCGAGAAGAAAGCGCCGCAGCGCTTCGGGATCGCCGGCGATCTCCACCACCTTGTCGCGGCTGTGCGCGCCGGCGACGATCGCGAGCTCGCCGAGCCGCAGGCCGAATTCGCGGGCAATCAGCCGCAACAGCGCGGCGTTGGCGCGGCCTTCGCTCGCCGGCGCGGCGACCGCCGCCCGCAGCACCGGCCGCCCCGGCGCGGTCTCGTCGAGGCCGAGGATGCGGTCGGCGCGCGCCCGCGGCGTCAGCCTGACCGCAAGGCGCGTCCGCCCGCTCACATCAGCCGCGGCAGGATGTCGTAGATCAGCAGCCGCTCGATGAACAGCAGCAGCAGGATCAGGATGATCGGCGAGATGTCGACGCCGCCGAAACTCGGCAGCACCGAGCGGATCGGCCGCAATGCCGGCTCGGTGATGCGGTAGAGGAAATCGCTGATCACGGCGACGCCGCGGTTGAAGCGGTTGACCACCCCGAACGCCAGCAGCCAGCTCAGGACCGCCTGTGCGATCAACAGCCAGATATAGATCGTGATCAGCGTGTCGATGAGCCAAAGCAGCGCATGCATGCGGCATCTCCCCCTGGCGCGACGGTAGCCGCGCGCCCCCGCCTTCGCAAGCGCCGGCGGGCCTCAGGCCCGCCCGGGCTGCGCTTGACAGGCTCCGGCGCGCTCCCCATAGTCCGCGCCCGCGCGATGGGGCCGTAGCTCAGCTGGGAGAGCGTCGCGTTCGCAATGCGAAGGTCAGGGGTTCGATCCCCCTCGGCTCCACCAACCGTT
>Ga0070734_10005750_pt1 | contig 10744 bp, 7 predicted proteins | sample Coa_R1_8_FD_66444 | JGI IMG/M metagenome (GOLD analysis project Ga0070734, IMG submission 66444) | Surface soil microbial communities from Centralia Pennsylvania, which are recovering from an underground coalmine fire - Coalmine... | ecosystem: Environmental > Terrestrial > Soil > Unclassified ... | reverse complement strand
CTGTTCGGGCTCGGGCGGGGCCTCAAATGTCTCGGGCAGGGCCTCGGGTCCGGGGAGCGGCTCCGAGGCGGGCCCCGGTTCTGGTTCGGGCGCCAGGCCGGCCGACTGTTCGGGCTCGGGCGGGGCCTCAAATGTCTCGGGCAGGGCCTCGGGTCCGGGGAGCGGCTCCGGTTCGGGGGACACCTCAGGTTCGAGTAGGGCCTCGGGCTCGGGGAGCGGTGCTGGCTCCGGTTCGGGCTCGCGCTCCGGCTGTTCCGCCGCCGCGTAGTCCCCGGGCTCTGCGGTCCTGGGCTCGGGGACGAAGTCCGCCGGAGCCGCCGGCACGCCCGGTTCGGCCAGCGCCGGCCAGGACCCGTAGGACCCGCCCCGGTCGTCGTCGCCACCGGCGATGAAGTCGGCGAACGAGCCGCTGCTGTAGTCCATCGTGACCGATGCGGCCGCAGTCATCGCGGGCTCGGCAGCGAACGGCAGCATCTCACCGCAGGTATCGCAAAAGAGCTCGCCTGCCCCGCTCACATGACCCTGGCTGCAATAACGCCTCAGGTCATCGCCGCAAATCTCGCAGGACGCCATTCCGTGGGAAACGGAATGGCCCAGCGCGCAACTCGACACCGAATCCCGCCCTCACTCACCGTGTCACCGGGTGAAAATGCTATGGCAGATACACCCGCCCGGCGGCGCGGTTCGGCAAGGTGGCTGAGCCTGGGCCCGGCCGACGCCCGTCACTATGGCGTGGGCGCACCCATCCGCCACAATTCCGGCTCGTCCCAGGCGCCGACGATTGCCGCGTCAGGGTTCTGGCGGCGGAGCCGGGCGAAGTTCTCGGCGAGAAGCTGGAGCCGCACGGTCATCGGGATCTGCGCCAGCAGCGGCGCCAGGCCGTTGTCCGGGGCCGCAAGCTCGGCCACGGGTATGTTTTCCGCGCGGGCCGCCGCGGCAACCGCTCCGGTGAGGCCGTCGGGGTCGGCCGCAGGCTCAAGCACCACGAGGCCGTCCGCCGCGGTGTAGGGCACGGCCCCGCCGTGGAGGAGCCGGTCGGTGTCGAAACCTTCGGCGAGCATCCGGGCGGCTTCCCTGATCTTCAGCGCACCCTCCCGCGCGGTGACCGCCCACGGCCCACAGCCGATGATCGCCAGGCTGCGCGCGGGCACCGCCACGGCGGCGGCATCCGGGCCCGGGTCCCCGCAGGCACGGCGGACCTGCGCGGCGGCCAGGGCCAGTTGCCCGGGAGAGCCATCCGGCCAGCCGAGCGCGTGGGCGAGCAGTGCGAGCACCGCCAGCGCGGTGGTGTAGCTCACCGTGTAGGTGTGCGACTCGTCCGGGGCGACGGTCTCGATCGCCTCGGGCCAGCCCCGGCCGGTCCCGGTGATCGAGACCACGGGCACACCCGCGGCCAGCGCGTCCGCGCGGGCCCTGGCCGCGTAGGCCGTCTCCGCCGTGTGCGTGATCACGCAGACCACGTCCGTCGCGCGCGGCCCCGCGCCCCAGCGTGCCCAGCTGGCCGCGGGAAAGGCGTAGGCATCCCGGCCGGCCTGCGTGAACATCATCGCCCCGAGTTCCGCCGCGTGCAGGCTGGTCCCCGTCCCCACCAGAAGGATCCGGCGGCCCTGGGCGAGCACTTCCGCGGGCCCGGCCAGGTCCAGCCCGCCGATGCGCTCAATGGCGTCAGCCTGAGAACCGATCATGCGCGACAGCGCGGTCATGGAGCCCCCTGCTCAGCATTCGATGACGTTGACGGCCAGCCCACCGCGGGCGGTCTCCTTGTACTTGTCGTGCATGTCCGCGCCGGTCTCCCGCAGGGTCTTGATCGCCTTGTCCAGCGACACGTGGTGCGAACCGTCACCGCGCACCGCCATCCGGGCCGCGGTGATGGCCTTGACCGAGGCGATGGCGTTGCGCTCGATACACGGAATCTGGACCAGCCCGCCCACCGGGTCACAGGTAAGGCCCAGGTTGTGCTCGATGCCGATCTCGGCCGCATTCTCCACCTGGTCGGGCGTCCCGCCGAGCACCTCTGCGAGGCCGGCCGCGGCCATCGAGCAGGCCGAGCCGACCTCGCCCTGGCAGCCGACCTCGGCACCGGAGATGGAGGCGCCCTGCTTGAACAGCACTCCGATCGCGGCGGCGGTGAGCAGGAAGGCGACCACGCCGTCGTCGTCGGCGCCGGGCACGAACGTGGTGTAGTAGTGCAGCACCGCGGGGACGATGCCGGCCGCGCCGTTGGTGGGCGCGGTGACCACCCGCCCGCCCGACGCGTTCTGCTCGTTGACGGCCAGCGCGTAGAGCGTCACCCACTCCATCGCGTACAGCGGGTCGGCCCGGTCACCGGTGCGTTCCAGCGTGTCGCGCAGGCCGGCGGCCCGGCGGCGTACCTTCAGCCCGCCGGGGAGTACGCCATCCGCCTGGCAGCCCGCCTCGACGCACTCCTGCATGACCTGCCAGATCCGCAGCAGGCCGGCCCGGACCTCCGCTTCGTCCCTGTGGGCCTTCTCGTTGGCCATCATCACACCGCTGATGGGCAGGCCCGAGTTCTCGGTATGGACGAGCAACTCCTCGGCGGTGTCGAAGGGATAGGGCACCGGCGTCGAGTCCGCCTCGATCCGGGGCGCGCCTTGAGCATCCTCGCGGAGGACGAAGCCGCCGCCGATCGAGTAGTAGGTCCGTTCGAGAACGCAGTCGCCCTGGCCGTCCGTGGCGGTGAAGAGCATGGCGTTGGAATGGAACGGCAGGCGCTTGCGCCGGTGCAGGACGATGTCGTTGTCGGGGTCGAAGGAGATCTCGCGGCCACCGGGCAGGGCCAGCCGGCCGGTCTCCCTCACCGCGGCGGCCAGCGACTCAGCGGCCACCGGGTCCACCGTCTCCGGGTGCTCGCCGGCGAGCCCGAGCAGGACGGCTTTCACGCTGCCGTGGCCGTGGCCGGTCGCGCCCAGCGAGCCAAACAGTTCCACCCGCAGCCCGGCCACGCGCGGCAGCAGGCCCTCGGTGGCCAGCGTCTGCGCGAACATCCCCGCCGCCCGCATCGGGCCTATGGTGTGCGAACTCGACGGGCCGATCCCGATCCTGAACAGCTCGAAGGCACTGATCGCCATGGCCCGGCTCCTTTCTGGCGGCACCGCGTCGTTGCGGTACCACGTCCTAGCCCTGCGACCCCGCGACGGGCCGCGTCATGCGGCGCCGCCCGCTATGCGGCGCTACCCCCGTACCCGCTCCCCTGACGGGTCGAACGGCGGGCGCAGCGAAATCGTCACCGCCCCGATCTCGCCGCCCACGTTCACCTGGTAGGAACCGGTGCGCACGAACTCCGGTGTCACCGGGTCGCCCGCCGGATCCCTGATGTAGGCGAGGCCGACCGCGGCGCCGAGCGCGGCGCCCCAGGCAGCCGAGGTGACCTGGCCCACCGGCACACCGTCGCGCAGCACAAGTTCGCCGCCCCACATCATCGTGCCCGGGTCGCTGGCGACCAGCGACACCAGCCGCCGCCGGGGACCCTCGGCCCTGGCCTTCTCCACCGCTTCCCTGCCCAGGAAGCTGATGTCGGTGCGCAGCTTGCAGGCGAACCCGAGCCCGGCCTCGGCCGGCCCGTAGTCCGGGGTCAGTTCCCGGCCGTAGGCCCGGTAGCCCTTCTCGAGCCGCATCGACTCGATGGCGTAGTAGCCCGCGTTGACCAGCCCGAACTCGCTCCCGGCACGGGTCAGCAGTTCGAACACGCCGACCGCGAAGTCGCACGGCACATAGAGTTCCCAGCCCAGTTCGCCGACGTAGGTGATCCGGGTCGCGCGGACGGTGAAATAGCCGAGGCTGATCTGCCTGCTGGCACGGAACGGGAATGCCTCGTCGGACAGGTCGTCGCCGGAAAGCGAGGCGAGCAGGTCGCGCGACCGCGGCCCCATCACGCCGAACACCGCATACGCCGAGGTCACATCCACAAGTTCGGCCCTGGCCAGCGACGGCATCCGGGAGCGGATGTGGTGCTTGTCCCGCTCGGTGGTCGCCGCGCTGCTGACCATCAGGAACTCCGACTCGGAAACCCGGGTCACGGTCAGGTCGGACTCGTAGGTGCCGCGCTCGTTCAGCATGCCGGTGTAGACGGTCCACCCCGGCTCCACGGCCACGTCCGCGGTACACAGCCTCTGCAGTGCCTGCTCCGCGTCCGGCCCGGTGAGCAAGTATTTGGAGAACGAGGTCTGGTCGAACAGCGCCACGTCACGACGGGCCGCCCGCTGCTCGGCCGCGCAGGCGGGCAGCCAGTTCTGCGCCCCCCAGGCGTAGTCGATGACGGGCTCTTCGCCGGGCAGCGCGAAGAAGTTGGGCCGCTCCCAGCCATTCCGGCTGCCGAAGCAGGCACCGGCCGCCGCCACCAGGTGATGCACGGGTGAACGGCGGAACGGGCGTGCCGTGGCCAGTTCCCGGTTCGGCCAGGGCAGCGCGTAATGCAGGCCGAGGATCTCGCCGACCCGGTCGCGCAGCCACCGGTTGTTCGCGTGGAACGGCGAGAACCGCCGGATGTCGGAGGCGGTCAGGTCGATGCCGGGGTCCCCGGTGAGGATCCACTGCGCCAGCGCCTGGCCGGCGCCGCCCGCGGACGCGATGCCGACCGAGTTGAATCCGGCCGCGACGAAGAAGTTGCGGCACTCCGGCGCCTCACCGATGAGGAACTGGTTGTCCGGCGTGAAGCTCTCCGGGCCGTTGTACATCTTCTTGATCCCCGTGGTGCGCAACGCGGGGATCCGCAACTGGGCCTCGTCGGCCAGCAGCGAGAAGTGGTCCCAGTCATCGGGCAGCAACTGGAACTCGAACGGGTACGGCAGCGCGTCCGGCGCCACCCATGGCTTGGCGTTGGGCTCGAACCCGCCCACCACCAGGCCGCCCACTTCCTCCTTGAAGTAGGTGTAACCGTCCGGGTCGCGCAGGATGGGCAGGTCGCGATGTACCCCCTCGATCTGCTCGGTCACCACGTAAAAGTGCTCGCACGAGTGCAGCGGGACGCTCACCCCGCACCACGCGCCGACCTGCTTGGCCCACTGGCCGGCGCAGTTGACCACGATCTCGGCCTCGATGTCCCCGCTCGCGGTGCGGACCCCGGTCACCGCGCCGCGCGCCACGGCGATGCCGGTGACCCTGGTGTGCTCGGCGATCACCACGCCCGCATCCCTGGCCCCCTTGGCCAGTGCGTAGGTGAGGTCGGCGGGGTTGGCCTTGCCATCGTCGGGCAGCCAGATCGCGCCGCACAGATCGCTCACGTCCATGACCGGCCACAGCTCGCCGGCCTGCTCCGGCGTGATGATCTCGCAGGACAGGCCATACGCTGCTGCGGTCGCGGCCGTCCTCCTCAGTTGAACCATGCGCTCCGGGGTTCGTGCCACGATGACACCGCCGCACCGGATGAACCCCGTGTCCTGGCCCACCTCCGTGGCCAGCCTGGAGTACAGCTCGGTGGAGTACTGGACCAGCCGGGTGCCGCTCTCCGAGGCGCGCAACTGACCGACGAGCCCCGCCGCATGCCAGGTGGTCCCGCAGGAGAGTTGCCCCTGTTCCAGCAGCAGCACGTCGCGGCAGCCCGCTGCCGCGAGGTGGTAAGCGACGCTGGTCCCGATCACGCCCCCGCCGATGATCACGACCCGGGCCCGCTGAGGCAGCTCAGCCATGTCGTGTGCCTAGTCCTCTCGGGTCACGCAGTGCTGGGCCTGGGGGCGACCCCGGAGCCCCGGTGCCCGGCTCTCTACCGTCAGTCGTCACGTTGCACATCCTCCAGGAGCCGGGCGAAGTCGCGGCTTGTCAAACCCTGCGCTGCGCCTTCGAAGCGCTCCATCGCCCAGGACCAGAAATCGAAGTCGAGCGGGCTTGTCGCGTGCTGGATCGCGCCCCACAGCGTCCAGCCGTACTTGCCCATCACCCCGAGCAGCTGAGCACGTGCGATCTTGTTCCGCAGCGGCGCCCCGTAGTAGGCGGCGATCAGTTCGGCCAGCGCGTCCAGGGACAGCTGGCACTCACCCCAGATGTTGCCCAGCTCGAAACAGGCGTCGTTGTTGCCCGAGTACTCGTAGTCGATCAGCCAGATCCGCTCCCCGTCGTCGATGAAGTTGGCGGCGAGCAAATCGTTGTTGCACGGCACGGTGGGGTCCGGCCGGACAGCCAACGCCGCGCGGGCGTCCTCGACCTGCCCCATCAGGTCGTCGTAGCCGGCCGGGATATCGAATCCGTGCTCGCGCGCCACCGCCCGGTACCGCCGCTGGATGGCGAACATGTCGAAGTCGCCGAGGAATCTCGGGCCGGCGTGCAGCAGCCGGCAAGCCCGGGCGATCCGGCCGATGTTCGCGGGCTCTGCCACGTCGGCGTTGCCGAAGGTGCGGCCGTCGATGTAGCCGAGCACCAGCAGGCTGTCCTCGGGGCGGTAGGCCACCACCGGGGCGCCGACGCCGGCCTGCGCCGCGGCCACCGAGTTGTGATGTTCGTGGTCCCGGTTGATCGCCAGCATGTCGCCCCGCGACCAGATCCGGGCCACATAGGCACCGTCGGGCGTGGTCACCTTGTAGTTCCGGTTGGTGAGCCCACCCGGCAGGTCGGTCACCGACCGGGGGGTTCGGGCCAGCGCCGGAACGCGGTCGAGCAGCTCCGTGACATCGGACACGAGATGAGAGTAGACCCCATAAGGTCTAGACGAAAAGACACGGATAATTATTGGTAGTCAAAGGTCTAGACAGTTAGGCCTTGAGCAGCCTACGCTACGCCTCATTCTGCGCAGGACCGCAACGGAAGGACCAGCGGATGAGCGCCAGCCCCGGCACCTCAAGCGATCATCAGGCCGATGCTGCCGACTTGGCGCGCTTCGGCTATCAACAGGAATTGAAGCGCGGGCTGGGACTGTTCAGCTCGTGGGCGGTCGCGTTCAGCTACATCTCGCCGTCGACCGGCATCTTCACGCTGTTCGCGCTCGGCCTGACCACCCTGGGCGGGGTTTTCATCTGGACCTGGCCGGTGGTGGCCCTCGGCCAATTCATCATCGCGCTCAACTTCGCCGAGGTGACCAGCCACTATCCGGTGGCCGGCTCGGTATTTCAGTGGACCAAGTACCTGAGTACCCGGAGTTATTCCTGGTTCACCGGCTGGATTTACCTGTTCGCCGGAATCCTGACCGTCACCGCCGTGGTCGCTACGCTGCCGCTCGCGCTGATTCCGGCCTTGAACGGCCTCGGCTGGCACAGCCTGCAGTTGACGCTGCACACCGAACTGGTCTTCGCCCTGATCACCCTGGTGGTGATCACAGTGCTGAACATCTACGGCGTCCGGCTGGTGGCACTGATCAACAACACCGGCGTGGTGTTCGAGATCCTCGGCATGTTCGTGTTCGCGCTGATCCTGATGGCGTTCCACAACCACCAGGGCTTCCATGTGGTCACCAACAGCGCCGGCTTCCATGTCAACGGCAGCTCGTTCCTGGCCGCGATGTTCATGTCGCTCTTCGTGATCTACGGTTTCGACACCGCTGCGACGCTTGCCGAGGAAACCAAGGATCCGCGCCGCGCGGCGCCCAAGGCGGTGCTCTTCTCCATCATCGGCGCGTTCATCATCGGTGGCGTGTTCCTGCTCGGCACGCTGATGGCCATCCCGAACATGCACACCGCGATCACCAACGTCTGGTCCCCGGCCAACGTCATCGAGGCCAACTTCTCGACCGGGTTCGCCACGCTCTACCTGTTCGTGGTCTCCGCCGCCATCTTCGTCTGCTGCCTGTCGATCATGGCAGCGACGATCCGGCTGTGCTTCGGCATGTCTCGGGACAACACGCTGCCGTTCTCCAAGCCGCTGTCGAAGGTCGCGCCCGGCCTGCACACCCCGGTCTGGACCTGCATCGCGGTCGCGGTGCTCGCGGCCGTGCCGTTCATCCAGTACTCCGGGGCCGCCACGGTCGCCATCGCGGCGACCGCGATGATCTACCTCAGCTACTTCCTGGGCAACATCGCGATCCTGCGGGCCCGGTTGGGTGGCTGGCCCAAGACCAACGCGCCGTTCAGGCTCGGCCGCTGGGGCCTGCTGGTCAACATTGTCGGGTTGATCTACGGCGGCGCCATGCTGATCAACTTCGCGTGGCCGCGCGCGGCCAGCAACCCCAAGCCCAACCAGACGGTCATCGGCGGGGTGCAGCAACTCGACTTCCACCTCGACTTCCTGAACAACATCCCGATCCTGTGGACAGTGTTCGTGGTGATCGCCGCCATCGGCGCGATCTACTACCTCGCGGTCGGCCGCACCAAGGAGTTCGCCCCGGTGATCTCCCCCTCCGCCGATGACCCGCCGCTGGTCTCGGCCGCGCCTCCCACCCAGGCGACCCAGCCCGAGGGATGAGCGATGCTGGACTGAGCATGTCTTCCCCGCCATGGCCAGGGCCAGCGCCCGCGGCATCAGAGATCCTCGGCCCGGCGCCACCGCCGATCAACCGGGGCCCGGGCACCACGGTGCACGCCCAGATCGAGGACTGGCTTGCGGAGCTGATCTCGGTCGGCCGCCTCGCGCCAGGCGACCGGATGCCGACCGAGCAGGACCTTGCCGCCTGGCTCGGGGTCAGCCGGATGACCCTGCGCCACGCGCTGGCCAACCTCGCCCGGCGCGGGCTGGTGACCCGCACCGTCGGGCGCCGGGGCGGCACGTTCGTCGCCGAGTCCAAGCTGGAGCAGGACCTCACCACGCTGGCCGGGTTCTCCGAGCAGCTACGCCGGCACGGGACGGTGGCGGGCGCGAGGGTGCTGTCCGCCACCGAGCGCCCGGCCGGCCCGGTGGCCGCCGAGGCGCTTGCGGTAGCGGAGGGGACGGCCCTGTTTGAGGTACGGCGGGTCCGCCTCGGTGACGGCAGGCCCATCGCGCTTGAGCACTCGCTGTTCCCCGCCGCCATCTTCCCCGGCATGCTCGACTGTCGCCTCGACGGCTCGCTGTATGAACTGCTCGAGGCCAACTACGGGCAGCGCCCCAGCCGCGCCAGGGAGAGGCTGGAGCCGGTCAGCGCCGGCGTCCGTGAGGCGGAAGCGCTGGAGGTGAAGGAGGGGGCGGCCCTCATGCTGGTGGAGCGGACCGCCTACACCGACGAGGGCACGGCGGTGGAGTTCGCCCGCGACCTGTTCCGCGGCGACCGCACCCGCCTGGTCATGTGGACCTCGGAGCTACCCGCCCGGCTGTGACCAGCGCCGGCATCCGCCGCGGAGCATGGTCCCGGGCACCGGCTACGTGACATCCATCACTGTCGGGATTGGATTTCCGTGAGCTGGGCAACCGTTGACGCTATCTGAAGCCTCGCTTAATCTACTAAGCGAATCGGAATAGTCGCTTTAGCCGGTCGGACGGCTACGCCCAGGAGGTCTGCCCCGTGGCCTTGCCGGACTTCTTCATCAGCGGTGCCCCCAAGGCGGGCACCACGGCGCTGCATGCGGCCCTGGCTGCTCATCCGGGTCTGTTCATGTCGCCGATCAAGGAGCCTAAGTTCTTCCTCACCGACGGGCCTCCGCCGACCCGTGGCGGCGGGCCGGGCGACGTGCAGACCTATCGCGAGCATGTCTGGCGGCGCACGGATTACGAGGCGCTGTTCGCCGGCGCACCGGCCGGTGCCCTGCGCGGCGAGTCGACACCTTTTTATCTTTATGACGGTGCCGCGCAGCGCCGCATCAGCGAGCTGATCCCGCACGCCAAGATGATCGTGATCCTCCGTGACCCGGTCGAGCGCGCCCACTCGAACTGGGCCCACCTGTGGTCGGCCGGGCTGGAGCCGGTCGGCGACTTCGTCCGGGCATGCGCCGAGGAGGACGCGCGTGTGGCGGCCGGCTGGGCGCCGTTCTGGCACTACACCAGGCTCGGCCGGTACGCCGAGCAGCTTGAGCAGCTGTTTCTCAGGTTCCCCAGGGAACATGTGTTCATCCTGCGCTACCGCGCCCTCCTGGACACACCGGCGCTGGCACTCGATGACATCTGCCAGTTCCTCGGTGTCCACCCGGGCATCATCGACCACGTGCCCAGGGAGAACGTCACCGCTCAGCCGACCGGCTCGCTGACTCACCTGGCCCTGTCCAAGCTGGCCAGGGGTGCCGCCACCGCCGGGCGGCATCTGCCGGGCGCGGCAGCCAGCTCTCTGACGCGGTCCCTTGAGCGCTTCCTGCAGCAGAACGCCGGCCAGCGGCAGCCACTGTCCTGGGAGCAGCGGCAGGCCGTGCTGCCCTACTTCGAGGACGACATCAGGCAGCTCGAACGGCTCACCGGCGCCTACTTCGGCGACTGGCTGCAGCCGAGAGAACGTTCGGGCGGGCTGGTCGGCGCCAGGCCGGCCGGGCAGTCGCAGGCCCGCAACGGCCGGCCCCGCCTCTGAGCCGTGGGCCTATGGGCCAGCGGCATCGCCCAGCCACCGCGGCCGCGGCCCGGTGACGGAGGAACCGGGCCGCGGGCCAGCGGGGGGGTTCCGGGGGGTCGCTCCCCCGGGCTAGCGGAGTTCGGTACGCAGTTCGTGTGCGCCGTCGGGCCGGGTCATCTCGTAGTAGAGGCGGCGCCCGCCCCCCGGAAGCTCGAGGAAATCGAGATAACGCAGGCCCTTGCCCGCATAGGGCGACTCGGCCGCCGGGTCCGTGCCAAGCGCCGTCAGAGCGGCCGGCCCGGTGCCCGTGGCGACGCCGGTGCGCTCCTCATAGTTCTCCGCCACACTGGCCCGCCCGTCGTAGAACGCGACCACCGATTCGCCTTGCTGCCACACCGCACTGATCCGGGTGCCCCG
>Ga0070734_10005749_pt1 | contig 10745 bp, 10 predicted proteins | sample Coa_R1_8_FD_66444 | JGI IMG/M metagenome (GOLD analysis project Ga0070734, IMG submission 66444) | Surface soil microbial communities from Centralia Pennsylvania, which are recovering from an underground coalmine fire - Coalmine... | ecosystem: Environmental > Terrestrial > Soil > Unclassified ... | reverse complement strand
CGAAGTCCATGCCGGAGACTGCCGGGCCGATGTACCACTCCTCCGGAGCCGCCGCTCGAATGGCCTTGCCCGTCTCCAATGCCAATGCGATGTACTCGTCCACATTGGCGCTGGGCTTCCAGAACCCGCCGTTCGGCTCGTTCCACATCTCCCAGAGGATGCCCTGACCCTGAAAGTGCGTGACCGCCGCCGCCGCAAACCGGGCAAAGGCCGCTCGGGATACCTCGTTGCGCGGCGAACCCTCCTGGTACAGGTCGTTTCCATAGTCCAGAATAAAAATAGGGCGGATCTTTTTCGCCTTCAGCGTCGCCATGAGGCGGTCGTAGGCCGCGAAGTCGTATACCCCCTTCCGCCTCTCGATACCGCCCCAGAAGAAGTCCATGCGCACCCAGCGAAAGCCCGCGCCCGCCAACTGCTCCATCTCCCCCGGTCGCGGGTCGGTAAAGTGGATGTTGACCCCGAGCGCATCCGGGACCATCGGCGACGGCAGTGGAAACCGAGTGCGGTTCTGCGCGAATGCATTTTCACCACAGAGGACACAGAGGAACACAGAGAAAAACAGGAGAATAATCCACAGATTAACGCAGATTAACGCAGATTTTCGACGCCTTCTTATCGTTCTTATATCTGTAGATTGAGGTGAAAGGGTTTGTAATCTGCGGTAATCTGCGTTAATCTGTGGATCATAAATATCTGCCCTCATTCCTCTTCTCCTCTTTGTGTTCTCTCTGTGTCCCTCTGTGGTGAAAAATATTCCCCGCTTTTGCCGCCCGACTTGGCCTCCAGGCGGATGTCGGTGATGACGGCGGCCTTGTCCACGGCTTTGACCATGTCGTAGAGCGTGAGGGCGGCGACCGAGACGGCGGTGAGGGCCTCCATCTCCACGCCGGTCTTGCCGGTGACGCGCACCTCGGCCTCGATGTCCACGCCGGTGTCGGTGACGGTCAGGTCGAGGGTGACCTTGGTGATAGGGAGCGGATGGCAGAGGGGGATCAGGTCACTGGTGCGCTTGGCGGCGAGGATACCCGCCACACGAGCGACGCCCAGCGCGTCGCCCTTGGGTACGGCGCCGTCGCGCAGCAGGCGCACGGTGTCGGGGTGCAGCAGGATACGGCCGGTGGCGACGGCGCGGCGCACGGTCTCGGCCTTGTCGGAAACGTCCACCATATGGGCATGCCCTGCCTCGTCCAGGTGGGTCAATCGGGTCATCTTCCCCCTCGCTTTCCCGCGCCGTTCGAAAGCGGTCGCGCTCCGCGCATTCCAAATTTGCTATCCTAACGCGGATTTCCCCCACGAATTTCGCTCAGGGGAGTATAGCAAACGGCGCGGGAAAGCGTCAATGTTGCGGAGCTACTTCTTCTTCGGGATGAATACCAGCGCGGCGGAGTTCATGCAGTAGCGCTGGCCGGTGGGTGCGGGGCCATCATCGAAGACGTGCCCTAGGTGGGCGTCGCAGCGGCTGCAGCGTACCTCCGTGCGCGTCATGTTGTCGCTAAAGTCCGCCGCCAGCGTCACGCGGTTTGCAGCGAGGGGCTGCCAGAAGCTGGGCCAGCCGGTCCCGGAATCGAACTTGGTGCGGGAGGAGAAGAGTTCCTGACCACAGTCCGCACAGCGATAGATCCCCTCCTCGTGGTTATTCCAGGTGGCGCCGGTAAAGGCGCGCTCTGTTCCGGCCTGGCGGGTGATGTCATACTGCTCTGGGGTCAGCAGTTCTTTCCACTCTGCGTCGGTCTTATGGACTTTGCCGTCCTTGCCCGGCGTGAGCGGTGGGCGGATCGTCTCCTCGGTGGTTTCCAGCTGAGACGGCTTAGCAGACGCGCTTGAAGCCATCGGAGGAGGCGCGGCAGGAGAAGACGCAGGTGTGGCGCGCGCTATCGGGTCCTGGCTCGGCGGGCCGGAGGAGATGACCTCACTATGTTGAACCGCACACCCGGCAAGCAGCAGCGCCGCAGGCAAAAGAAATAAATGCAGAGGCGTTCGCATCGAAACCCTCCTTTCTCTCTTTCGTAATACGTGCATGGGAGGGAAGCCTATTCCCATCCTATGAGAAAGAACATTTCTTGAGGGTTGTAAGTTCCCCACCCGCATCTGCCTTGAAACAGGATTTTCCTGGTCCTATCGTGAATACTCTGCCGGGAAGGGCCAATTCGCTGGGAAGGGGCCGGTTTCCCCGCCTTGAGGAGAAACAAACGTGACGCAGGTCAGCTACCCCTGTTAAAGCGCAGGGGCTTGCAACGATCCGTTTGCAGATACTCTTGCATATAGACCGTTCGCTTCTGGCAGGCTGACACTGCCCCAAGAAATCGGATATTCATTGCAGCATTGTCGTCGGCATGCCCGCAGAAACCACAATGGACACATTTGAACCATGCCTGAGTGGGACGGTTCCGGTCGGACATAAAGTGGCACTTTGAGCAGGTCTTGCTGGTGTAATCGGGAGCAACGAACATCACGGGAATGCCCGCCAGCTTTGCCTTGTAGACGATCATTTGCTGCAACTGAGCATATGCCCAGGAAAAACGCTCCCGTCGTTGGCTTCTGTGAACCTTTACCCCTGCACGGATGCCATCGAGAGCTTCGAGGACAAGCGTGGAGTTTGTGCGTTGAGCCTGTTGGACAATACGACGGGAGACTAGATGGTTGTAAGTACGAACCGTGCGAGACTCCTTGTCTCGGAGTTTGCGCACTCTCCGACGAGAAGATTTGGTATTGTGGCGTTGTAGTCCTCTTCGGAGATGGTAATGATGGTTCCTTACCTGACGGATCTGCTCGCCTGGGAAGCGTAATGTCTGCTTGCCATCGGTGGAGGAGGCGACCGTGCAGATGCCTACATCCACTCCGATGTGGTTGGTGGTGACAATAGGATCGGCTTCGGGCACCTCGAGTGTCTGGAAGAGGAACCATTGCTTGCCATAGCGTTTGAGGTCGGCTTGACCGTGAGCATAGGCGAGCAGATGTTGGCGTTTCTGTCCCACCTGGAAGTCAATCCAGATCCGGCTTTTGAGAGTACGTAGCGAGACACGATGCTGATGGGTATTCAACAGCATCACTCTCTGGTCAAAGGGAACGGCGAGATCGGGCTGGAACTGGAGGGGTTCGAGTTCTCTTTGCTCGCTAGGTTGGCAGGAGAGATTGTGTTGTTCAATCTGAGCGACCAGGGATTTATAAGCAGAGCAGACCTCGGCGATGGCTCGGATGATGAGTTGGGAGGGAAGCTCGAACTCTGTCTTGATTGGATAGTAAGCGAGCAGATGTAAGGTAAAGGGAGAAAAAGTCTGGTTCTGGAAGGCGATCTGAGACAGAGCGTTACAAGCTTGATGATAGACCTGAGCAGTCTGTCTCAAGAGGAGATCGGTCGGTGTGTCGGTAAGGAGTTTGAGTTTGAGAACCAGTTTCATACTCAGATACTCTTGGACACCCGATCAAAGCGGAAAGTCTGTTTGAGAAATTCATGAAAGGAAGGAGAGAGGGAATGGTTGTTTCTGACAGAGTACAAGGACGCCATTCCTTCCCCGTCAGAAGTTGGGGGCTCCTGGCAAGCATTTATGACGCAGATGAATTTTGAGCCGCAGCAAGAGACCGAATCGCGCTACCAGCCCGCCCTATTGCAACAGGTGACGACCCTGGCCTCGCGCCTGCAGGATGAGCATAGAGAGACCCTGACCGCACAGCAGATGGAGGCCATCGGGGCGGAAGTCGGCCTCGAACCCGCTTTCGTCCGGAAGGCGCTGGACCAACTGACCCAGCAGAAGGTCTTGAAAAAGACAACGCAGACGGCTGCGCAGACGACCACGACAACCGCCAGCAAAGCGGAATTCTATACTGCCATCGTCGCGCTGGCGTTTCCCTTCTTCTGGGGCACGCTGGCCTATTTCATGGTGCGCGCCGGTCTGTCGCCGCGTTTTTTCTCCCCAAGAGGAGGCCTGGCGCCCACGGAGGAATCTACCTCCCTGGCGATCTTTTTCTCGCTGCTGGCTCCCGGCCCGCTCGCGGTCCTTCAGGGCTTCCTGACCGGAAAGAAGTCCCTGGGCCGTATCTCCGGCCTGGTCCTCGCCTGTGCGCTGGCTGCCACGTTCCCCTATGCGGTTCCCACCGGGTACGGGATTGATGGGGCTACGGCGCTTCCCTACGCGTTTGTGGGGGCGGGAATGCTGAGTCTGCTGGGCAACGCGGGCGCTCGTCTGCGTGAACGCTATTTTCCCCTGCCCTCCGCCGAGAAGAAGGAAGTGGGCAACCTATCGCGCGCCGAACTACTGGATGCGCTCTTTGCGCTCCAGCAGCAGTTGCAGGGGCAGAAGCAGCACCGCGCGTTCCTAAGTGTGGACGTCGTCGGCTCGACCGAGATGAAGCACGGCGCTTCCGACCTCGCCGTCGAACACGCCTTCGGTCAGTTGCGGCGCTGGATCGAGCAGATCGTCGCCGCCAACGGAGGGCAGATCCAGAGCACGGCGGGCGACGGCATGATGTGCCTCTTCCCCAACGATGCCGCCGCCATCCGCGCGGCGCGGGCGCTGCAGGAGCGTCTGCCGCAGTTCAACTCTACGATCAGTAACGCACTGATGCCGCCCTTCCGGCTCCGCTGCGGGGTGAACGCGGGAGATGTCGCCATCGAAGACGGCGCACCGATAGGGCACCTCAACAGTGTCGTCATCGACCGCGCCGCGCAACTCCAGAAGCGCGCCGAGCCGGAGGGAATCCTCATCAGCGGCGACATGGCCGTCGCCGCGTTTGCCGAGTTGGGACAGGCCCAACTCACCCCGGAGACCATCCTCGGCGAAGTCGTCTTTATCTGGCGCAAGATGGTCTGATCCCCTGTAGTTTGTGGAGAGTTCCATTCCAAAAATTTGTAGTACAATGCTTTCCGGTCTCTCTCCGTACCAGGTAGTAGAAGAAAAGAAACCATCCCGGAAGTCGCCTTTCAACGACTTCTTCGGATCGGTCATTGACCAAGGCAGGTACAAGAGAGATGGATCACGACAGCGCTTTCAAACAATTGCTCACCACGTTCTTTGCCGAATTCGTTGAACTGTTCCTGCTCGATGTGGCGGAATATCTCGATCCACAAGGTTTTGAATTTCAGTCCCAAGAAGTCATTACCAATATTCAGGCTAGGGAGAAGCATATCGTGGATCTGCTGGTTAAAGCTCGTTTTCGGGGACAGGCAACGTTCTTCCTGGTGCATGTAGAAAACCAGGCAACGTCCAAGTCGAACTTTCCCAAACGGATGTTTGCATACTTCGCCCGGCTGCACGAAAAGCACGACCTGCCGATCTATCCGGTGGTGATCTTCTCTTTCGATAAGCCGCTCCGTCAGAAACCGCATCGTTATGAGGTGGCATTTCCCGATAAAACCGTGCTACAATTCGACTACATGGTGATCCAGTTGAACCGATTGCCCTGGCGGGACTTTATGAACAAAGTCAATCCGGTGGCGGCGGCCTTGATGGCTAAGATGAGGATCGAGCCGCATGACAGGCCAAAGGTGTTGAATCAGGTGTCCCGGATGCTGGCGACACTGAAGCTGGATCCGGCCAGGGCAGAACTTATCTGGACTTTCGCCGAGAGTTACTTGAAACTGACGGCGGAAGAGACCAAACAATATCAACGCGAGTTTGCAAGGCTCGCACCCGAAGAACAGGAGACAGTCATGCAACTCATGTCGAGTTTTAGAAGAGAGGGCATACAGATCGGGCAACATCAGGGGAAGGAATCGGTTATCGTCCGTTTGATGAGCCGCCGTTTCGGAGTGATCTCACCAGAGATTACAAAGCGCCTGGATGCCTTATCGTCCGATCAACTTGACGAACTCACCGACAATCTGCTTGATTTCACCTCGATTGCAGACGTAGAGAACTGGTTGACTCGTCATAAGCCCAATGGTCAAGATGCCTCGTCATCACTCTCAACCTAAATAAAACATTGAGGAGGTATTTCGATCTTGATTTTTTGCCGAGGCAACCATGCAACTCATATCCAGTTTTAAGAGAGAAGGGATAAAGATCGGACAGAAGCGCATTGTCATGCGGCAGATTAAGAAGCGCTTCGGAGTTGTCCCGTCAGAGATAGAAGCGCGCCTGGACGCTCTCACCGCAGATGAACTTGACGAACTTGGCGAGAGTTTATTCGATTTCAGATCAATTACGGATGTGGAAAATTGGCTCGCCCGTCATCAGCCTAATGGGCATGCCGCGCCGCCGTCGCTCTCCGCCTAAGCAGATTGATCAGGTTCTTCCGTGAATACGCATGGCAACGCTTGCCGAAAGCCATCACCAGCCAAGTATTTTGACCATATGGGTCGAGTGGCTTCACACTCCACAAACATTTCACGAATGGCTGTCTGCTCTTCAGGAGGAAGCTCGGATAAGAGGCGGAGCGTGAAAGACACACTCCGCCTCGTAGCTTAGTTGTGGTTGGAGGAGAGTTCCTTGACGATCTCGCCGACGAAGGACTTGGCGTCGCCGAAGAGCATCAGGGTCTTGTCCATGTAGTAGAGTTCGTTCTCGATGCCGGCGAAACCGGATGCCATGCTCCGCTTGATGACCATGACGGTCCGGGCTTTGTCCACGTCCAGGATGGGCATGCCGTAGATCGGGCTGCTCTTGTCGGTGCGGGCGGCGGGGTTGGTGACGTCGTTGGCCCCGATGATGAGCGCCACGTCTGCCTGCGGCATCTCCGGGTTGATGTCCTCCATCTCGGCCAGGCGGTCGTAGGGAATGTCCGCCTCGGCCAGCAGCACATTCATGTGGCCGGGCATGCGCCCCGCCACCGGATGGATGCCGAACTTCACATTCACGCCCCGTTTCGTAAGCAGGTCGTAGAGTTCGCGCACCCGATGCTGCGCCTGCGCCACCGCCATGCCGTAGCCCGGAATAATGACCACCGAACTGGCCATGCCCAGGATCTCCGCCGCCTCCTCCGGCAGGGCGCTGTGGACCGTCCGCTTCTCCGCTGCTGCGATTTGCTTGGTCTCCACCTGCCCGAAGGCCCCGAACAGCACGTTGGTAAAGGAGCGGTTCATCGCCTTGCACATGATGATGGAGAGGATAAACCCCGAAGAGCCGTCCAGCGCGCCCGCGATGATGAGCAGTTTGTTGTCCAGCACAAATCCCATGGCGCAGGCGGAGAGGCCCGCGTAGGAGTTCAACAGCGAGATGACCGTCGGCATGTCCGCGCCCCCGATGGGTAGAATGAGCAGCACTCCGAAGACGAGCGCCAGGCCCGCAATGATCGGGAACAGGATCTGCTGCGACGGGACGATTGTCAGCCAGACGCCCAGCGCCACGGCCACGCTCAGCAGCCCCAGGTTGATGACATTCTGGCCCCGGTAGACCATGGGCCGCGAGGGGAGCAGATCTTGAAGCTTCCCGAACGCCATCAGGCTGCCGGTAAACGTCAGAAAGCCCAGCAGCACCTCCAGCATCAGGACGCCCATGGTGAACGGCGTCAGATGCTGCGGCTCCTGGGCCAGCCAGAGGTAGTACTTCGCGGTCCCCACGGCTCCCACAGCGAGGCCGCCGAAGGAGTGTGAGAGCGCTGTCCGCTGGGGCACGGCGGTCATGGGCATCAGGTACGCCAGGGGAATGCCGACTGCCGTGCCGACCAGGAGCGTGATGATGATCCACTGAAAGCTCTGGATGTCGGGCAGGACCAGCGTCCCGGCGATGGCGAGGATCATGCCGACCTCGCCCGCCACGACGCCGCGCCGCGCCGTGTTGGGGGCGCTGAGCCACCTGAGCGCCAGGATAAAGAGGGCGGAGGCGATCAGGTAACTGACCTGCGTGAACAGCGGCAATCCGCCGATCTGGGGGCTATTGGGTGAGACGGGGTCGTTCATCTTTTATTTGCTCCTGTTTCTTGTCCTGTCTCTTGAACATGCGCAGCATACGGTCGGTGATGAGGAAGCCACTGACGACGTTGATGGTCGCGGCGGTCACGGCGACCGCGCCCAATACGGTGCTGAAGGTGTTGCGCTGCTCGCCCAGCACCACCAGCGACCCGACCAGGCTGATCGCCGAGATCGCGTTGGTCAGCGACATGAGTGGGGTGTGGAGCAGGGGGGAGACGCGCCGGATGACCTCAAACCCCAGAAAGGTCGCCAGGACAAAGACATACAGATTTTGCATCCAGGGAGCCATCTATTTTCTCTCCTTATGGCACGGAATGGATTCCACGAGGTTAAAACCTCGTTCTGATACGCCAAGTCCGCCTTCGCGGACTGCATTCCGAACCCGCGACGGCGGGTTTTGCATTTCAGAACGGCGTTTCAACGCCGTACAAAGCCGCCTTATGGCGCGCCGCTGCCGAGGCGCTCGCGCAGCTTGGGATGAACCACTTTTCCGCCGGCGGTGAGCTGCGTCTCGCAGACGATCTCGTCCTGCGTATCCGGCTGGAGTTTCCCATCCTTCACCATATTGAGCAGGAACGCGGAGATGTTCTTGGCGAAGAGCTGGCTGGCGTGGTGAGCCAGGGTCGAGGAGAGGTTGAGCGGCCCCATCACGGTCACACCCTGGTGGATCAGGGTCTCGCCCGGCTGGGTCAGTTCGCAGTTGCCGCCCCGCTCGGCGGCCAGGTCCACAATGACGGAGCCGGGCTGCATCTGCTCCACCATCGGGCGGGTAATCAGGATCGGCGCTTTCTGGCCGGGCACGGCGGCGGTGGTGATGACCACATCGCTCTCCGCTACCACCTGCGTCATCAGCTCCGCCTGCCGGGCGTAGAACTCCGCCCCCAGCGCCTTCGCATAGCCGCCCGTATCCTGCGCCGCCTCGGTCACTACCGGAAGCTGGACAAAGCGCGCCCCCAGGCTCTCCACCTGCTCCTTCGCCGCCGGGCGCACATCGTAGGCGCTGACAACGCCGCCCAGTCGGCGCGCGGTCGCAATCGCCTGCAGCCCTGCAACGCCCGCGCCCACCACCAGCACCTTCGCCGGGGTGATGGTCCCTGCGGCGGTCATCAGCATGGGGAAGATCTTGGGGATGGCGTTGGCGGCGAACAGAACCGCCTTGTAACCCGCCAGGTTCGCCTGAGAGGAGAGGACATCCATCGCCTGCGCGCGGGTAATGCGGGGCGTGAGATCCAGGGCAAAGGTCGCCAGGTTGCGCCGGGCGGCCTCCAGGGCCGGCTCCATGGACCCCAGAGCGTCCATGGTCGCGATAAACGTCTGGTCGGCGTGGGCGAGATCCAGATCGGCCCGCCACCCCTCCGGGTTCGCGCCCAACCCACGCACCTGCACGATGACATCGGCGTCGGCAAAAACCTTTGCGCGTGCATCGCAGAGAGCAGCCCCCGCATGCTGGTAGGCGGCATCCGGAAAGCCGGCCAGCGCGCCTGCCCCCTCCTCGACGACCACCTCCAGCTTCGCCTTCTTCAAGTGGGCGACCGCTGTCGGGACCAGCGCAACGCGACATTCGCCCGGAAACGTCTCTTTTGGAACTCCGATAAGCACCACGGTTCTCCCTTCCACTTGTCGTAACAGGAAGCAGCGCGGCATCCGGAGGAGAGGCAGAATAGAACGCCGCATTGCGTCCGGAGGCTCGTTCCAGCAATGGGGTCGCGAAAGTCGGAACGAGGAGCAATCATAGCAAATCATCCTGGTTCTTCGTCAATCTGCACGATATTTCCTGCCCACGAACCGGCCCCTTCCAGAAGCATCCATCTCCCTTATAGCACGTTTGGCTTCCCATTACATCCCCCATTTGACGGATTGAGAGGCAGCCTCAGGCAATGTTGAGCAGCCCGGCATCATTTGATCCGGCTCGGACGTATTTAAAAGCGTGTCCCTTTCCTCCGATTCCCCTGGTGCATGCATCTCGCCTCAGGCATCGCGTGTGGGAAACATACATTCAGAAAAGGAGAGACTATGACAAGCGGAACAGGCGCAAAACTGACCATTCAGGTGCATCAAGAGGACAGGCTATCCGTAAAATTCCACCTGACCGATCCGCAGGCCATTCAGAACCTGCTTTCCCACTTACAGCCCACGAAGCTCTTTTCCCAACACCATCTCGCCCTGGGTGGGGCGCACTCTTTAACGGTCTTTCCGTGTGCCCGCGTGGTCCAGGTGGACTTTTTCGGCGACAATCTGCCGGAGTTTCCCCACTATCGCGGCGTCCATACCATCAAGGAGATCACTCAGGCGCAGATGCAAGAGCGCTTCAAGCCGGAGAACTATGCGCACGTCGTGCCGGGCGAGACCGTGACCGTCTACACCGAGATCGAGCTGATGGACGGCAAGCGCCATATCCTTGAGGTCAATATGGAGGCGCCCATGCGACAGCCTCAGGAGCAGAACGTCCTTCTGCAGCAGATCCTCTCCGGCGGCGGCCTGCATATCACGCGAAGCGATGGCGGTCTGACGGTGCTGAACCCGGTCCAGATTGTCTGTATCACTTTCTATCCGGGAACGGGGATTATGCCGCCGAATGCCTGGATCGCCGAAAAGGCGTAAGGCCGGGCGTTCGCACCCTTTGTAGGGGCAACCACAGGGGGTTGCCCGCCTTCTCATGGGGCAGCCTGTAGGGGCGCTCAGGGCGCAGCAAGCAGCGCCCCTACAGGCTGCGCCCTCAATTGTGAGAAATAACGAATTTACGGAAGACACATCATAGGAGGAAAATACATGAAGGAGACTCGACGGATCGGTTCGCTGGAAGTATCGCTGGTGGGACTGGGCTGCAACAATTTTGGCGGACGCCTGGATGCGGACGCCACCGCGAAGGTGGTCTATGCTGCGCTCGACGCGGGCATCA